>Ga0334887_1000318_pt1 | contig 78487 bp, 65 predicted proteins | sample GraSluR1_MG_10_FD_207217 | JGI IMG/M metagenome (GOLD analysis project Ga0334887, IMG submission 207217) | Sludge microbial communities from methane-producing bioreactor in Wageningen University, Netherlands - Granular Sludge_18_07-R1 | ecosystem: Engineered > Bioreactor > Anaerobic >...
ACCACGGGGCAGGACGTTCTTGTTATATTCGTGCATGATGGAAAAGTCTATTAGGGTTCTCATGGAAGTTAAATATAGTAATAATAGTATATAAACTTAACCATTGATTAGGTTTTTCGAAATCCTCTAGGTATAGATATGCAGGTTAGTTAGTCCCGCCAGAGGAGATACGTCGGTTATCTGGTTCCTCCCTAGGTACAGTATTTCCAGGTTAGTGAGGTCGGCCAGAGGAGATACGTCGGTTATCTGGTTGCCACATAGGTACAGTATGTCCAGGTTAGTGAGCCCTGCTAGTGGAGATACGTCGATTATGTGGTTGTCTCCTAGCCACAGTATTTGCAGGTTAGTGAGTCCTGCTAGAGGAGATACGTCGGTTATCTGGTTGTTTTCTAGGTACAAACTTTGCAGGTTAGTGAGTCGTTCTAGAGGAGATACGTCGGTTATCTGGTTGTCTTCTAGGCCCAAAGTTTCCAGGTTAGTGAGTCGTGCTAGAGGAGATACGTCGGTTATCTGGTTGTTTCCTAAGGCCAGATATTGCAGGTTAGTGCAATATTCTAGTCCGGTAAGATCTTCGATATCGTTTCCTGCTGCATTAAGGGGGACTTTAATCTGTTCCAGGTCCGCAACATAGATGGGACCGTCGGATTTATCAATAGCGGCTCTTACCACAGCCTCGAGGTTTGGGTCAGGAAAGATGATTACCCCATCTACGCCACCTGGATCGTTCAATCGGAAAGCATCTTCTTTGGTTCTACGATCGAATTCGCCTTCCATAAGGCCGGTATCATAATCACGATGCTTCCATAAAGCGACTTTAGAATTGTAAGCCCCAGTAGGTGCTGTTTCTGGAGGACTCCACTCCATTTGAATAGCTCCGCTCTCTCCCGGCTGAAGTGCCCAAGCTTTTTGGGCAGGTACGTCCCACCATGTTCCCGTGGAATCTTGGACAGAGTAACTCACCCAAAAAGAATAAGCTTCCGATCCTATATTCATAAATTCGACAATAACTGGGACCGGTTCATTATAATTATAATTAACTTCTTGTGGCCAGGTGACATCAGTTATTCGACCAAAATAACCATCTATCTCCGGCTCAGTAATATCACTCTACTTTACAAGTTTTCCCTCGGCCGAGCCCAGTTTATAAACTACCCCTGCGCAACACATAATACGGGAGCTATGCAAAGTCAAATGCGGTGCACATATCCAACTATAAATAGCACAGATTCCGCATGTAATTTACCAAACGTACGCTAAAGCCAAAACTTGTAAAGTAGAGTAATATCATTAATCCTCGATGGTTCGACCCATACAGTAATTTCTCCCGTATTTCGATAATTATACGGCGACAGATCTCTCTCTCCTGGTTCTCCTCTGTGTCTCGTGGCAACAAAAAAACGAAGAATTGTGGGCATATTATTGGTAAACTTTGTAGGTATAATAAAACACAATGCTTGATCGGGGCCAATCTGGTTTAGATAATCTATTTTTATTTCCTTTTCGCCGACTAAATGTCCAAATGGAATTACCAGCGTATCAAAATCATTATCGTTACAAAAAGCACTATCAAATGGCGGTGTTGGCATCGAAGGAAATGTGATAGAAATAGTTTCCCAAAGAAAAGGAATCCCTATCATGTTGGATATCGCCGTATTGCCAACCAAATCAATAAATTCAGAGTAATCTATACTATTTTTAATATTTATTTGGGTGTGAATCGTAACGCCGCCTATAAGTTGCTTTACCAAGAAATAGGATAGTGGGTATGTCTTTACGTAGCTATCCGGATATGCAAAGTATACGGCCCCACCCTCATCCCATACATACCCGGTTCCTTCGTTGGATTTCTCTTGAACTGAAGTAACAATGACTATATAATTTACTACTTCACTTAGTGGAGGATTTACCGGGCCATAGACTTCTACCCACAGCCCATTATCATCTAAATTTTGGTAAAGCATCTGCATATCAGTTGCTTCACCCTCGTCAGCTTGCGCAATGATTGATACCGACATTTGCAGGATTGCTGCTGCAAGAATTATTACCAATAGCGGAATTTGGGCCACGACAATTCCTCCATTTTTCGGCTGGATCGATCATTGTATAAATAATTAATGTCTCCGCAAAATACGAACTTTCATATTTCGAACCCCGCATAGCTCTTCGTAGGCGGTTGATATCAGCCATAACTCAGCATGCAAGACAATAATGTCATAATCTATATCTATTATGACATCAGCTCTTAGCGCATGCACCCCGAAGACTTCCTCTCACTCGATGAGTGTCCGCACCTTGAGTTCTGAAATTGGTATTTTTACTGCTATCGATTAGCAATATCAAATTCAACTAGTTTAATTTAATCTGATATTTTAATTTGTCATAGTTGACATTAAATTAATTCTCCATTGCGACGTGACATGATCAGATAGCCACTCCCCAGGGAGCCAGCAGTAAGCTAGCCGAATATTAATCTAAATCAAACTGCGTGCGGCCCACCCCACCCTAAAGGGTGGGGTATGCTTCGGGGCCGCACGCCTGGTTTTCCGGATTTCAGAAATCTTTGAGTCTTTTTTGCCCAGATTCCCTGATCTGCACGATTGAAACTTTGCTTTCTGTTTCCTTTGAACAGTCATCAATCTTTTATCGATTCAAAGGAGCACAAAAAACGGGCGAGGGTTCACTTCATCCCCGATCTAAAGGTCGGGGTATTCGTGACCCTCCGCGCTCCCGAAGTAATGAATAACCTCGGTTATAATTATAGTAATAGAATCGCTAGCTGGCAAAATACTCGATTTAGGAAGTTAATGTGCGGAATGTGGGATGAATACTCTGAGGGCAGATCTGAGGCTGAAGAGACTCCTAGTAAAAATCAGATATTAGAGAGTAATTGACCCTCTAATCGTCGTTCACAGGGATAAAATTTAGGCATAATCGCCCTACTCGTCTTCTTCAGGACTGATGTTCATTTCCACCAAATCGGTGAAGGGTTGAAAAACACCTCCGCAGACATTCTCAATCATCTTGCGCAATTTCTCCCTCCGGTCGTGTACGAAAGCGTTCCAATCATTGCTGCTGAGAATATCCGGATTAATTGCATGAGTTATGAGGATATCCTCGAATGTGTGTGATTCGAGCCTGTCGCTCCATTTCTCTACATACTCAGAAGGCAAGCGTCCGCTAATGCTGCGGTTTACTGACGCACTTATCAGAGTCTTGTTGACGATGGTGTTTGACCTTGGATCTTCAATTTCAAGCTGCTTTAAGGCCTCTGTGGGGAAGATGTGGTGATGATCTTGGCGAGTCTCGTAAAAAAGGGCTGTATTAAGGCTACCGCCGCCACTGAAATCTGTGGCTCCATTATTTGCCAGGAGGCATAAAACTCCTTTGTATATGGCATTCCGAATAGAGGCGATCTCCTGGAGGGCATCAGATCTGAACGTAAAGGTGCGAACTGCTTCGGACTGTGGTCCTCCCTCAGCCCAATCTACCACCTGCTCAAAATCAACAGCCGAATTCGATTCAACGGGGCCGCTATAGCGCTGGCTGAAGACGCTGCACCAGTACCACTGCCTGATCTTGGGCCAAGCTGCCCCCACACTCACTTCGCCCTTTCGATGCCTTATATCCGCAAATATCGCGGTCAATGGGATAATCATGGTGGAGTAAGGGAGGATGCGCTCCGATAGTATTCCCTGATCTGCCATAAACTTTGACGCTTCCTTGTAGCCTTCAACAAGAACGTCCCACCATCTTTCGACGGTGGTCCTACTTAGCTCCATGAGATCCTGCTTTCGACACGCTACTGCCAAGCGGGAACCCGGATTCTTTCTCTTCTTCTCTATAGAGTCCAGGAGGGCTAATGACTGTAGAAAGGCTGTGCCTGAGAGGGGCTGCATGGAGAGAATTTTTTTGGAGCCAAACTCTTTCTTGGTCTTGTCCCACATCTCGTTGAGGTAGAATCCCTGGGCCCAAAGTATCGCGGTGCATAAGTCGAAAACATCTAGGGGCAAACCGGTGCTGTTCACCTTCTCGAAGATGTGACAGATGGCGGAAAGGGGCATATCCGCCCTTAGCTCGATCACTGGAAAAGGATAGTTTCTGATACGATCAAGCCATGGCTGAACAAGATTATTCCACGTCTTGTCAAGTTCTAGGTAGCGATCCATGTCACGACCTGATCGCTTTACCAAATAGTTCTTCTTCCACTCTGCTAGCTTGCCATTGGCATCAAATAACAGTCCCAATGGCAAAGCCCCAGCAGCCATTTCGTCCTCCGAAGAGGTTAGACTGTATCTGGGGATCAGGCCATCATAGCGGTTCCGAGAGCCATTTTTCTCCTGAAGTACGTAGAAAATGGCGGTTTCGAAATATGAATCGCCGATATCTATGCTGCCATCAGGGTCGGACATGAGGTGAGGGATATCAAGGTAAAAGTGAAAATTCCTGCCCTTATAACGGACCCCGTCACATTTGTAGAGGGCCTGGTAGAGGCTGGTGAGCCTCTGTTGCCCGTCTAGGACCATGAGATTTGGCTTATCCACGAGCTCATGTCCGGATCCATCAAAGGGCCTGAGGGCAAAGTTGGTAGAGAGTACAGGCATAGTGAGCAGGCTACCTGCTGGATAACGATATGCAACAGAGATGATAAGCCCAAAAACCCTTTCGGGCTCCCAGCTCCATGGACGCTGAAAATTGGGCAGGGCGATCTTGTGGGTGTGAATATCAGATAGTAACTCGCTAAGTGGCACAGCCTTGGGCGTGAACAGGCTTCCTTCACCGGCAATGGACAGGACTATTCCCTCCTTACGCAATCGTGAAGGATACCAATATGATTAATCTGACGCTTCGAATTCTATTGGAATCTCATCGCTGAGAGCACTCGTTTTAGCAAATTCAAAGCATGACTCATTGGTCATCAATTTCATCCAGATAATATGTCTGACAGTTTCAGCTGTTTAGGTTTCCCAGATTTTTTTAAGATAGAATCGGATTCATTCCGGTGTACGACGCCTTTTTTGATTTCTCCATTGAATGTAAATTCGACTCTGGCTATATTTATCAGGTCTACCTCTTCGTCCCAGTCCCAAATATCGATATCCTTTTCCAGATACCGTTTCGCTTTTTCTAATTTACTATCTATGTTTAGCTTTTCCTGGTGAGGTTCAATGAGATTTGACTCTGCCTCAAGTGAGGCGTTTAATGCCTTCAAGTTAATATTATCTATATCATCCAAGAAAACTGAACGGAAGGCAAATAAATATTCATCGCCTAATTCTTGTGTTACTCTTTTCTTCACGATGAAGTTGAATTGGAAACCCTTTGTGCCTGCCAGATCTTTGTTTCTAATCACTCGTCTCGAATTCAAGCCACTGAAGTCATAAGATCCCAGATAAGAGAGCATTGCATTTATAAATGGATGGCCGATGGCGAAAAAATCGAGATCCGATCTTTTCATGGCAAGCTCTCGATCAAATGTAACGTTCGTGAATCTCTCTTTAATCTCGTCGGATATCAATACGTCTGGCGCTAGGAAACTTAATAAGTCATCTTTGGACTCTACCTTTCGATGATGCTTTTTCAAGAATGATTCAGTTAATTCCATCAAGTTCTTCAGAGATAACTCTGTGGCCAGATCTGCCTGGTATTTATCGAATGTATAGCTTGATACATCCTTAAAAAGGCTCATTGTGGCCAGATCGTAGGCCTTTTTTGCCCTCTCGATCGCCTCAAATAGCTCCATTTGAGTCTGGTTGTTTAAGCTTCCTTCCACTAAAGCACGTTTATATATTTTTTCTGGATTGATTTCACTTTCCAACTGGCCATTGAGATAACTCATTATTTCTTCGGGATCTTCGCCCGTAACTTTTGAGATGGCCACTGCGGCGCGTTCTATCCTATCCTCCGAATAGGTTTGGACCTTCTCTTCTATGGTTCCTTGATTATAATAATTGTATACCTGTACGACTTTATCCTGTCCGTATCTGTAGACTCTGCCGATACGCTGCTCTTTTCTCATGGGGTTCCAGGGAGAATCATAATTGACGACTATGTGGCAGAACTGAAGGTTAATGCCCTCTCCACCGGCCTCGGTCGAGACCATGAATCGCATATCGTCACGTTCTCTAAAAAGACGCACAGAGGTTCTCTTGGCGGTTGCGGCTGCCATAGCGCCCTTTTTAACGTATTCCGATCTCAGTATCTCAATATCCTCTTGTTCTTCTGTTTTGTTTTCTAACTTCATGCCACCGTGAATTACTGTAACACTTCCTCTTCCGTATTCCTTTTCAAGATGATCGATGATGTATTCCTGAGTTTTTCTATATTCAGTGAATATTAAAATTTTCTCCTTATCCCCTCTTGGACTTTCTACGTTTATCTGTCTTATAAGCCCCAATAGCTCATCAATCTTTTTATCTTTTTTCACATTAATCCTTAAAAGCCGATCGATCTCTTCAACCTCATTTTCGATGATGGCTTGCTGACTTTTGTCGATCTCCTTCTCCTCCAGCTCTCCTTCGTAACGCTCATCTTGGAATTCGCCATTGATGTTGGATTCGGAGTTTTTCGGATTTAGAAGATTATGTTTTCTTTTTTCGAGGGAGGATCTGATGGCGTAGCTTGAGCTTGCATTCATCTTCTGAAAAATTGATAACACAAAGCCTGCAGCAAGCCTTCTTTTAGGGTCCCTTATCCGGCCCAACATATTGTAACAATCGCGAATATAATTCTCAACATCCAGGTAGAACTTCCTCTCGTCCGGATACATCACAAAGGGCAATCTGTGAGTGGTTCTCCCCTTGAAGATCACTCTCCCCTCGGAGTCGGTCACGTTCTTTTTTGGAGTTCTTAGAATATATTTATAATAAGGGACGGTGCCGAAGTCGTCTTCGCACCCCGGTATATCAACAAAGCTCGCATTCGGGTCCAACAAGCGGATGAGGTTCTTGAATCGGCTGTGATTTTCATCCCCCTGGTGTGGCGTTGCGGTCAGGAGAAGAAGGGAATCGCAATACTCGTTTAAATCTTCTGCCAAGTAATAATTTTGAGTTTTCTCGGTTTTGCCGGAATCGTAATCTTTTGCACTCAATTTGTGAGCTTCATCGAAGATTATAAGGTCCCATTTCCGGTTTTCGAGGAGGTTTTTTTTATGCTCCTCTCTTTTCAGTGTGTCGATCGAGGCGATGGTATACGATTTCAGGTCCCATATTCGAGGGTTGAAAGCAGCGAAGTCTTTTCCGAATATCTCGAAATAGACACCGAACTTGTCTTGCATCTCCTCCTGCCACTGTATTGTGAGCCCTGCGGGGCAGATGATCAGCGTCCTTCTGGCAAGGCCGCGCTGGAAGAGGGCCTGCCAGATCATGCCAGCTTCTATAGTTTTGCCGAGGCCGACCTCGTCAGCCAGGAGAAATCGCCGAACTGGGCTTGAGACCACCTTATGAGCCGTGAAGATCTGGTGCGGGAGAAGCTCAGTTCGGGCGTTTGATAGCTGCCCTCCGGCATTTGCGGCTAGAAGACGAGCGGCCATCGTCTTCATCTCGAACTTCCAGGGCTCGTCCCATTCTCCCTTTTCCATCCTGTCCAGAGGGGTGTCGATCATCTCCAGCTCTTCCAGGAGCATTATCTTGTTTTCTGACCGATAAGGGGGTTTGGAAAATACCGACGGATCGAACTGGACCTTGGACTGGTTATTTCTCACCTTCTGGATCTTGCCGATCCCAAGAGACCTATAGATCCGATTTTTGCTCCTTACGAAGGCTCCCACCCTGAAATCGGAGGTTTGTGCCTCCTTCATGTACTCTTCAAGGATCGACTCGTCTATCTCGGTCGAGCTCTCCCATCTGCGCCTGAAGATCGAGATCACTTTTTTTGCAGCCTCGTCAGACTCGAAATCCGAATGAGTTATCACAGCCCCGCCCTCGTCGTTCCCGATCAGACCGCCGTAGGTGGCGTTTGCGGAGGAGGTGAGGACGACCAACTTCTTTCCGATATAAAACAGATAATCTTTAGAATGAAGGTCTGGCTTCGGAGCTGCAAAGGCCATCTTGACGTTCGGCAGCTCGAATATCTGGGCCACAGCGATCGGGTTCGTCTGCTCCGGATCTCTCCGGACGACGACCTTCAGAGACCCGCCCCTCTCAAGCATTGCCATTATTGAAGGCTTGATCTCAAGCCATCCCCTGTTGGAGAGGAAGGCAACGGCTATCTCGATCTTGTCCGACTGGGGCGCAAGATCCCGAATTACGTCTATCGCCTTCTTCTCGAAATTGTCAACGTAATTAACTGATTCTACCAAAATGTATCTCCTAATCTACAAATGCCATATTTCTCTAGAAATTTCGTCAATTTGAGTTTCAATATCATTGATAGATATTAAATCTCCTTCACTTGCTAACCTGTGACATTCTTTTGATAACTCAGAAATTTTTTTATGTCTAGAATCGTTTGATCTGTACAGAGGGACGCTTACATGCTCGAGAACATATGTGGATATCTGAGTTTCAATTGTGAATCCTTCGATATACTCCCTAATAAAACTACTATTTAGCATGCCACAAAGATAGTAGGCTTCATCCTCATCATCTAATGGAACAAACATGACTTTATTATCTGGAATAACGGGTTTATCTCCCAAAATAGGATCTGTAAGGTACCCAATCACACAACACTCAAAATTTTTAGCTATATATCTCCAGGCAACTTTGTAAGGTTTAAATGTATTCTCTCCGATATTATAAATTGAATAAAAAGGGCATCCGCTTCGGCTGAAATATTTTTTATAACCACTCCTAGTTAACAATTTATCTTTGAATTGAAGAAGATATTCATACGTTTTTGGTACCTTTTGTTTCATAAATGATTCTCTATAACCACATCTAAGCTTGGGATCTTGTGGAGCAAGAATGTAATCTGACCCAGACCATTGCCATTTTTTAATATCTCTTCCTCTGATTGAAACGTAGATCATATCTTTTTCAATTGAGCCCGTTATCTGCGGAACTTTAATTTTACCGGCTGAAACGTTGTTTTGGACCATAACCATTGTTTCAGATAAATCTTTCAGAATATTAATTGAAAAGACCCCATCCAACCACGTACAACTTCCTGCGATTGCTTGGTAGGGTGATTTCCCGGATATCTTTTTAGGATCAAACGACGAATTAACACTGGTTACTAGCCATGGCGACGAAAGCTTACCTAATGGTCTAGCAAGCTTATTTTCAATATTAACATATTCCTTCATCTTACTATATTCTATATTGTCCACAATCCTCTTTCCCTTCTTTTTAGTCCAGACATTGTACGGAACTGGATAAACCATTTCCTCGTTATTTTCAACAACAACCGTAGCTGTTCTATTCGCTGTCCCCTCAAAAGGCTTTACATCAACCATATCAGATACTTTTATAATCTTGAACTTATGATTATCTTCACCATCTTTAAGGCAGCAATTTCGGAAGCCATCTGATGCCCCTTTTGTCTGGAAAATTGTTTGTGTTATTACGTATCCCAATCTACCCTTAGTTGTTAAATACTTCTCAAGGCCGATACAAATAAAAAGTAATGATATATCTTTTTCAGATCCACCATATTGTGCTTCTAGCCCATTCAAACTAAAAAGATTATAATATCTCCATAATGGTTTCATAGCATTCCTATAATTTTCGGGCAAGCTTTTCCAATTAATCCAAGGAGGGTTTCCAGCAATGTAGTCAAATCTACCACAAAACAACGGCGCAAACGAGTTCTTAATTATCCTGGCCCATACGCCATTTTTATTCGCCTTATCAAGCCCTACTAGATCTTGATAGAGTTCAGTGTGGAAGTCTTCTGCCGTAATTTTCAGTCCTTCATCCAGACATCGCTGTATAAACTCGTTTGGTTCATAGCCGTTCCTGATACAAAATTCTAGCTGTTCAGCATATTTGGCTATATCTCGCCTATCCCTAGCCACCTCCAAAGGAATTTTGAAGTTGGCAACGCTCGTCTTCAGCTCCTTTGTTTTTATCCGCTCTCCCGTGGTCCAGGCATCGATGCCGCCGTACTCGGCAGGGGTCATTATCGAGTCGCAAAGGTAGACCGGGATCTCAGCGGAGCCGACCCTTCCGAGCAGGTCCCTCATTGCGATGAGGTAGTTGGTCCTCGCCGCCATCACCGCCAGGGGGTTGAGGTCGAAGCCCACGAGGTTGTCGAGGATCTTTCTTGCCAGGTCGCCCTCGTCGTATCCGCAGAGTTCGCGGCGCTCGTCGTACCACCTGCGAATCCTGTTGATCGCCATAACGAGGAAAGTTCCAGAGCCGCAGGCAGGATCGAGAAGGCGCTTGTCGGGATCGCCAACGTACTCAAGCTCGTTTAAGACGTGCTCTGCGAGCCAGTCCGGCGTGTAGTACTCGCCGAGGTCGTGCCTTACGTCTCTTGGAAAGAGCTGCTGGTAGAGCTTCTTCAACAGGTCTCTGCTCCCCGACGGATCTTCGGATAGGGTGCCGGGGTTGTAGCCGTCAAGCTTGTTCGCCATATCCCTGATCAGCTTCTCTATCGAGTCGTTCCACTCGTCGACGTACCAGGCGAAGAGGTCACCCTCCAGGAAGTTGGTTATATTCAAATGCCTGAAGATGCTTCCCTGCTCCAGGTCTTTCATCTCGTCTTTCAATTTGTTTGCTGTCGGAGCTTTCAGGATCTTCTGGAGAGGCGTGGGGAGCTTGTGAAAGAAGGCTACGATCTCGGAGGCAAGGAGCTTCATGAAGACGGCGTAGTAGGTATGCAGCGAGAAGAGAAGCTCGGCGGGCTTGGGCGATCCCTCGATTTCGTAGAATTCTGCCAGCTTCCTGATCTTGTCGGAGGGCATATCCACTTCATATCCGCAAACCTCCCCGAATAGGATCTTCCACTGCTGGAAAAAGGCCTGAGCTTTGGGGCTTTCGGCGCTGGAGATCGCATCGTACAGATATCGTACGCCTTCTTTCGCCAGCGGGGAGTCGGAGCCGAAATCCCCTGCCAGATATTCGGGAGAGAAGGCCTTGCCCTTTTCCCCCATGTTGATGAGTGCCCAGAGAAAACGCTCTGCGCTGTATCTGTTTACCTCCACTGGGTCTTCAACATACCATTTTCCATCCCTATATCTTATAAATATGAAATAGTGTCCATCACATCCCACGCCGAACATCGTGTTCATAGGACGGTTCTGCTCTTTTTTGAATTCCAGAAATCTCTCTTTTATCTGCTTTATTACTTCCTGATTCCCTTTAGATTCTTTTTTATCAGATAATCTAGCAGAGGGAGAATGGGGGTTCTTGTATTCCACAATCACACAGCCGTATACCGAATCGATTCTCCCTGTCCCGATTGTGTATTCATGCCGGCCATGGAGGGTTATCTTCGCTTCCCTCTGAATTACAGCAAGCGCCCTTTCCGCCTCAATCCGGATCTCTTCTTCTTTCTCGGCGAACTCTGCGGCTTGCCTAATTTGATCCGCAAATTGAATCGCTTGATCTTTGATAATTGCATCGAGATCTTGTACCGACATTTATCTGAACGCCTCCGATATTGGCAAGATGGCGCAGATTCATAAATGTATTTAATTATCAAATATATATAATATTTGACTTTCGAGGATTTGGTATGTAAATCCCCCTTTCAAGTTATGCTGTAGCAACCTTTGTCACGACATACCCAGATCTTGTAAGGGCTTTTATCATAGCCTGTTCCCGATTTTTCGTTTTTCTCTGATAAACCACTTCAGCACCTACATTTTAGTAGAGGCTGTCGGTTTAATCCTTTGTTTTAGTTCATCGGAAAAGAAGTGCTAACTATCCTCGTAAAAGAGCCGAAATTCGCCATATTGTATGTGTTTAGCTCCCCAGAAGCACTCTATTAATGAGGACTTCGATTATCCTGCAATTGGCATTCTGTGAAGGACTTTACCTCAACATTTTCGATCTAAACGTTCTCTATGTCGGTTTTCCCTCCAAATTACGGCCAATTTTTACTGTTCTGCCCTCTAATTTTAATACTTTTCTGGATTTTTCTACAGCTAACGCTAAACCACCTCTTTGTTGACAAGACCGTGGAGATTATATAAATTATAACCAATAGGTTTGAACATCACCTTTATCGCTGCACTTTTTACTGTTGTGACCATGACATGACCCGACCTGAATACAGTCTTTATGACACTGAAACATCTCTCAACCGGAGATCGCTTTTTACTGATCCTTTCATTTCGCAAGATATCGGAAATGCCAAGTGGATGTCCTCTGGCTGCCCTCTTCATCGATGCATCATATCCTTTGGTTTTGGCCCCTGAATAGCCTTTGTCACCATATCGGACTTCTCCTTCTTCTGCCAAATCTACCTGGCTATCATGGAGGGATGCAGTGGTAGTCTCGACAGCCCATATGAACTGATGTTCGGTGTCGACTTTGACATGGGCCTTGTAACCGAAATTGGATTTCTTTCCCTTTGTTGCCCAAGTACCGTCCCTGCTTCTCCTTGTCTTTGCTTCATCTCCACGAGGGACATCACTCTTAGCATGACCTGGATCAGACGTTATGAAAGATGCGTCCTGGATCACGCCTTTCTTTACATCGTACCCTTTAGCTCGAAGCTGGTTTGTGAACTCGTTCCAGATGGCTTCGTACTTTCCAGATTCTTCAAGTCTCTTGCGAAAGAGCCAGGCGGTTGTGTAATCAGGTATGGTCTCGGTCGTCCCCAAGAAGACTCGAAAAGATATTCTATCCGCTACTTGGAGCTCTAACTGTGGGTCCGAGAGACCGTACATCTCTTGAAGCAAGAGAAGTTTTATCATTATAATAACGTCAATATTAGGTCTACCTCCGCGTTCGGTATTGTTTTTGTACAGGCCATCAGCTATATGCGAAAATCGCTTCCATTCAACCAATCCTGCTATGGATAAAAGCTTATCACCACGAGGCAGGACGTTCTTGTTATATTCGTGCATGAAGGAAAAGTCTATCAAGTTTCTCATGTAAGCTTATATAGTTATAATAGTATATAAACTTAACCATTGATTAGGTTTTTCGAAATCCTCTAATGTTGGTTTTCGTCAATGAAGACATGCCGACTAACAACCTGCATCCGATAGGAAAGCAATATCTGTAGCCGAAGTTACCTGAAAATAGCTCTTTGGAACTGGTCATGTGAGACTCCACGAAAGGGGTTTAAAGATGCTGATTGGGGTGAGCAAAAGACGTACGCCATATTTATACCCAATAGTATTGAATTTTCCTAAATTTTATAGCTCGTTTTCATGAGTCATCGGTTAAGGCAAGAATCGCGATGTGGCAACGATCCCAGTAGTAAGTCCGGTGAGATCGGCTTGATCAAAGAGGTTACAGCCCACATTCCGTACCTTGGGTTCTGAAAATGGTACTTTTACTGCTATCGATTTGTAATATTAAATTCAATAATATTAATTTAATATGATAATTTAATTCGTTTGTGTTGACATTATGTTAATTACTCCTCGCGACACGAAGTGATGAGATGCCTGCTCAATAGGGAGTCGACCATAAGCAGACATAATATTAATGTAAATGGATAGCTGAGTTTATAATTATATTGGTGGAATCGCTAGCTAGCAAAATACTCGATTTAGGAAGTTAAGGTGCGGAATGTGGGTTACAGCAAGCCATTATTGAAATCGGATCTCATTTATGCAACGCATAATTCGTGTAAAAAAATGAATGATTAAGTAGCTAAAAATCCTTAACCGATGACCAATGTAGTCTCCACTGATTGTTTTATCCTTATTTCCCTCTATAATAGGGAATGAGAGGTGGATATTTTTCATCATCAAGGGTCATATAGCGTTCATTGAAACTCGGCTGAAAGCCCTCTGGTGGTGGGCAAATCTCCTTGTCGATCAGAATGAACTGCGTGCCCTTCAACTCGGAATCACATAGGTCGTAAAGCATCTCAAAAAAGCCTTCAAACTGCACCCAATTCTCCCTCTCGCTGATATTCTTCATAGGCGAGTCAATTATCAGAAGTGTTGGTAGCATTGCATCGACCTCTACAGCTAGGCGGTGCAAAGCTACAGCAAAGCAGCACTTGAATAATGTTTTTTTACCACCACTGCCAAGGTTTGTGAAAGACGTAACGGCTAAATCGCCACCATCTTCAGAAGCCACCTCTGGCAAAAAGTGGGGCGCCCTTATTTTAACGATGTCGTTTGCGAAGAAGCCGGGAATCTTTGCGCGGAGGAGGCATTCGATGAACAATTCTTCCAAACGATTGAGGTTTTTAGTATCTTTTTCAGCACCCAATCGTGCATCTTTAAGCTCGGACCGAATTCGTTTCTCCTCCTCGGCAAGAGTCTGCTCCCTCTCAGATAGTTCAGCTATTCGATGCACAAGTACCTCAAGCTTGTTAAGGTCAAGTAGTTGTTGCAGGAGTGCGGAGCGGTTCTTTTCAGTCTCAAGTACAGCAGAGAGGTATGCAGAGTCGTAGTCTGCCGAAACACGAGTGAGCTCGGCATCGACAACGGCTTTCTTATCGACCAGTTCCCTCAAGTCTCTTACAATTTGGTCAAGTTTAGCATCTTGCATGGTGATGAGTTCCGTCAACTCGTCCAAACGTAATTGCAGGTCCTGCTCCGCAGCCTGCTCATCCAATGCTCCACTTGGTGTATCAGAATCGGCTTGACCACATACAGGACAGATATCGGACTCTCTGGGCTGTAGTTCATTCCCGCATCGTGGGCAATTCTTGAAATCGACTCCACTCAGAACCTCTCGTGCAGATTGGGAACGCCGAAAGCGCGTCGCAAGCGCAAGGAGCTCGTTCTTGTGGGCTTTGTCTTTCGCGATAGTGTCTCGAATATCGCCAGATGCGTTTTCTAATTCATCGATTTGGTGTGCAAGTCGACGCGCCTTATTACGGAGAGTCTCCATCGCATGTGAGCACAATGTTTGAGTACGACTTCGGGCATTGGCAATCTCAATTTCGGTCTTTTGGATATCGGACTCAAGTTGACGCCTAACATCAGCAAGTTCGGCGTCGGTCGCAATCTCGGCAGAACTCAGTGCATTAGATATGGCAGACGCTCCTGCTTTACATTCCTGTCGTTTCGCTCTCACTAGTTCGAGTAGGACTTCCAGTTCCGCTACATGCTCTTGGTGAAATCCGACTATAAACCTGAGCACGTCCCTGCTTTTTAGTCGTTTCCATTGGTTAGCGTCGCTGTCTAGATGGAAAAAGCTGCTATCCATCGAATCTTGGTCAAGGTAGCAATACCACAACAAATCTCGGAGGCTTAACCGCTCCAACTCCGAGTCATCCTTGATTTTGCTCTGCCGAACTTTTGGAGGTTTTTTTCCTGCCAAGTAATAAATTAGGTCGGATAATACTTCCACTCCTGTGCCAGGTAGAACTTCCTCGGCTGCGGTGCGAACGGGGATCAATACTTCGAATTGCTGCTCGGCGGCAGACCACCGTGCCCGTATTTTGTTGGAGTGCGCATTGCGCTCTAGTACTAGCGGAGATTCCGCAACTTTGAGCGAAAGACTTGCAGATACGAACTCGTCCTGGAGTGCAGGAGTCATTTCAGTTTTGCCCAAATCACCGCCCAAGCAGAAATCAATGAGTCGGACAATGGAGGATTTACCTGCACCCATTTGGCCGTAGAAGTAATTGAAGTCCTTGAAGTCTATTTGTTCATGCGACTTTTTGAATGTGATCACGATATCTGTGAATTGAATATTCATAGCTCGATATGCCTCCCCCACTGCATATCTACAATTTCGGGGAAAACTTCATAGACGAAGTTCTTCAGCTTCGTTGCAGAGTAACCTCCGACAGCGGACACCACAATCTTGCTTCTATTTGCAATTGGGCGGAATTCTTCCAAATCAGACAACTGCGCGGCTACCCTTTTGCCTGCAGGAGTTAGCTTCACGTTCACAGTTCGGCCCTCCAAATATGTGTAAGCCAGACCTTTAGACACAAGCAACCCTATCCAGCGGCGATAGCGTTTGTCCCATGGCCCGAAGCGGAAGCGAATCATCCGCGCTTCAATAGTGTTCAGTTCATCCTCAGGAATTTTTTGTGCATCAGCTTCTTTACCAATCGCTTTCAGTGCCCTAACGAGGCAGTTTGGGTAGCGAAGCAGGAAGTCCATCTTAGCTAACTTCATGATACCTTTCACTGGCTTATCACCGCGCCCTGCCGCGGCATTGAGCAGTAAAATTAGGCGAGCAATGTGAAAATCATCAGAGTCCTCAATCTCAGCAGCGAGATGAACCAGTTTCAGGCTCATGACTCCACACCCAATTCAAATGGTTCGCTCCACCAGACTTTACACTCAGATGTAAGCAAGCCTGCGACCCCGACAAGAAGGTCATAAGATTGTCGATGGACTCTTGCTGGCTCAGTTTCAGAGATCCTCTTCAATCGATCTTGTACATCAATCAGCATCGCGGGCCCGTAAAGATCTTCTTTCTGGCTTGCCCGAAGGTTTGCGTCATCACATTCCGCAAGTACTACATTTTCAATTTGCGATAAAATATCATTTCCGTCATTTGGACGAGTCGCTAGATCGAGTAATTTTTGCTCGGCTGTTAAGGCCCGGCGGCGCATCACCTCATAACGAGCAGCCAATCCCCCACGAAACATCTTTTTTTGTAGTGTGTCCAATTTACCATTGGTGTCACCAAATCGAAGTGAGGCAAGCTCGGGCAAGAAACGGAATCCTATATATTGAGCATCGCGAAATGCAAGTATGATATCATCGGCGGTAACCCGCTTTGATAGGAGATATGGGTCATCGTCTGATTTTTGGGTAAGCCCTACCCAATCGCGAGAGGGTTCTTCTGTCACAAGCGAAGAGGCCTCAGCAATTCTCGCAATCAGTGCATCGCGCACCCGTGCCAGAGATGAAGCACTCATCGCTTCACATTCCGCCAAATTAGCGATGTGCCGTTGAGCGAGCTCGTCCTCGAATGCACGCTCAGTCGGACCAAGTATAATCTTCAAACGACAAAGCACCCCAAAGAGACATAATGCCTCAACTTCAATTTTTGCCTCAACCTCAAGTTTGTCTTTAAGCCACTCAAAGCCCTTTTTTACTTCACCTTCCAAGTCCTCCCATTTAGCTACAGATTCAATGCCAGTGAGAAGCTTACATGGGCTCAGGTATTCGCGACCTTTTGTGGCAGATCTCGAGAAATTAGTGTTTGAAACAAATACGAAATATCGGATTTTGTCAGGATATTCAATGTCCAGTTTAACAAAGCGAGCGATACTCTTCCAAAACGCCTCATCATTTAACTCCCATTCGCCAAGTTCGGACTTCCTCGTTTTAATTTGATAGGCGTCAAAGAGACCTGCTGCTGTTTCTGCCAAGAAGTCCTCGTGTTGTTCGCACCAGAGCGCAGTGTAGTCCAATTCCCCTGCTGCAATACCAACTGAAAGGACAACTCCATAGGCGTGTTGGTAACGGAATCTCCGTAACACCTCATCGCCTGGATCTGACAGATCTCTGCTATTTGTTGGTGATTTCATGGCATTTTCTCCAGCAAGGAGATGACGCGTTTCTTGCTCGCGAGCAGTCCTTCATTAAGGCGCACTTTGTGCGCTGGAGTTTTCTCTTAACACTTAAGAAGATTTCGAAAAACTCAGATACAAATCGCTCTTGACATTCTCCACCAGCTAACAATGCCCTTGCACAAATCGAACGCTCGGATCGGCGAGTTTCCTCGCGCCGACACTATCGATCGTCTCAAGCCTGGCATTATAGAAATTAAGATGAGATTCATCGAAATTCATATCTGATACCTCTTAATTTAGGACATATTTCCGAGGCCTTGACCCAGATCGAGCAGTAGCTCGTAGTTGTTGCAGGCCTCGACAACTCCCTTAATGGGACGACCGTCCATCATGCGGATCATTATCGGACGCTTCAGGAGTTTTGGTAAGAACTGAGGCTGGCCGACGCTCTCCTTCTCGACCCTGGAATCGCTCATGGTGGTTGCAACTTGATCATCGGTATTTCGATCTGCGTCGGCGCTATTACCCATTGCTGACTCCCTCTTAAAGTAGGATGGTTTTATAGAGATATATATTTTTGACTTCTAAAATCCGATCTGGCATTTCAAGATGCGGGGGAGGTTGAGCCCACACCATAATCGAGAGTCATCGAACCCCTAACGCCTCCACTTTCATCTTTCGGGCCTTCGCCATGGCCTCTTCTCCAAAGCTGGCGTTTATGGGGAAAAACGGGCAATCTATATCTTCGGTAAGGATGACCAGGATCTACCGCCAACTTATAGAAGATTTATGCTTTGAGGGAGAGACGACCGCCGTCATAAGAGAGAGGGCCAGGCCATAAATAGCCCAGGGTCAGGCCCTCGCCCCCAGCTTCTCCAACGCTTCTGCAGCAGCCCCTCGGACTTTCTCGACCTCGTCCTTTGAAGCCAGATAAGTAAGAGGCTCGACGGCTCTTCGATCACCTATCTTACCTAGAGCACAGGCGGCACCCTTTCGGGTCAACCAACTCTTAGCCTTGAGAGCCTCTATGAGCGGACCTACCGCCCTTGTATCTCCGATCTCACCGAGTGATTCGGCGACTTTATCTTGGACTGAATTGTCTTCCTTCAGAGACGCTATGAGAGCATCGACGGCAGGCTAGCCGATTTTGCTCAGAGCCTTGGCAGAATGATATTGTACCCAACCATTATCGTCCCATTCGCCCTGGAGAGCCTCCATGAGTGAATCAACCGCCGCAGGATCGCCTATCTCCCCGAGTGCCTCGGCTGCACACCATCGGATATCATCCGAGTCCTCGTACTGGAGAACCTCAATGAGTGGATCTACTGCCCATGGATCGCCTATCTTGCCAAGTGCATAGGCAGCTTGTTGTCGGATACCTATTCCCTCATCTTCATCCTCAAGGGCCTCGATGAGCGAGTCGAACGCTCGTATGTCTCCAATCTTACCTAGAGCCGCAGCAACATGAAATCGGTTGAATCCATTATTCCAAGCCTTCATGAGCGAGTCGAACGCTCGTATGTCTCCAATCTCACCGAGAGCATCAATAGCAAAATCGCGGACCTCCTCATGCTCATCGTTTAGCGCTTCGATCAGAGGACCGACAGCCCTTTGATCGCCAATCTTACCTAGAGACTCTACAGCTCTCCATCGGACCGACCCCTCATCCTTCAGTGTCTCGATGAGAGGTACAACCGCTACAGAATCGCAGATCTCACCGAGAGCAACGGCAGCGTCCCCTCTAACCCCCAAGTCCTTATCTTTTAGAGCTTCGATAAGAGGATCTACTGCTCTAGGGTCGCCGATCACGCCGAGATCCCTAATAGCAGCTCGCAGCGCGGGATTATCTCCATACTTCAAGTCCTTTATTGCAGCGCCAACACGGTCTTCTTAATCAGGCATATCCTAACCGACCTCCTAGAGATTGAGATTGACACAACCCACGAAAAATGTTTCTATGTCTCAATAATCTCGGCTCCGAATTCCCCCCCTCTTGCGATTAGTGGCAGCAAATGAAGAATCACTCCCCGGAATACTGTTGGGGCGGGACATCTACCCCACTGGCCGGCCTACTTCTCCAGATCCAGTGCCTCCGCCTTCAGCTCCAGGGCCTTCTCCGTTGCAGTCGCCCTCACGAACACGATACCAGGACTATACCAGCTACTTCAGCTTCGGTATGCTTTCCACGACATCGACATGTTCCATCAGCTTTTCGTCCTCAAGCCGCGGCCACCAATGCTCTTGGATTGACGGCCAATCAACAACTTCAATATGTTGGTTGAGAATCTAGGAACCAGGCTAATGTGAGGAGGGATAATAAGACTTGAAGTTGCATGTCCTTATGGGGACTGCCCTATCAGGAAAGACTGATTTTTTGGCAGAAAAAATGGTAGCGGCTCATCTTGAGACTCCTTTATCTTACACATTTCTGGGACCATCTGGCGTGTTCGTAAAGGAATTCTCAGAATGGTTCGCAAGGCGTATGAAATCTTCCATCCCCAGAGGCAACTTCCTTGTCATAGATCAGTTTGCCGTCGAGCTTTTCATTGAAACCCATCCTGGGATGATACATGCAGATGAGCATATTCTGAACGTCTTCGTCGCCAGCATCCTCGGAACAGCGAGCAAGAACGACCTCGGCCCCTTCTATCCTTTAAAGGACTCCCACAGGTTGGCCGCATTCGTCGTGGAGGCTGTAAAGGATGCCAAAGATGACGGGGAAGCTGACCTCTGGGCCAGGTTCGCCAATGAACAAGCTAGATCCTTGATGCAGTTTGTCTTGAAAGAGCTTGAAGCCCGCTATGATTCTAACCTTTTCGATACATTCGATGCTTACCGGAATATAAACAGCGTGGAACTCAAATCTCAGATAAATTCCCGATTTGGAGGTAAGCTCTTCCTCGATGGATTCACCAATCTCTCCGATGCCCAGATTATCTTTCTCTCCAATATCTTGCCCCTATTCGATGAGGCCTTTATGACTTTGGATCCAGCTCTTGTGACCTCCGAGAGCTGGAATAAGCTCAGAGGGATGCTGGAGGCCAAATCCATCCAGATATGCGAAATACAGCTAATGTCCTCTTTAGAGGCCTCAACGCCCCTTGAAAGGCTCCTGGCAGGCGAAGGACCCCGAGCTAGCCTGGAAGGTAGTTTCATCAAAATAAATCGTTATAAGGACCCTGAAGAGGAACTGATACAGGTCTGTCGGCAGATAAAGAGACGGATTGTAGATGAAGCGATGGAACCGGGAGAAATAGCCGTAGTTCTGAACAATTTCTCTGAGAGAGCAGGGGAATTCTCCAGGAAGCTGGATGAGTATGGTATCCCCGTGCGAGTCAGCGGCGAAGAGCCATTATCGAGTAGCATAGCAGTTCAGCTCCTTATTTTACCCTTCAAATCAGCTCTAGCAGGCTATCCATCTCAGATCTTGATATCTATGCTGGATCACGGATTGGGATTGGTGGAGACTGCAGAATTCGATCTCGACAATCTGGAAGCACTAGCAACAGGAGCTGGCTTGTACATGGGTCCGCGAAGAGCCTCTCTGCAGGATCGGAGGGAAGACTGGAGGTCTAAGCTGCATGATCACCTTGCCGCTTTGAGGCAAAGACTGGAAATCCTTCGGCAGGATGAGTCTGTCTATGAGGGCGATCTTCAGGTACAGGAGTCAGAGATCCATCTTTGCCAGGTTTTGATTGAGAAATCGGAGGAGCTATTCCAATCTTTGGAGAGAATCGAGGCGGCCAGATCGAGTCAAGCGAATTTCAAGCTGTTTAGGGACGAGCTTGCATCCTGGATAGCTCCTCTCAATGACCGTCTCCTCAATGATCCCGAGTTAGAAAGCGAGGTCATGGCCATCGGCAAGCTTGAGCATATGCTGGGCCAGCTAGAGGTCGTAGTCAGTACCATGGGTAAGCAGGTATTGACTCTGTCAGAGTTCATGGCCTTCATGGAGATATTGCTGAGCAGCGAGGAGTTTAGGCCGTCATCACCGCTGGCCAATACTGTGGAGATCTTATCCCTCCACTCGGCCAGGTTCAAACATCGCCCCCTGAAGTTCATCGTAAATTTCAACGATGGGATCTATCCTGCCCGCCGGGCAAATCCGCTCTACTCCCTGGAAGATCAGCCTTCTGGAAAGCCGGGTTACTACAATGTCAAAGAGCGCGAGCAAAGAGAAGCCCTCTATTCTTGCCTATGTACCTCTTCTGAGGCCATCATAACCTATCCGGTGGCCTCACGCGAAGGAGAGCCCATGCTACCGTCCCTTTGGCTCGATGCATGGAGCTATGATGAAACTGATGCCTCAGAAGTAGTAACTACCCCAATGAGTGCCCAGGAGCTAGGCATCGAGTTTGGGTTCAAGTTGGCTAGAGGTGAAGAGCCGATCGTAGCAGGTAGTACGCCGGACTTACTGGCCGCTCTAAAGCTATATGCAGATTCGGAATTCTCCTGGAAGATCCGAGAAAAAGCTGTTGTAGATTCCCTGGTTGGGAGAAAGTTCAGCTACACCAAGCTCTCCGATTTCAGCAAGTGTCCCTTCAAGTTCTTCCTTCGTCGTATCCTAGGCCTTGAAGAGAGATCCATCGACCTTTATGAGCTATCTCCCTTAGAGCTTGGTTCCACATACCACGCTGCTTTGAAGAGCCTCTACGACATGAAATGCGAAGGAATGAGCTTGGATCATGCCATAGAATGCGGTAAAGTTAGACACGAGATAGAAGTAATAACTCAAAGATTCTTGGCTGCCAACAGAATCCGATCCTTGCCGGTTGTGAGAGAGGCTATGATAAATGCAGCCGCACAAAGGGTGCAGACTTATCTGGAGTTTGAACTGGACACTCCTGAAAAGGCCTTTATCGGCGAGAGGACCCTGACTGAGATACCATTCAGCATTCAACTGGCCGAAATGGCTGATATTCTATCCAAAACCGCCCAAAAGTACGGAGACATGGTCTTCTTGGGGAGAATAGACAGGATCGATCTTAACGTAATTGGGCCGGGGAAAGGAAAAGCAAAGAAGAAACAAGAAAGCAAGATATATGATATCGTTCTCTCAGATTACAAATCAAGCTCTGCCGGCGATTGGGACCAGCTTAAGCTCTATACCATGGCGCTACTTTCATTGGACCTCGAAGCTCTTCCGAAGAATCCTGCTTTGATGAAATCATTTTTCAGAATAATCAAAAGTGGCAAAATCTCGCTCAAACTGGATGCTTTTCCAGCTGAAGGCCGAATGGAGATGCATGGCAGGGGTAAGAAGAGCTTAACATTCTCGGATATTGATCGAGAGCTGCTCAATACTCTCGACCGGATCTACGAGCAGAGAGAGTTTCTGCCAGGTAGAGCGATAGATGGAAAGGCTGGAGATTGCTATTTCTGCGGTTTCAAACCGAATTGTGAGCCCCTGCTGGACCTTCGAGGAGGATCACAATGATCGATGTGGATAGGTTCATATCGGCCAGCGCTGGAACCGGCAAGACTCATACTATTTCGAAAAATTATGTAGATCTTTTTGAGCAAGCCATCCAGAAAGATGAGCCATTGAGCGTTGCCAATGTAGTGGCCATAACCTTTACCAGGAAAGCGGCTGCAGAGCTTAAATCCCGAATTCTGAAAATGATCAGTTTCAGAGAGGATGGCAATCCAGCTTGGCAGCAGCTCAGATCCTCCATGGCTTTTGCCTGGATAAGCACCATCGACTCCTTTGCTCAACGAATTCTATCTGAGGTTGGTATCTTCGCTGAAGTAGATCCTGATCTGCAGATTGGTTCTGGATCGATCATGGGCGATATTCTGAAGCGATGCATATCTCAGGCTTTCTTCGAGCATGAGGAGTTGCTGGAGGAGTTGTTGGAATTTTATACTCTTGACGGCATCACAGATGCCTTATCCAAGGAGGCCTTAAAGAAAAAGTATGCGATGCTCAGCTCAAGACCGGCGAGCATGGTGGAGGCAGGCTTAGCCCTCCATAGCGATCCAGAGGTGTCTGAGCGACTTATGCTCGCCTCGAACGCATTTAAGAAGCTGTTTGATGAGGTCTATGGATCTTTCCTGGTGGAGCTACGGGAAGAGAACATCACCGATTTCACCGGCATTCTCATCACCCTCAAAGATATTCTGTCATCGCCAAGGTATGCATGGATCCAGGAGAAATACAGCAAAGAGTTCAGATACATCATCGTGGATGAATTCCAGGATACCGATTCTCTGCAGAAGGAGATATTGGATCTGCTCAAGACCGAAGAGAACCGCACCATCTATGTGGGTGATGCCAAGCAGTCCATTTACGGGTTCAGAGGGGCTGAGGTGGAAATCTTCTCTGCGGCCAGAGCGGAGATAATTTCCAGGAAGGGTGAACCACAGCACCTGGAGATAAACTTCCGTTCCCATCCCGACATCTTGGAATTCTGCAATGCCTTCTATCCTCTTATTTTCGATAGCTCAGATAATCCTTATTCTCAAATCTATGAACCTGTAAAACCGTTGCCTGTAGTAGGAGTGACTGGCTGGCGGCCTAGGGTAAAGATCCTATTTGATCCCGAGGACGAAGCTGAGGCTGCTGCTTTGTATATCCGCAGCATCGTAGGACAGGAGTTTGATTTCTTAAAGAGAATCGGAGATCAAGATGATGTTAAGCTGGTCGCCATTAGAAGACCAATAGAGTTCAGGGATATAGCCGTTCTTCTCAGGAAGATGAAACCAGAAACAGGCAAGGAATACATGCGGGCTCTTTCCAGGCATGGTATACCTTATTACACCGTTGGCGAGTCTGGATTCTTCGAGATACCAGAGGTTGCTGGAATTCTTGCGACGCTAAAAGTGTTATCCAACCCAGGAGATGACCTAGCCCTCACCATAGCTTTGATGTCACCCGTAGTTGGGCTGGATATCAACGATATGGCGAAGCTCAAGTATAGGGCAAAGACGAGTGGAACTCGTATCTATGAGGCCATGGGCTTTCTACATGAGACGGACATAGCACCAAGTAGGATAGAACGGCTCATGAGGTTCCGTCAGGCTCTTGTGAAGAATCTTCCGATTAGAACTTTTATCCGGCCAAGCGAGCTGGTTGAGAAGCTTGTGGAGGATTTGAATTATTCAGCATTTCTTGCCACCGAAGATAGCACAGGCCGAAAGACAGCCAACCTCAGAAAGTTCATAATAACTGCCAAGAGACTCGATGAAGCCGGAGTATCCTTGCGGGAGCTTGTCAAGATGCTCGATAAAGTCGGACTGGATGATGAGGAGCAGGCCTCAATTGAAAGCGAAGAGACAGATGCCGTCAAGATTATGACCGTACATAAGGCGAAAGGGCTAGAGTTCCCGATCGTGATTGTGGGCGATACCTCATGGAACCAAAAGGACTCAAAAAAATCTCTGCTATTCAACAAAGATGAAGACGGGATATGCTTTACCCTCAAATGTGAGGATGATGAAACAGCGGACACATTTCTCAGCAGGCTAACTGCAGAAGAGCAGGATAGGAATTTCGAAGAGGAGAAGCGGTCGCTCTATGTTGCTACCACTCGCGCCTCAGATATGTTGATCCTGACTTTTTCGGGTAATAAGGGCAGAAAATCCCAGCCCTGGAAAGATATGATCGAGGGCAATATGCTTGAGAAAGATGAGGCAGGTGTAGAACCAGCCCAAGGATTCGAGCATCTGATTGAGATACTCACGGCACCTGAAGAGGTGGTTACACCCATTTCTGCCACTCCGCCAACTGCTAGCCTTGAGACCAGATACATTGAGCCTGTAACCTCTGAGACCTTCAAGGAGTATATCTCTCCTACTGCTATCATTGAAGCTTCGATGCTTGGTTGGAGGAGAAATATCGAAGATTATGAGACTGCCGAGGATGTTGATAGAGATAGGAGCCAGGCGCTAGGCCTCATAGCTCATCGGATCATGGAAGCTGTAGGGAATAGATTCAAGCTGGAAGAAGTTCTGCATGATGGATATATCGGTGTACTCCGCGAGCAAATTGGAATCTCGCAGGATGATATCGAAAAAGTCTGCAATTACCTGAATAAGCTGATGGATCATCCTCTGGTGAAGGAAATGGAGAATTCCTCTGATTCCTGGAACGAGTATAAAATCACCAAACCTTTGGATAAGTACATCCTCTATGGTCGGCTGGATAAAGTTATAAGGACTTCAGAGGGGTGGAAGATCTTGGATTTCAAATTCTCGGGATCGGAGAGCTACAGCGAGGCTCACGAGTTCCAGATGAAGTTTTATCTTTATCTTGCAAGGGAGATATTCTCGCCATTGCTAGGCGCAGAATTATTCTATCTCAAGGACGGTATTTCAAAGAAGATAGAATTAGGTGATGAAAAGATCCATGATTTCCACGACGAATTGGAAGAAAAGATCGCCGAATATCAGCTTGCTCTTAGGAGCGTTGATCTCATAACTTGATGAACCAGGTAGTCTAACGCAATCGATATACATCTAGGGGAACTGAGATTTCCGGTATTTTTGCCTTGGCGTAAATCGGGTCGCTATGGGATCCAGCTCGTTTTCATTTCGTAATGCGGGCGGATGGAACAAAACCCTCCCGCTAGGGTCGGGGCGGACTCAGGTCTATCCTTAGCTTATCCATATCCTCATTATTCAGGTGGTTCATCAGAAAGGCGACAAGATCCTCTTGTCTGGACTGACCAAAAACCATTCTATAAATTGCTAAGGATTTTTTCAATTCTTTCAGACGCTCCCTGTCCCGACTCAAAGGCAATGCCGGAACGTACCTTTCGATCCGGGCGTTACCTTCAGGGTATATCCAGAAAGGGACCAAATCGCTAGATCCGTCTCCCCGGTCTCGTTTTCCTGCCATGAACAGAGCCTCCCATGGATCAGTATCATTCGGTCCGATTTCCAAGAGTCCATACTTTTCAGCCAGGTTCTTCCTAATAGCATGGCCTTTGAATCTGTGGATCCTCCCCTCGCGTTGCTCAAGATCTACCGGATTGGATGGCAGATTCCAGTGTACGACCGCATGACAGTATGCATGGAAGTCCAGCCCCTCCTGGCCAATTGAAGTCGTTGCTAGAACAAACGGCCAGAACGGAGAATTAAAGGCTTTTCTAACCTGAGAGATCCTATTCTCGGACTGGCCCTCATCGCTCTTCTTATCGGAGAGCATTACTGCAAAATTGGTCCTCATCTTCTTCATCGACCTTGATACGGATTTTGAAGTATCATCAAGGTCTATCTTATCGACGTCTAGGCTTGCAGTACGAAGGCTCAAGGCCTCTGCAACAGTCTCCGAAATCCTCTCTGCTGCTTTGACTCTATCATAACCAAATAGCCCCTCAGACTCCTTCAAGAAGTGAACGTATTCGTCCAAGACAGCTTGAAGCCCACCATCCAGACAATAATCCAAAACTTGCCGCCAGTAAGCCTGAGAACCTCGAGAATCCGATGCATAAAGGCCGCGGAGTAGAGCATTAGACGTGGGCAAGTTGAAGAGGCGGATGAAGGCTCGAGACATCTGCATAGCACTCATGTTTATCTTATCAAGAGGTACACCGCCCGAATATAGCCCGCCTGTGACCCTAGTCAGAGCCCTTAAGCTTGTTGTTCCAGGTCCAGCTATTGCCAGCTTCGCTAGGACTAGGGGAAGATCCTTTGGTGGCCTCTGTGGCTGTATCTTTCCTTCAAGTAGTCTATTGACCTCGAGGATTGCTTCAGTCCAAAGGGATGGACCTTCATCACTTTCATCCTCAGATATCTCTTCGCCGCCCCATACATCAACAAGCTTCTTCTTATTGCGGAAGAAACTTACAGCGCTTCCCCGATGGTAATGCATGTCTAAGAGGATGGGGGCCGCCCAGTACCAGTCCTCATCTTCAGGTCCGTATTCTGGAGATGATCCGGTAAGAGGCAGTAGAAGTCTCTTTATCTCTATTTGGGCTTTCTGGATCACATCGGCACAAGATGACAATTTCATAGAGGCCATCCTCATGGGATCGCATGCTTTGGCAAGCGATATGCTTGGGTAAATGATCCCAAGGATCGGCAATCCTGTAAGTCTTTTATCTCGATCGCTTCTAGCGAATTTAAGCAAAGGACGAAGCTTCTTTCTCGATTCGGATTTGTTTCGGATGGAGGAATCGAAATGGGTTATGATATTCCTCTCCGCCTCATAGCTCGTCAGGCTTGCAATCATCCTCGGGACCATTCTCCACGAAGAGAACACTAACCTCTTTGTGAAGTTATTGGGCGCTTGGTCTGCAAAAGGACATCCCAGCTCGTAATATGGCAGAGATGGAGGCAGCCACAGGAGCTTCCAGGCACTAGCGCCAATTGTCCCTGAAAGAAGACAGCGTAGCCTTGCATTCTCGGGATCTATCTCCCGATAGGCTTCGATATCATCCCAAGGAAGCAATAGTCCTTCTGCCTCAGACAGCAAGCTGCAGATTTCTCGATCGTTATATGAACATGCTTCATTAAAGGCGTTCTTCAGTTCGTACTTATCCATGAAGTTTAGAGGATATGGCGAAGACTTCCAGTACTCAAGAGAATCTCGACTACCCAGATATTCAGCCACATTCTGCAAGCAGTAGTAGGCCATCAGATCACTCGGCTGGAGCTTGGCCGAGCCGTCAGAGATCTCCACCAGCATTCCGTTTCTGTCCTCAGAAGCCGCAAGCCTTTCAGTCCTCACCATAACTCTTCTCAGTTGGGATTCAAGCGCCTCCTTCAGATTGACCAGACGAGCATCGTCCCCACCCACGATTCGGAACAGCTCACGCCTGTAATCCCTGATGATGTTCTCACACTTACTAACTGATTCGCTGTCCTGTAAAAGAAACTCCAGGGTTCTCAAGAAGTCCTCGTAGTGGTCCTCCACTCCGGACTCATCTGCCGTCGTGTACATCTTATAAGGGGTCGCAGAAAGCAAAAGCACTCTTGCTTTTGAGTTCTCATCAGCATAAGTGAAGAGTTCTCTAGCGAGTTCCCTGGCTGAAATCGCTGATTCGTCCTCATCATTCTCGCCGTACATGAGGTGTTTGAACCTTTGGAACTCATCCAAAATGATTAAGTCGGGTTCAAGGGCTTTTAGGCATGATCTGACGAGAAGTCCACGAAGCTCGGATATGCATCTATTGCTTTCTTTTTCAATCTCTCTCTTTCTCAAAGCGCTCAGACCCGGCTCAGATAATGCTTTAGAAAGCTCCTGTACCCGATTTCTCAAGCTAATGCCGGAATCGCCTACAACCTCATCCGTACCATCCTGCACCATGCTCAGAAAACAGGCTTTCAGATGTGGATCGATACTATGCCTCTTGAGGTACTCCTTGAGGAGCCTCTTGAAGTTCATCAGCTTCATGCTGCCGCGGAAGATCTTCTTCGGCGCCTCTCCTTCGAGATCCCATTCTTCCTTCAGCAACCAGTATAAGAGAGCCCGCTCATCGCCTATTCCCGTCCCAGATGATATATCAAAAGAAGTACCAGGTGTGAGAGATATAAAGTTGACCTTTCTAGCATTGAGATCTTCGATTACGGTAGGCAATAACGATATACGACGAGACTTGGGCATATCATCATCTCCCAGAACATTCAGCCTCGCAATATTCTGACGAGCAATATTCGAATTAGAGCAGATGTAGATGATATCTATTCGGGGCACGTTCTCCCAGAGGTGATCGATTGTTTTGACAATGACCCCTCGGGCTACAAGGGTCTTACCCAGCCCAACCTCATCGGCAACAAGGAATCGCCTCGTACAGTCTTCATCAGTATAGAGTCGGCGAAATACATAATCCACAGTCTCTTTCTGAAAGTCCTTCAAGTTCTTAAGAATCTCATTGCAATCGGGCTTTTGGAGGTTATTCTGGCTCTTGGGCGTCTCAACGCGATAATTCTTTGTCATAGCCTTTCCCTCCTATCATCTTCCTGGCCTCCCAGATAGGCTCCCAGATCTCGTCGAGACCATCCGGGAGCAGATCCCTAGTCTCAGGGTGGTCTCTGAGATCCTGAATGAGGTTGTTAAGGTCATCGAGCCTTTGCTGGTCGGAGGCTAAGGCTCTGACCATACACTCGAAGAGAGGCACCATCCCAGGAGACGCCCAGGGCCGACCTCTTTCCTGGATTGTTCCCCCTTTGATAATATTTCCTGAATTGGATCTTCCATCAAGAGAGAGAAGAAGCAGCATCAGCTTGAGCACCTGATTCTTGTCCTTCAGCAAAGCCCGTAGTATGCGCTCGTTTCTATCAGCCGGCGCTCCTTTGAGAGGAAGTTTGAGAACAAATCCCTCAATTAAGCTCTTGCCGCCTGATTTTATAGTTACATCGAAGGCGAAGAAAGCTGAGATCTCCCTGTCCAAGAGGCACTTGAATTCCGCAAGTGCATCAGGGCTTGATGAGAGGTTGACGGCCCGCACCTTGTTGAGGGTAATCGGCCTGCACATTATTGAGGCCTCTTTAGGTAGATCTGGAACATTTCCCTCAATGGATAGGCTGAACCGATTATCGTCATCCTGAGATACGAAGGCAGAAAGATTTGCTTTCACCAGCGATTTCCTGGATTGATCAGCCAGGTTCTTCAGGTACTCCATCTCGTCCACAACGGGAACATCAGAAATACAGACTGGATCTAGGAGCGTTCTTAGGCCAGCCTCCTTCCCCTCCTTACCTCCATTTAATACCGCGTCTATGCCGCAGTATTTCTTTTTACCTACCAATTCCACAAGAACCTCTACGTTTCTACCGAAGGCTGCATCTGTGGCATTGGCCGACCCTGTCCATATTCTACCGTCCCATCCGGCATCTGCAACGTAGAGCTTTGCATGAAGGCCGCCGAGGTTATCCTCAAGGTTGTCTTGCTCTGCCTCGAGATCAGCCAGCTCTTGTTCAAGATCGACGAGTTCGGACATATCCTCTTGGGTGATGAGCTCTTCTTTGAGGCAAAATACCTCCGAGAATCTCTGCAGGGTACCAGCTGAGATCTTCTGGAGGCTATCAAGTCTTGAGACCAGGATAGATGCCCGTCCCAAGGCTGCAAAGTTATCTAGCCGGCCTTCTGATAAGAAGGGAGATACTACGAGGATTTTATCGATCTTCTCCGAGAAAGGATTAGATCTTCGATTACTGATTCCGAGGGGGTGGAATACCAGCCTGTCAAAGCCCAGTGGAAGATCAAAGGCGACACGGCGAATCTCATGTTGCATTAAGTCGATTCTCTCTTGCAGATCCTCTGGCAGGCTCTCTTTTACCATTCCCGGAAGAGCTGCTAAGAAATCACCTAAAGGATGATTCGAGGCGAATGCGTTAGTTCTATCGACCAGAATTCCGTCAAGAACTAAGGCCGTGTCCCACGATCTGTCGTACGTGAGGTTTCTGCTCAGGCACAGGAAACGATAAGCAACAGGCCCGTCCTGAGAGATGTATCGTAGAGCCCAAACCTTGGGATGAAAGACCGATCCTTCCACCGACGGCTGTGCCTGGAATACCGACCCTTCTAGATATGTATAGAGTGGCTGTTCGTATTCTCGAGGGATATGGATCCTGCCTGCTTGGCAAAAGATGCTGATCCTTCCTGCATATCTCCGAAGGGACTCTATGAGCGCCAGGGGATCTGGTGATCCGTTCTCGCTTTCGGTTTCGAAGAAGGTGAAGCCAAGCGGTGCTGTCATAAGAGCCAGTAGGTCGAGAGAGAACGTTGTACCGATGGCGAAGTCGAGAGAATATCCTTCAGGTGGTCTGAGAATCTCAAGAAGATGCCTTCTATCATAGGGGTCGAGCATCACGACCTCCTCAGTCCAAGTAATATATCAGAAATAATCGTCTCTGCAGGCCGCCACCTGTATCTCAGCCTCCCTGTGCCAGAGTCTCCTCTCCACCTGGCCAGGGCTTCGGAATTATGAAGCCTTGCTAGATGACGCTTCAAGAGCCGCTCTCTTTCATGAATCAGCCTCTTTGCGGATTTGTTCTCTGATATCGTTGAGGCCCCGTCAGCGGATAGTGCCATCTGGAGCCATTGTATCACGAATCCCCAGGTTTGCCCGGTCACTCTTGCACCCGAATCTGATAATATCTCCCTGAATCGCCTCCTATAGTCCCATCGATCAATATCATCTCTGCGGGATTGGAGGTGTCCGGCCCACTCCATCAATTCACCCTCATAGTAACTCACCAAGTCATACTCCTGCCCGCCATACATCTCTTTCATCTTCTCGGCGAGCATGAGGTTATAAAGAAGTGAGGCCCCATGAATGGCATCTGAGAAGTTTCTTGCGTGCAAAATTTTCTCTTGGATTTGTTCTGGAAGGTCTGGACAGATGGGATGATCCCAGGGGAAGGGTACGGATTCTGATGACACATCTGAGTCGAGGAGATATGCGAGCATTGTTTCGGGATGTCTAGTCAACACCCTCTCTTTGAGATAACAGGCTTCTTCATATGTTAGGTTGAAGGAGGCTCTTTCTGGGAAGTCTACAGGTGCCTGGGGCAGGCCAGGGTGCCAATTGTAATGTCGTTCGCAGCCGTCAACCTCTTCTTCATAGCTATATGAACCGTTCTTGCTGAATCTGTAAAAAGCGTCTAAAGAGCAGTGGTAGTCTGAGATGGAGTATGGGCAGAGCCGAATCCCCCAGGCTTCAAGCCCCTGCCAGTAGATGCTGCTCGGAAGCCGCTTGAGGTTCTTTTTGGCGTCCTTGCCTATTACGCCCGCGGTATCGTCCGACTCCAAGAGGGCGTATATTAGCCGTACTTCCTCATCCCTCGCCCTCCTTACAATCCTTGATGAAAGGACTTTCTTCTCCTCTAGGCCCTTATACATCCACGGCACAAATAAGAAGTATCTGGCTCTGGTCTGGATTGTGCTTGTCCCAGGAAAGAACATATCTGAGAATGCATCTCTGATAACCCCTATCCCAAGCTCGTCTCTCGTCTCATGCTCCTTGAAGGTGCTTAGAACATCTAGCATCTTCTGACGGTCTTTCTCTGAGTAATCCAGCCATGTGAAGGAGGATGCCATCTCAATCGTACCTATCGCCCGTAGAGGAGGCTCTAGTCTTTCCCAGACCGACGTCGTTGGCGACCATCATTCTGACCCTGTTGCTCTGCTTGAGGGCCATGACGACGGGCACGAGTTGGTAGTTGGTGGGGATGACACTGCTCCTCTGGAGGCTGAGGAGCGGTGCTGCGCCGTGGAGCATCGAGTAGCGGTACGCCTGGATGAGGAGCTTGTTTGAGGAGGGGTCGCCGAGGATCTCGGGGTCAGGCGGGTTGATGCTCGCCTTCTTTGGAACTTCAAAGGGCAGGAAAAAACGACGCTGGGCGATTTCGTTCCCCTCAATGTTCGTTGCAGTGAGGACCTTGTCGTCGAGGGCATCTACCCGCCAAAGACGGTAACGGAGTTCTACGATGTCACCAGCTCTTAGATCCAAGTACTACACCTGGTTAGGGACAAATCACCATCTACGAAAAATGTTTCGGTCCTCTAATTATATTATAGTACACAAGATAGTTATCTGATCTTCACCCACCTAAGCCCTGGATCGGCTCATGATCAAGCTCCTAGCTGGCACGGGACTCCGGATCTCGGAGCTTACCCGCCTGAAGAATTCCAACCTAGACCTTGAGAACGGGTTCATCCGGCTCCAGGCTCACAAGATGAAGAGGAGGAGATACCACGAGGCTGTGATCCCGGCACCTTTGGTCCCCACGGGACGAGTTCGTCATGATATAACTCCCACGGACGGTCTTGAGATCAATTTCGGCACTGAAGACTGAACACTACTGAAAAGGGTCATCTAACGTTTCACACTGATCCAAAACAAAGCGGACTACCCAATTCGCGACAGCGTATGTGGTGTTTTTCTTGATATGGCCGTCCCTGACCAACAATAGGCCGTACTCGCCTAGACTTTCTATTTCATCGTCCCTAAGCCGAATCACGACTCGCTTGTTTCTTGTGGTCTTCATATACCTTTAACACCATCCGTACTATTTGTTGGCACTCCGCGTATGGACTGGCGCTGCGTATAGTGCCCGACATGCGCGCCTTCTGTGAGTAACTTTCGAGTTTTGCGTATTCGTCTTCAGTCAGCCTAATGGTGACCAATTGCATGATTAGAATTGGCTTTCAGAATATAAAAAGGCAGCGCTGTCATTTGGCCACATGTATACAATTGCTAGTAATAATTTCCGTTATGCTGTGATACCGTCGGGTCCGACGATGTGGGCAGATGTAAGTACGCAAACCCGGAAAAAAGCTGTTTTTTCGGCAGCTTCGACGGAAAAAGCGCTCTTTTCGGCCTCATAATCAGCATGCTTCGAATGAGAGTAAATGAGAAAGAATTGGACCAAATTGAATGAAGAGCAAGGTTTGCCTTCTCATCTCTTCCTTCATAGCAAAGAGAGCCGTGGAAACCTTTCACGGCTACTACAAAGCTGCGTTGAGCCGATGACCTCAACAGGGCCCGTGCCCGCCGAGATGATGGACGGATCTGAAAAGTCGTGTAAGTATTTACATCAAGACTCACCCGGCCTACTACTGGCCACCTGATAGGCCCAACATGGACCCCACCCGATTCAAGGCACCCTCTAGCGAGCGCTACCGTTTAGTTATGTGACTCTCTGTAAAATCAAAACGACTTAAGTCACATAACCAATCTGTTGATGGGTCTTTAGATGCTGGTTTTACTTACCTGAGGGTGGGGTGGATAAATCCCACACCTCGTAGGCGCCAATCATCTCTTCGCCGTTCTCTGCTCGATGTCGTACTCTGCATCGAGGTTGAAGCCCAGCCCCTCCAACCAGGCTTTGAAGTTCTCATCCTGGCAATACAAGGAGTTATACGCCCATCTCGCCACCTCTCGCCCTGTCTCATCATATTGGCCTGATGGATCGGAGAATATCAACCAAATAAAGGGCAGGCTCTCCTTTTGAGAATAGCAAAAGAACCGTTCCATCCATGTCATGAACTCTATGGCGAACTCTCTTTCGTATCCCCAGCCCACATAAGCCACACCAACGGCCTTGGGATCGAGCGATAACGCTCGGGCTGTTAATTCGTCGCCATGTCCGGCCATATCAATTGGAGAAGCCTGATCGTAAAATATGGGGAGCTCCTCGGATGCCTGCAAGATCTTAGGGTCTCGACCAATCGATCTAAGTCCCTCCAGAACCGTCAAGGATACCCAAGTCTCGGTCTCATCCTCGGGGATAAACCATCCCTCACGGGCCTGGAAGTCACCAGGGATCTCACCAATATGTTCCGCCTCCTCAGAGGGGATCAGGAATGCTACTGGTTGTTTCATATCTAAATCACACCTTTCGTGAGGTCACTTCCTCGAATTCTCAGGCCATAAGGCCAAGATTTGGACTTGTTAAACAGATCGGAAACCTTGCGACTTCGGGGCTGGGGAGAAGCCAGGCAAGGGTCATCACCTTGCGGGAAAAGGCAAAGATTGGGGCTAATCAGCCCCAATCTCCTACAACGCATCTGTGGCCTTCCAGCAAGCTCTATTACCAACGCTACTGTTCGAGAACGAGGTCTCTGTTGCTCTGGGCCCGGCTATCCCAAGGATCGAGCCGGATGGCTTCATCGAATGCCAGGATGGCCTCGTCGTACCTGCCTAGTTCAGCGAGGGCCACGCCTTTGTTATTCCAGGCAACGGCAAGCTTAGGATCAAGCTGGATTGCTTTGTCGTAAGCTCGAATCGCCTCGTTGTAATTGAAACTATCTGCGAGAGCAGAACCTTTGTTATTCCAAGCCACTGCATTGCTAGTCCGGGCCTCGGAGTAATCAGGATCGAGCCGAATTGCTTCGTCATAAGCCTTGATAGCCGCATCGTAATCCCCCTGCACCATGAGAGCGATACCTTTGGCATACCAGACCACAGCATACTCAGGATCAATACTGATAATTTCATTACAAATCACGACAAGACCAACTGCTGCTCCCGATCGGACCTTCGAGTCCTCATCTGAAAGGGCCTCGATGAGAGGAACGAACGCACTGATATCACCGATATTACCGAGAGCTTCGGCAGCATTTGTTCGGACCCAAGAGGACTCGTCCTTGAGTGACTCTATAAGAGGACCAACCGCCTTGTCGTCGCCAATCTTGCCGAGAGCTTTAGCAGCATTCAAACGGACTATTGAGCTACTGTCTTCGAGAGCCGTAATAAGGGGATCGACAGCCCTCGTATCACCTATATTGCCGAGAGAAATGGCAGCGTTCGATCGGTCGGTTATCGTTCCGTATTGTAAATCCGATATGAGATCCTCCACCTCGTCCGCTACAGCAGGCATCGCCTGTGTCGGCAAAGCCGGAATCTTCTCTAACGCTTTTGAGGCCGTATCTCGGACAACCTGATCCATGTCGCCCTCCGCTACGAAGTTCAGTGAATCGATAGCTCTTGGATCGCCTATCTCACCGAGAGCCAATGCAGCATTTGCTCGTACCCGATCGTTCTCATCCTTGAGAGCCACAATGAGGGGATCGACAGCCCTGGTATCTTTTATCTTACCGAGGGCCTCAGAAACCCAAGATCGGACCAACCAGTGATCGTCCTCAAGAGCCCTGATCAGAGGAATGATCGTTTTAGGGTCGCCTAACTCGCCGAGCTCGTATGCTGCATTTGCTCGGACCCACTCGGATTCGTCCTCTAGATTCCGTATGAGATCGTCCACTTCATCCGCCACTACAGTCGGCACGACCAATGCCGCTATCGCCAGCGCGCACAAAATCAGTTTCAGTCCCATCTCCTCGCCCTCTTTGAGATTAAGGCTATCCAAATACGAAAAGTGTTTCGGTGTCACCCCCTACGACGACCCCCGCCGCCTCCCCTCGTGGTGAGAGATCGACAAGGTTATACTCACAAATAGTTATGTGACTCTCGCCGCTTAAATGCCAGGGACCGTAACATAACCAGATCGGTGTGGTAGAGCGAGTCAGTGATATCCTCTACAGAAGCCCAGGCAGCTCTCCACGGTGCCCGCCAGAGCCCCGCATTCGGAGGATCGAGCCCAGACCGTACCCAAATAACTCCCACGAAATGACCCGTCTTAAAAACGATTATAACGATTTAATAAGAGGATGGAATAAAATTAAATCCTAGAGGGTGGAGATCACTTGCCCCGCCACCAAATCGCCCCCTCTGGATCGACTCGCTGATCTCCTCCAGAAAACCAGCAAGACAATACATGCCCTGAGGCCTTGGCCCTCGCGATGGATGGAGATCACGACGCATCTAGGGGACTGTAAGAGAGGGGGTGAAACGATCGCTTATCTCTCCATCTGTGGTGATACGTCGCCGCTCACTTGGCGTATTCTCTCCTTCGGAGAAGTGCACTTTTGTTACTGGCGGTCGCGGTCATCGCCCTCATCAGTCAGCCGTCATTCCGTCCATCCGAGTTCCCGGGCTTTGGTGTAGGCTGCGTTAGCCTCGGTTGTCTTGCCAATAGATTCGAGATCGAGGCCTTCGCCAAACCAGGCACTGGCATTATCGGAATCGATGCTTCGTCACAAGATCGCAACACTATTTGCTATATCCATCATAGCTTGGTCAGAGGCTTCCGTGTCTGTATCAGAAAATAAATTTTTAAGCACTGCTGAAACTGTTAAGAAAGTTACGCCGGGTTCGTTCCATGACAAACATAGATCGTGCTCATTTACGATTAGCCGATCAACTTCATATTCGAGAGTGTAGGCTGGATATTCGTCCTTTACTAAAGTAGTAGTCGTAGCGATTTCGGACATATCGCCATCGCTTTCACGGTTCATCCAAACCCTCGCAACTTCTTCAGGATTTTCGTTCCAAATAAGTGCGACTACATGAAGGATACTATTCTCATTCTCATTGACTAGCATCACGTTGTGCTGTTCTGGTTCCGGATTGTAGAGATCTTTGTCAACGACCCAATTATCATCATATTCGAATGATAATCCATTATTGTTGTACTGTTTATCTCCTGCTCCAACACAAATACACAGTATGAGTACTGTGATCGATATTAGTAACCATCTCCGCATCATTACCACCAAACATCATTTATCTGTTTTTTTATAACTTTTCCCTGTGGATCGAGAACGTGCAAGACAGACCATAGATTCCAGAAATCGATGTCTATTGTCTCCTCTTTGTAGATATAGAAGCGAAGGGGGTTTTCAGTAGTTATTTCGTCTTGGTCAGCGGTCTTGATCCTGATGTTGTCCATCAAGAGCATGTCCCTATTTTTGGTTAGGGCGATCTTGTTGAACTCGTTGTCCATCACAATCGTCTTGGCTCCGGCATCCACACTTTGGATCGTCATCTTGTCGTACTCGGTGTCCTCCTCAACATCGGTGATGGTGTCGGAGATCTGCCAGATGCCGTCAACAGTTGTCCAAATCAGATCGTTACCCTCGAAAGTATACTTCGAGGAGATGACGGCTTTTTTAAAGTTGACCGCTATTATGACGATGTCTTTGGTGTTACCTAGGTCCTTCTTGTACGTGTAGGTATGACCGCTCGCAGGAGACAGTTTAACTACTGCAGAATCGACGATCTCGCCATTTTTCATGAGCTTAACATCGATCCAATTTCTACCAACGTCTAGCGACTGAATGACCAATTCATAACCCTCTGCAAGCTTCAGGGGCGTTAAGCTGGGGAAAGTTACCTCCTGGTTGTCGTTAATAAGAACTTTGCTAAGGTACCCATTGACCATAAGGTTGCTATCAATCGAATCTTTGTAGAAATAAGTACCAGGCACGTACGAAGCAAAGTACTCCTCAGTGAGAAATCCGATAGCGTAGAACTGACCCCACTCTTGGTCCAAATCGAAATCAGCTAGCTCTCCCTCAGTCCTGTACACAACACCTATCGGATCGCTGATGTCGCTTAGCGTGTTATCGTCAGTTATCGTTAGGGTGAGCGTCTCATTTCCGATCCTGTCGTCGATATCATAGTATAGACCCGCGAAGTTTTGAGGATTCAACAGTAACTGCCCGTTTTTAACTTCACCCACAGGACTACGGATCTCGTAAAATCCAGGATCGTAGATACCCTTGTAGATGTAAAACCTGAGAGGTACTTCCGCTGTGATCACTTCCTGATCGGCGGTCCTTATCCTGATGTTCTCTATCAAGTGTATGTCCCTGTTTTTGGTGAGGGAGATCTTCTCGCCCTCGTTATTCATTGTGATCTTCATACAGGCGGTGTTCACTGCTTGGATCGTCATCTTATCGTACTCGGTGCCCTCCTCAACGTCGGTGCAGGTGTCTGAGACCTGCCAGATGCCGTCGACGGTGGCCAGGTCCTGGTCAGCGCCGCGGAAGGCGTTCTTGAAGTGGACAGCTACGATGACGAGCTCTTCGGTGTCGCCCAGGTTCTTCTTGTATGTGTAGGTCTTGTCGGCGAGGGTTGCGCCGTCCTTGGAGGGCTCAACAACCGCAGAATTGACGGTCTGTCCATCCTTCATGAGCTGGACGTATACCTTGATGCCGTCGAGGTCGATCGCCTGGATGGCCAGCTCATAGTTCTCGGCAAGCTTCAGAGGAAAACCGGAGGTGAAGGTTCTTGAGCTGTCATCGTCCATCAGAACCTTGGAGAGCTGCTGATCAACCATCAGGTTGTCGTCTGTGGACTTTTCGGCCAGATAACCAGCTTCATCGTACGCGGCGAAGTACTCATCAGCTAGGAAGCCGATGGTAAAGTACTTGCCCCATTCCTCAAACTCGAAATCTGTCGCCTGAGCAACGGTCTCGTACTTGATGCCGTTGGGCTCATCGAGTACGTTGGTGTTGGTGATGCTCAGGGTCATCGTCTCGGTTCCGATGTTGTCGTCAATGTCGTAGTAGAAACCTGCAAAGTTGGATACATTCCATTGATATGTTGCTCCATCAATGACCTCTTCTACAGTACTCCGAACCTCCAGGAAATTCACCGTATTCATCATAAAATCCATCAACCAGGCGGAGGCGCCTTCAGGATCGAGCCCGAAAGCTTTGTCGAAAGCCTGGAGAGCCTCGTCATCCTTGCCCTGTAAAGTAAGAGTAACGAATTCGTAGAGCAATTCCTCTGCAGTCTCCTGCCCACATATGGGCATCACCAACGCCGACAGCGCCAGCACACCCAAAATCAGTTTCAGTCTCATCTCCTTACCCCCTTAGTCTTTTTCATTTTTTCCTGGACCTCATGAGATAAGCAGCCAAAATTAGGGATATAGCTCCTATCGACATGGAGAGTGGGCTCGTCTCAGATGTCTCTATCTCTTCGAGAGCCTTTACAGCAGGTTCTTGTGCTCGATATCCCTCCTCCATCGGGGCATCTACGGGCGGATCTTCTGAAGCTTCACCGATCTCGCCGAATGGGGGGGAGGTCGTCTCTCGGACCTCCCGGATCTCGTCACCCTCGAATCCGCTCAGCTTTTGTAAGACGACTGTCTCCTGCTGAAGATCGATATCTTCTAAGGAATCGCTCTCCTTTTCGAAGTATGATGCAAAGATGGAGAAGAGATTCTTGTAGGGATCAGAGACATGTAGGGGAAGAGACTGACGTTCCCATTCGCCAAGCTCAACCCTCGGTACCGTGATCCCGTCCTCGAGGGTTACTGACGGCACGACATCCCGGCCAGCATCTAGGGCTCGTCTCTCGTCTGCAATCCAGCTCTTGAGAAGGTCTGCATACCTCGATAGTAGAACGGCCTTTCTGATTCCGTCATTTTCGTAGAAGTCGGGCTCAGCGTCGGGGAAGACGACCTGCGTCTCGTCACCATCTTTTGTGCCGTTCCTGTCCTCGTAGCTGACTTTCAGCTTGATGTTCCCATCAGGGGATATCTCTTTCAGCTTGATCAGTATGATACCGCCCCTGACCTCCCCCTCCTCGGCCTTCGATGGGAAGAGCGTGTTCACCTTCATTATCTCGCCGGTAGCCTCGTCAGCCTCAGGTGACCCGTAAACCTTCTCGATTTGGTATCCGGGCGCATCGAGCTCGAGAGTGAGGTTGAATACGAGAGGCGTCACCATGAAATCGAACTCTTCGTCCATCCTCTCCTTGAACTCGCTCGCCGAATGGACTGAGTAGTAGTTCGCACCTTTGATCTTGGTTATCTTCTCGATAAGCTCGGTGTTGAAGTCAAGACCTATCCCAATGAAGGTCGTGTATATCCCCTGGTCAGCGTTATTTTTGAGGATGTTAAGTAGATCGTTCTCACCTGTCCCTCCAAGGTTTGGCATAGCATCGGTGAGGAAGATTATCCTATTCTCGCGCTCAGAGGGATCGATCTCGGAGTACTTTCCAAAGGTCGCTGTGCCCTTGGTCATCCCTGCTTCCATGTTCGTACCACCGTATTCCTCAATATCGAGGATTACGTCTCTGAGCTCGTCGAGGTTCTTGTCCTCGACCTTTGTCAGAGGCTCGACTACGTAAGCCTCGTTACTGAAGATGACGAGACCGAATCGGTCGTCCCCTTCGAGATGGCCAAGAAGGTTCACAACCGCCTGGTCCGCGATCTCCATCTTCGTCTTGCCAGAGTCATCAAGATCGTCCCTGGTTTCAACCAAGTTTCCGAACTGGTCGTAGTAGTACTCGCTGAAGGGGCTGCCCATCGATCCTGAGTAGTCGAGGACAACGACGAGGTTCAGCTTTTTCCTCTGAAAGTCGGTAATCCCTGAGTTCAACCCTACGGAGAGGTAGTGTTGAGGTTCGCGGGAGAACGGATCCTTTGATATAGCGCAGCTATAGGTGGGGCAGAAGAGCTTCTCGCACTCTTCGACGTCGCCGGTCTCGAAGTAATAGTCGTAGAAGAGGCCTTCGTAAGTTACGTCTGTCGGAAGAGGAAGATAACCCTGCTCTATGTTCTGCCTGAAGTTCTCAACGTCCTTGGCACCTCCTGCCGCAAAACCGATGTTGGGACTGGCTGTGGGCGCTGGGGGAGACCTGGGAACAGGAGCACCTATTCCTCCAGAACTTGCGGCGGCTTGGGGTGCAGGGAGACCTACTCCTTCATACATATCAAATTCTTCCCCTACTTCGAATTGGACGCTGTTGCTTTCGGCTCCGTCCAGGCGGTACCAGATTTCGTAGTCGCCAGACCATTCAGCCTGATACCACGCAGTGTAGCTGTGTCCTGACTCGACGTCATCTTCGAGAAGGAGGGCAACAGTCCCGGTAGGGAAACGACAATACATCTCCAGCTTGCCGCTTTCGATGGGCACAACCATCATCCTAGCCCAATAGCCCATCGGAATTTCAAGAGACGTGCGTTTTTCCTTCGCTTCGAAGTCGACTATCCAAAGCGCGTTCTCTTCTTCCTCGTCGGTTGCTAGGCCCTCATCCACGAGCCCTCCAGAGCCATCTGGGACATCAAAACTGTACCAAGTATAATCATCGATCTGGGGTTGGTCCACTCCTAAGCAGGAGCTCGAGCACAAAATTAGAAATGCCGCGAGGCGTATTATCGTCGAAATGGTTTTCATAGCAGTTCCCTCCTTGCAACCGAGAAAGGGTTTGGGATATCAAAGTAAGCTTCAGACTTCGGGGGCGTTCAACCGCAAGGCGAGATCTCACGCCTTGAATCCCATCGCATCGAACTTTTCCTGGATCATCTTTTGGATCTGATCTCGCTGGATATCAGTTAACCCTGCGTCGTCTATCCCTAAGCTCGAAGACTCTCGACCTGGACTGCGACCACCATCGAATATACTGATTGGTCTCCTAAAGATCCCTCTTTCCCCCTTCTCAAGCCTGATTCGAGCGAGATCAAGCTCTCGGAGAAGTCCATTTTCGCCATAGAAGTAGGATTCGAGGGCATCCCTCGTGACCTTGGTTAGCTTAACAGTTTCATCCTCTTTTGCTTCGGGATCCTGAATCTCTTCAAGAATTATACCACGATTGTACTTCAGGTAATCGATTGCCGAGCTGATTACTCGATGCAGCCTCCATTCTAAGGTCCCAGCCCTCTCGTAGGCACCTGGAGATCCAAATGGATTCCTGAGCAGAATCAGCATCTCATGCACGCGATCATCGCTCAATTTTCGCCAAACATTGATATTCTTCTTTTTATTCCCTCTCGCATCCAATTCATCTAATGTTGGGATGTATTCTCTTATCGCAGTTTCGATCTTCCCGATATCAAAGAATCCGCGGCAGAAAACGAAGACCTTTTCTGCCATGGTAGGATCGCAGCCCATGTAGCGGCCATCCTGGTCAAGGGCCAAATTGACAAGGTCAGCCTCTTTGCTGCCCCTTCTCTTCCTCGATGAGTAACATGGGACGAGCAAAGGTGGCTGTAATGTGCCCTCTCTCAGGTTGGTTGCCACCGCCTGACCATCGGTTGCATCGCTCGGGTAGTATCTTCCGGCCACTAACGGTCGCATTATCTGATATAGATTAGAATTAACTGCGTTATAAGTTCCATATTCAGTTCCAAACTTATTACAAAGGATCTGGTTATCGAATATGATAAGACCATCGACACCATCTCTTTTTGTTACTAGATCATAGATCGATATAGTCGCTCCAAGGTTTCTTTTTGGGAGATCTTGTTGCTGGCCACTTAGCTCGTCTTGCTCTTCAGTAAGGACGCCAAGGGCAAAGACTAGATAATCCTTTGTACCGGTATCTCTGATATTCTTAACAATTGGATTCACAAAACCGGTACCAGTACCGCCCCCAAGGGAGATTATAAAGAGAATTCCTTCGCACTTGCCTCCGGCAAGCGTAGTATACTGGCTTATTGCTTTCCAAGAGCTTTCGAATATTGGATTCGACGATCCAAGGGTCTCTCTTGACACCCCATAGATACTTTCGTCATTTTCGAATATTTCGTATATAGACTTGAGATACTGGGCTGCCCGTACATATCCCTGCTTCTTCAGATCGAAGCCGTAAATTTCTGATACCTTCTTGTGAACTGGGCTACCCGGTTGGATTTTATCGTGCGGGATGAAGAAGCCAGGATAAGCAATGGGGTCCTTGTTCAGATCCTTGAAGAAATTCTGTTTAACAGCTTCTTGCCGGTTTGATTCAATCCATATTCCTTTGATCCCCCCCATGGTTGTGTAATCTGCTTTAGTCAGACGGCTTACGATGCTGAGATCGAGATCCACATTTCCAAGAAACTCCTGGGCCACCTTAAACCCACAACCGCCTATTCCCACAACGCATAGCCTCAAAATACACCCTCCATTGACTGTTTGATGATAGGGGAGATTAATATTATAACAGATGCCAAAAGCAGTAAGTAAGCAATAACGCTCAAAACACCAGATGCCAAGGGATAGATGGTTCCAAGATGAACTGAGATGAATATCGATATCCAGAGCAGGGGTATGGTCGATGCGATTGCCCGCTTATGCATCTTTGATAGGAAGTAGTATCCATAGAGCTCGGTCAATCTAATACAGCAGTAGCCATCGGGAAGCTTATTGGTCGCCAATATAAAAAGCACGCCGAATACTACCAAAAAGAGGCCGAAGGTGATAAATCCAAAAGACCAGGAGGCTAGGCTGGATATTTGAAATAGGTTGTAATCTGGAACGACTAAAGGCGTTAGGAAGTAGAGATAACCGAATGCTACGAAGGCAAGAATCCATGCTGATAACGCCATTCCATTGAAGACTGACCCCTGTGGTATGAATAGTCCCCTCGGTATGAACACTCCTCTGGAGATGGCTTTTTTAATTCCACTTAGGCTTATTTCGATTTTCTCTCCACCTCCACGATCCTTCTCGAGTTCCATATTTATATGACACATGTTCCAAATGTGGAGAAAGGCGCCTATTGCAATTAATGCGACGATCGAGGCAAGGGAGATTTCCATTATGGTCATTTAAACCTCATCTCCTTTTCTTAACAAGCGCTCGATGAGGATCCCTCCAAGCAGCGGGACGATTAACATGGGAAGCCAGTTCAGAATCATGATAGGATCTATGATCCCATATTTTATGAGCCTCGGGTTTATCTTCCACCCCTCAAATAGAGGCGTGCCGTAGTCTCCACTTTCATCGGCCATATCGTAGGTGAAATTGTAGTAGAATGTCTGATTGCTGTCGAGTGCTTCGAAGGGCTTTACATCTTCGAAGGTGAAGGTGGTTACGTTGTCGTTGTACACCTGCTTCGTCTGAGATTCTGGCCACATTTTACCGTAATTTTCGGGTGTGTACGTATATAGGCTCACAGTCAGAGATCCACCTTCAGGGTTCTTGCTCTTGGCATCAATCGAAAATGAGTACTCCTGCCACCAGTAATTTTTCGGATCCGTGGTACTCACTTTTGGTTTGCCGACGATGGTGATCTCAGCAGTCCGTTTAAGGTTAGGCCCATAACCGATTTCAGACCACGTAGTGTCTATGTCGTCGTCACAGGAGTATCTGTAGGTGAAGTTCTTGCCTGAGTCTGCCTCTACAAATATGTTGTAATCTTCTGTGCTGAAGACGATATCGCTCTCGTCTGGCTCGGTCGGTGCGAGCTTGGTAAAGTTCAGCTCGGTATTGTTTTTGTAGACGTGAAGCGTTACGTTAACTGTGTCTCTGTCCTCGTCCTTTAGCTGGGCTCTGTATTCCACATAGTCGTCCCACTTGACGAGTTTTGGCTCGATTGACATGGAGGAGTTGTTAATCTTCGGTGGGTTGTTGTGGACTTTGAGCTTCAATACACCGTAGTATCCTAGTTCTGGATGGTCCGAGATATTGCTGCTATTCCATTTTGATATCCTTTTTGTCCCGTCAGAGATCACGATCCTGAACAAGACTTCCCCTTCACCTTTTATGTATCCAAAGCTCGATATATCAGGAAAAATCCTTATTGTGTTATTGATTTTCTCGTCGTACTCATTCACCTGGATTATCTGACGTTCTGCTTTTGCCGGCTTGAAGTCTTTGTCCCCTGGACCTTTCTCCTCTAGATAAAGGTAGAGCGCTCTCCTAATCTCTATCGGATTTGTGTTCTCAATGTACGCACCGATCTCAATCTCATCGCTCCTCGATACTGTCTTGCTCCCATTGGGATCGTAGTATACCCATACACTCGGAGTCTTGTAAGCTGTTGTAGTGTAGTCCTCTTTGTTGAGTAATTTTTGAATTTTCTTGTAATTCGGGTTTTGATGCTCTTTCCAATCTTCTAGATAGTTAAGGAATGCGCTTGAGGTCAGCTTTTTTGAGCCTCCCCCACCGGAGCTACCACCGTTTTCAATGGGCCCGGAATATCCTCTATTTTGTCCGTATACCGGACCAGCAATCACCAATGAAAAACATACTAAGATGGCGAAAACGGTTGTATATAGTTTCAAAGTTTTCATTTGGCCTCACCATCCCGGTTGATATTTATATCGAACTCGAAATATTTGTGGGCTTTTTGATTCGGCCATGTCTTAATCGTGCGTCCGCTGTTTGCTTTATAGTACTGGGGCATATTTGCTGGGCTCCAACGCTGGGCATCCTCGGAATAAAGCAGGTCGATGGTGAGATTCTCCGTGGAATTAAACCATGCACGGTAGCTGTAAATACTCGTCCCGGATTTGATCCAGCTTACTCCGTCATAAATGGCGACAATCTCTGGCCCCCTGAAGGTTTGCGTCTCCAGTCCGTCGATCTTGAACTTGAACTCAGCATCACCAAAGTAGCTCTCATTTTCAAAAGGCTTCATTGTCCAGCTTACATCACCTTCGACGGGATCGTATTGTCTCTTTTCACCGACAGTTCTCCAGCTGGAATTGGGGGGCCTGACCATCAGCTCGATCCATGGCATCTGATTTTCGCTGATATTGGTTATTCGTGCAGTATATGTGAATGAATAGAAGTCGTCGTCTATCTGGGATCCCTGCACCACTCCAAGATAGGGCTCAACACTGCCTGAAACGTTTATCGGCTCAATCGTGGGACCTATGTAAGCCATCGAGTTATTTGCATGCGACATGAACTTGTAACTGGCATTCCCGCCTTGGTTGGTATCGATGGTGATTTCCGGCCAGCATAGCGTATTGTTCGATCCGTTGTAATGCACAATGTTACCAGGTGTAAACGTCTGTGAGTTTGGCATTGAGATCGCTAGCTGGATATCTGCTTCTTGGAGATCGGTCTCTATATCCACACAGTAGGTGTACTTTGTAATGCCCGATCCTTGAGAGGGACTCACTCTTGGGTTGCTGAACTTGATCTGACTGGGAGGTGGGATTGGCCCATTATTGTCGAGCTCTACCCGCATCATTCTATCTGCAAACCTGTACTCTCCACCTGGCAGGCTGGGATGGCTGTAAGATAGAGCTATGCTGTAACTGTTGCCCACGTGGCTGGAGGTGAAGGGGATACTCCAATCGTATAAGTAACGTTGGCCGTTCTGCAAACGCCCGGCCTTGCTGTCAACGAACTGCATCCCAGGTCCTGAGATGTTGAGGTTAAGCTGACCCATTCCGAGACTGTAGTTCACAGTGGCCCGGATCGTCTGGTCCGTCTGGCCGCCTTGGGGCACGTTTAGGGTCCTATCGTATTCCAGGATCATGGAGGGCTCCCATATATCTGGGATCTGACCATCCTTCAACGCCACCGTCATGAGACGGTCCTCAAACGAGTATCTTTCTCGACCAAGATGATATGTAAGAGAGATCTTGTAGATTTTTCCCGCGTTAGATCGATCGAAGGGAATGGACCATTGATATTGATGGAATCCCTCGCCCAGATCCTCTCCCTGGCTCTCCTCTACCACCAGCTTGTCCGGCCCTGAGAGGTTGAGCTGCAATGCTCCCTGGCCCATAGGAGAATAGACCTTGGCCTGGATCGCCTGTTGGGAGATCTGATCATCCTCCACCAGTACGAGGGGGCCGTAGTTCAGCTCCACGAGCTGTGGTTCCTCGAGCTGTGTTTCCTCTGTGTCGCCGGGAGGAACCAGGATCACCCCCATCTCCCCTTCTGGGAAGGCATAGCCTCCAGACTTCAGGTCGGGATGGATTAAGTAAAGGGATACCGAGTGGTTGCCCACGTTCTCGGATCCGAATGGTACTGACCACGAGTAGGAGTATCTTTTATCCCCCATCAGTATGCCTGGAGAGGTCTCCTCAAATTGCATTTCGGGACCGTCTATCCTGAGTCTCAGATCTCCTTGGCCAATAGGGCTCTCCACCTGTGCACGAACTTTCTGATAGGTCTTTGAACCTTCCCTCACGTAGACCAATGGATCGTAATCAAGGAAGAGAAGACGGGGCTCATTATCAGCTTTGAGCTCAGACTCATTTATCATGGGGCCGTAGTAGGGTCTTGAGATGTAATCTACACCGGCGAAACTGGTTTTGAAGCGATACATGGCATTGGACCCCTCCATTTCCGGACACTGGTAGCGGAAGGGCCGAATTGTCCAGTTCAGGATTGACTGGCCGGAGCGAAGCGGCTTGGAGTAACCGTCCTCCCATTCCCGGCTGCAGGGGTTATATATCTGCAAAAGCAGATCGGAGTCAACGCTTGAGTCGACCATAACCCCGTAGGTGTAGCTCCTGTTCCACAGGCCTGAGGAGGGAAGCACGGAGGCGTTGCTGTACTCTATCGAAATGGTCCGTACGGATATCGCCCTTTCCTCGAACGGGTAGTTGCCGCCCTCCAGGGCAGGGTGACGGAACACTAGAGAGAGGGTGTAGTTGTGATCGATGTGGCTGTCATCGAAGGGTATCTGCCACTGATAGCGATATCGGTTGTCTCCAAGAGCTGTTCCTGCCGACTCATGGCTTACATCAAGCCCTGGGCCCTTCAGTTCCAGTGCCATCGATCCCTGGCCTTTGGAGAAGGTGACGGTGGCGACTATCTCCTCGTTTATCACCTGGCCTGGACGAATATATATGACTGGATCATAGCGCAGATCCAAGGAGGGTATCTCCTCCACCACCGGGAAGCTAACGTCTTCACTATTTATCCCGTAGTCCCAGTTGTTGTTGTGGTATATCAGCCGGGCAATGAATTCGTGGCCACCTTTGCTGGGGTTGGAGAGGTCCACATCGCTCTTGTTAAAGGGAACGACCTCATTATCCCACTCGAAGACTACGTAATCTCCTTCCAGGCGGGGGCGGGAGCTTCTATACGAGGCCGGGGCCTTCTCAGGGTGTGTGATGATCAGTTCTGCCTCGCTTCCCATAGGGGCCCCGCCTACCAGCTTCATCCCCTCGTCGAGGACGTATGCACGTATGGTGAAGTTGGTGTAGTCCAATGGTTGTGGCACTTCAAAGCGCTCTAGGGTGGGGGAGTAGGACATGACGGTGAAGGAGAAGGGTCCCTCCCGGAGGATAGGCACCTGGAGGTTGTTGTAGGCTATGGTGAAGGTGAAGTCGCCTCCTTCGCGGAAGCTGGATAGGGATTGGGAGACTTGGCAGTTGTAGCTGTTGCCTGAAGCGGTGCAGACCGACTCTCCCGTGCTCCAGTGGCTGACGTTCTCGTCACCCAGGGGGCCGACTAGCTCCAGGTGGGCGGAGGGGCTGATCTTGAGGCCAGGTTGGTCCTTGAAGCTGGCTGAGACCACAAGATCCTGGAAGAAGTAAGGATTTGCATTGAACTGGGGACTGCTCGACAGGTGAGGAGGCTGCACAACAGGCCCACGATGTGTAGATCTGGCCACCTCTGTTCCCAACTTCAGAACCTTGAACTCGTACGAGGCATTCTCCGTCCACTCTATCCCGAAGTCGTTCTGGAAGTTATAAGGCCCGAAGACGAAAGGCTCGCTCTGCTTATTCATGATCTCTTGATTGTTCAGGCGGCGCTCAAGGGATCGCTCCTGGCGCAGAAGCCTATCCCCATCAAATACGCTCAGGATCATCTGATACTTTCCTGATACGTCTGTGATGGTGCCTGAAAAACATACCCGGGCGGAGTAGTTGAAATCGAGGTAACCGTATTCTGGGGTTACTTTGGCGTCCCTGACCTCATAAGTGCACTGGCTCACAGTCGGGCTGGCCAGTGCCGCCAGCATCAACAGGGCCAAAATCGGTTTCAATCTCGTTTTCTTTCCCTCCTCTGGTGAAAGTGACGGTATTCATAGACGAAAAACGTTTCGTCTGAGTGATGGGACAATCGATATTCGATAACGACGTATTCTCAGACGGATCCAAATTCCGGTCGTGAGTGCGAACGATTGAAAATCACAACCCTTTGACCAATTAGCTGAGAATCCGTAAATTTGGTGCGTGTGACAGGTCTTAGAGATCTTTTTCAATGACCCACACCCACGACCCAAATTCCACCCCTAAAAATTCACGACCGAGACGCAAGGGTAATTTATAAACTGGGTGCGGTCGAGGGGAAACTTGGAAAGTAGAGTAAGAGAGTCACATAACAACAGGAGGATCAGCGAAGCCCTAGCACCTCCGCCTTCAACTTCTGGACCCTCACTACCATCACGAACGCGGCATCAGGACGATGTCAAATCTCTCAGCTTCTGTATGCTTTCCATGGTCTCGGCATGTTCCCTCAGCTTTTCATCCTCGAGCCGCTTTATGATCTCGCTAATTGGCGTTCTCAGTGTATATACCAATGAAGGTCGGCCCTTGCCTCCGGTCTTGACCTCCCGCTCAACGATCCTATTCTCGTCGCGGAGATCTCGAATCGTCATGCTGACCTCGGGCTGACTCAGGTGCGTGGCCTGCTCAATCTCTCGCGACGTGGCCTCGCCTGCGTTTGAAAGGTATGTGATGATAATGGCCACCGTGCGCTGAATGCCCAAACTATGGAGAATATGGACGAACTCGAGATCCTCGTCGTCCAGCACCTTTAACGTGCTTTCCATCATGTCGACTCACCACCTCTTAGCCTCAGGCTTTCCCTTCTCGGGCTTGTCCTCGTAGTCGATCGAGGCTATGGCACCTTTGAATATGATCTGCTTCCTGCCCTGGCCCAGATCGAGCAGGATCTCGTAGGCATTGTACGCCTCAAGCACCCCTTTGATGGGACGACCATCCATCATGCGGATCATAATCGGCCGTTTCAGAAGCTTAGGCAAGAACTGAGGCGGACCGCCAGCCGTCTTCTTGACCTTGGAATCGTTCGTGGTGGCGGTAATTTGATCATCGGCTTCGACGTTATTACCCATCGCTAGCTCCCTCTTGAAGTAAAATGTGTCATATAGATATATATTTTTCTACTTCTAATATGGAATTCGAGGTTCCGTGATATGAGGTGGTCAATAACCGAGAGTCAACGAAGCCCCAGAGCTTCCGCCTTAAGCTTCCGAGCCTTGGCAGTGGCTGCCTCCCTATCCATCTTCTTTGTAGAACCCAGGTGCACGTTCTTGACCTTGCCGCTTTCCCGCCAGCTTGCATACCAGTAAGTATAGGTCGCCTCACCCGTCTTCGTCTTCTTCGCGACGTCGCCCTTGTAGACCGTCAGCGCCTCCAGCCGCGCGGCGTTCCACAGGTCCTCGGCCTCGCCCTCCAGCCTGGCCGCCTCCACCTCCCTCTCCCTCGCGCCTGGTTCCATCCCCTTGATCGATCGGAGCTTTGTCGCATCTTCCCTCAGCTTCCGGGCCTCATCCCTTAGGGTTTTGATCTCCTCGCCGCGTGTCGTTTCGTAAACTATCTTTTGCCTTGCCATGCATATTGGTTATGTGACTATCCTATATAAATATGGTGATGAGAGTCACATAACTAATTAAGGTGCGCATGCATGTTGATAACTATCAGCGCAAACGTTTCCATAAGTCCAAACCAACGCTATCACCCTTCGTGTCACTTCTTATCTACGTTCATAGTAGGGGCCCTGATGTCCGTGGAGATGGTGCGGCACCCAGCAGGCCGTCGATAGTTAAACGATAGGACCAGTCTGGGATATAAATGAACAGCTTATTATAGTAAAATTGTAATTACTTACAAATCTCATTTTTAATTTTTTTTTTTGATATGTATACATGTGTAGCTCCGCCGCGCGAAGCGAGGCGGCGCAGTGCCCTGTGCACCTCCCTCCGCGAAAAAGATCAAACGCCAGGGGATGCACATCGCTTTTTCGGCATTGAATGACAGATAGCAGTAGAGCATACAGACGGGAAAGCTCCCGCCAGCCTCGTTTTGAGCTCACGCCTCGAGTTTTTAGTCTACCGGATCTACTCCTGCTGGTCCGATGTGGACAGTCCGTGGCGACAAAAAACCAGGCTGCACCGATCCTGCCCGGAGGGTTGCGCAAAGCGCATCTGCGGAACCCGCGCACCTGAGCCCCTTATCAGATCGATAGATAAAACCCAGGCTGAAAAGACTAGGGAGATCGACAGCCCACGCCTTGCGCCTCTGCGTATACCCGGCCCGTCGCCCCACTGCCGAAGCAGCAAGCCAAAGAAGGCGGACCGGGCTGATCATGCTGTCGCCGCGCCGCAGCGCGGGTAGCCCGAAGGGCCGACAGCTTGATCTGCCTGGGACGACTCGCGTGCTGCTTCGGCTACAAGGGGGCGACGGGCTGACACAGAGGCCGAACGTGGGCGAGCTCCCGGCAAACTGGACGATGCACCAGCCTCTGGATTTTATCCCTCGCCTCTGATCCCGCCTCCTGATAGGCGGAGTCATGCACTTGCCCCTGTGATGCGCAAGTAGCTCCTCCAGTCTAAGATGATGTGCAAACCCGCCCATCTTGCTCCCGCCGCAAGGTTTCGGTTAACTGATACGTCCCCACTCTGACTTGACCGATCATAACGGATCTTTAGTCAGCCATGCTATTTCCACAATCGACGAAGTCGAGTCGTTTGGCCTCGATCATATACAACGAAGCTTCCTGGACAGATGAGAAGAGGTCCCTGCTCGCTAATTGCTCGGTCCAGCATGCTCAATGGGATCCTAAACTGCAAGAAAGGCCTCTCTGCGCCTCTGCTCCGGCCGCAAAATATGATGTAGATGGAAAGCTCCCGCCTCCGGATCATAGGTATAGTCCGGCACTGATGCTACCAAAGAAGGCAATCCGCGCTTTGGGCTCTCACCCAGTTTTCTCATGTTCTCGGATCTGCTCCCGCCGCAAGGTTTCAGTTATCAGGGAAATCCCCGCCACCCTCTACCAGAGCGGCTATCAGGACTTTTTGCTTTGCTGAGCAGTTTCCATACTCGGCGAAAGCGAGTTGTGCTGCGGTGCTCTGCAAAAAGAGCCGCTGAGCAGAAGAGATCCCGCAGCTAAGGGGCTATTTTAGACCGCGCTCCGGGGTCCTGAACTACAATAAAGACCACTCTGCGCTGCTCCCGTCGCACGATATTAGATTAAACATGAATTTATAAAATATTGAATTTTATAGAGCGATTACGTTCATGCATATGGTCGCAAACGAAACTGACCTAAAAACGATCTGAGAACTTATTATAAAATCAAAGAATACAAGTGCATTCTTCGGTGGCCAGCAAATCGAGGTGTTCTTGCCAACCTCATCGTTTATCCCAGTAGAGAAGACCTTCACGATTGGCATTCATTGTTGAGATTTTAGGTAAGAAAAAGGGAAGTAGCGAGGGAGCTCTCATTATTCTCCCTCAGATAACTTAGCCAATTACTTATCCGTATATTCGGGATAGATGATCCAATAACTGTAGCTCCCTATCGTAGGTCTACTGCCTGTACTATCCCTCCTCTCCTTGAAACCGACGTCGGAGAGCCAGGTCCTGCTAGGATTGTTATAGTAGACGGTGCTCGTCATGCTGCTGAGGTCGAGGCGATAGATGTTCTGGCGCCAATCAGCGTAGTAAAGATAACCGTCCCTGTAGATGAGGCCGGCAATCGATCCGGTTCTCGACTCATATATCTTGGTTATAGCCGCCGTCCCGCTCTCAACTTTGTAAATGCTGGCAGGGACGCGATTTCCTGAGCTCAGATAGAGGTTTCCGTCGTAGTCGAAGGCGAAGTCGCCTCGCCAGAAGCCGCCGACGTCGGAGAGTTTCACAGTGTAGATGGGCGTTGCTGAAGCGCCGTCGATCCTGTAGATCTTGCCGTCGCCGCCGGCACCGGAGGCTTCACTGAAGTAGAGGCCAAGGTTGCCGTTCTGTTCGAACGCGAAAGCAATATCCCTAACGTAGGTGGTGTGAGTGAAGACGGTCGTCTCCGCAGACCAGCCGGACCCGGTCTCGGCGGTCATGTATATGTTGCGCTGGTTGGAGTTGGCGTAGTATAGCTTTTCAGGAACCCCCGGATGGAAGGTGAAGCTGTAAAGTCTCCCTGAGGGTCTGGTGTAGATGATGTCGTCTGGAGCGGCTGCGGCGCCGGCGTAATAGACCGATCCCAGTGACTCGCCTCCATCGGCGTAGTAGATCGGGGCGAATCTCTGCAAAACGGTCATGGTGACCGGTGTCATCTCCACGATGGGCTGAGCTTTTATCTGCTGAGCTGAAGCCGCATCGGCCGCAAAAATCGGCGAAGCCAGCAAAAATAGGGCAAGGATCGCCGCTGCATAGGTCGATTTCATGATCAATTAACCCCCTTATTCAAACAGGTTCGGAACAGGCCGAGGAGCCACATGACATGAACTAACGTTGAATGAAAGGCAACGCCTCAACCAGCCGAACCACTTTTTTCGACAACTTTCAATCGACGGATCATAGATCCGTCCTACGATACAGAATTAAATTTCATTTCTGTTCGGCATTTACTTAAAATTTTGGTTCATGTTTGGGGCACTAGCCGAATATCCGCTCCCTGGCGGGGATGTGTCTCTTCCTAATTCGTGGCATGGTCTATTCCGGTTCGCACATTCTACGCGAACAACCGCCGCGAAGCGGCGGCGCTGCCCTTGAGCCGGCCTCCCCTCCACTCTGCCATAAAAAATGCAATGCATTTGGATTTCGAATACAGAGTCGACCAAAGGGTTTCCAGAAGGCGAATCGGCGAATCTTACTCTCTATAGCTGCCTTACAGTTGGTTCCGCATCACCTCCCGCTGGCGAAGTCGTTGAACGCCTCACAAATCTTCTTGCGCGCCTAATGTGCGAGGACGCGCATCTTCTCCTGCCACAACCTCTCCGGCACCATCTTCAAGCGCTGAGGAGGAGATGGAACGCGCATCTTTCATGTTGCATATGATCGTCCAAGAAGTTTGGGGCCTTTTTTACCCAAAGCATAGTTGGCTACCAGGATTTCGAAGATCCAACCTGAGAATGTCTGTACAGCAGTTTTGATGGGTTTCTTTGTGGGAGATCCTGGTGCTGGGCATCTTCAACTGTGAGAATTCCGTGGTGGGCCCGGATTAGTCTTTGAATAGACTCCATCATATCCAAGTGACGTGAATATTCCCTCGGTCGACTTTCACGCCAGCCTTCACCACCATCCCACGACTCGGCCTGAGTTACACAGTACACCCAAACCCAGTGCTCGAATGAGCTCCCAGCTGTAACAACCACCTCAAAAACGTAGCGAAAATCACCGCTGAACTATTTCATTTCAGGGTCGAATGCAACCGCCTGAAGTAGATATCAGCAAAACCAACTCCCCCCAACCACTTACCACCAGATATCCCGGCTCCGCAGCAAACGCGATCACCAGTCTACCCACCCCCCGGGTAGCAAACGAAGCCTCGGCAAGTAAATGCTATTTCGGGCCCGCAACGAATTGACGGTACAGGAAATGAGCTGCATATCTCTCCCGGCGGGAGTGGTGGAATGCGCGGATGCGGAATAGGGCGGTGGAGGTCACAGAAGAGATATCGATTCTGCTTCTTTTTCACCTCTCTTGGTCTTAGGCGCAAGGTGAAGATCTAATCGCATCTCGAGAAACGAGGCTAAGAAACAAGGATGGAGGGGACAGGCGCTCGATCATAATGCACCTTGCTCAGCACCAGTCCCTGGCAGGAGGGAGTATCAGCAATCACATGCACAACCGCGCCCCTGGGCGCGGCGCCGTGTCGGGCTCCACCTCCCTGAATATAGGGTTTAGAAGCAAGAATCTGTCCCCGGGGGTATCAGAACTATATTCCGAGGGTTGAAAGTGCGGAGAACCCACAAAACCGGCCATTTCCCGACCTCCAAGAGGATCGTGTGGGGCGAGGGATATCTCCGCAAAGATCTCGGGCGCCGAGGTGACCAGCTCGCACCGAGCCAGAGCAACAGCACCACCACCACAACAACAACACCTCAACCACGCTGCCAGAAAGCCACGCACCAGACGCACCCCCACAACCTATTCGTTATCGTGGTGCAAGGTCTCTCAGTCACAACATCACGCACACAGCACCGCCTACCAAACAGTCACCCAAAAAACCCCAACGAACGCACGCTCAGACAAAAAACACAACCACCGCCTCCCCCTATCGTCCGCAGAACCGGAACCCCAGTGCCCTCATCCGCCATCTGACTCACCATAGCCGCCTCCTACGCTCGAGAACCAAAACCCCACCGAAGCCACCAACAGCGGACCACACCACCGCCAAAATATCCGGCGCCTGTCCTGGGCGGAACCGCTACAGCATAATCGCCGCGTCACCATAACGCCAGGGGCGCAACCCGCGAAACCACGAAACCTCACCCAGCCCAACCAAGCACAGCACCAAGCCCACAGCCAACCACAAAACCCAACGCAGCAACCACAACCACACACCACCACCCACACTTTCTTTTGTATATATAGAATAAAAATTTAAAAAGTGAAAAATGAATAATGATAACAATATAATACTAACAAAAACGCGATTATAGAGACTGATCGAAAATCGTTCGGCAACGAGTTAGTTATGTGACTCTGAATGCCATTTAATTACGAATGTTAGTAAACTCCACCAAGCAAATCTCACGGTTACCGGAGTAGTGCTAACTGCAGTATTTTATTGAAAATATTTAAATTATATTACAAGAGCGTAGCAGAAACTACGAGGTAGAAATTTCATTCACCACCATGCCACTAGATTGGCGGACTCCCAAAGGGCAGAAGGGACAGCTCCTTGTAACAAGCTCTCCGCATTTATCTCGTAATGTCTCACAGGACATTGGCGAGTAATCCCGGTTCCAGATCTCCCTAATCTTCGATCGGGTATACTTAGGATCGAAATCGTTTTGATCCTTGAACAACTCCACTGCAGCTTGCTCCCGCATGCCACAGTGCTGTGCCTTTATCGCTATAGCAACCCTCAACATGTGACCTTCTGCACCTTCAAGAGGCACCTTATCCTTCAACGCACACACCATGCAGTAATCCAGTTTACTATTGTCAACTGACTTTCTCTTCGTAGCTTTCGGCATTCCTTTCATCGGGGAGGGAACCTCTAACAAAACGACACGACCTGGAACCAGAATCCTCCCCTCAAGAGGTTCAAAAGTGTCGGCATCGACGAAAACCGACCTATTTCCTGTCTTGCGATGCAAGCAGATGGGCATCTTGACCAGATTGCCGTACTTGCCATTCTTGTCCAGATGTTGCTGCTTTGGCCATATCTCTACTCCTTCCACGTTTGCTTCTCTCGTTACCTGCCGCATAAAATGATAAGCATTATACGTCTTTGTCCGTTTGAAGGACACCCAGACATGATACGATCCGGGTGTCCCCGAAGATTCCAGCAAAAATTGTATTCCGTAAATTCTTAGGACATCAATTATTGAATGTACTTTCTTCCTCGCCTCATCGCCAGAGCCGCCATCATGGGTATCGACATCGAAACACCCCCATATCACATCATCATCCAATCCTATCTCGTACACCCCAATCGTCTTATTTCCTTTAATGTGGTCAATAATAATCTCCCTACTAATTAGCTTCAAAATTTTTTGGTATCCCCATTTACCAGCAGAATCTTGGAACTGTTGAGCAAAGCATTCTTCTCTATTCACGAACACCTTGTAAAGTGAGCTTGCAGTGAGATCAATTTCACTTTCATTACTCGGAAAATTATAAATTCCGAGAATCACTCCATTGTCTCTATATATAGTTATAGAGGAAATGGAGTGGTTTTCGGAATTTATTAAATTAGCATCATATAACTCAATTCTCTCGACCATGTCGAACAAAGTTTTGCGTTCCGAATGGTTCTTTCCGGATATCTCCCCTAAAATCTTGCACTGTTCCACTTCCTGGTCGACTGTGATGATGAAACTGACAGTCTTCACCGGATTGCCGTTTATGAGCTTATCCTTCAATTCTGGTGTTGCTTGTCGGTTCGGACCCCATTTGACCAGCTCTCTGATCTCTTTCAGTCTAGTGCCGATCATGTAGACTCTGCTTTCTTGGAGACCCTCAGGGTCTCTCACTCTGTTGATCGCTTGCCAGGTTGCTGCATGAACCGATTGCTGTCTCAACTGTCTCGAGTAAACCCATCGTTCCTGCTCGTCTTTTCCCCATGCTCTCGGATCCATGGCATTTGCTGGCAACTCAGCCATGCCAATTCCGATGCAAATACGTTCTGCACGTGACACGCCCATGCTGAAATCAGATCGGTAGTAATCTACGATTACTCCCTTGATCCCAGCCTCTTTTAGCTCCCCTTCCAGCTTTTTAGATTTACGAGCATTCGGGCACAGGCAATAGATCGGTTGACGTTCTTGTTCTGCAATCTGCCTAATCTGATCAACGATACGTGGTAGTTTTTCATTAAAGTTCCATGCCGTTAATCGCCATGTGTCTGGAATAATCGTGACCTGCTCGCTTGCGTGTTTCAGGTCTGGAAACACTTCTTGTTTCACTGATTTGCCGGATAGCTCTGAAAAGTACCCTTCCTCTGGCTCGATCATGGTGCCGCTTGCGTAGATGTGACCAGCAAAAGGTACAACGTTGTGCAGGAACTCCCACAGCGCACGTTCCCCTTTTCCATGAGACCCGCTTATCCAAACGCTGCCGGTTTCACCATCGTTTTCTGTCACATAGTGCGCATAAGCTCTTGAAAACGAGAGTATGTCGATCGCGTCGCGTATTCGCAAAATTTCTTCGCGGTCCATTTCGGATGTTTTTACCAGTGACCACAGTTCATTCCATACCGCTATTAGGGACTTCCAGCTAAGGCGGTCGAGTATTAAAATCGATTTACAGAGGTGTTTTCCAGCGTGTCCGGTTTCGGCGCTTTCCATCAATGATACTATTACATCCTCATATTGTGATAGTAACTCTTTCCATAGTTCCCCAACCATCATCAGTGAAGCAAAGTTATCTGGCACTTCAGGTAATTCGCATGCTTGCACTGTTGCTACCGGCCCGAACCCTAAAATGTGTGCTTCGTCAAGTAGGACATAATTTGCACTGCTTAACGCTCGGCGGATTTTCTCTGCCGTATTCCCTTTGCTTATCATCAGTGCCTTTACTTTTGCATACGTTAGCGCAGCAACTTCGAATTCTGGATTCCTAATTATTTCTGTCATTGGACATGAATCGTATAAAGGACATTTCTTCTCTCGTGACGGTTCGCAATTAAGTGATACAGGTATCTCTTTTAATAAAGGGTATTTTTTTATTTCATCTTCTATCAATGGGCACTCATGATTGCCCGGCACCCGCATCGCCCCGCCTGTTAGGGGGTTGTTGACGGTTTCAAGAATTATTCTTGTGGTTGGGCTGATGCATACCAATTTTGTTCCCATCTCTCTTGAAGCGATCACTGTTGATGTCGTAAATCCGGCGCGTACCGGCTTTGAGACTGCCACCGCGCCGCCGTTGTTATCTTCCAGGATCTTGCTGGCTGCAAGGGTTCGGGGATCGATCATTCTCGCCCCGAGTACACTAGTCGCCCGTCTGCATGAAGCCGAACCCGAGTCGCTTCGGTCATTTTTGGAGGGACGCCGAACCGTTCCAGGTCCTCGATGATTTCCTCTCTTGGAAGTCCCCCCGTAACGCTGCACGCTTCCAGTATGCGGGCCTCGATTTGGCGCCTCAGCCTAAAGCAGGGCTCGCAAAGGAGAACGATCTCCTCATCCTCGCCCTGGTCGCTTCTACTCTCACCCGGAGGGATCGGTCGCTCGCAGTCTTCGCACGTGAAGACGTGATGAGCCCGCCTCGAACCCGGTGAGAGTTCCTTATTCGGCCTATAGTGGCGGTGAGAATAACAGAACGCCGATTCAGGCCTCGCTGTTCGTCTGCACCTGGAACCGTCAGGTTTTACCGCCGTATATTGGCGGATGGAGGAGGTCATCGATCCACCTCCATGATAGACTCGACGAGCTGGTCAGGGGTCGCAAAACGCAGGGCCTCCTTTTTGGATCGGCCTTTTACCGGATCTGTCCGGTAAATCTCGGCCACCGGCTTAGAGAAAGTCGCCACCACGACCACCACTGAGGATCGCGCACGGGTCACAAGAGTTAAATATGATAAGTAGAATAATTACCATTTAGATCACTCGGTAGCTCCTGTGGTCTGTGCGCAGTTTTCGTCACCTCGTCCGGTGTCCCCAGCACCGGCAGGCGAATTTTTCGCGACGATTCGAAATCGGTATGGCCTGGCCCGATCATCCGTGCGGAGAATCGCTATTTTCTGGCCAATGTGAGGGCGCAAAGTATCAGCCATGTCTATTGGAAGAGCCAGTGTGATCCTGCCGATTTTCACCAGCAGAACGTCTTCTTCATCGACGAGTTCTGTGAGAACGCCTACGGCTTCCTCCCACGGACGTAGGTGGCGGACTTCTACGGAAGGTATCATTCTTGGATCCCTCCCGTTGGTATGCCGTGGTTTTTCGCGATGAAGACACGGATTTTTCCTAGTTTCTTTTCAACAGCCAATCCTGCTGTTACAGTCTTCGCGAGGTGCTTCTCCGCGGTGACATACGAACAGCCAACAATCTGTGACACTTCCGCTGCGCACGTCGCTGGCGTGGAGTTCAGAACCGCGAGCACTTCTGCAGCGATTCCTCGGTCTGCGTGGGAATGCAACACGCTATCTAGCTCTCGTGGAATTGTAGGCAACATGGGGGTATATACGATGTATTCAAATTTAAATAAATATGAAGCCTAAAGGGCAAAAATACCTATATATTGGCAAATTATTGATATTTCCTACATATCAATTGATGCTATAACAAACAAACCTTATATATGGTTGAAACTAAGGGTTTAGCATGATTGATATTGTTATGTGGCAAGATATCGTCAAAGAATTAAAGGCCAGATCTGGCTTAGTTCTGATGTACCTCGCTTTTGGTGAGGATTGTCCTTACAATATGGCAGAGACTTTTAAGAATGGTCTCATACCAAAACACGGGTGGGACGAAAAAAAGGTTAAGGGATTTAAAACTTTGATGCTCTCTAATGAATTGGGCAAACTTCTAGATAAAATGGAAACTAACGGGCTTCTCATTTCTAGGCATGAAGAGGAAGGCCGTAAAAGGCATTTCTACCATTTGGACCCGATGATTTTGTGCGAGTTTTCATCAACAAGCAAGTTATTTTTAACTCCATTGAATAAAATTATTAATATATATGCATTTCTAGAAAAGCTTGAAGAGAAAGTACAAACGCCTGGTAATAAAAAGCTAGAGCAGAGGGAAAAAGAATTAGGAGATTATTTTAAATTATGGAGTTCTTTCGGAACTTATGATTATAATACATTTATACTATTCTTGGAAATAGAAGCCGAAAAAATAGGTATGGATGACATGAAAGATTCACTGCGCAAATTTAGGTATCAATATAGTAATTTTGATAATGTGTCGCGAGAAATCGATTATCAAGATTGGATCAACAGAAGGGCCAAGAAATGATAACTAAATCACCCCCAGCTGCGGTATGTGCGCTAGATAGCTTTCGCGAAGCTCCTTCTTGTCGATATGGTCGTAAATGTCGATCGCCTCCTTCCTCACGTCGCCTCGTAGCTCCTGGATGAACTCGCGAGGCATACCGGCTCGCCTCATGTGGGTCGTGAACCAGTGCCTGCAGCAGTGTGGCGAGAAGTGATCCTCCATCCTGTCCGAGTTAGGTTTGTGGATGCTGGCCCTTTCAGCGGCCTTGGTGACCGCTGTGTAGACACCATTCCGGTTCAGCCGGCCGCCAGTGCTGTTTGTGAAAAGGGCTTTTGAATCGCCACCGTTACGAGATGCCCTGGCTCGGAGCCACCTCTTAAGAATGAAGGCGGTCTCGTCGTCGAAGAAGACGATTCTGTTCGTCCTCTTGGGCGTGGGCTTGAGCCTGATGCTCTGCTCCACCCAGTCGATGTCGCCGACGTCAAGGGTTATCAGCTCCTTCCGCCTGATCCCTGTCTTCGCGAGGAGGGTGATGATCGCCTTATCTCTCACGTCCATTGTAGCGTTGATAAGGTGGGTCATCTCCTCTATAGAGATGAGCTGGCGCATCTGGCCCTCGTCGTTATCCTTGTAGCGTCTCAAGTATCTCTTCCTGACAGCATGGACTGGATTCTTATCAACGTGACCCTCATACTCCAGAAAATCATAGAATCCCGATATGCCCGTGAAGTAGTTCTCGATCGTCTTCTGGTGGACGCCGCGGACCTTTCTGAGGTACTCCAGGAATTTCCTGATGGTGTTCCGGTCGGCCCCCAGGAGGTCCATCCCATTCTCTTCGAGGAACTGGACGTAGATCCTGATCGAGGAGATGTACCTTCGAGTCGACTCCGGAGATAGACCTCGGATCTCGCTGTCTTCACGGTATTGCTCGATCAGCTCGTTATGGACGATTGAATCAAGCTCCGGTGCAGTCCTATCAGACGCCCTCGGGATCATCCCACCCACCTCCAACCCCTTGGTGAGGAGGTGATTAGCCCGTATGCTTCCAGGTTCTCAAGCTCCGTGGAAACGGCCTTCACCATGTCCGCTTCCCGGGGGTCTATGCCGAGCTCTTCGAGAAGCTTGTAGTTATCGACGAGATTGCCCCGCTTCAGTATCTTGATGAGCTCTTTGCTGTACCTTCTAGCGCCCTCAAAATCGTCTTCCAGGAAGGCAGCGCTCCTATACCTCTTGAGCTCGTTCTCGTACTTATCTAAGACTATGTTCTTGAGCTTGAGCTCCTCTTGGAGCTTTCTGATCTCATCCCTAAAAGATCCAAGCTGTTTAACGAGCTCAGCACGAGGTTTAATATCCGACTCTTCTGCCAGAGCGTTCTCCACGATCTCTATGACGAACTTCGTGAGAGGGACACCGGCCTCAGATGCGAGCCTATCCCATCGCTTCTTATCTTCCGCCGATGGAAGGTAGACGTAGACATAACGAGACTTATCAGGCTTAACCATGACACCCACCAAGAATATAATTGGGCATCAAGTTATTTAAAGATTACTGGTAAAATGGTGCGGGGGATGGGATTCGAACCCACGAACCTCTGCAGGACAGGGTCCTAAGCCCTGCGCCTTTGACCGCTTGGCAACCCCCGCTTCAGAATATCATCGTGATACCGTATCGACGCCTTCAGACCTCGATTATCGGACCATCAGCTTCTCCAGCACCGCCTTGATCGAATGGAGCCGGTTCTCGCTCTGGTCGAGGATCGCGGACTGTGGCCCATCCATCACCTCATCGGTGATCTCGTGGCCCCGGTGGGCAGGAAGACAGTGGAGGACTATGACGTCACTTTTGGCGTGGCGTAGGAGGCCAGAGTTGACCTGATAGCGCCTGAAAGCCTCAGCCCTCTTCGCAGCCTCCGCCTCGTCGCCCATGGAGACCCAGGTGTCGGTCTCGACGACGTCGGCACCCCGGACGGCCTCTACGGGATCGGCGACCACGACGGTTCTTCCACCAAGACGGTCAGCCTGATCTAATATTTTACGGTCTGGACCAAAGCCGGGGGGAGAGGCCACGGCGATATCCATCCCCATCAGGGCGCATGCCAGGATCGTCGAGTTGCAGACGTTGTTTCCATCCCCCACCCAGGCCACCTTAAGGCCAGCCAGGCGGCCGAACCTCTCTCTCATCGTCATCAGATCCGCCAGGATCTGACAGGGATGCTCCGCGTTCGATAGGGAGTTGATGACGGGGACTGTGGCGGTGCGGGCCAGCTCCTCGACGGTATTGTGGTCGTAGACCCTCGCCGCGATCCCGGAGACGAACCGGGATAGGACCCGGGCGGTGTCGGCTATGGTCTCGCCGCGGCCGAGCTGGAGGTCTCCGCTATTCAAGTAGAGGGCGTGCCCCCCGAGGTCTGTCATAGCCACCTCCAGGGATACCCTCGTCCTGGTGGAGGGCTTCTCGAAGATGGCGGCCAAGCTCTTTCCCGCCAAAATCGACCTGGCGGCCGGATCGTCCCTCCGGACCTTCAGCTCGTCGGCCCGATCCAGGACGGCCCGAATCTCCTCGGAGGAGAGGTCAGCTATGGATATCAAGTTCGGGTTCATCTCGATACATCCGGGCGTTCGGGTCAAGCCGCCCTGATCCTCTCCACGATCTCCTCGATCGAGGTTACAGCTCCCTCCGTGGGGGTGACGGTGGCGCTGAACCTCTTCAGCTCCATAAGGCCGCCCTCGCCCACCTCACCCGAGAGGAGCTGGGAAGACCAGGGGCTCGCTGGCATAAAGGCTATGCCGGGGTGAGGGTCTTCTGAGACCTTCGCCGTCACCACGACTCTGCCAGAAGCCGTCTCCAGGAGGATGAGCTTTTCATCCTCGAGGCCCATCGCCTTTGCATCGCCCCCGTCCAGCTCAAGGAGGGCGGACTGGTCTCTGTACCCGTCGCTGTACATCCCGAGAGCCTCTTCCACCTCCTGGAAGATGCCCCGATAGGTGACCACAGTCAACTCCTTTTTTCCCGCCATCTAGACCGCCTCCATTATTCTTTCGATGACTTCGACGTCCGGCAGATAATCCGAATCCACCACTGCATCGAACTCCACCTTCACCCCATCCGTCCGGAGGGCAGTGCCCCCAACCTCAAGTCCCGCGACGCCGATGGGCACCGTCACATCGGCACCATCGGTGGTGAGGGTTCTATGAGTGCCCACCGCCACCATGGGCATTCCGGCGAGCTTCTTTGCGAGGGGCGCGGGAAGGACGGCTGTGGGGTCTGATCCCACCACCATGACGGCGTCGCAAGAATCCAGATACTTTGCGATCCCAAACTCGGGTCCGTGGTCGACCCCATCCTTGAAAGAGACGGAGTTGACGTGGCCAGCCTCGTCGAAGAGGGTCTGATTGAAACCCCTGGTGTTGTAGTCGCCCAAGGTTGGTATCACAGAGAAGCGAGTGAGCTCGTTCAATTTCCCGACGAGGGAGAAGAATGCGTCGAGATCACCACCCAGGGAATGGGCGAGGCCGAGGCCGGTGAATATCGCCCCGAACTTCGCCTTCCGCAGCTTGGTTCCCAGGTTCAGCATCCTCTTTTTGTCCTCGACTTTGGGGATCTTACCGCCCAATGCCGCCATCAACGCCTCAATGAAATCGGCGTCCCCTCCCGGCGAGATCTTGAAGAATCCATCGGCAGCGATCTGAGCCGTCGGCGATTTTCGGACGTCAATCACGATCGCCTCACGGTCCTCTTCGTACCCCCTCTGCCTCTTCTCGCCCCGGGGATAGTAGGAGAACCGGGATAGGTGGCGAGGATGGCTGCTGGAGGGGTCATCCCCCCAAAAGATGGAGACGTCCGCGAAGTTCCTGACATCATCGAAGGTGCAGGTGGGAAGTTCGCCCTTCAAAACCTTCTCCGTGATGAGCCCCTGAGAGTAGGAGGAGGGATCGTCGATGACGGAGCCAAGCTTCTTTGCAAGCTCAATTCCCGCCTTCTGGGCCGCAAGGGTGGAGTTCCCCCAGCCGAAGAGGAGGATCTTCTCTCTTCCCTCCAGGACCTCTGCAGCCGATGATAAGGCCTCATCTATGTCCACCAAAGATCCATCGACGGCAGGGGCGAGCCTGTCGACTAGAAGAGAATCGTAGTGGCCCCGACCCTTTCTGCAGAGGTTCAGGGTCCGCTTGACCTTCGCCCCCTCGAAATCCACCTCGATATCGTCACAGAGCAGAGAACAACCAGTACAAAACGCCATTTAATATCACCCTAGATGAACTCGATCGCCTTGCTCGGACAGGTCACGATACAGGCGTTGCAGAGGACCTTCTCGTCCCCAAACCGCCTGCACTGATCCACGTTCACGCACTTCACCACGCCGTCTTCCACCATCAGTATCGCCTTGCCGCTGACGGGCCCGCGACCGATGGCCGTACCCTTCGGGTCATTGGCCACGTTGACGGGGCAGGCGACGACGCAATTTCCGCACCCGTAACACTTCTCGGTATGAATAACCATACCGGTCTCGGTGGAGTCGGCGCTCAGAATGGGAGCCATAAGTTCCCTCAGCCCCGCCAGCTTCGTTTCATACTTTGGCTCCTCCACGAGCGGCGTGCAGTCCTCGATCGCCTTCCTCTTTCCCAGAAGCTCGACGGCGAAGGCCATGCAGGTGGGAAGCCCGCACTTCTTGCAGTTCGTCTTGGGGAGAAGCTGATAAACTTCCATGACGCTGACCATTGTAGTGCACCTCGATGAGCAGGATCAGGAAACATTGAGATCGTCAATTGTATTAAGAATGTTGGCACGGAGATCGCGCCATCTACTTGCGTAAACCTTTTCTCGGCCGTGAGCGTAAGGTTGCTGATGCCCTTCAGCACCCCTCTCGCCCTCCTGGGACTTCTGAGCGCGATCCCCCTGATCATCCTCTATATGATCCGGCCCAAGCCAAAAGACCTGCCCTTTCCGTCTACGACTTTCATAAGAGAGGGGGAGGCGAAGCCCACGGCAGCCATCAACCGCCTTATGACAGATCCCCTCTTCTGGATTCAGCTTCTGGTGATCATCTTCCTGGTCCTGGCCGCCGCAGGCCCCTATACGGAGGCTAGAGGAATTCAGGGAGAGCATCTGGTGGTGGTTATCGACCTCTCCGCCAGCATGGAGGCGAGCTTCAGCGATGCAAAGGAGATCGTCCTCCGGTACTCATCAGGCCAAGAGCGGATCAGCATCGTCCTCGCGGAGTCGATCCCCATCGTCGCCCTCCGGGAGGGGAACGGTGAGCAGGCGAGGACGACCATCGAATCCCTCTCCCCCCGGGCCGTCTCGGCAGACCTCTCGGCGGGGATGACGATGGGCAAAAGCCTCCTGGGGGCCGAGGGGGGTCAGATCCTCGTCGTCTCCGACTTCATCAGCTGGACCGGCGACGACCCCCAGGTGACGAGACGGCTGATCGAGGGCGAGGGGACGGGGGTCGTCTTCGTCGACTCCGGCGGGGAAGGGGAGAACGTGGGGATCGTCGGCGGCTGGATCGTCGACTCCGGCGGCGTTTTGAACTACACCTGCCTCATAAGAAACTACGACGGGACCAAGGCCGTCCCCATAACCATCGAGGGGCCCGGGGGCACCTCCACCACCGTCCGAACCATAGACGCCGGAGGCGAGAGCTACCTCACCTTCGACGCCTTCCCCGGAGTTAACACTGTGACCCTGGAGGTGGACGACGCCATATCCTCCGACAACACCGCCTACGTCTACACCCCGGAGCTGAGGCCAAGAAAAGTACTTTACCTCGGAGACGATGGACCGGTTCTTGCAGCCCTCAAATCGATCTCCACCATCGCGATCAGCAGATCTGGCGATTACGGGGGGTTCGACCTGGTGGTGGCAGAGAACGCGACTTCTGACGGCGAGCTGAATCGATACGTCTACGGTGGTGGCAAAGTCGTATACGTCGCCTCGAACGATTCCGCCAGCCCCGAGTATCTGCCCGTCAGGATATCGGGTGCCGTTAACGAGTCAGCCCCCCTCTGGACGAGAAACCCCGTCTTCGCAGAGGACATCCACTTCGATGAAGTGGAGGTCTTCAGCTATCTTCAGGCCTCGCCCCGCCCCGGATCGGTGACCATCGCCGAGGCGAACGGCGTTCCCGTGATATCCTACTGGAGACTCGGAGGAGGCACCGTCGTTTATATGGGCCTCTCAAAAGAGAGGTCAGACTTCTACATGAGGCCCGAATACCCGATATTTTGGTACGAGATGACGGGCTGGCTGACGAACGTCCCCGACTCCTCCGAGTCGAATCGCAGAACCGGCGAGATCGTGAGGCTCGGGGAGACGATGCTGGTGGACGCTGCAGGCGAGAGAATCAGAACCGACGTCCTCCTTCTGGACAAGATAGGAATTTATCGGTTCCAGGGCAGAACCATCGCCGCCAACATGTACGATCCCGTCGAATCGAACCTGCTGGAAGGGAGGACCCTCAACCTCGGGTCCTTCACCAGCGGCAAGACAAAAGAGAAGGTTATCAAAAAAGACCTCTCCCCATGGCTGGTGCTCATAGCTGCGGGGTTGATTGTCCTGGAGCTTTTCATCCTGCGAAGGAGGCGGGAGAGTTGATGGATGGCGTCTACTTCTCCGAGCCCCGTCTCCTCATCCTCGTCCCCCTGATCCTTATCGCGAGCGTGGTGAGCCTCCGGTGGAACAGAAACAGGCTCCTCGTCTTGAGCAGGGCCGTCATATTCTGCCTCCTGGCGGTGGCCCTCGCGAACCCCTACGTCACAGTGACCGAGACGACCACGACGAAACGGCCCTTAATAACCGTAGTCTCGGACCTAACCGCCTCGACGGAGATATTCGATCGAGGTGCAGCAGAGAGGGTCCAGGCGGACCTTCCCGACTCCCAGCTCAGAACCTTCTCGGGGACGGCTACTCCTTTGGGTGACAAGATCCTTCAATATTCCCAGCAGGGAGGAGCCCTCCTCCTGGTCACTGACGGCTACAGCAACCAGGGGCGGAGCATGGAGGAGTCCCTGGCCCTGGCGAGGTCCGCCAACTCCACCGTATTCGCCCTGGAGATGGAGCCGGAGAGGGAGGACTACGGCGTCGAGATCTCCGGGACGAACACAGCAATTCTTGGGGGGGATTATCCCTTCACTGTCATCGTTAGAAGCGCCACCAGCGGTTTTGAGGGCCTTCTCACCGTCAAGGCCGACAACTCAGTCATATTCCAGGACAGGGTCTCTGGGGAAGAGAGATCGGCCTCCATCAAGATATCCCACCGGTTTTCGTCTACGGGAACCCACCTCATCGAGGCGACGATAAACTTCCCCCAGGATACCCAGAGGGAGAACAATCGGTATCAGAAGGCCGTTTACGTCGTCCCCAAGCCCAACGTCCTCCTGGTGGCTGATGGGGAGTCTCCCCTCTCGAAGGTATTATCCGAGCAGTACAAGCTCACTACCACCGCCACCTTCACGAGAGACCAGCTGGGACCCGATGGTAAAAGGTACAAGGCGGTGGTCCTGGACAACCAGAAGTACGGCCCCGAGCTGGCAAGCCTGAAGGAGTACGTCCGAAACGGCGGTGGCCTCGTGGTGGTGGGAGGCGAGGACGCTTTCGACTATGGAGATTACAGGAACAGCACCCTTGAAGACGTCCTGCCGGTGAAATCGGTACCCAGCATCTTCGAGGGCGGGAAGACGACGGTCGTCATCATGGACATCTCCGGGAGCACCCGAAGGGAAATGTCTATCGGTGGCGCCACCTTCCTCGACTACGAGAAGGCTCTGGCCATAGAGATCCTCAGGTCGCCGGAGTTCAGAGACGATCGTGTCGCCCTCGTCGTCTTCGGGACCGAGGCCTTCGTAGTCTTTACACCGACCCCCATCGCCGGAAAGGAGATCATGATTCAGGACCGGATATCGAGCCTCTCGCCCCAGGTGGGAGCCCAGGAGGAGACCCAGCTCAATGTGGGCCTCGCCTTGGCGTGGGATCTCCTCAACGCCAGCAGCAGTGAGGGGGAGGTGATCGTCATCTCCGACGGCCGGATCAGAGAGTACCCCGAGGTCTTCGAGGATTCGATGAGGATGATCCAGGATATGGATGCCAAGGTCCACCTGGTGGAGGTCAAGTCCTTCGAAGACTCTCCGGGAGGTTTCAGAGACCTCGCCGCCAGGTCCGGAGCCGAGTACCATTCCGCCGTCTACCCGAGCTCCGTGGCCATCAGGGCCGAGACGAGGCAGGGGGAGTTGGAACTTCCGGAAGAGGAGGAGATCCCAGCCAGCGGCTATGCCCTGATGATCGCAGATCCGAAACACTACATAACCTCCGATCTCAGCTTATCCGCCAACGCCACCGGGTTCAACGACGTCACCCCCAAGTCGGGTGGACAGAGGCTGGTGGTGATGCTCGACGGAAAGCCGATCCTAACCTCGTGGAGGTACGGCCTGGGAAGGGTTTCTGCCTTCACCACCGACAACGGCGCCGCCTGGGCGCCGGAGGTCTATTCGGCCAGAAACTCGGCCCTCATATCCAGGACTGGGAACTGGGCTGTCGGCGACCCCAGGCCCGAGTCCGGAAGGATAGATGCCGAGGACGGATGGCTGGGAACCCCCCTCAAGATCACCATAATGAGCCCTACCCCTCCGAAGATCGGGTCTGGCCAGGTGGAGAAGGTGGGAGAGAACCGGTACATGGCGATCGTAAATCCCGAAAGGCAGGGGATATACAGCGTGGGAGATTACGGGATAGCCGTCAACTACCCCTTGGAGTTCAGATATGTGGGCTTCAACCCAGACTTCTCTAGACTGGTGATGTCGAACGGCGGGAAGGTCTTCTCCGAGGCGGAGGTGGCGAGAAGCCTCGTGGAGGAGGCCAGAAAGAGGAGCGAGATTACAGCCCAGCAGAGGGTTAGCCGTCGGTGGTTCCTCCTCTTTGCAGCTCTGGCCATATTCCTCGCAGAGGTCGTTATCAGGAGGCTGAGAGAGGTGAAAAGGTGATGATAAAACGCCTGGGACGACCATGGAAGGATCTTCGGCCGTATCAGGACGGATTTTTTTGAGGTCGATCTGAACTCGGAGGGAAAACTCCGAAGGCGATGTATCATCGTTTTCGGCTGGCTCCCCCCTGGTCACCAATAGCTATTTACCTTATTGATATCAAGTCTGCTAGAAGATTGGCTCATTTACATGACCTATTGTGATGGCGAGGAATGAGTTCATATATTCTGTGGAGGTAACTACCAGAAGATGAGTTCCGAGATGTGCCCAGTATGTGGCCTTCCCAAAGACCTTTGCATATGCCAAGAGGTAGCCAAGGAGCAGCAGAGGATCACGGTGAAGATCAACAGACGAAGATACGGAAAAGAGGTTACGGTGATTCAGGGAATAGATCCTCACGAGATAGATCTCAACGAACTAGCAACATATCTCAAATCGGAGCTTGCCTGCGGTGGGACCGTCAAGGGCTACGGCGTTATCGAGCTGCAAGGCAATCATACCGGGCGTATAAAGAAGATCTTGGTTAAGAAGGGCTTCGGAGAAAATCAGATCCAGATTAGTTCCTGATAATCCGCACATTCATCCTCTCCGCCCTTTTTCGGAGACATCTTTTGGCGCTAGTTAGCTGCTAGTTAGCTTTGCGGGAGGTAAAGGGCTGCTGGGATCTATGCGTCATCCCTGAGCAGTTATATGAAAAATTAATAAAAAGTCGGCAGACTACTGCTGGAGCTTAGCAGTGTTGACTTTTTTGATCGGCTGATCGAGACCGAGATCGGAGCCCTCTGCCAGGACTATGGCGAAGATCCACTCGCTCAGCTCAGGGCAATGTTCGGGCACGCATTCGTTTATGCAACCCGCGCAGGGCTCGAACATTTCACCAACGAGAAGCTGCCTAAAGCGACCAGAGGAAGAGGGAACCCCGGCGTACCGAAGCCGATATGTCCTCACCCCATCGACCGATTCAGGCTCCCTGGTGATGATATCCTCTTTCAAGAGCTTCAATACTATCCGAGAGCATTTGCGAGAATCGATATCCAAACACTTCCACAGGTCGCTCTGCAGAACCCCATCCTCACACGACTTGATGTACTCCAGCGCTTCCTCATACATCTGGACACCCGGACAGTCACTCAACCGGACTAATGAGGATTATGTTGTTCCCACGGAGTATCACTGAGCCCAGCGATCGCGCCCTCTCACCATCTACGATCTCTACCGTCTCCAGCAGATGGAGGTTCAAATAGTCGTCCACACTGTTCAGGGTTCCCTCCAGAACGTGTCGTTCTGACCCCTTCATCTCCACCTTGATCTTGGACCCGATCAACGTTTGTACTTTCTTAGTTGGAAACACAAGTTTTGCCTCTCGCTCGTTTTTTATGGGCACTCAGCCCTCGGCAAGTGCCGCCTTCAGAGATGATCCACCAAATTGAGCAGAACCATATTAATGCTACGGACTTAAAATGGGGGCGATCAAAAGTTCACGCACTAGACCGCCACAACTTCCTTTATGCCGTCTACGTTCTTCTTCAGCTCTCGTTCTACGAAATTCTTGAGGGTCATCTGGGAAAAGGGGCATCCAGCACAGCTTCCGGTCAGCTTCACACTGACCACACCATCTTCGGCGATGTCTACCAGCTCAATATCTCCGCCTTCCATCCTCAGAGCATTCCTGATGACCTCAAGCACAGACTCCACTTCTCGTCTCAAATTCGGCATGGATGCTTAATCTCCTCGTACTTTCATAACCGTTACCTTTTGCCCCATTATCGTATACCTTATTCCTTTTAAAGCTTGTTCCAGACCCTTGACTATCGGCTCGCAATCTCCATCTATCACCGTATTGACCAGAACTCCAGGTTCTGCATGATGTCTTACCGCCTCTATAGTCATCTCGGGGTCCTCCTTCAGCCGAAAATCTCTCCACTCTTTGGGAGCCATGCCCTTGTACTCATAGAGATAAAATCCCGTTATTCCCAGTTCAGTGAGGGTGTTTATCACGGGGCCCAAATGCTCGTGATCTACAAATATCTTGACCAACGTCTTCATAAAATCCCATCATAATGTTTCGACATGAGGCTTTAAATAACTTCCCCGTGTAGAGATCTTCGGCCACCAGATACGCTTTTATCCAGTCAGAGGGCTTAACCCATTGATCGATATGTCATGTAAGGACATCCGAGACGTGCTCTTAGAGGCGGGAATATCCATCGACGACGTCGTCAGTTCGGCCCTGGAGCTTTACGTTCCGCATCCCGGCGTTGAGACTAGAAATAAGGCCGAAGAGGGATTTCGAAGAGAGCTGGACCTCGCCCTCTCTGATCCAAACCTATGTCTTCTGATATACGCAGGGGTGCTCCTAGAGGAGGAGGGGAAGAGGGAAAACCTCCCGAACATGAGAAGCTCCGATTACGAGAGGGACCTGACCTACCTCATAGCCGACGAGGTGATCGGGATGACCATAGCCAAGTACATCGGAGGGTACAAAGGCTCCTTCGATTATGTCAGATATGATAAGGCCAAGCCCGGGATCCTGGGGATCCTCGGACCCTTCATGGACGACGTCATCGCAGGGCTGATCGGCGGAGTCTCAGCGAACATGTACACTCGGGCGGTGTTCGACTGAAAGATCTCCTCCTCGCCCTCAAGGGAGGCTTCGGCTTTCTCTCCACCATACCCGTCGGGATATCTATGGAGGGGATCGAGGCCCTGATGAGACACATCTATGTATTCCCCCTGGTGGGGGCAGCCCTGGGCCTGATCTACGCCGCCTTCGCCCTTGCCCTGACGGAGATCACACCTCCTGGGATCGCAGCAGCCCTCATCATTGTTGTGATCTACAAGCTCTGCGGGATAAACCATGTCGACGGCCTCGCAGACTTCGGGGATGGGGTATCTGCCCACACCACCGTCGAGAAGAAGATCAGCGCCATGAAGGACATCTACATAGGGACCGGTGGCGTCGTCTTCGTGGTGGTGGTGATCCTCGCCTTGTACGCTTCCTTGACGGCGATACCTCGTGAAGTCCTTCCCATCGCCCTGGTGGTGGCAGAAGTGACCGCCAAACAGTCCATGATAGCCTTCGCGGCCTTCTCGGAGCCCCTTCACAAAGGCTTCGGCTCGATCGCCATCGAGAGCACCAGTCGGTCCGACTTTTTCGCTGGACTGATCATAGCAGCCCTGATTTGCGGAGCCCTTGCGGGCCCCCTCGGCATCGCGGTCCTCCTCGCCGCCCAGGTCACTGCCCTCTACATGACGATAGTCTCCAGGAGAAACTTCGGCGGGGCCACCGGCGACGGCTTCGGTGCCACAAACGAGGTGGCAAGATGCTTCGCCCTCGTCTCTGCCGCGATATTGACGACCGACGGACTAGTAGGGGAGGTTCTCTTCTGGACGCCGTGGTGATGGCAGGAGGGCTTGGGACCAGGCTACAGATGGGGGAGAAACCGATGGTCCGGCTTCTCGGACGGCCCCTCATCGATTGGGTAGTTTCTGCCCTCCGGGACAGCTTTGTCGAGAGGGTCTTTGTGGCGGCCACGTCCAGCGTCCCCGAGACTAGACGGTGGGCCGAGGAGGAGGAGGGGCTCCTCGTGATGGAGACGCCGGGGGAGGGGTACGTTCCTGACATGATCTTTGCGGTCGAGGAGGCGGAGATCACAGAGCCGGTCCTGATCGTGATGGCGGACCTCCCTTTATTGAAGGGAGAGATCATAGACGAGATCATCGAGGCCTACGAGGAAGTCCCAGAGCCAGCCCTCTCCGTCCACACGCCCCTCGATGTATATAGACGGATCGGGGGGAAGCCCGACGCCCTCTTCAACTACCGGGGGCGGTTCATCGTCCCCTCGGGGGTGAATATCCTCCTGGGCTCGAGGATAAGGTTTGAACAGGAGGACTACCACCTCATCCTCGACCGGATAGAGCTGGCGGTGAACGTCAACTCTCCGGGGGACCTGGCGATCTGCGAGGCGGTCCTCCGGGGAGATCTGAAATCCCGAATTTGAAGAGCAGCTGAATCTTTCGAGGCGAAGATATGGATTACGTTACCATAGATGGCGAGAAATACTCGACGGAGGACCTGGAAGTCCTCTCCGGGGAGACGAGACCTTTGGAGCCCAAGGCGTACATACTTCTGCTGGCGAGAGTGCTAAAAGACCCTCTCAGCCTGCCAAGAAGGCTGAAGGAGATCTGTTCACTCAAGCTGAACGACGAGGAGAGACGAGACCTCCGGATGGCCTTAATCAGGGTCCAGATAGAGAGCGAGCTGAAGATGAACGAGGACATTCAGAGGTACCAGCAGAGAAGGTACGTATCCCAGGTGATCGAGATTCTCCTCTTCAAAGAACTGCTTCTCGCGTCGGGGGAGCCAGAAGAGATCGAATGAAAAGCTCGCAAGCGACAACCAGACCTAATTTTCTGATGAGAATAGGCTAAAAATCAGATCCTGATAAAAAAAGAGGGAAAAGTGTCCCCACAGGGGACACACTCTTCATCTCCATTACTTCTTTGGTGGCCACTGCTTTTCCATCCAGCCGGGTATACGGCCCGAGTCCTCGGGCCCCACCAGGGCCTTGACCTTAAACTGGTAAAGGTCTTCCAGCTCGCCGCTGAACTTGGCGGCCATTCCTGGAAGGATGAAAGATTTGTGGCTGGTCTTCTCGAAGTCAACTCCCGCCTCGGCGAATGCATCCTTGATCTTGCTGGGGGTGATCTGGCCGCCAGCGACGGATGCCTGGACGCCGATGCCGTCAGTGTTCACCGCCAGTAGGTAGGAGTCGATGTTGTTGGACGCGAGGTCAGACTCCACAGTGTAGTAGGTCAGAGCGAAGTTGGTGGTGAGGAAGATCGGCGAGTCCTCCGTCGGGTTGCCCACCTTGTTGAGGCCGGGCTTCACCTGGACGGGGGTCCTGGGGTCGGTATAGATGTTGAACCTCAGGTGCATGTCGGGCATGACGCTGTGGGGCTCCATCGAGTGCTTGATCATGATGTCAGCGCCGCGGATGACGAAGGTAGCCGACAGGACGCTCTCCCAGTAGGCAGCGCGAACAGGATCCTTGGTGGTCATCCAGGCGTTGATCGGCAGAGCCATCACAGGATAGTTGAAATCCTTCTGGCCCTCCTCGGTGGCGGCTCTCCGGAGCTTTATGAAGTTCTGGAGTGACTCCTGGAGCTTCTCGCCGTTTGGCGCAGTGCCGGGGTCCAGGACTAGGTCCTTAAGTCCCATCTCGCTGAAGGTCTGGGCCATGCCCTTGAGGCCGTCCAGGTCGAAGGGCACTCTCAGAGTAACGGGGACCTTGTAGTCGTAGGCGAGCTGGGCTACCTCCTTCCAGTTCTCCTTGGTGGCAGCGTAGATGAGGGGCCTCTTCTCTGCACAGACCTCGAGGCCCGCCTTCAGGACCTTGGGATCGAAGGAGCAGAGGATCAGGGGCTTAGCGGTATTCTCTACCACTTTTTTGACGCAGGCTGCAAACTTGGCGGGGTCGCCGGTGACAGACCTTACAGCCACCATCTCGACCTGTTCCCAGTTGCCGATGTAGAACTTCCGCCAGGTGTCGATCAGCTTGACCCTCTCGACGAGGTCGGCCTCGTTCATGGCATCAGAGACATCGTAGGCGAATGGGGGCTTGTTGAAGAAGGTCATCTGGTGGCGGTACATTACGTCCTCGCCACCGACCTTCAGCTGATTATCGCCGGTTCCGACGTAGACGAGAGCGACCTCGGGAGCGATGACCTCCTTGAGAGAAGCCAGCTTCTTTGCGTATTTCTTCTGGTTTTTCTCCTCGAAGAGGGGCTTGCACTCGTCGATCGTCCTCTCTCTTGCGATGAGACCTGCTGCAAAGGCCATGCAGGTCTGCTCACCACATTCGCCGCAGTTGGTCTGGGGCAGGAACTTGTAAAGGTTGAGTGGGCTAGATTCCTTCAAGGCTATCACACCTCCATTGAGATCCAGTTGGTGGTGTCAGGTGTCTCCGCCTTTACCAGGCCCATCAGAGACTGGGTGATCTCCTGCAGGTAGGCGACGGCAATCGGGTTCATCATCATGAAGATGTCGACCCCGGCCATGGCCAAGGAGAACCCGGTGAGAATCTCCCAGATGGGGCCTCTCAACATTCTGTCACCCCATGAAGAGTCGTCCTTGTTGGGGGAGTTGACCATCCAGGCCTCTCGAACGCCCCAGGCGTTTGTGGTACCGGAGGACATGGGGAAGTTCAGCTCCTCGTCGCCCTTCAGGCCGCCGAGCCTGATCCTCTCCATGTTGGTGTAGGCGAAGTCCATGCCGTATGCGAGGGCTGCCGTGGTCGGGTCCATGACGATGGAGTCTCTGGGGACGCCCGCGACCTTCATCAGCTTTCTGTCCAGTTCCTTCTGGGCGTTGATCTCCAGTTGGGTCCAGGCGAGACAGACGTTGTTGTTCGCAGCACAGGACTTTCCGATGGCCTCCCAGTCCAGGTTCAGGCTGGCGCTGGCGATGAGGGCTCGCTCGCCCTGGGCCACCTCGCTGGCCTTGGAGAGGACCTCTACGTCCTTCTCGGGGTTACCGCTGCCGCCGATGACGATCGGCACATCAACGGCCTGGAGGACGTCCTCGACTACTTTCACTGCTTCCTTGGCTGGGGTGTCCTTGATCAGAGGGTCGGTGCTGATCAGGTGGGTTGTGACCAAGTCTGCGCCGAACTCCTTGACCGCCTTCTTGGCCCAGTCGGCGGGATCGCTCATGACGTCCTCGTAGTGCATCTTGACGGCTTTCGCCATGCCGATGGGCATATCGAATACGTCGATGGTGACGACGGGCCTGTTGGGCATTGCAGCGTCGTAGAAGAAGGGCATCGCCTTCTCGCCGCCGATCTTGATCACGTGACCTCTCGATCCGCCCTCGGCCTTGGTGGCCCCGAGCTGGACCTCCTGGATCTGGGTCTTCCAGGTCTTGTCGGTGCCCACTGCGAACTTGGCACTCTTGAGAGTGTCGGGTATCTTGAAGGCCGGAACTTCGGGTGCGGCCTTGGCCAGCTCTGCGGGTGCGGGCGATATGGCCTGAGCCACCGCCACCGGCTGAAGCAGGCTCTCTACAGGATAGCCGAAGGCTTTGGCCATGTTGACCAGCTGGACCGCCACCTTTGCGACCTCTTCGCCGAAGTAGTAGGCGAAGAGAGGTCCTACGCCCCCAGCACCAGTATCTATCTCTAGTTCTATGTCTCCCTCGATGGTGACGCCCTCGAGGGACTTCACGTCCATTTCCGCAAGTTTCTTATTTAAGTCGGATATGTTTAGTTTCTCTCCCATGTTCATCTCCCCTCATAGACCGATCTCTTTGATTATCCGCTCCTCCACTTCCACTACGGCAGGAGAGTCGTCTGGCAGGTCGACCAGAGGGTCGCCGACCAGATCGAGCCGAGCTACAGTCTCATCGTAGGGAATTAAGCCGATAACCTTCAGGCCCAGACCGCTTGCTACCTCTTGGATCTGATCTTTAGATAGCTCGTGAACCTTGTTCGCAATGACGTAGAGGTTGTTGTACTTCAGATCCAGCTCGTCGGCGAGCTGTCTGATCGTCTCTGCTGTCTTGAGCCCCCGGCGAGATTCGTCGGTGACCACGATCAACGAGTCCACTTCAGAGATGGTCTTGCGGCTCAGATGTTCAAGTCCCGCCGGAGAGTCCACGAGGACCAGGTCATAGTCGTCTATGGTCTCGTCCATGATCCCTTTCAGCAAAGAGTTGAGATAACAGTAACATCCAGACCCTTCCGACCGGCCCATCACCAAAAGATCGTATCCGTCCTTCTCCAGAAGCGCTTCGAAGATCTTCGCCGCGAAAAGCTGCTTCTTGTCATAATCGGGCGGCAACGAGATTCGAGAATCCTGGATCTCCTCTCTTATGTCGCCCACGGTCATCTCCACATCATCCCCCAACGCGTCTGCAAGGTTTGCGTCTGGATCGGCGTCTATGGCCAGGATGGTGGGATTATCGTCTCGTTTCAATAGAGACCTGATTATAATTGCGGTGACCGCGGTCTTTCCGGTTCCGCCCTTTCCGGTTATCGCTATAACTTTCCCCACGGTGCTAGCCTTCTACTTGCCCTTTGCGCTCTTCGGCTTTATGACGACTTCCTTGATGGAGATATTGGCGCCTCTCAGCTCGAGAACCATGCCGCCGGATCCGCCTGCGGGCATCGCAAAGGCGGGAGCTGCTCCTGCTGCCGGTGCCGCTGCTGCCGCCGCCGCGGCGGGGGCAGCTGCTTCAGGCTCCTTCTTCTTCAGCTTAAGTGATAACTTCTTGCCAGCCATAATAATCTCTCCCTCTAGATCTCTCCCACTTCTCATCGAAAACCACCGTCGCGCCAGAGATGCGACGGTCTAGACAAACCCTCTCACTTAAGATATAGGAGGGAAAAGGCGGACGCTCACTTGGCGAGCGTCACCTTCTCGATGGTAACCTTGGCGTCCTTGAGGATCAGCTTGATCCCGCCAGATCCGCCTGCAGACATCGCAAAAGCAGGAGCTGCTCCTGCTGCCGGTG
>Ga0334887_1000337_pt1 | contig 77367 bp, 69 predicted proteins | sample GraSluR1_MG_10_FD_207217 | JGI IMG/M metagenome (GOLD analysis project Ga0334887, IMG submission 207217) | Sludge microbial communities from methane-producing bioreactor in Wageningen University, Netherlands - Granular Sludge_18_07-R1 | ecosystem: Engineered > Bioreactor > Anaerobic >...
CGTTCCTCCGTGGTGCGTATGAAGTCGTCGTGCGAGATGTCGAGCGCCTTCCAGAGGTCCTGGAAGTTGATCACGGTACGGTCCGCAAGCTCCCTTGGCGTGAGTCCCTTGGCCGCCGCGCTCTGCTGGATCTTCTGTCCGTGCTCGTCCGTTCCCGTGAGGAAGAAAACGTCGTACCCCTTCATGCGCTTGTACCTGCACATCGCATCGGCCGCTATGGTGGTGTACGCGTGGCCGATGTGCGGAATGTCGTTCACGTAGTAGATCGGGGTGGTGAGGTAGAAGCTCTTTTGTTCGTTCATTGACGTGATACCTCCTGCAAAAAAATTCAAATCCCCGGCAGGGGACGGAACAACGCTTTCCGAAGAGGCGCCGCGGTTTTTTTCCGGCTTCAGCCTGCAGAACAGATTTTCCCGGAGCACGCTTCTTTTTTACTCCCGATGCTCCGGCGCGGAACTCTCCTGCTGAAAAAGAAAAGACTTTACGTCATTTTTCGATACACCATACTCCTCCGAGAGCATTTTGACAACCTCCCTGGAGGAGACCCCCCGTTCCACCAGTTCTTCCGCCTTCTCTCTCCAGCCTTCCCCGGCGGGGGCGGGAGCGGCTCCCTCCACGATGAGGACAAGCTCTCCCTTCACGCCGTCCCGAACGGATTCGGCGAGCGTTGAGAGCGTTCCGCGGCGCGCTTCCTCGTAGATTTTGCTGATCTCCCGCACAAGCGCCGCCTTGCGGTCTCCGAGGATATCGTGCAGATGAAGAAGATGTTTCGAGACCTTGTGCGGAGAGACGTAGAAGACGAGAGTCCACGGAAGCGAAGCCACCGAAAGGATCGTCCGTTCCCGGTCGCCATGTTTGTCCGGCAGAAAACCGTAAAAGAGAAAAGGATACGGAGGCAGACCTGAAAGCACGAGCGCCGGAACGAAGGCTGTCGGCCCGGGGAGCACCGTAATCCCGACCCCGGCTTCGATGCATCTCCGGATGATCTCGTACCCCGGATCGGATATTCCCGGCGTTCCCGCGTCGGAGATGATCGCTCCCTTCTCTCCGGAGAGAAGCCGTTCGAGAATCGCCTCGGCCTTCCCTTTTTCATTGAACGCATGGTACGCGACAAGAGGCTTCGAGATGTTGAAGCGGCGAAGAAGCGGCAGAGAGGAACGGGTATCCTCGCATGCGATGAAATCCGCCTCCTCAAGCATCCGCAGCCCTCTCGGCGTCATATCCTCCAGATTTCCAACGGGCGTAGGAACTATACAGAGCGGCACGGCAACCCCTCCCTGGTATAGGCGGTCAGAAATTCCCCTGTGTACTTCCCGCTGCCGTCCTCTATGAAGAGCGGCGGTTCGACGATCATGCCGGGACGGCCTCCCCGGAGCGCTTCCACCAGGACCACGGATGCCTTCCTTCCGGGAAGCGGATGGACCCAGCGGACCCGCTTGGGTTCAATCCCCTTTCCTGAGAGCCTGACGAACAGTTCGCACGCCCGTTCCGCCTTGAAGACGAGGTAGAGACGGCCCCTGTTTTTCAGGAGATAGCGGCAGCACGACGCGATCTCCTCCAGGGTGCAGAACACTTCCTGCCTCGCGGCCTGTTCCGACGGGGAGGAGCGCAGTCGCCCCCTGCCGGGAGTTTCGTACGGCGGATTCATCACAACAACGTCGAACGACTGCGCCTCGAAATACGATCGCACCGATCTCAGGTCTCCTTCGCGAAAGGATACCCTGTCCGAGTATCCGTTTCGCCTGGCGTTTTCCACGGCGAGTTCGACGAGCGCTCCCTGGATGTCCATCCCCTGTATCGAGGAGAGTCCGGGAAAACGGAATGCGAGGATGAGCGAGATCGCCCCCGTGGCGCACCCGATTTCGAGAAGATCCGCCCTCCTTCCGGAAGCGCCGGAAAACGTGTTCCGGACGTACGCCGCCAGCAGGATCGTGTCGGCGTTCACCCTCGGCCCCTCTTCCGGCTGGTCGAGCGACAGGGCTCCCCAAAGGAGGTCGTCCCTCGAAACCGGGTCCCGATGGGTTTCACGGGAGCTCACGGCTGCTCCCGGCGGGCATACGCGACCGCTTCCCTGTTCGTCCTCAGGGGAACCGCAGGCGTTTCCACCCAGTCGTCCACTTTTATTCCGAGCACCTTCGAGAGCCCCGGTTCCGAAAGCGTCACTCCGTAGAGGATATCCGCCCGCTCCATGGTGGCCCTTCGATGGGTCATTACCAGGAGCTGGATCCCTCCGCAGGACGGAGAGGATTCCGAAGGGCACGCGTATTCGCGCGCCAGTTCGCCGAAACGCAGCAAATTTGATTCGTCGAGCGCCGCGTCCACCTCGTCGAGAACAGCCAGCGGCACTCCCGCGACTTCCATCGAGGCGAAGAGGTAGGCGATCGCCGTGAGGGTCTGCTCTCCTCCCGAGAGCTGGGCGAGGTTCTGGAGATGTTTGCCCGGAGGCCGGGCGACGATCTCGACGCCCTGGTCCCAGGCGGCCGACGACGCGGAATCTTCTCCCGTCCTGTTCCGGCGGTCCTGCGGATCCCGGCCGGAAGGGGCTTCGTCCTCTCCGGTTTCATCAGGCTCGGCGGCAACGTGCGGAACGAGAAGCTGTATCCTCGCTTCGCCTCCTCCGAAGAGCCTGCGGAACAGCGCGTCGAAACGCATGTTGATATTCGTGAGGGCGTTGTTGAAGACGATGCCCACGTGGCGGTCCGTCTCTTCGATAATGGAGCGCAGTTCGTCCATCGCGGCATGCACGTCCGAGAGCTGATCCTGCAGAAAAGACACCCGTTCCGTGAGAGAGTTGTCCTCCGACAAGGCGCCCCAATCCACCGGAGCAAGAGCCCTGAGGTCGCGCTCGAGCTTTCGGACAGCTGCGGCGATCGCTTCACCCTCATCAGGTCCCGGGGCGGAGTTCCTGTCGTAAGGATGCTGCTCCTCCCAGGCCTCGACCAACCGTTCTCGCTCTTCCGCAAGGTTCCCGAGCTGCTGCACAAGAGATTCCGCTTTTACGCGCACCGTTGCCGCCTTCTCCGCGGCGGTCTTGCTTCGCGAGGAGATTCGTACCGAGCGTACCGCCTGCCTCCGCTCCTTTTCCCCGAGGAGAGAAAGTTTCTCGTTCTTCGCACGCAGGTCCAGAAAAATACGATACTGAGCTTCGCCCCAATTTGAAAGGCGTTCCCGTTCCTGCTTCTCCCGGAGAGAGGAAAGACTTTCATCCTCATCGAGCGAGCGAGCCCGTGCCTCTCCCCGTGCAAGCTCGTCCTCCGCACGTTCCCGGAGAGCACGGACACTCGACAGGCGTTCTTCCAGAAGGGCGAAAGAAGACTCGATCTCCGCAAGCCTCGAAGGGAGAGCCGATAATTCGCCGCTGTCCGAAGAAGGAACGACCGACTTCTCCAGCGTCTTCATCTCGATCTCCAGCGAGGCCCTGCGCGCCTCCCACGCTTCGATGTCGGCGATTCCCGAGGCGTTTTCTGCCCGAAGCCGCTCCTTCTTTGCCGTTTCCAGGGCAAGCTCTCTTGTTTTCCCTTCGGTCTCCTTCCGAAGCTCCCGGATCCGCCGGGAACACTCTTCCTTTTCAGCAGCGCACCGGCGTTCCTCCGCTTCCTCGGCATTGAGGGATCGCGAGAGCTCGGAGATCCTTTTTTTCAGCGAGCGCAGTTTCTCCTCCGATGCGGCGATCCTGCTCCTTCGCTCTATGGCGCCTTCGGAAACCCGCACCTTTCCGCCGCTGACGGTTCCGGACGGCGCAAAGACCTCCCCCTCCAGGGAGACCATCGGAAAAGAAGCGCCATTCCTTACGAGGGCGGCGCCATCGTCGTAACGCTCGACGACGAGAAGGTCGCCGAGAATATGCGCCACGGCCTGTTCCCACTCCGGATCCGGGGAGATGAGTTCCATGGCCCATCCGACCATGCCCTTCGCCGGCAGAATGAAGCGGCTCTGCGGAAACCGGGGGCGGCTGCGTTCCAGGGGAAGAAACGTCGCTCTTCCGGCGCGGCGATCCTTCAGCATGTCGATGCACTCCCCCGCCTCGGCGAGCGTCCTGACAAGGATCCAGTACTGGCGTCCGCCCAGGTAGGCCTCCAGGGCCGAGGTGATCCGGGACGGGCAGGTGAAGGATTCCGCCGCGACCTTCACCGGAACGGAAAGCTTCCCCAACCTTGACGCCGCCGTAAGGAAACGGACCGGTTCGGGGTACATCGACTCCTCGGAGTTCCTGAGATCCTCCAGGGAGCTTTCAAGCAGCGAAAACTCCTTGCGGGCCTGCTGCAAACCGCCTGCGGTCGTCCTGCAACGGGCGAAGGCCTCGTTATGTCGCTCCAGCAGCTCGGGCTCTCTCTTCTCGAGAGCAGACAGGGCCTCGGAGGAGTCGCGGAGAGACTGTTCCAGCGAGCGCACCGCCTCTTCCGATGTCTCAAGATCGGCCGCACACGCCTCCAAAAAAGCCCGGCGGGAGAGCATCCTCGACTGCAGCGCTTCCTTCTCGCCCGACAGAGCGGCGAGAGCCGCGGAAGTCTCGTTCCGCTTTCGGCGTTCCGTCTCTATGCTCTCATGCAGTTCGCGGACTTTTCTGCGCAGCGTGTTTCCCTCATCTTCAAGGGAGCGGCATTCTCTTTCGAGCGAGGTCTCTTTCCCCTTCAATTCAACCTTCTCGGCCGCAAGGGTGTCGAGACGGGAGGAAAGGACCGCCCGCTCCTCTCCGAGAGAGCGGCGCCGGGACATGATCTCGCGAATGGAGGCGGCGCTCGCGAAGCAGCTTCTCCGGAGCCCTTCACGCCTTGCGGTCAGCTCGTCCCGTTCCGCCATAAGGGAACCGGCGCTCTCACCGAGTTCCGCGGACCGGAGAACGGAACGATTGTACATCGCCTCCCACAGGTCCTTCCATCGTAGACGAAGCGCCTCCTCTTTCCGGAGACGGGCGAGTTCTTCCTCGACGGCCGAGCACCGGTCCTCGAGAAAACGCCTGCGGAAGAAGTAGTACCCCCGTCGCTTTTCTTCGAGTTGATCGCTTATTTTTTTTGCCAGAGAGGCTTTCTCTACGGCCGGCGCCAACTCCATCCTTCGGTTGGAGAGCTCCGCGGTCAAAGCGCCGAGCCGCAGCGTCTCTTCGGAAGCCGAGGCGAGCTTCTGCGACGTTTCGTTCCGCTTTTTCCTGTACTGGTCGATGCCGAAAAGCACTTCAAGATGGGTTCTCCGCTGGGACGGCCGCTGGTGGATCGCCTCGGCGACTTCTCCCTGACCGATGAAGGCGAACTGGTCTCCTTCAAGGCGCCAGAGGCGCTTCACTTCGTCGAGATCCGAGAGGCGCACACGGACGCCGTCGACTGTGAGGACGGTTCCGGTGTCCGGGGAGTAGGTCCGCTTTATGAGGCACCTGGATGCATCGGGCGGGCGGTTTCCGCTCTCCTGTGCGACCGGTTCCTCTCCGGCGCACAGGGTAAGCGATACCTCGGCCCGGGAAGCCGGAGGCAGCGTGACGCTTCCGGAGAAGAGAAGATCGCTTTGCTTGGAGATCCGGAGTCTCTGTACCCCGGCTTCTCCGAGCACCCACCTGAGCGCGTCGAGAAGGTTGCTTTTACCGCTCCCGTTGGGGCCGACAATCGCGGTGAATCCTGGAGAAAAGGGCATGTCGAGAGATGCGCCGAAACTCTTGAACCCCTTAAGATGAAGACGTTCGATATACAACGATCCTGGCCTCCCGCTTCTCCATCAGCTCAATGCGCCGTTCCACCTGCTCAATGCCTCCCTGGGTGTCCAGACGGAACTTGTTCCATGCGAATTCAGGGACGGCGGCGATGCATATTTTCCGTCCCAGCTCGACCTCCCAGAGACTGAGATACGTTTCACCGATGTACTGGGCAATCACGTCGTTGGTCTCCAGAAGGATCGCCTCGGCCCTGTTGGCGTACGAGACTTTCCGCAGAAATCGTTTGATCGTCATGGCGACGGTATCCTCGCGGAAAACCGATCCGCCGCCTCCGCAGCAGGGACAGCTCCGGGTGAGCGTGGAGCGTATGTCCGGACGGGCCCTCTTGCGCGTGATCTCCACGAGTCCGAGCTGGGAGACGCCGAAGACCCTGGCGCGATAGCGGTCGGGCTGAAAGACGTCGTCCAGCTTCTTGAGCAGAAGCACCCGGTCCTCCTCGAAATCCATGTCGATGAAGTCGATGACGACGATTCCGCCGATGGCACGCAGGCGGAGCTGGCGCGCTATCTCGGACGCCGCCTCGAGGTTCGTCTCGAGGACCGTGTGACGGAGGTCGGTCTTGCCGATAAACTTGCCGGTATTGACATCGATCACCGTGAGCGCTTCGGTATGCTCGATGATGAGGTAGGCTCCGGATTTGAGCCATACCTTCCGTTCGAGCGCCGCGTCGATTTCCTTCTCAACACCGTAATATTCAAAGAGCGGTACCGCACCCTTGTAGAGAGTGAGCTCGGGAGGTTCTCCCCCACAGAGGTTCGAGAGGTGCCCGCGCACGTTCTCGAATTCCTCGGGTCCGTCGACGATGATCTCGGAGACCTGTTCGGTGAGTTCGTCGCGAAGCACTCTTCCGAGAAGGCCGAGATCCCGGTAAAGGAGGCAGGGAGCCGTCTGGTTCCGGCCGGTGTGTTCTATTTCGCGCCACAGGGTCAGCAGCGTCTCGACGTCGTGGGCGAGCGACTCCTCGTCCACTCCTTCCGCCGCCGTCCGAACGATGATCCCGTAGCCGCCGGAAGCGGCATCCCCTCTCAAATCCCGTGCGATGGCCTTCAGCCGTTTCCGCTCGTTCTCGTCGACTATCCGCTTGGAGACGCCGGACTCCTGCCCTCCCGGCACGAGGACGACATATCTTCCGGGAAGCGATATCCTGGAGGTCACCCGAGCACCCTTGTTTTTTCTGGCAGTCTTCGTGACCTGGACGAGCAGTTCCTTGTTCGGCTGCAGATCCAGGCCGCGCGCGTCGTTCAGGTAAAGAAACGCGTTCCTTCCGTCGCCCAGGTTCACGAAGGACGCGTGAATTCCCGGAAGAACGCTCTCCACCCTGGCCTTGTAGATCTCGCCCGCTTTTTGCCGTTCCCACATCCGCTCCACGAAGAGATCGGCGAGGCGACCGTCTTCGACAATGGCCACCCGCGTTTCCTCCGGATCGAGACAGTTCGCGATGATCTTCCTGTCCTTTGCCGCAGATCCCGGTGAAGCGGCGAGGTCCCTGCCGCGAGTCTTTTTGCGGAGAAAGAGCCCGTTGTGCGCTTCCGTCTCTTCAATCCTGGCTTCCGTATTTTCTGACAAACGGAATTCCCTCCCTGTCCGGAAAAACTTTTTCAGCGGAAGAGTCCTCTCTCTTCTTTCACAGCGGAATCGTCGTGCATATCCCGGAGAGACGGAAGCACCCCGGACATGCCGGCATACAGGCAAACGAAGAGAACGAGGGGTATCCGTTCCAGCGTCCGCAGGAACTCCCGTCTTCCGGACGATCCATGCAAGGTTTTTCAGAACGAGGATCTTTCCGTTGTTTTCTTTATGGTGTACCTCCGAAAACCCGCATTTTCAATAAAAACGAACTTTCGGATAGATCGCGTAGCGCCGCATTCTCATGCGTCCTCCCCGGATACAGGCAGCAGAAGTCCTGAAGCGGATGAAGTCAAGGGGAAAACGCATGGTATTCCTTCCGGTGAGGAAGAGAGACGACCTACCGCCTCCCGGAGGATGAACACATCCGGCCACCCTTTTATAATACCTCTTTTTTGGAGCGCTTTCACGAGCAATCCCGGACTTCTTTGCGCCGGATTCGCCATCACGCACCGAAAGAAACGTTCCGGAGCGGTTTTCTTCCGGTCGGGGAGCGTGAGATCCGTCTCTCCTGAAGCCCTCCCCGCAGTCCGGGAGAGTTCGGGGAAAACCGTCTCGAAAAAGAGAATCTCTCCCGCCTGGTGCAGTTCTTCCAGGAAGGAAGTCATTTCGCTTGCCCCGGAAAGTTCCTGCGGCCCGCCTTGCACTTCCGCCCGGAGAGCCAGAATGCAGGAGGACGCCTCGCACCATTTGTTCAGTGATTTCGCCTCCTCCGATCCGGGATCGGCGGCGACAATGCAGGCCCCGGTGAATGAGAATCCCGGCGGAAGGGACCGGTTCCACCGGACGATGTCTTCGGCTCCGAGAGATGCGAGGCGAACTTCCAAAGGCTCGGCGAGCGCCGGGACTCCGACGGGAAGTTCGGGCCCGAGACTGATTCTCGGCCGAGGGGAGAACCCCTCCGAGAGCTGGAAGGATATGCCGGCCCTCGCGCCGCTCCGAGAGAAGATCGAAGGGATGGCGATATGCGGAATAAAGCAGGCCCTCCCTCTTTTCGCATAGGTAAGGCGCACTCTATACACCGCGGTTCTCCCCTTCCGGAACTGAGGGTGCACAGGCTCCGCAGTTTCGGCAGAGCGTCCCGCAATCTCCCTGAGCGTTGCCGGGAATCCGGCAGTCGGGCGAGAGGAGGCCTTCCCGGGCGCGCATCCGCTCGTTCCAGAGGAAGTCTTTCGTCACCCCCGCAAGGATATGATCCCATGGAAGACCTTCCTCTCTCGTCCGCTCCCGCGCGACGTATTCGTGCGGATCCACGCCTGCCTCTTCAAAGGCAGTCATCCAGAGGGAGAAGGAAAAGGTCTCGCTCCATCCGTCGAAACGGGCGCCTTTTCTCCAGGCGCTGAGCAGCACCGGAGCGAGGCGGCGGTCTCCTCGCGCGAAGACCCCCTCCAGAAAGGTCTGCTCGGGTTCGTGATACTTCAGGGTAATTTTCCCCCGGCTGACGGCGGCAAGCTTGTTCTTCAGGTATCGGCCGCGCTGCCGCAGATCCTCGACCGGGAGCTGCGGATCCCACTGAAAGGGAGTATGGGGCTTGGGGACGAATCCAGCCACGGAGAGCGCGACATCGATCCTCTTTTTGATGCCCCTTCCGATGGTACGGGCTCGTTCGGCCAGTTCGAGGATGCCGTCCAGATCCTCCTCGGTCTCGGTGGGAAGTCCCATCATGAAGTAAAGCTTCACCCTGTCCCACCCTTTGCTGAAGACAGTTTCAAGACAGACGTCGAAATCCTCCACGGTCACGCCCTTGTTGATCACGTTCCGGAGGCGCTGTGTTCCGGCTTCCGGCGCGAAGGTGAGACCTCCGCGGCGCATGGATTCCATTTCGGCGGCGAGGTTGACTGAAAAGGCATCCATCCTCAGGCTCGGCAGGCTCAGCTTGACGTTCTTCTCCGCAAGCGCCGGGGAGAGTTCGCGGATCAGGCCGGCAACGCCGGAAAAGTCGCAGGAAGCGAGAGAGAGAAGACCGACCTCCTCCCAGCCGGTCTTTTCGACGAGCGAGAGAACGGTGTCGACCACGGACCGGACACTTCGCTCCCTCACCGGGCGGTTCACCATGCCGGCCTGGCAGAAACGGCACCCCCTTGTGCACCCCCGGAAGAGTTCCACCGCGACCCTGTCGTGGACAATACCTCCCGAAGGGACAAGAAGCATGCCGGGCTGGAATGCTCCGTCAAAAGATTCGACAATGCGCCGCCTGACGGGAATCGGATGGGAGGAACCGAGTGCGGGAAGAAAACGGACACCGTGCCGGCTGTAGGAGCAATCCACCAAAGAAGGTACATAGACACCCTCGATCGCCGAGAGCGATTCGAGCTTTTCGCGCCGTGTCAGGCCTTTTCCCTCCGAAAGACGGGAGATTACTTCGGGGAGCAGCTCTTCGCCGTCCCCCACGCAAAAGAAATCGATGAAGGGCGCCAAAGGCTCAGGGGAAAGCGCTCCCACGCCTCCCGCAGCCACAAGCGGATCGTCCTCCCCCCTCTGCTCCGCGAGAAGAGGGATGCGGCCGAGATCGAGCATCGTGAGAATATTGCTGTAGCTGAGTTCGTACTGGAGGGTGAACCCGACGACATCGAACTCCCGGAGAGGAATTCCGTTCTCAAGAGAAAGAAGCGGCATGTCCACGGCACGAAGCTGATTCTCGCAATCGGTCCACGGGCAGTAAACCCTGTCTGCGTCCCCGGACGGAAGGCTCTTCAGCAGGAAATACAGAATCTGGAATCCCAGGTAGCTCATCCCGATCTCGTAAACGTCCGGAAACGCCAGGCAAAAACGGATCAGCTCTTCCGGATTCTCCTTCGGAGGGAGAGCGCCGTACTCACATCCGGCATACCTGGAAGGGCGTTTCACATTCGAAAGAAGCGGCCAGGCCGCGTCGCTGTATTCGAAAAAAGGAGACGCTCCGCTTTCCTGCCGCCCTCGGGCGGACGAAGCGGAGGAATCTCCTGATACCGGTCTTTTTTCGAGATTCATAAAATACGATTCCTCCCGTTATTTCTTCTGTCGGATGACCGTTTTCCCCTGATACGGCATAAAAATTCGAGGGGGTCGAAGGCAAGAGATCCTCCGATCCCTGCCGCAGCACTTTTCAGAGAGAATATCCCCCGGTCACCTGTATCTTTTCAATGTCGAAACGTAGACGCTTTGCGCCAGTCCGAGCGCTATGGAGAACGAAAGAAGCGAACTGCCTCCGTAGCTGACGAGAGGAAGGGGCAGTCCTGTGACGGGAAGAAGCCCCATGCTCATGCCGATGCTTTGCAGCATTTGAAACCAGAACCAGGTCGATATTCCGGCGATCAGAACCTTGGCCCTGTTGTCCTTGGTTCGCAGGCCGGCATCGATCAGCCTCCAGAAGAAGAGCGCGAAGAGAAAAAGAATCCCTACCGACCCCACGAAACCGAACTCTTCGGAAAAAACGCTGAAGATGAAGTCGGTATGAGGTTCGGGAAGAAAACGCAGCTTGCTCTGCAACCCCTCCATGAACCCCTTTCCGAGAAGCCCTCCGGAACCGACCGCTATACGGGACTGTATGACGTTGTATCCTGCTCCGAGCGGATCGATCCACGGATCGATAAAAACCCGGATGCGCATTTTCTGGTACTCCTTCAGCAGATGCCAAGCGAACGGGAGGGCTGCTGCCGTGGCGGCCAGAAGTCCCGCGGGATACCGCCACGGCGCTCCCGCGACGACAATGGCCACGAATGAAATGACAGCGTAGACAATAGCGCTTCCGGCATCCGGCTGTGCCAGCACGAGAATGCCGGAGAGAGCGGCGATCGCGAACGCCCCAAGGAAAGACGGCAGATCCACCGGGGGATATCTGCATACATGCTTGGAGAGAACCAGGATCAGCGTGATTTTGACGAACTCCGTGGGCTGAAAACGAAAGATCCCGAGATCGATCCATCGCTGCGACCCCTTGACGCTCATTCCGAGCACCATGACGCTCAAGAGCAGAAGCAGGGAGATGCCGTAGAGAAGGTACGCCTCCCGCAGAAATTTTTCGTATCCTATCCTGAGCGTCACGAGAAACGCGACGACAGAGCAGGCTCCCCAGACCAGCTGCCTGCTCGCAAAATTAACCCCTCTTCCGTCGAATCCCGCTCCTGCGCTGAAAATAGCCAGTACGCCGAGAAAAAAAAGGGCGAACACCGAAAAAAGCTGCGTTTTATCCAGAACAGCCAGGTTTTCGAGAAGAGAGAGTCTTTTTTCCTCCATGCCGCTCTACCCTCTCTGCGGAGCGCGGTCCCGCAGCGCGGAGCACGTCCGCGCTGCCGCACGTCCGTAAAAAAAGCGCGAGAGTATCACTCCTGCATCTCGCGCCGGTTCGGTGCGACTCCGCGCTTGATCCGGATCACCGGAATGTTCGCCACAAAGGCGACGGATCTGTCGACCCTGTCGAAATCCATCTCTATTCTGGATTTGTCGATATCCATATATTTCGTAATCACCGCGATCATGTCCTGCCGGAGATTGTCGATCATTTCCGGGGAGATGTCGGCCCTGTCGTGGATAAGGACAATCTGGAGGCGCTCCTTCGCGGAGACCTTCGAACCGCCTGAACCGAAAAACTTCTTGAGAAACTCAATCGCCATGCTCTTCCCCCCTTAGCTCCTGATTCCGAGAAACCTGCGGATTCCTGCAAAAAGCCCCTTGTCATTCTCTTCGTCGAACTTGAAGGGAACCTCTTGCCCGGTCAGACGCATCGCAATCCTTTGGAAAGCAAGGGAAGCCGGGGATGTATCGGAGAAAGTGAGAGGCTCGCCTCTGTTGGCCGACTTCACTACACTGTCGTCCTCCGGAACGACCCCGATAAGCTCGATGGCCAGAATATCCAGCACATCGTTGACGTCGAGCATCTCGCCCTCGCGAACCATCTTGGAGCGCAGGCGGTTCACGATCAGGCGGATAGGAGATTTGCCCATGGATTCCAGAAGACCGATGATTCTGTCGGCATCCCGAACCGAGGGAACCTCCGGTGTCGCGATGACCAGAGCCTCGTCGGCCCCGACCGCAGCGTTGCGGAAACCGCTCTCGATCCCGGCCGGGCTGTCGAGCAGAACATACTCGAACTCCTTCCGGAGGAGGTCGCACAGCTCCTCCATCTGTTCGGACGTCACGGCATCCTTGGTGCGCGTCTGGGCGGCCGGAAGGAGAAACAGGTTTTCCACGCGCTTGTCCCTGACGAGCGCCTGGTTCAGACGGCACTGTCCCTCAAGGACATCGATGAAATTGTAGACCACCCTGTTTTCAAGCCCCATTACCACGTCAAGATTCCTCAGGCCGATATCGGCGTCCACGGCCACGACCCTGTGACCGGACCGAGCAAGAGATACAGCAATATTCGAGGTCGTGGTCGTCTTCCCCACGCCTCCCTTTCCGGAAGTGATCACTATAACACGAGAATCCACGGACAATCTCTCCTTCCCTCCCGGTACTCTTCGGCATGCGAAGAACCCGGGGGTTTTATAACTTCAACTCCCTCACGACGAGGGAATCGTTCTCCAATGTAATGATAACAGCTTTTCCCCACCAGTCCATCTCTCTTCCAAGAGAGGAACAAAGTTTTCCTCCGAGCCGCACCTGCTTGGCCTCGAACTGTCCCGCCGAAATGCTGTGCTCCCCTCCGCCCATTCCCGCATGGACAACGCCCTTCAGCCTTCCCCAGACGAAGATGCTTCCGGAAGCGCAGATTTCCGCACCTTCGTTCACATGACCGAGAAGTACCACGTCGCCCTCGTGCTCCACTCTCTGGCCCGAACGAAGCGACTGGACGAGGAGAAGGGCGTTCGCACCGCTCTCTTTTTTTGCTCCGCCGGTCTTTGCGGCCGCCGGTTCTCCCGTGGAGAAACCGGAGGAGCGAAGAAGGTCCAGCGTGTCCGCATCGTAGGAAATCCAGGAAAGGATACGGAACCCTCCGGGCCAGATGAATTCCGAGAGAATGCGGAGAAGGAACTCTTTCGAGAGCGTTCTCCCCTGAAAATCAAGGACCAGGTCCATCCCCCGGGTCAGGCGCGTCGCCTCCGAAGAGAAGTGTCGTATTTTCTCCAGAAGGGTTTCCTCGGAACTTCCCTCGGGAAAGATTATGCGGACCCCGTAGCCGGTCCCCTTGAGCAGAATTTCGGACGCACCTTCGTTTTCAGCGACGTTTTTCGGATTCTCCAGAAACTCCACAGCTTCAGGCATGGTACCCCTCCTTCAATGATGATGAACCCTTTCCCGGCGAGTTCCCGGCAGTTTTTCCCGAGAAAATTGCACTTTGTGATCCGGCTCCTCCAATAGTCTCATAACGATTCCGCATAAGATTCACGGATTTTTTACCCTGAATTCCGGAACGAGCAGGTAAGAAAGCATCTCCCCCACCATGGGCGAGGCGACAGAACCGCCGTGCAGCCCTGCCTCGAGCATGACCGCCGCAACATACTTCGGATTGTCCATCGGGGCGTATCCCACAAAGAGAGCGTGATCATCCCCATGCGCATTCTGGGCCGTCCCGGTCTTTCCGGCGACCGTGATTCCGAAGACTCCCGCCTGCCTGGCCGTGCCCCTTCGCACGACATAATCCAGCCCCTTGCGGATGATGTCCATATGGACCGGTGAGAGGTGCAGATCCGCCGTCTGCACGGATCTCTCCTGTGCGAGGCGCGGACGGACCAGCTTGCCTCCGTTTGCGATTACGGCATACATCGTCGCAAGCTGCAGAGGGGTCGTGAGCAAAAAGCCCTGCCCTATCGAGTAATTCACAGTATCTCCGGGGTACCATGCTTCCTTGAAACGCGCCCTCTTCCAATCCGGGCCGGCGACGACTCCTCCCGCTTCGCCGGGGAGATCGATGCCGGTGGGCTTCCCCAGGCCGAACAGTTCCACCCATTTCAAAAGCCGCGTAATTCCGAGCTTCAGCCCTACCTGGTAAAAGTAGACGTCGCATGAATGCTGGAGCGCCGCCACAAGGTTCATCGTCCCGTGCCCCGACCGTTTCCAGCAGCGGAACGTACGGGTTCCGAGACGAAACGCTCCGGAACAGTAATACGTGGTCGCCGGGATTACTTCCTTTTCCACCAGGGCGGCAAGCCCCACAAGTATTTTGAACGTCGAGGCCGGAGGATAGAGCCCGGCAATGCTCCTGTCGAGCATCGGCCGTTGTGGATCGGAGAGAAGCTTGTTCCATTCCCTCGACGACACCCCCCACGAGAGCGGGTTGTTGTCGTAGGAAGGGGAGGAGTGGAGCACGATGATGTCGCCGTTGTTGACATCCATGACGACGAAAGCGCCCCGGTAGTCCTTCAGAAGATCCGTCGCCAGCCTCTGCGCCCCCAGATCCAGGGTGAGGTGCAGATCTTCTCCGCGGCCTGCGGGGCGCGCGTCGATCTCCCGGACCTTGCGCCCTCTTGCATCGACTTCGACGGACTCCTCTCCGGGTTCGCCGCGGAGCACGCTTTCATACTGGCGCTCTATGCCGCTTTTTCCTATCTGGTCTCCCCCGACGTAGTTTTTCCCTTCCATCTGCCGCAGCTCGCTCTCACTGATCTCGCCGACAAAGCCCGTGACGTTCGCCACAATGGCGCCGGCCGGATAGGTCCTCCGCCAGACGGGCAGGGGGAAGAGCTGGCGCGGGAACTCGGGATCGGCCACAAGGTCCGCCATCTGGGCCAGCGTAATGTTCGAGACGATCCGTACGACCCGGTAGGGAGCCCAGAACTGTTTTCTGACATCCCTCCGCAAGTCTTCCGCAGAAAGCGGAATTCCGTGGCGAGAAAGCAACCGGGCCAGATGCTCGACCATATCGCCTCTCTCGATATCGAGAGGATACCCCATGATGTCGAACGTCGTCACGTTCGTAGCGAGCGGCACTCCGTTCCGATCGAAGATCTCGCCCCGTATCGGGGCGAAGCGTATGAAACGCAACCGATTGTTCGCCGCGAGGCGGACATAGGCATCCGCATGGATTATCTGGAAGAAATACAAAGAGCCGGCAAGAAAAAGAAGAGAGAACAGCAAGAGCCCCCTCCACAACAGCAGCCGCAGGTTGATTTCGGAGCGCAGGTCAGACATCTCTGTTTTTCAACCTCCAGGCGTAGGCTGCGCAGGCAAGAAGAACGATGGGAAGGATATAGCTCTGCTGAAAAAGATGTGTGTAGAAAATATCCGTTCCGCGGGCCCCCCAAAGAAAGATTCTTCCGAGTGCGGTCGGCACGTTCGCGCACCAGAAAAGGAAGCCGAAGAACGAGACCGTCCTTCCTGAGACGGGTATGGAATACCAGATCCACCGCACGATCATCAGGGTCCCTATGTAGAAGAGCGAGCTGATTCCGGGAAAGCCGATCCATCGAAGATCCCAGAGCACTCCTCCGAGGAACGCCGCCCAGAATATCGTCACCCCGTCCTCGAAGCGGAAGAGAGAGAGAAAGACCAGTGCAAGGAGAAAGAATTCCGGAACGAGGACCTTGCCGGAGCCGAGAACCCAGAAGAAATCCTGAACATACCACGAGACAAGGTAGATCATAATCCTGAACTGCGTCTGACTTCGCGCGCCACGGGGCTGCGCGCCGGAAGAGCACTTTCGCCGTTGCTTCCGAGAACTTCAAGAGCATAGAGCTGGGAGAGGGACGCACCCGGAATCACCTTCCACGCGATGTAACCGCCGCTCGTCTCCCGTCGCTCGGAGGAAAGGGTTCCCAACGGCACTCCCGGAGGAAGAGCTTCGCTGACCATGGCGGTGCTGACGAGCATTCCCTTCGTCAGCATCCTGTTTTCGGGGACGTAGAGCAGCCAGATGCCGCCGTCTCCGTCGCCGGCCACGACTCCGAGATCGCGTGTCTGCTCGATGACCACCGGAATCATCAGGGAGGAAGAAGTCAGCAGTTCCACCCATGCGAACCGGTCCTCCGCAGCGCTGACCCGTCCTGCGAGAAAGCCGTTCTGGAGCGCGGGGGCCCCCACGACGACACCGTCGCGAAGTCCCTTGTTGATCCGCACTTCGGACCACCACGAGAGCGGCTCCCGCAGCGTAATCCGGGCATACCTGACAAACCCGTCGAGTTCCTTCCGGAGATTTTTCGCCGTCTCCATGGACCACGCGAGCTGAAGGCGCTCGTTTTCCTCCTTGAGTGTGTTCAGGCGGTCCTGCAGGACATTCCGGTCGGTAAACCAGAAGGCGAACTTTTTCGCCGTCCGTTCGATGAACACGGCCGGATATTCCGGGTATCGCAAGACCTCCCCGACAAGGTCGACAGCCCCTTTGAACAGATCCCTTCGAGGAGCGGCCGCAAGGAGGAGCAAGCTGGCCGTAATGGCCAGAAGGCCGTGAATCCACTCTTTTTCCGGATTTCTTCCCATTGTGAGAAAGCTCCCCGTCGCCGGAACCGGCTACTTTGCCCCTTTCTCCACGGAAAGGAGCACTTTTTTCATGTCGCCGAGATTCTCGAGAATTTTTCCGACTCCCCTCGCCACGGCGAAAAGAGGATCCTCCGCCACGACCACAGGAGTATTCAGAGCCTTGGAAAGACGTTCAGCGAGCCCCCGCAGAAGAGAGACGCCCCCGGACAGGAATATTCCCTGGTCGACGATATCCTTCGCCAGCTCGGGAGGCGTCTTTTCAAGCGCGACCTTCACCATATCCTCGATGCGGAGGATGATCGGCTCCAGGGCCTCTCGCACCTCGACGGACGTCACGACGTCGGCCTTGGGGAGCCCGTCTGCAAGATCGCGCCCCTTCACGGCCATTTCCAGCTCCTTATCGAGAGGCAGCGCCGAACCGATAGCAATCTTGACCTCCTCGGCGGTCGTCTCCCCGATGAGCAGGGCGTATCGCTGGCGGAGCATCGCGACGATCGCATTGTCCATTTCTTTTCCGGCCGAGCGGAGCGAATTCGTCACGACAATGCCTCCGAGAGAGAGCACGCCGACTTCGCTGGTGCCGCCGCCGATATCCAGGATCATGCTCCCTCGAGGCTCCTGAATCGGCAGGCCGACTCCGAGGGCCGCCGCAATAGGTTCCTCGATCACGTAGGCCTCCTTGGCGCCGGCGCCGAGCGTGGCGTCGATCACGGCCTTCCGTTCCACCTCCGTCACCTCGGCGGGAACGGAGATGACGACCCTGGGATGCGAAACGAACGGCTTTCCTCCGTTCGCTCTCCGGAGACAGTGGCGGATCAGTTCTTCCGTCATTTCAAAATTCGCGATCACGCCGTCCTGCAAGGGAGAGATGGTGAAAACTCCTCCGGGAGTCTTTCCCGCCATGGCTTTCGCCTCGCGCCCCACAGCGATGACCTCGGTGACGCCTCCTCTCGGCCGCTTTCGTATTGCAACGGCGGAAGGTTCGCTGATGACGATACCGCGACCCTTGACGTAGACGACTATATTCGCCGTCCCGAGATCTATGCCAACATCTCCGCCGAAAACTCCTGTTAGATATTTGAACACGCGCTTCAGTCCCCGCTTTCTAAATTTCTCCGGGAAGAGAGATGGACAGACTCTCCCCGTTTGCAACGACAAAATGGCCCAAAAAATGAATATCCAGTATTTTTGTCCTCCGGAAGAGAAAATCCGTGAGACACCGGTCCTCCCGGCTCGGCTGCAACGAGCCGTCAGGGTGATTGTGCACCAATACGAGACCGTGCGAGTCCATCCGGACAGCCCTCCGCAGGAGATATTTTACATCAAGATAGGCGCCTTCCGTACCACCGAATGAAATTCTGTCCATCACGATAATCGAACCGTTTCTCCGGACGTGAAGGCCCACGATGAATTCTCTCTCCTCGAAAGCCAGGTCCCGGGCTATCTCGTCCAGCCCCGCCCTCCAGTCCTTTCCGTTCTGTGGGGTGTTCCGCGCCGCCTCAAGCCTCTTGCCGAGCTCGAGAGCGGCAAGAAGGACGCACGCCTTCGCGTCTCCAAGCCCCGGAATGGCGAGCATCTCCTCCTCAGTCGCCCTGGCCAGCCCTTTCGCTCCGCCGAATTCGTGCAGCAACTCGGAGGCCAGTTCCAAAACATCCTTCCCCCTGCTTCCGGTTCTCAGCAGTACGGCGAGAAGTTCCGGAACCGAGAGCGCGGAAGCGCCCCGGAGGCGGATGCGTTCCCGAGGCATTTCCTCTCTGGGAAGCGATGCGAGCTTCACTCTTCTTCCTCTGGCCAGAACGGGTTATGGGCACGCTCCATCCCTATGGTAGTCTCCGGACCGTGTCCGGGAAGGACGCGCAGGTCGTCCGGCAGGGATGCTAGCCGGACGAGAGAGCGATGCAACGTTTCGGAATCTCCCCTGGGCAGGTCGGTTCTGCCGACGCTCCGGGCAAAAAGCGTGTCTCCCGAGAAAAGCAACCGCAGATCTTCCCCTTTTTCCACGCAGGCTTCGGAAGAGGCCAGGTAGCAGACGCATCCGGGCGTATGACCGGGAGTTTCCAGTACGGAGACGTTCATTTCACCGAAAGATAGAGTATCCCCGTCTTTCACGGTAGAAAAAGACTCCATCCCTTCAAAATCGCACTCCATCCACTTTGCCGTGTTCCCGTCGGGAAAACGAAGCATCACGGCGTCACCTGCGCCGATATATACCGGCATGGCGGGATTCCGAAGGTTCGAATGCTGAAGGGACATCCACGATTTCAAACCGCCTACGTGGTCAAGATGACCGTGAGTGAGAAGCACCGCTTTTATGGAGATGTTTTTTTCCCGGACAAACGATAAAATTTCCTTCATATCTTCGGCGGGATCAACTATAAAACCAACTCCTGATTCGTCCCAGGCAACATAAGTATTCGTCCAGAGCGTACCGAGAGGAAAACGTTTGCAGTGCATGACCGGCTCCTTTCCTTATCTTGAATCAACGGTCGATAACGAGCGTTACGGGTCCGTCGTTCTCTATTTCAACAAGCATATGGGCCTGAAAAACTCCGCTCTCCACATGCACACCGCTCTTCGATGCAAAACGCTTGAAGGATTCGTACACCTCGTTTGCGTGCCCGGGCTCCGCCGCATCGACGAACGACGGGCGGCGCCCCTTGCGGCAATCACCGTACAGCGTGAACTGCGAGACCGCAAGCATCGCCCCGCCGACTTCGAGCAGCGATCTGTTCATTTTTCCTTCATCGTCCTCGAAAATGCGGAGGTTGACGATCTTGTCCGCCATCCACTCCGCCTCTTTCCCGCTGTCGGTGCGGGAAACGCCGAGAAGGACACATACACCGATCCCGACGGATCCTGTTATCTCGCCATCCACAAGCACACGGGCGGATGAAACTCTCTGTACAACAGCTCTCATAAACGCATCACCCCCGGGAAACCTGGATCATGCCCTTTACCGCGTTCAGCCGGGCGACAATCAGGTATAAATGTTCAAGGTCACGAACACGGACTTCGAGCTTCATCCGGGCGAGGTTGCCGCCCACCACTCCGGCCTTGATCCCCGTCATCGCTCCGTCTCCCGAAGTAATGGCCTGCGCGACGTCTCCGAACAAGCCTCCCCGGTCGACGGCCTCGATCTTGAGACGGGCGGAAAATCTCCGGCTGCCGGTCGTTCCCCATGAGACCCCGACCTTTCGTTCCTCGCGCGAGTTTTTCACGTTGTCGCAATCGGCCCTGTGAACCGTGATACCGCGCGTACGCGTGGAAAAGCCTATGATCGGATCACCCGGAACCGGTTCGCAGCAGTTCGCGAGGACGACCTGGACACCGTCCGCCCCCTCGACAACGATATCCGAATCCCCTTTTTTCCCCGCAAACGACGTGTGTTTTTCGGGTTCGGCAGGAAGTGGTTGCGGGACGGCGGGCGACTGCGGCTGAGGCTTTCCTCCGAGCCTCTGCGCCACAAGAGAGACGCTCTGGTGTCCTCCGCCGATCGCCGCGAGAAGGTCTTCCCCGTTGGAATAGGCCGTGTCGCGGGCTATTTTGTTGAGAAGGGGCAGAATCTCGTCGAACTCTTCGAACTCGGGAGTGCCACGGCGCTTCAGTTCTCTCTCGAGTAGATCTCTCCCCCGCTGCATTTTCTCAAGACGCTCGGTCTTTTCAAGAGCGCGGAACCAGGCCCGGATCTTGCTTCGCGCCTTGCTGCTCCGGGCGATTTTGAGCCAGTCCCGGGAAGGAGTCCCCTGCGGCGAGGTGATGATCTTGACGATATCGCCGTTTTGCAGCTCGTACCCCATGGCCACGATGCGGTTGTTCACCATCGCGCCGACGCATCGCGTCCCTATCTGGGTATGGATGGCGAAGGCGAAGTCGAGCGGGGTGGAACCACGCGGAAGAGAGACTACTTCTCCCTGGGGCGTGAAGACGAAGACATCGGTGGAAAGCACGTCGTCCTTCAGCCGTTCGAGGAACTCCGACGGCTCGGCCCCGTCGTGATCTGCCTCGATAGCCTGCCGGATCCATGTCAGCTTGGCGTCGAGGTCGTCGAGCGATCCGCCCCCCTCCTTGTAGCGCCAGTGTGCGGCGATTCCATACTCCGCCAGCGAGTTCATCTCCCAGGTGCGGATCTGCACCTCAAGCGGCTCTCCTGTCGGCCCGACCACCGTCGTGTGGAGAGACTGGTACATGTTCGTCTTCGGGTTGGCGATATAGTCGTCGAATTGGCCCGGAATGGGCTTCCATATTGTATGGACGATTCCCAGCACCGTGTAGCACGCCGCGATATCCTCCACCAGCACCCGGAGAGCGAGAAGGTCGTAAAGCTGTTCAACCGGGAGTTTTTTCCGGTTCATCTTCTCGTAAATGCTGTAGAAGTGCTTCGCGCGTCCCTTCACCTTGCAATGGATTCCGTCTTCCTCCAGCCGCGCAGTGAGTATCTCGAGCGCTTTCTTGACCACCGTCTCGCGCTCGGGAAGCTTCTTCCGGACCCGGCGCCGGATCTCGTAGTACATTTCCGGGTCTGCGTACTTGAAAGCAAGGTCTTCCAGACCGCGCTTGACCTGATATATTCCAAGCCTGTGAGCAAGAGGGGCGTAGATCTCAAGCGTCTCTCGGGCGATCCGAAGCTGCTTGTCTTTTCGCAGGGCCCCGAGAGTGCGCATATTATGAAGCCTGTCCGCAAGCTTGATCAGCACAACCCGAATATCTTTGGCCATGACGACGAACATCTTCCGCAGGTTCTCCGCCTGGTAGTCCTCGAACGTCTTGAAAGGAAGCTTTCCGAGTTTTGTAACACCGTCCACCAGCATCGCCACGGGAGCGCCGAACGCGTTCGTCACTTTTTCCATCGTGACGTCCGTGTCCTCGAGAACGTCGTGCAGCAGCGCAGCCATGAGTGTGACGTTGTCGAGCTGCATGTCCGCAAGAATGGACGCGACATTGATCGTGTGGACGATATAAGGGTCGCCCGTCGAGCGTCTCTGGTCCTTGTGGGCAGCACCGGCCATAACGAGAGCCTCTCCGAGCTGCATCAGGTCCTCGCGGGAAAGGTACTGGACGACCTTCGACCATAGTTCATGCCATGCGAACTTTACGGAGATGGCGCGCTCCTCTTCCGGAATGCGTCCGATATAGCTGTCGCGCAGTTTGCCCGAGGACTTCCTGTCAAGTTCAACGGCATCCGGCAAGGAAGATCGCACCTCCTCCTCCGTGCTCTTTTCACTCCTGCGGGCGTGGGCACCCGTGTCCGGAGCATTCAGCCAGGAAGGAAGTCTACCGGGATCCATTCTCTTCTTCGCTCCATCCCTGCCTGCAACCGGAGATCAGAAACGTTGTCCCCGTCCCGGGGGTTACAGCGGCGTTCCCGTCCTGCCCCCGCACCGGGGGTGCTCCCTCCGGAGACGGCACGACAGCGTAATCGATGACGTACTGCAGGCGCTCTTCTCCGCGCCAGCAGTCGAGACGCGGACGATAGACCCATCCTTCAGCCCGGGCAAGGGCCTCTTTTTCAGTTTCTCCGTTGAAAGCCAGGAGGCGGGTTCCGCCGATATCGATCTGTAGGTGCTTTCCATCTCTTCCCAAGGGGAGCATCCGTTCCTTTCCCTTGCGCGGATGAAAAAACAAAGGCGGCGGATTTCCGTTGCCGAAGGGGCCGAGCATGCTCGCCTCCTTCCACGATTCAAGGGAGATCTCCTCGGGAGCCATCGTTATCGCAGTAACGGAAGCCTCCTCAACCTCCATCGAGGACAGAGCCTCCTGGAGATTCCTCCGGACTTCGCTCCAGTTGTCCCTGGAGACCGAAAATCCCGCGGCGTACTTGTGTCCTCCCCACGCATCCAGGTTCGTCGAGAGACTTCCGAGCACCCCGACGGCGTCGCCGCCCTCCGGAACGCGCAGCGTTCCGCGAATTCCGCCGTTCACAGGTGCGGCGAGGGCTACGGGAGCGCCTGTCTTGCTGCAGATCCGGCTTGCCACACCGCTGAGAACTCCGACCGGCCAGGATTCCCCGAGAACGACGTTCGTCCCGAGGGAGAGAAGCTCCTCCGCCTCTTTCGATATCTTCAGCGAGAGCGACTGCCTCTTCCGATTGAGCGTGATGAGAGTCTCCACAGCCTCGTCCATGTGCGGCGATCCAAGGAGAACGTCCACGGCGGTATCGGCAAAGTCCATTCTGCCGGCGGCGTTGAGGCAGGGAATGACTTTCATGGAAAGGCTCTCTTCGGTGACGGCAGGCCGCACTCCGCCGACGCGGGAAGCGTTTATGCCAAGTCTCGAAAAGAGTCTTGCGAGACCGGGTCGAGGCGAAGATGAGAGGACGTCCATTCCCCGCCTGACGAGATACCTGTTGAGTGGGGTAAGCGGCATACAGTCGGCAATCGTGGCGAGTGCGACGAGATCAGTCAGACAATCGAGCCGTTTCCGGGGAATCACGGAATACTTCCACGCCCATGCCCAGAGGACGCCGGTGGCGCAAAGAGACGTTCCCGAAGATGGCCCGGTTTGCTGAGGACACCCTTGATGAGGATTGACGACCGTTCGGTGAAAGCGAATTCCCGGTTCGGGCAGATGATGGTCGAAAACGAAGACGTTCACCCCGTAGCGGGCGACCTTTTCAAGCAGTTCGCCGTCCTTCGATCCGCAATCCACGACGACAAGGGTATCCCACCCGACGGAGAGCAGACGGTCGAGCACAGACTCGTGAAGTCCGTACCCCTGCTCGTGGCGGTGCGGAATGTAAAAACGCGCCGTCTTCGCTTTTCCACGGCACAATTCGAGTGCGAGCGCCGCGGACGAAACGCCGTCGACGTCGTAATCCCCGTACACCAGTACCTTGCCGAGATTCCGGACATCCTTCCAACGCTCTGCGCACTCTGCGGCATTCTCTCCCAGAAAGATTTCTCCGAGAGAATCCTCCAGGACGCTCCCTGAAAGGGAAAGAGAATCGGGAGCGGGAACTTCTCCGGTGATCAGGCTGCGGCTCTCCAGGACAGCGGCCGTGAGAAGGGTACAGCCGATGCTGTCCGCAAGCTCAAGAGTGGAAGAGGCCGGTTGAAACAGGGTGAGTGCCGCTGAGCTGCAGAGGGAGGTCACAGGATCTCGCGGCCTCCGTTCGGCGTACTGCGGCCGGAGGCGTCCTTTCGGCATACCGGACCGGGGAGAGGCGTTGTCGTCTTTTCGATGAGAAGCACTATGTTCACGATATTTTCACACTCCATTGTATCGATATCCGCGAAGCGGCTTCCTGCAATGGACCGTGCGGTACGAATCCTTCAGGTCGATTCGGGAGCAGAGCATTCGGAACGCGCGATTTCGATTCTTTTTTTGAAGATGTATTCTTTCAGGGCTGTTTTCTGAAACACATAACAGAAAACTGCGGAGCCGGCTTCCGGAGAAGAGAGCAGCTCCGCTTCGTTTTTATTTCATTGTTTATTGTAGCTGGTGAAGGTTGAGAAGTAAACTCCCGGAGAAATTACTTCTCCCGGCCGTTTTCGAGACCCGGCCAGATCGGGGGTATATCTTCCTCGGGGAACTCCTCCAGTTTTTTCCCCACGGAAGCCCTGAGAAAATCGTCCACCCAGCGGAAGACATCGGAACGTGCAATGGACTTGCGGAGAAGCCGCATTCTTCTTTTCTTCTCTTTTTCGTCCATGAGAAAACCGTCGGCGATCGCCCGCGCGACGGCGTCCACGTCGTACGGGTTGACGAGCAGCGCTCCCTTGGCAAGCTGGATCGCGGCTCCGGCGAACTCGCTCAGAACAAGCACCCCGGCTTCACTCCCCTTGCATGCGCAGAACTCTTTGCATACGAGATTCATCCCGTCCTTGAGAGATGTGACCAGCGCCATCTCAGCTCCCCTGTAGAGCGCCGCCAATTCGGGCCGTGATACGGAGCCGTAGCGCCAATGGACGGGAACCCAGCGTGTCGTGGAATATTCGCCGTTGATCCGGCTGATCAGGAGTTCTATTTCCTGCTTCAGATCGAGATACTCTCCGACGGATTCTCTGCTGGGCACCACAACCTGAAGAAGCGAGATCTTCTCACGAAGCTCGGGGTACATCTCAAGAAAACGCTGAAAACCACGCAATCTTTCCGGAATTCCCTTGGAGTAATCCAGCCGGTCCACACCGAGGATGTATTTTTCGGCGAACATTTCGCGGCGGACTTCCTTCGAACGGGCAATGACACTCCTCGAAGAACCGAGAGAGGAGAACGAGCGGAAGTCGATGCTGATCGGCAGGGCGCCCACGAGGAAAGAGCGTTCTTCGATGCGGGCACGCTGGACGTTGCCCCTCCCGGAAATGATCAGGTCGGGGAAAAAAACCTTGAGGCAGTCGAGGAAATTCCGCCTGTCCCTCATCGTCTGGAAGCCGACGAAGGAATAGTGCGTCAGCTGCGAGAGAATCTCCCTGCGCTGGGGCATTTTCATGAAAATATCGATACTGGGAAAAGGAATATGTAAAAAAAACGAAGCGCGGAGGGCGGTTTTTTTTTCGTGCAGCATCTTGCCCAGCGGAATGAGATGATAGTCGTTCACCCAGATGAAATCGCCCTCCTCGGCATGTTTCAGGACAACCCTGGAAAACTTTCGGTTTGCTGAGAGATATCCCTCCCAGTAGGAGGGGTCGAAATCGCATCGGCTCTGGAGGTCGTGAAACAACGGCCAGAGCACGGAGTTGGAAAACCCGGAGTAGAACGAGTCCACATCGTCCTTCGTCAGCATTACGGGAAGGAGACGATATCCGCTCTCTTCGGAAACAGGACCGAGGATATCGCGTATGGTGGCGAGAGTGACATTTTCCTTGGCGCCCGCCCAGCCGATCCAAAATCCTCCCCGATTCTGAAGGACCGGACTCAAGGCGTTCACAAGCCCTCCCGATGCGGGACGGCCTACCATTTTCCCTTCCTCCGTGGAAAGCGAAACGGGAAGGCGGTTTGATACCACCAGAAGTCGTGTTTTTTTCATTCCTTTAACACCTCTTTCTCGTTTGCAGGAAATGCTCAAAAAATCGTGCGGAAGAAATGCGGGCGGGATTCGGGGGGATAATGAAAAAGAAATTCGCGGAATATTCGTGGCATTTTCGGACGCGGAGCGCTATCCCCGGAATGAGCCGGGCCCGCAAATCTAGGAAAATCCTTTTAGAGTTTCTTTTCAAGGTCGTTTCCTCATTTATATTCAGTTTTTTTTGTCTCCTTTTTCTTCCGGCAGAACATTATTATGAGAGTATAACACATAAACAGCTTGTTCTACAAATACTTCTTTTCAAAAAAAAGGCCCGCCGTCAGGCGGGCCCCGGTATTGCATATTCGACGCTTCTGAAAAGCGAGTTCAACCTACGAGGCTTTCCTAGCCTTTCTGAGGCGACTTCAAGGCCCACTCCGCGAGCACGCTGGAGGCGATGTATATGGAGCTGTAGGTTCCGACGGTAATGCCGACCAGGAGCGCGAAGGAGAAGCTGCGAAGGACCGGTCCGCCCCAGAGGAAGAGGGCGATAACCGGCAGAAGGGTCGTCAGGGAGGTGTTGATCGTCCTTGAGAGAATCTGGTTGATGGACATGTTCAGAAGGCCGAGTATGCCCTCGCCGCGAAGATGCCTCCAGTTCTCACGAACCCTGTCCAGTACGACGATCGTATCGTTGAGCGAATAACCGACGATGGTGAGAATCGCGGCGATGAAAGGCGACGAGATCTCCATCCACGTGAGGCTGAAGATGCCGAGGGTGATGATGGCGTCGTGCATGAGCGCGAGAACGCTCACCACGGCGAAGCGGAACTGGAAGCGTACCGTGATGTAAACCAGTATGCCGGCAAGCGCCAGGAAAAGCGCGATAAACGCCTCTTCGCGCAGTTCCGCTCCCACTACAGGGCCGACCTTCTCGAGTCGGACAACCTGCATGTCGGGGTGTTTGGCGCGCAAGGCGTCAACCACAACCTTCCGCGCCTCGTCTTCGATCGTGCTGATGCGGATGATAACGCCGGTGTCGCTGTAGGACTGGATGACAGCGCCTCCCTGCCCGACGGAGGAGAGAACGTCCCGGATTTCCCCCACCGCAACGTTCGCGGAGAACTCAACCTGGACCACGTTTCCGCCCGTGAAATCGATTCCGAGGTTCAACCCTTTGGTGAAGACCAGCACGAGGCTGAGAACAACGCACGCAAGGCTGACAAGAAGAGCGGTTTTGCGATGTTTCATGAAGTCGATGAACATGATTTTCATAGTCTATTCTCCACCTCTCTCAGGCTCGCGGCAGCAGGGAACTCGTCGCGCCGCGCCCTCCCATGAAGTACTGGAGGAGAGACCGTGTCACGAGAATATTGCAGAAGACGCTGGAGACGATACCGATACTCAGCGTCACCGCGAACCCTCTCACAGGACCGCTGCCGAAGTAGAAAAGGACCGCCGCCGCGATGAGCGTCGTGATATTGGCGTCGAGAATCGTCGTAAGCGCCTTCTTGAATCCCGCGTCGATAGCGGCAAGGGGTGTCTTTCCAGCCTTCAGCTCTTCCTTCATGCGCTCGTAGATCAGTACGTTGCCGTCGACCGCCATACCTATTGTGAGCACGATTCCGGCGATGCCGGGAAGGGTCAGGGTGGCGTTCAGCGATATCAGCCCCGCGAAGACGAGAAGGATGGCGACGGCAAGAGCCGCGTCTGCGGCCACACCGAGGAGACGGTAGTAGAGCAGCATGAAGAGAAAGACGAGAGAGGCGCCGAGAAGACCGGCGCGTATGCCGGAGTTGATGGAGTCCTCGCCGAGGCTCGGGCCTACCGAGCGGTTTTCGATGACGTCGACCGCAACGGGAAGAGCGCCCGCACGAAGCATGATGGAGAGACGGCTTGCCTCCGCCGCCGAGAAACGTCCGGAAATCTGGGCGTTACCCCCGGTGATGCGCTCCTGAACGACAGGAGCGGAAATGACAACGCCGTCGAGGACGATGGCAATCTGGCGGCCGATATTCTCGGCTGTCGCCGCATCGAAAAGTTTAGCTCCCTCCGAGCTGAAGGTGAGCGCGACCACGGCGCGTCCGAGATTATCGTACTGCGTCCGTGCGTCGACAAGATCCTTCCCTCCGACGAGCACCTTGCCGAGCAGGTAGGATCTGCCTTCATCCGCCTTGGCAACAACGGCGCCCTCGATCCCGGCTGCCTGTTTCTCGAGATCGGCCCTTTGGGTTTCGATTTGACGCACGGCTTCGTTCCAACGCGCCTGAGCCCTTTCAAACTCGGCATCGCTGTCGTAGTTCTTCCGTTCGGCAGCGGGAGGAATAGGGGACGTCGCGGTTACAACCTGACGAAATTCCAGGAGCGCAGTCTTGCCTATGAGCTCCAACGCCGCGTCTGGATCCTGAATACCGGGGAGATCGACGATTATCCTGTCGCTGCCCTCTCTCTGAATGACGGGTTCAGCTACGCCGTACTGGTCCACTCGATTCCGGAGAACGGCAAGAAGACGTTCTATACTGTCCTCCGTCACTTTGCTGTCCGCGGTATCTTTCGCCTGAAGCACGATATGAGCGCCGCCTTTCAAATCAAGCCCCAGATTAATCCTTCCCCGGATGGGAAAGACGGCAAAAAGGGCCGCAAGCACGACGATGGCGACTAATCCGAGTCGCCAGCGGTCTCGTTTCAACATAATACTTCCCTCCTGAAACTTTCGCAAAATAGGTGAGCAGAAGAATTACCCGCAGGTGTACCTTGCCGGGATTTACAGAACAGGAGCGGAGAGGCCGCCTTGAGGCGACCTCCCCACCGGAAAAAACCGTCCGCGCGACTCCCTGCGGGACGTGTCCGGTACTGCAAGGCTAGCCCTTCTCTTCTTCCTTCTCCCGTGCGGGCTCCTCTTTGGGAGCGGGGCTGGAAGGAGCGCGCTTCGATGCCACTGCCGACTTGAGAAGGCGCACCTTTACGCCGTCCGCTATTTCGACAACGAGGCTGTCATCGCGCACTTCGCGGATGGTGCCGAAGAAACCGCCGATGGTGACGACCTGGTCGCCCCTGGTAAGAGACGAAAGAAGCTGGTCCTGCGCACGCTGTCTCTTCTTCTGGGGACGAATGATGAAGAAATAGAAGATGACTACGAATATCGCAAGAGGGAATAGCATTCCCATAAGACTTCCCTGTCCTCCCGCGCCGCCTGCTGCCGATCCACACTGCTGTTCCAATAAAAACGCCTCCTTGAATTATAGGGTACAGGGTCTGTCCCGAAATCTGCGGGACATGAAACGACCCTCGATATTCTATCAAAAAAAACGACTAACTCTCTCGATGTTTAAGATAAAAGAGCAGTTTTTCCAGTTCGACGGAGATGTCAACGCTGTAGAGCAGGATATTCTCGGGAACAACAAGGGACACCGGAGAAAAATTCAGTATGCCTTTTACGGTTCCCGCCGTAATGATCTTGTCGACAACGGACTGTGCGGCTCCAGTCGGCACGGTGAGAATGATCACTTCGATCTGCTCCCCGCGGATGACCCGGGGGGCATCCTCCATGGAATAGCAGGGGGTTTTCTGAATAGAAGTTCCGATCTTCGAGGGGTCGATATCGAAAAGAGCCTTGATGTGGAACTTCTCATTCTGAAAAGCCTGGTACCCGAGAAGAGCTTCTCCCAGCTTTCCAACCCCGACAAGACCGATGGACCATTTCCTAGGGGAAGCAAGAATGCTGCCGATATGCTTGAAGAGACGGTCAACATGGTACCCTACTCCCCGCTTCCCGATCTCGCCGAAATAGGAGAGATCCTTTCGCACCTGGCTGGCTTTGAAAGAAAGCATTTCTCCCATTTCACGGGAGGATACCACCTTCTGTCCTTCGCCGGCGAGCTGCTCCAGCAGGCGATGATACTGAACAAGCCGTTCGATCGTGGGTTCTGCTATCTTTGAATCCTTCATCTGCGCACATCCTTCGAGAGTACACGGCCGGAGGGGACTCCCCCGGCCGGCGAAGTCATTCCTTCCAGGCTACTACTTCAATCTCCACAAGGGCTCCTTTGGGAAGAGCGCTCACCTCCACGAAGGAGCGGGCGGGCGGATCTTTCTCGAAAAACTTGCTGTAAACGACGTTCACAACGGCAAAATCGTTCATGCTGGTCGCGAAGACAGTCGCTTTGACGACATCGTCGAGTCCGTATCCGGCGCCTTCAAGAACGGCCTTCACGTTTTTCAGCACCTGCGCGGCCTGCTCGTCGACGCCGCCGGGTACGAACTGTCCCGTTGCGGGGTCGATAGGAATCTGGCCGGAGCAGAAGAGAAAATTACCTGCTTTTATGGCCTGGCTGTAAGGTCCGACCGCTGCGGGCGCGCTTGTTGTGGATATTACTTTCTTCAAAATAAATTCCTCCTTTTGTTTGTTGGTATTCTCACCGGTCTACCTGTTCGGGTTTCCCCGGAATTGGGAGAGGCGGGCATACGGCGCCCGATCGATCTCCTCGGCAATCCGGAGCAGTTGATTGTACTTCGCCACCCTGTCGATACGTGCAGGCGCTCCGGTTTTGATCTGTCCGGCAGCCGTTCCCACGGCAAGGTCGCTGATGAAGGAGTCGTCGGTCTCCCCGGAGCGGTGCGATATAACCGTCGCGTATCCGTACCGCTTGGCAAGCGCGATGACGTTGAGCGTTTCGGAAAGGGAGCCGATCTGGTTGAGTTTGATGAGGATCGCGTTGCCCACGCCCTCCTCGATCCCCTTCGAAAGCTTCTCCGGGTTTGTGACGAACAGGTCGTCGCCGACGATCTGGATCTTCGAGCCCAGCCGCTGCGTCATCACGGACCAGCCGGCCCAGTCGTCCTCGGCCATGCCGTCCTCGATGGAGAGGATCGGGTAGTCCTTGCAGAGCTGTTCGTAGTAGGCGACCATCTCCTCCGGAGTGAACGTCTTGTTTTCACCCTTGAAGTGATACTTTCCGTCCTTGAAGAATTCGGAAGCCGCGGGGTCGAGCGCGATCGAGATATCCTTCCCCGGCGCGTACCCGGCCTTCTCCACCGCCTCGATAATGAGATCGATGGCTTCCCGGTTGCTCTTCAGGTCGGGTGCAAAACCACCCTCGTCGCCGATGGCCGTGCTGTATCCCCGCGCATGGATCGCCTTTTTGAGCGTATGGTACGTCTCGGCGCCCATGCGCAGGGCCTCCGCGAACGTGTCCGCACCGTGCGGAACCAGCATGAACTCCTGGATGTCGACGTTGTTGTCGGCATGCGCTCCGCCGTTCACCACGTTCATCATGGGGGTAGGGATGGAGAACGGACCAAGCCCGCCGATCCATGCCCAGAGAGGAAGATCGTGGTCATCCGCCGCCGCCCGGGCCGCCGCCAGCGAGACGCCGAGAATCGCGTTGGCTCCGAGCGCGCTCTTGTTCGGTGTTCCGTCGAGCTCGATAAGCGCCGCATCAAGCTCTGCCTGGTCGTCCGCGTCGAAACCCATGACTTCCGGGGCGATCTTTTCGTTGATGTTGCTGACCGCTTTCAGAACTCCTTTTCCAAGATAACGCGGACCTCCGTCGCGAAGCTCCACCGCCTCGTATGTCCCGGTCGACGCACCGGAGGGAACTGCCGCCCTTCCGGAAGCCCCGCTGTCGAGCCACACTTCCACCTCGACTGTCGGGTTGCCCCGAGAATCAAGAATCTCCCGACCGTGAACTCCGATAATACTGCTCATTGCTCCTCAACTCCTTTTCAAATACAGTGCCTTTTGCGGAAAACAACAACTCTGCCCGACGGACCGGAACTCACCAAGGTTTTTCCGACGGGTTCACCCGGCGTTCATCCCGTATCGAATAGGCTTTCTCCGGGGCGATTCTCTTCAGAGCAGCCTCGTCGTCGCAGAGAACCTCCACCGAGAGAAGCCTCGAAGGATACGCTATCTCCAGGCCATCTCCCATCCGAACCTCGCTGGAAGGTTTGCACTGCCTTCCGTTGATCCGTACAGCGCCGAGTTCGATCATCTCCTGCGCGACGGTTCGCCTCTTGACAAGTCTCGCCAGTTTCAGAAATTTATCCAGTCGCATTTTTGCTCCTCCGAACATAAGGCCAAAGGGAAGTATACCAAAAAAGCTCCCCGAATATCAATTCTTTCACAAAGTCCATCTTTTTCATCGACTCTTCAGGCTTTTCGCCAACGTCTGAAATCTGATCAGTTCCTCGTCGGAAGCGGCGCCTCTCGATAGCTTCGCCTTGATTTGTTCGTACTCTCTCCGCTCTTTCCTCTTCGAGAGGATTTCCATCAAAATGGGCCAGGGATCGGCCGTCCGCTCCAGTTCATCGCAATACGCTCCTCCTGCGGCAATAGCCTTCAGCGGAAATGAATCACCGATCTCAAGCCAGTACGCCTCCAATTCCCCGGCGGAGGACGCGGAAAAAAGAGCGGAAGCGATGGTCTGGAGGCGGTTGTCCGAAAGGAGCGAGATCATCTCCACCGGGTCGGCCGATCTTCTTCGTCCGCAGTCCCTCCAAAGAAGAGCGCAGAGGGCAGCCTCGACAGCATCCGGAACGTCCTCTTCTCCGGTACCGGGCGATTCCTGAATTTGCCGGACTTCATCCTCCTTTCGATGAAGAGAGAGCTTCTTTCTCTGCTCTTCCAGAAGAGGGGCGAGTTCATGAGAGAGAATACCGAGCGCGCCCGCGACGGCCGGGAGATATGGGGATGCGTCGACCGGCGAGAGCATGGCTATTCCCGAAAGGATGTCCTCGGATGCCTTGCGTCTTTTTTCGGGGACCCTGAGCATCTCCCGCCGAAGATGAATATGATGGAGCACGAGAGGCCGGGCTGCGTCGAGAGCACGGGAAAAAAGCGCATTTCCGTCCGGAAGGGAGAGAAGATCATCGGGATCTTTTCCCTCGGGGAGCTCAACAACCCGCACGTCGAGTCCGGCCCTCTGAAGGACGTACATGCCGCGCACGGCGGCCTCCTGTCCGGCGACATCGGAATCGTAACAGATGAAGCACCGGTCGGTGAGACGGCGGATGAGCAGGGCCTGTTCTTCCGTGAGCGAAGTGCCCAGTGAGGCCGCCGTCTCCTCGAATCCGTTCAGGTGCAATCGGACTGCATCCATGTACCCTTCCACGAGGATCAGCCGGTCCCTGCTCCTCACGGACTCTTTCGCCTTGTGAAGGAGGTAGAGACTTCGTCTCTTGCTGTAGAGCACGCCTTCGGGGCTGTTGATGTACTTTGCTCCTTCACCGTCGAGCAGACGTCCGCCGAAAGCGAGCAGTCTCCCCGAGATATCCCTGACGGGGAAGATGATCCTTCCCCTGAAACGGTCGTAACAGCCGTTTTTTCCCTCGAGGACGAGCCCGGCGTCGAGTGCTTCTCGGAAGGAGACGCCCTCCCTGGAAAGCGCCTTCCACAAGGAGTCCCACGAGGGAGGCGCCCAACCGAGTTCGAAGATCCGCCAGGCGTCCTTCGGCAGATTGCGGCGTGATAGATAGGCCGCGGCGGCCTCACCCTCCGGTTTTTCCAAGGATGAACGAAAATGGACGCACGCTTTTTCCATGACGTCGAAGAGACTCCTCTCCCTGACGACCCGTCCGCCGTCGGAAGTGAGCTGAACTCCCGCTCTTTCGGCCAGTATTTCGAGGGTTTCCCGAAAAGAGAGGTTCTCCTTTTGCATGACGAACGAGAAGACATCCCCGCCCTGTCCGCACCCGAAACAGTGGAAGGTCTGCCGTGACGGTGAAACATTGAAAGACGGAGTTTTTTCATCGTGAAAGGGGCACAGTCCCAGGAAGTTGTTTCCCGCCTTCTTCAAACGGACGTAATCTCCGACGACCTCCACTATATCGAGCCGGTCCTTTACGCGGCGGACATCGTCTGATCGCACTCTCTTCGCACCTCCCGGAAAAATACGGGGGGAGGTCGCCCTCCCCCCTTTTCATTCTACTCTTTTTCAGCGTTACATGAAGAGCGGTGCGAGCACAAGGGCCACCACGGACATCAGTTTTATGAGAATATTGAGGCTCGGACCCGCGGTATCCTTGAAGGGGTCACCGACAGTGTCCCCCACAACCGCCGCGGCGTGTTCCGCCGTCCCCTTGCCTCCGAAGTTGCCCTCCTCGATGTGCTTCTTCGCGTTGTCCCACGCGCCTCCCGCGTTCGACATGAAAATGGCCAGCATAACGCCCGTGACGATGGACCCCGCAAGCAGACCGCCGAGCGCCTGCGCTCCCAACCCGAAACCGATCACCAGGGGCGAGAAGACGGCGAGCAGTCCGGGAATGATCATCTCCTTCAGAGCAGCAGCGGTGGAAATATCGACGCACTTCTCATACTCCGGACGGCCGGTACCCTCCATGATGCCGGGGATCTCTCGGAACTGACGCCGCACCTCGTCGATCATGGCCTCGGCGGCCCTGCCCACGGCCTGAATGGAGAGCGCGCTGAAGAGGAACGGAAGCATACCGCCGAGGAAAAGGCCCACCATGACCCTCGGATCGTTCAGGTCGATGGACGTCAGCTTGACGGAGTGCGCGTACGCCGCGAAGAGAGCGAGGGCTGTAAGCGCCGCGGAGCCGATGGCCAGTCCTTTTCCCATCGCAGCCGTGGTGTTTCCGATGGCATCGAGCTTGTCCGTGATCTTGCGAACCTCCGGAGGAAGATGGCTCATCTCGGCGATACCGCCTGCGTTGTCGGAAATCGGGCCGTAAGCGTCGACGCTGAGCGCCATCCCCGTAATCGAGAGCATTCCAACCGCGGCGCAGGCAATACCGTACAAGCCGCCGAAATGGTAGCTCACGAGCGTCGCCGCGCATATCAGCAATACCGGGATCACAGTGGACTTCATGCCGACCGCGACACCTTCAAGAATGACCGTCGCGGGGCCGGTCTTCGACGCGTGCGCGACATGCTTCACGGATGAGTAGTCGCCCGACGTGTAGATCTCGGTGACGAATCCGATCAGGACCCCGACCGCGACGCCGGAGAGCACCGCCCAGAAGAGCGAGAAAGCGCCGAACATGAGGAAGGAGAAGACGAAAGAGCCGGCAATCATGACACCGCCGGTGACGAAGGTTCCCTTCCGGAGCGCGACAGCCGGGTTACCTCCCTCGGCGACCTTCACGAAGCGTGTTCCGAGGATCGCGGCAAGAATACCCAATCCGGCCATGAGCATCGGAAAGGAGACGCCCTGCCAGCCGTAGACGGAGAGACCGAGCGCCATCGCCGCGATGATCGAGTTCACGTACGACTCGAAGAGATCCGCTCCCATACCCGCGATGTCGCCCACGTTGTCGCCCACGTTGTCGGCGATAACCGCCGGATTCCTGGGGTCGTCCTCGGGAATTCCCGCCTCGACCTTGCCGACAAGATCGGCCCCGACGTCCGCTGCTTTCGTGTAGATGCCGCCGCCGACTCGCGCGAAGAGAGCGATCGTACTGGCCCCCATGCCGAAACCGGTGATGAGGTTGGGATCGCGGAAAAGAGCATAGCAGAAGACGATGCCGATGACGCCGATGCCGACGACCGACATTCCCATGACGCTGCCTCCCCTGAAAGCGGTGACAAGCGCCTCGTTCATTCCGCGGGTCGCCGCGAGCGCGGTCTTACCGTTCGTTCGGGTCGCCACGACCATGCCGGCATACCCGGCCGCCGCGCTGCAGAGTCCTCCGACGATGAACGAGAAGCCGGCGGCGAAGCTTATGAAGTATATGAGAAGCGCTCCGACCAGCAGGAGGAAGGGAAGAAGCCACTTGTACTCCCTGTACAAAAACGTCATGGCTCCCTTGTGAATGATCTCGGAGAGTTCGAGGACGCGTTCGGTCTTCTTCGCCATCTCCTCGTCGACCGGCATTTCGTCCTCTCTCTTCTCCTCCTTGAACCAGGTGCACCCAAACAATGTTTTCTGGGTGTAGGTCATGTAGGCGTAGGACAAAGCCAGAACGCCTGTTACTGCAACAAGCAGCGTCAACAAGAAAAGAAGCATTTCACCAATTCCTCCTAATGGGAAAAATATGAGAAAAACACATCTCCCGGACCGAGTTCAACGGACATCTCCGCACGGGATTCCGGGACCGGTACTGCGCACAGCAGATAAGATTATAGTAATCCTTAATGTAAAAAACAAGACTTAATTCCAAAAAAGCCATATTATTTGACGTCTTCTATATGTATATCGACCCCTTTCCGCAAGGATTCCACTCCTTTCAACGGCAGAAGCAGTCCGGCAATGCTTCCGCGGATCATTCCCGCAACAAAAGGCTTCAAAGGAATTCGCCGCCCCCGGACAAAGACGGTAACGGAGCTGCTCCCTGCGAACCGGGAACGCATACCGGCGATTCTCTCCGCAAGAAGCTTCTCCTCGCCGGGAGCGAAGAGGAAGCGACCGTCGCCGCTTCCGGCAGCCCTGTCGAAGCAGGCGAAGACACCCTTTACCCCGCCGGGCAGAGAATCATGGGAACCGACCCATATCCTCGGTAAGGGGAGCGTCTTGCTCCCCTCCACGATCACGACATCCTTTCCCGGAAAGAGAGAGCAAATTGCATCCCTGTCCGGAGCGGCCGCCGGCACCTCCATCCGAAGACCGTCGCTCCCCCAGTAGGCGCAGGGTACTCCTGACAACTCGACGCTTGCTGTATCCGTGCCGGGTTCGGAGAGCACGCTTCTGTCGGTGTGTTTGACATAACCGGCTGAAAACCCTCGTCCGGTCAGCTCTTCGAGGAGTGCCCTTGCCAACGTGGTCTTGCCGGAATCCTTGAACCCGGAAACAGCGATCAGGAGCGGCATGATGCTCCGCCCCGGCAATAATCGTTCACGTTTACCAATCCTCCTTGGCGGGTATCGGCGAACTCTGTCCGCCTGAGGCAATCCATGTTTTCCACATGGTTCGGTAGCTTTCGAGAAGAAAGATGAAGAGGGTCAGCACGAGAGGTCCCATGAAAAGTCCCAGGATTCCCCACGCCGCAAGACCGCCTATAACGCCTATGAAGACGATGAACAGGTGCACCTTACCGCCCCCTGATATGAACAGCGGGCGCAGAAAGCTGTCAACCATGCTCACCACGAGAACTCCCCACGCCAGCAGGACAAGCCCCTGCGTCATCTCCGAAATATAAAACAGGTAGAGCGCTCCCGGAACCCAGATCAGGGCGGTTCCAAGGAAAGGAATCATCGCGAAAAGCGCCATCAGGGCGCCGAAAAAAACCGGGCTTGGAAGATCCACGATCCACCATCCGACCGCTCCCACCACTCCCTGGGCCAGTGCCGTCAGGATCACGCCGTACACCACCGCCTGAAGGATCTGCTTGGCACGTACGAAAAATGCCTCGCTCTCCTTCGCGGGAAGCGGCATGATGTCCTTGAGATATCCTATGATGACATGCCCGTCCCGGATGAAGAAAAAGCTGGCCAGTACAATGACGGCCAGGTAATAGAGAAACGTGAAGGTGCTCCCGAGGACTGTCCTGGAAAAACCTACCGCGGTCGTCGCACTCCACGATACCGCCTGCTGGAACGCGGTGCGGACAACCGGGTAGCGCTCGGTCAACGGCCTGATTTTCTCGACGATATGCTCGGGCAGTAGCGACGAGAGCGCGTTTTCTCCGGGAGAATCCATGCCCGTGATGACATCCGCCACCGTGTCGTACAGCCGCACTCCCTCCCTGGCAGCCACGAATCCTGCAAAAAACGAGGGAATCACGAGCAAAAGCACGATAATCCCCGTAGCGAATGCGGCCGCCAGGTTACCGGACCGCTGCCGGTGAAACAATCGCTCGCGAAGCCTCTTGAAGAGCGGGTAGACGGTGAAGGAGAGGAGCACCGCCCAGGCCAGAGGCTTGAGGAGAGGAAAGGAGACCGTGAAGGAGAGGTATGCAAGCGCGACGAAAATAAAGAGAAACGGAAGAAACCATCCGTTCATCCTCTTTTCGTTTCTGGATGCCGCAGCTCTTCCTCCCATCGGTCCCACCTACTCCCATTCGATGGTCGAAGGCGGCTTGCTCGTCACGTCGAGTGCGACCCGGTTGATTCCGGGGACTTCATTGCAGATCCTCCGGGAAGTCCTGTCCAGGACATCCCAGGGAACTCTGACCCAGTCGGCCGTCATTCCGTCGTGAGACTCCACTGCCCTGAGAACGGCGGCTTCCGAGTAGGTCCTGGAATCTCCCATAACGCCGACCGTCCGTACCGGGAGCAGCACGGCGAACGCCTGCCAGACGGAAGAGTGTCCTTCCCAACGGACAATCTCCTGACGGAAAATGGCGTCGGCCCGGCGCAACGTGTCGAGACGCTCGGAGGTGATTTCTCCAAGACAGCGAACAGCCAGCCCCGGCCCGGGAAAAGGCTGCCTCGAGACGATCGCTTCGGGGACGCCGAGCATTCTTCCCGTCGCGCGGACCTCGTCCTTGAAGAGGTCCCGGAGCGGCTCCAGGACGAGGAGCTTCATATCCTCGGGAAGTCCACCGACATTATGGTGGCTCTTGATGACGGACGCGTTCTTTCCCTTGTGCCCGCTTTCGATAACGTCGGGGTAGAGCGTTCCCTGGAGCAGCCACTTCGCGTCTCTGATCTTCTCGGCTTCTTCCTCGAAGACCCGAACGAAGATTTCGCCGATAATCTTCCGTTTCCTCTCGGGATCGGATATCCCGGCGAGTGCCCGCAGAAAGACCTCGGAGGCGTCCACGTAGCGCACCCTGAGATTGAGGCTCCTGTATTGCTCCAGCACTTCCTCGGCCTCGTTCAGGCGAAGAAGACCGTTGTTCACGAAGATGCACTCCAGCCGGTCTCCTATGGCCCGAGCCGTGAGAACAGCCGCAACGGAGGAGTCGACACCTCCCGAGAGGCCGCAGACCACCCGGTCGGTACCGACTTTCCGGCGGATCTCGTCCGTCATGATGTCGATCCAGTTACCGAGATCCCAGTCAGGGGTGCATCCGCACACGGAAAAGAGAAAGTTGGAGAGGATCTGCGTTCCGAAGGCGGTGTGGACCACTTCGGGGTGAAACTGAAGTCCCCATACGCCTTTTTCGGGGTTTTCCATCGCCGCCGGAACTCCGTTCGCCGTTTCTGCGACACGGCGGAAACCCGGAGCGAGACGTTCGATATGGTCCCCGTGGCTCATCCAGACCTCGAAAGAAGGCGATGTCCCGGAGAAGAGGGAGGACTCCCCGCTCACGGTAATGGAAGTTCTTCCGTACTCCCGCGAACTGCCGGACGTGACGCCGCCGCCGAAGAGCTTCGTGATAAGCTGCATTCCGTAGCAGACGCCCAGTACCGGAACTCCTGTTTCAAAAAGCTCTTGAGGCACCGAGGGAGCGTCCGAATCCGTAACGCTGCGGGGTCCGCCCGAGATGACGATCCCGGACGGTTTTCCGCTCCGAATCCTCTCCAGCGGAGCATCCCACGGGAGGATTTCGCTGTGCACCTTCAATTCCCGGATTCGCCTCGCGATCAGCTGGGTGAACTGGGAACCGCAATCCAGTATGACGATATTATCCAAAACTCCATTCCTCCCGATATAGTACCGACTTGATATGAACGAAGAGCGCAGGCGCCTTCCTTCAGACGCACCTGTATCTTACCAGAAAGCTCCGCTCCGTTCCACAGAAAGGAACAGCAATGGACTCAGGAAACGCTGTTCCGTTTCACGCGCCTTTTCATGATAGATTTCCGGCGGGAACGGTCGTCATCAGAAAAGTAGCCCGTCCCTCCAGGGAAAAACCGCCGCACACCGCAGGAATGAAAACGCTCTCACCCCTTGCGATATCCAAGCGTCCCCGACAGTCCGCCAGGGACGCGGCGCCTTCGATACAGAGCAGCGAGACGAATGAACTGCCGTCCGGAGAGAATTCGTGTCCCTTCGAAAGCTCGACGAGTTCCACCGTGAAATAGGAGCAGGAGGCGAGGCGGCGCAGCACGGTTCCCCGCAACAGGACAGGATCTCCCCGCCCCGGAGGCTCCGTCCCGCCGGGGCTTTTCAGCGCAGCCTCGATCGCCTTCTCGATGTGCAGCGGCCGGCGTTTTCCGTCGGGTCCGCACCGGTCATAGTCGTAGACGCGATACGTGGTGTTGGAATTCTGCTGAATTTCGGCGAGGAGGATTCCCGCCCCGATGGCGTGGACCATTCCAGAAGGGATGAAGAACACATCCCCCGGATCGACGGGCACACGTCGCAGAACCTCTGTGATCGTGTTCTCCCTGATCCGCAGCCTCATCTCGTCCGCAGTCATCCCGCGATTGAAACCGCAGTAGAGAAATGCGCCCGGTTCGCGGTCGAGAACGTACCACATCTCGGTCTTGCCCGCGCCTCCCTCGACGCGGCGCGCGTACTCGTCGTCCGGATGGACCTGCACCGATAAACTCTCCCGGGCGTCGATGAGCTTGATCAGCACGGGAAATTCCTTTTTCCCCGCGACGTTCTTTCCGAACGCGACCGGAAAATCTCTGAAGAAGGCCGACAGTTTCATTCCCTCGTAAGGACCGCCGGCGATCGTGCAGTCTCCGTCCGGATGAGCGGCGAGTTCCCAGCTCTCCGCCACGGAAGGGCTTTCAGCCGGCTTGTCGAAGAGCGTCTTCAGCTTTTCCCCTCCCCAGAGGTAGTCCTTGAAGACCGGCGCCAGCTTGAACGGGCTCATCTCCATCGCATCATCCCCTTTTCGCTGTCCTGACCCGGAACCGGGATCCTCCGGAGCGGGCCGGTTTATCTTCAGTGTTATTCATCGAAGAGCTCCGATTCGACGAAGGCGCAGAGAAAGTGGTACATCCGTATGTGATGCTCCTGTATCCTGAACGTCCTTCGGTCCGGAGCGGCGATGCTGCAGCCGGCATGTTCGCTGAGGCTGCCCCCGTCCCCTCCGGTCAGAGCGATGGTCCCTGCCCCGCGGACCTTCGCCGCCATAAGGGCGAAGCGAACGTTCGACGCATTGCCCGACGTGCTGATACCGAGCACGACATCTCCCGGCAGCGCGTACCCCATTACCTGCTGCGCATAGACGAAGCGACCGTCGGCATCGTTCGTGAAAGCGGTCATCAGCGCCCCGTGGCTCCCGAGGGAAATGGCGGGAAGCGCTCTCTGCAGCACATTTCCCATCGCTATTCCCTCCTCTCCGAAGAGGAGGCGTAGATCCTCCCTGAGAGCCGCGCCGAGCGGACGCTTCAGCAGAAATCCCTTCATAAGCTCGCCGACGATATGCTCTCCGTCGGCCCAGCTTCCGCCGTTGCCGCAGACCAGCAGTTTGCCGCCGCCGGAAAAGCATGTCCGCAACATCCCCGCTGCCTGCAGGATGCTCTCCCGGATCGGCTCCAACTCTCCGTTCGCAGCGAAGAACTCAGCGGCGAGCATCCCGGTACGCTCCTTCATCGTCCTCGGTCACCCCCCGCCTCCCAATGATACACCGCAACCGCCAGGGCCGCCATATCGCCGATCGATTCCCCAAGTTCGCACGGAAGGACCTCGCAGACCTTCCATGAAGCGGGCAGCGCTTCCGCTCTGATCACCCTCTCCGCAGCGGGCCACAGCAGATCGCGGCACCGGGAGAAAATCCCGCCTATGACGATCCGTTCGGGGTTGAAAAGGTCGATCAGCAGAGAGAGCCCTTTTCCGAGCTGCTCCCCTGAGAACTCGAAGACCTCTTTCGCCGCCGGGTCCCCTTCCTTTGCAGCCCGTCCCACTTTCTCCGCAGTCAGGGATTCGAGCACCCCCGAGTCCGGACAAAACCGCGGAGGACGGCCGTTCTGCATCTCCCGAAGCGCGAAGGTCCGGGCGAGTTGGGCAATACCGCCTCCGCTGCAGAAGGCTTCGAGCGAGCCGATCTTCCCGTATCCGGAAGGACCGTGCGCCGCGATCCGGACGTGGCCCGTCTCGCCCGCGGCATCGCACGCACCGCTGTAGAGACGGCCGTTCAGAATCAACCCGGCCCCGAACCCCGTTCCGAACGTCAGGAAAATCATATGCTCGCAGCCTCTCCCGGCCCCGAAACGCCATTCAGCGAGCGCTCCGGCGTTGGCGTCGTTGCACAGCCAGGATGAAAGCCCCGTCGACCGTGTAAAATGCTCGACGACGGCGATGTTGTCCCATCCGGGAAGATTGGGCGGCGAGAGGATAAGCCCGGCGCAGCTGTCCAAGGGATTTCCGCAGCTGACACCGATCCCGGCGACGGGTTCTCCCGCGGGGACCAGTTCAAGGCACTTCCTGACATCAACGAGCAGCGCCGCAAGCATGCCCTCAGGAGAATATTCAGCCGTCTTCCTGGGATTCATCCTGTGCACTATCCGAAGCTCATCTCCGTTCTCTTCTCCGAGGCAGACCGCGCACTTCGTCCCACCGATGTCGACACCTAAAGCGTACATGGAATTCCCCCTTTATTAAAGGAATACCTCAGCTACCGGAATTTTGCTCCGGAAAGAAAAGCGACTCCCGTTTCGGACGGGAGCCGCTGCATAATTCCCGGTTGCGGAGACCTCTACAGGTCTTTCTTCGACAGGACAGAGACGCCGGTGTCCACGTAAGCGGGCCCCGTGGGTTCTCCGGCGAGTGCCCTGGCCGCGGTCTTCACTCCCTCGTACCCCATGACGTCGGGATTCTGCGCCATGGTGCTGACGATGAAACCGTTCCGGATCAGGCTGAGAATCATGTTGGACTTGTCGAAGCCCACGCCGACCACGTCGCCGCCTGCCTCCTGGATCGCGTTGCCGGTTCCGACGGTGGACCCCTCGTTGGCGCCGAATATGCCGACGCACCCCTGGGTGATGTAGTTGGAGGCGATATCCTTCGCCCGCGCGGCGTCGCCGTCGCAGTACTGCGTCTCGAGCAATCCGAACTTCGTCCCCTCGAAGGCGGCGCGGAAGCCCTTCTCACGTGCCACGGTGGACGCGGTTGCGGCATTGACGTTGACGATGCCGATCTTGCCTTCGGAGACTCCTGCCGCGGAGAGCGCCTTCAGCATCTCCTTGCCGGCGGTGACTCCCGCCGCCTCGTTGTCCGTGGCAAGAGTCTGGATCGCGGGGAAATCGGCCGGAGAGTCGACATAGACGATCTTCACGCCCGCCTCGGATGCCTCGCGCAGCGCGGAGCTGATCGCGGTAGGACCGTTGGCCGCCACAAGAAGAACATCCGCGCCCGCAGCAACGGCGTTGTTGACGGCTTCGATCTGCTTGGCATCGTCCTTCACGTCTGGAGCAAGCCATCTGAAGTCGATATTTCCGAGCTCCGCGACGGCTTTTTCTGCCCCGGCGTTCACTGTCACCCAGTGCTGGTCCATCTGATCCATGGTGATCAGAAAAACCTTGTGCTTTTGCGCTGCTGCTGCGGCGCCGATCCAAAGACCCGCCAACAGAACTACTCCCAGAAACACAGCCGTTACCTTTTTCATTCGTTCGTTCCCCCTTTTATATGATGGACTGCATGAAGCCCTTGAAGAAAAAGAACGTGTATCCGTTCCGCATATCCGAGTTCCGGTTTTAGAAAAAAGATCCTGTTCTGCCGCGGAGCCCCGCCCCGGTGACATCAGTTTTTCGGATTCTCTTTCCGGTCTTTCCTCTTGCGCCGTTTTTCCCCGCGTACGACGACGTCGAGAAGCACGGATACCACCACGATCACTCCGATGACGATATTGCGTATGGCCACCGGCGCCCCGGCGAACTGGAGCCCGTTCTGCAGCACGCCCCATATGGAGGCTCCCATGACCGTTCCGAGAAGGAGCCCCTGACCGCCCAGGGTGCTGACGCCTCCGATGACCGAGGCTGCGACCGCGTACAGCTCGTACATGGCGCCCGCGTCCATCGTTCCCATGCCGCTGGTGGCGCAGACGATCAGCCCCACGACGCAGGAGCAGAAGGCGCTGACCATGTACGCCGCGGTAGTGGTGGAAACGATGTCGACACCGGAAAGCCTTGCGGCCTCCTTATTGCTTCCGGTCGCGTAGATATGCCGGCCCAGCCTCGTTCGGGAGAGGAGAAAGTTGAAGACGAGCCACAAGGCAAGGGCAATCCAGATGGTGTTGAAGAAACCGCCGAGCCTGCCGTAATAGAAAAAATTCCGGAAGCCCTCCGCCGCCTGTCCGATGGAGTCGGTATTATAATTGTTGTTCACGATCTGCGCGATGCCCCGCGCGATCGTCATGGTACCCAGGGTCGCGATGAACGGGGGCAGCCTGAACCTGGCCACCAGGCAGCCGTTCAACACCCCCACCAGGAGACAGCAAACCACAGTGACCGCCACCGCGGCCCACGGATTCATACCCTTCGTCATCAGCGTCGCCGAGACCATGCAGCTCATGCCGACCACGGAGCCGATGGAGAGGTCGATATTGCCCGTGATGAGCACATACGACTGTCCGATTCCGATAAGCAGGATGGGAGCGATCTGCCGCAACAGGTTGCTCACGTTGCGCCCCGAAAAGAAGACGGGGTTCAGAATGCCGAACACGGCGCAGAGAACCGCAAGGCCGCACGCCGCGGTCACAACCTGCCCCATTCCCCTCGCGGCGAGGAGCCGTACGAGGCGTGAGGACTCGAGCTTGCCGTCCATATCCAATGTCATCGCTCCCTGTGAAAAAATTCAGTCTCCGGCCGCAAGACCGAGCTTGTCCTCGAATTTCGTGGCGCATTCGAGTATTTTTTCCTGCGTCGCCGCCTCCGAGGGAAATTCCCCTGTAACTCGCCCGTCGCACATGACGATGATCCTGTCCGCGATACCGAGAATCTCGGGCATCTCCGACGAGATGAAGAGCACTCCGAGCCCCCGCTTCTTAAGGTCGTTCATAAGATGGTAGATTTCGGCCTTCGCCGCCACGTCGATTCCCCTGGTCGGTTCGTCGAAGAGGACCACGCGGAAGTCCCGGGCGAGCCACTTTCCCACCACCAGCTTCTGCTGATTGCCGCCGGAGAGGCTGTCGGCGTCCTGTTCAGGGTTCGAGAGCCTGATCGAGAGTCCTTTTACGGTCCTCTCCACCATCTCGCGCTCCCGGCGGCCGTCGACGGTCGCGAGAAGGCCGTTCAGAATGTCCAGGTTGGGAAGCGCGATGTTCTCCCGGATGCTCAGCTTTGTGCAGAGTCCGTCCTTCTTCCGGTCCTCGGGAACGAGCACGATCCCGGCCTCGATCGAATCCGCCGGTTTTTCGATATGCAGGGAAACGCCGTCCAGGATCATTTCTCCGCTCTCCCTGTGATCCGCGCCGAAGAGAGCGCGGGTCATCTCGGTCCGGCCTGCGCCCATCAGCCCTGCCACACCGACGATCTCGCCCTCGCGAAGCTCGAAGCTCACGCCGCGCACCTGTCTGCCCGCATTCAGATCCTTCACCTCCAGGATCGTCCGGCCGACTGGGACCTCTATCCGAGGAAATTTCTCCGTGATCTCGCGACCCACCATGCCCGCGATGATCTCCGGCATCGACGTGTCGGTGAACCGTTTCGTGGAGATGAACTTGCCGTCCCGCAGGATCGTGACGCGGTCCACAATGTGCTGGAGTTCTTCGAGGCGGTGCGAAATGTAGATGATGCCGCAGCCGTCGGCTCGCAGTGCGCGTATGATAGAAAAGAGGTCGTCGATTTCTTTGGAGGTGAGAGCGGACGTGGGTTCGTCCATGATGAGAATCCGCGCTTCAGTGGAAAGGGCCTTCGCGATCTCGACCATCTGCTGCTTGGAGATCGGCAGGGCGCCTACCGCGGTGTCCGGATGGATGTCGATTTTCAGTCGTGCAAGAACCTCGGAGGAGCGGCTTTTCATCTCCCGGTCGTCGAGCCTTCCCGAACGAATGATCTCCCTTCCGAGAAAGATGTTCTCCGCCACGGTGAGGTGCGTGCACATGTTCAGTTCCTGATGGATGACGGCTATTCCGAGCTCTTTCGCCTTCTTCGGGGTCATCTCGTCGATCTCGGTACCGAAGACCCGGACAGCCCCGCTGTCGCGGCTATAGATGCCGCCGAGGATCTTCATCAGCGTCGACTTCCCGGCGCCGTTTTCGCCGAGAAGCGCCAGAACCTCCCCGCTCTTCAGGTTCAGGGAGACGTCCTGCAGCGCCCTGATCCCGGCGAAAGACTTGTTCACATGTTCAAGCTCCACTATGTACTCCGACACGATACCCCTCCGCCCTGGAGGATCGATCCGCATTTCCCGTGCGGTTCACCCTTTTCATTGTCTTTCCAGCATTTCACGAGGTGGAACGTTTTGTTTCAGAATACCCTGTCGCCTTTCATTAAAAATGAACGTTCATAGTGTACCATATCGGGCGCCTTTCCGGCAATTCCATTTGCGACCCCCTTCGAATACGGAAAACCCCCCTGAGCAAATGCTCCGGGGGGTTCGGAAGCCGTACGGTGTTCCGGTCCTGCTTTAGTACATGTCGCCCATGCCGCCCATGCCGCCCATGCCGCCGCCGGGCATCGCGGGCTCTTTCTTCTCGGGCTTGTCGGCAACGATGGCCTCGGTGGTGAGCACCATCGCGGCGATCGAACCGGCGTTCTGCAGCGCGCTGCGCGTCACCTTCACGGGGTCGATGATTCCGGCCTCGATCATGTCGACGTACTCGCCGGTAACCGCGTTCAGTCCGTGACCGGCCTTCAGGCCGCGGACCTTCTCGACGACGACGTCGCCCTGGTACCCGGCGTTCTCGGCGATCAGGTGAAGCGGAGAGGTGAGCGCCTTCAGAACGATGACGGCGCCGGTGCGCTCGTCGCCGGCAAGAGTGGCGACAAACTTCTCGAGAGCTTCCACGCAGCTCACGGGAGCCACGCCGCCGCCGGCCACGATACCCTCTTCGACCGCCGCGCGGGTGGCGTTGAGAGCGTCTTCGATGCGGTGCTTCAGTTCTTTCTGCTCGGTCTCGGTGGCGGAGCCGACCTGGATGACCGCCACGCCGCCGACGAGCTTGGCGAGGCGCTCCTGGAGCTTCTCCTTGTCGTACTCGGAGGTGGAGTCCTCGATCTCTCTCTTGATCTGCGCGGCACGCTTGCGGATCTCATCGGAGTCTCCGGCGCCCTCGACGATGGTCGTCTCTTCCTTGGTGATGCGGACTTTCTTCGCCTTTCCGAGCATGGAGAGCTCGGCGCTGTCGAGCTTGATGCCGATCTCTTCGCTGACGACCTGGCCGCCGGTGACAATGGCGATATCCTGGAGCATCGCCTTGCGGCGATCGCCGAATCCGGGGGCCTTGACGGCCGCGACCTGCATCACGCCGCGCAGCTTGTTGACCACGAGGGTGGCAAGCGCTTCGCCTTCGACGTCCTCGGAGATGATAAGCAGCGGTTTGCCGGTCTGGACGACCTTCTCGAGCGTGGGGAGAAGATCCTTGATGTTGCTGACCTTGCCGTCGTGGATCAGGATATAGGCGTCGTCAAGAGAGACTTCCATTCTCTCGGGATCGGTGACCATGTAGGGGCTGATGTAGCCCTTGTCGAACTGGAGGCCTTCGACCATCTCGAGGGTGGTGCCGACGGTCTGGCTGTCCTCGACGGTGATGACGCCGTCTTCGCCGACCTTGTCCATGGCCTCGGCGATGAGCTGGCCGACGGCCTTGTCGTTCGCGGATATCGCAGCGACCTGGGCGATCTTGTCGCGGTTCTTGACGGAGATGGCCTTCTTCTTCAGTTCGTCGACGACGAGGTCGATCGCTCTCTCGATTCCGGAGCGCATCAGCATTCCGTTGGCGCCTGCCGCGACGTTCTTCATGCCCTCGGCGATGATCGCGCGGGCGAAAACAGTGGCGGTGGTGGTGCCGTCTCCGGCGATGTCGTTGGTCTTGGAGGCGACTTCCTTCACGAGCTGGGCGCCGGTGTTCTCGTAGACGTCCTCAAGCTCGATCTCCTTGGCGATGGTCACGCCGTCGTTGGTGATGGTGGGAGAACCGAACTTCTTCTCGAGAACCACGTTGCGTCCCTTGGGGCCGAGGGTGACACCGACGGTGTCCGCTACTTTATCGATACCGCGGAGCATCGCGCGGCGGGCTTCTTCTCCGAAAATAAGAATCTTGGCCATAATCTTCTACCTCCTCAGGAATTCGAACTACTTCTCGATAATGGCGAGCACGTCGCGCTCGCTGAAGATGACATATTCGTCGCCGTCGAGCTTCACTTCGGTACCGGCGTACTTGCTGAAGATGATACGGTCGCCGACCTTGACTTCCAGGGGAAGCTTCTGGCCGTTCTCGAGGATCTTGCCGGTGCCGACCGCGATGACTTCGCCCTCGGTGGGCTTTTCCTTGGCGGTGTCGGGCAGAACGATGCCGCCCTTGGTCTTCTCCTCATGGTTGATTACCTTGACTACGAGTCTGTCTCCAAGCGGTTTCAGGTTCATGGTACAGAATCCCTCCCAAAATATTGTTTTACAAGATGGTAGCACTCATATCGATCGAGTGCTAAATTGACCGCCATAGATATTACGGATGAGAGGAAGGATTCTCAAGCACAAGGAGGGAGAAATAAGGCCGATTATATTCAAAAAAAGCTCGAAAACGAGCTTTTTCTTTTAATTACTGATATATTCTTTGAGAGTCACTTTTTCCAGATCTCCCACGAAGGATCCGGCGCCAGGGAAAGAGAGGATTTCTCTCCCCTTTGAAAAGCCGCATATCCTGCGGCCGCGATCATAGGGGCGTTATCGGTGCACCGTCCCGGAGGCGGGAGGTACACCTTCCACCCTTTCTGGCTCGTCAGTTCCCTTCGAAGAGCGCTGTTCGCCGCGACACCTCCAGAGAGCGAGACGGTGCGCACTCCGGTCATCCCGACGGCAAGGCGCAGCTTGGCAAGCAGCGATTGCACAACTGCCCTCTGAAAGGACGCGCAGAGATCTTCTACGGGAAGATGATCCCCCTCTTTCCGTATCTTTTTGATCCGCGTAATGACAGCCGTCTTGAGACCGCTGAAGCTGAAGACTACTCCGCCGCTTCCCTTGAGGGGTACGGGAAAATCGAAGGCCAGCGGGTCGCCCGATGAAGCCAGCCTGTCGACGGCAGGGCCTCCGGGATACGGAAGGCCGAGTACCTTGGCGACCTTGTCGTACGCCTCTCCGGCCGCGTCGTCGCGCGTCCCCCCGAGGAAGGCGTATCTGCCGAAGGACTCGACGAGAACGATCTCCGTATGCCCTCCAGAGACGATCATGCAGAGAAAAGGAGGAGAGAGCTCGGGGTGGGAAACGACGTTGGCGAAGATGTGCCCTTCCAGGTGATTCACCCCGAGCAGAGGCACGTTCCACGCGAGGGAGAGCGCCTTGGCGGCCATGACCCCGACGAGAAGAGATCCCATGAGTCCGGGACCGGCCGTGACGGCGATGAGACCGATCTGCCGTCGAGGCTCAAGGACACCCGCCCTTCGCAGCGCCTCCTCCGTGAGCGGGAGAAAAGCTTCGAGGTGCCTTCTCGCAGCGAACTCGGGGATCACGCCGCCGAAGGGGGCATGATCCTCGAGCTGGCTGGAGAGGAGTTCGGATTCGACGTTTCTTTGGCCGCGCAGAACGGCTACTGCGGTATCGTCGCAACTGCTCTCCATTCCGAGGGTGAGAAACGCCTCTTCAGGCGGAGTTCTCATCGGATGGAGAACCCCAGTTCCGAAGCATACTCTCCGACGGCGACCGGGACGCTCTTTCCCTTCACGGCCGAAAGAGGAACCGCGACCGCGAAGGAGACGGCCAAGCCGGGAGGAAGATCCCCCAGCGGAACGTAATGGATGTTTGTGAGAGCGTCCGCCGCCGAAAGGGCATGCGTTCCGATCGTGATCATCGGAAGCTCGAGTTTGAGGTTCCTGATCGTCCTGAGTTGAACGATGAAAAGAGCTTTTTGGCGCGTCTCCCTGCTCCCGAAAAATTGGATGTTGCTTCTCAACCACTCGGGTGCATCGGAATCCTCCGCGACGGCCCTCGCAAGCGCGCTGTCCACGTAGACGAACGCAAACTGCGCCCTGGCCCCTATGATGAGATCGCCCAGAGCCTCGCCTTCGAACCAGAGAAAGGCGCTCCGCTCCTCGAGCAGAGCATCGACATCCTGCGCCCGTGAAGGCGCGGGGAGCAAAAGGAACAAGACGACCAGAAAAACAGCTGTTCTTCTGCAGAAAGACATGGTTCATTCCTCCTTGTTTGTATTGTGCCGGGAATTCCGCCGCTCTCTCCTGCCCGCGAGGGCGGCGAAGAGCCAGCGCCACTCCTGAAACCTCAGCAGCGCGGTAATTCCGCCGAAACCGGCCGCGGCCGCCAAAAAAATGCCGCCGACCCACGCCGCGCGTAAAGACGTTGAAAACTCGAGCGAATACGGGATCAGCCATCGCCAGGAAAGGACGATTCCCGACGTGAAAAGCAGCGAGACCACCATTTTCCCCGCCCACGCAAGGGAAAAAATGCCGAGCTTCATTCCGATGCTCCGGGAGAGAATGCGGACACCCACCAGTCCGGAGAGCGTGAAAGCGAGCGAAGTAGCCAGCGCAAGTCCGCCGAACGAGAACGGTCTCATCAGCGCGATGGAGAAAAGCAGCGTCGCGACCACGCTTGAAAGGGTTGTCACGAGAGCTCCGCGCGGAAGGCCGCGGGCATAGAGCCCCCGCATAATGACCGTCGAGCCGGCCATGCCGGGAAGGCCGAGCGAGTACATCGCAAGGGAGATGGAGGTTCCTCTCCAAGCCGGGAGATCGAACGCCCCCCTTACGAAGAGCAGGTGGACGATTTCGTCGGATACCAGCACCAGACCGAGCGTCGCCGGAAAGACCACGAAGAGAGTGAAGCGGAGCGAGTCCCGCATGATGTCCCTGAAGTCGGACACATCGTCTGGAGAGCACCTGGAAAGCTGCGGAAGAACAGCCTGGGATACGGCGATGACGAAGATACCGAGCGGGAGCTGGATCACCCTGTTGGCGTAGTTGAGCACCGAAATTGCCCCTTCCTCCAGAAAAGATGCCAGCATCCGGCTGATGACAGGGTTCACCTGGTTCAGGGAGAGTCCCGCGGCGTACGGGAGAAAGAGGGCGAGCATCTTCCGGAGGTCGGGATCCTTCAGGTCGGGGCGCGACGGCAGGAGCGATACGCCCATTCGGCCCGACCAAACCCACTGAAGCAGAAACTGGCACACCCCTCCTGAAAGCACGGCGAGGACAAGGGCCCATGGGCCGTAATACGATGCCATGAGCACCACCAGAACGATATAGACGACATTGCTCAGGGCAGGCGCAAGAGCCGGGACGAAAAAGGAACCCATGCTGTTGAGCACTCCCATTGCAAGTGCGGCGAGCGAGACGAAGAGGAGAAAAGGAAACATCCATCTCGTCAGGGATGTCGCGAGAGCGGCTTTGACAGGATCGAATCCCGGGGCCATAATCGTGACGAGCAGAGGCGATATCGCGATTCCTATCAGAACGGCGCCTGCGGTTCCGGCGAGCAGGACGGAGAAAGTCTGGCGTGCAAGACGCTCCGCGGCTTCCCTGCCCTTGGCCGCAAGAACCCTCGAAAAAACGGGGACAAAAGAGGCCGACAGCGCCCCCTCCGCCAGGAGCTGCCTAGCGAGATTCGCCAGCGTAAACGCCACGTTGAAGGCGTCAAGCACTCCTGATGCGCCGAACCAGGCGGCCGTGATGATCTCGCGGATGAGGCCGAGCACCCTGCTGGCCAATGTGCCCAGCATCATCGTGAGTGCGTGGCGCACCATGGTATGTGTCGTTTTCGCCAACTTACAGAGCCTCCTGATCTCCGACTTCATGACTGAGGAGCGTGTAGTGATATGAACCGGACAATTTTGTGGTGCATCGGCAATTCCCTGCTTCGGGACGACGGGGCCGGCCCCGCCCTCTACTCTCTGCTGCAGCGAAATCCGCCGGAAGGGCTGCTCGTGGTGAACTGCGAAACCACCCCTGAGAACTTTCTCTCCCCGCTGAGGCGCCTCGTGCGGCAGCGGCGAAAAGATTCCCCTCCGATCCTGCTTCTCGTGGCGGACGCCGCCGAGATGGGACTTCCCGGCGGCGCCGTCCGGCGGATGAATCTGAGCGACTCGGAGAACCTCTCGTTCAGCAGTCACGGCATTCCGCTTTCGCTCCTGCTGGCCCCTCTCCTTCCAAGGCTTGAAGTCGTCATCTTCGGTATTCAGCCCGCTTTCCGGGGTTTCGGAGATTTTCTCTCGCCGGAGGTCGCGAAGTCGGTGGAGCACCTTGCGGAACTTCTTCGGGGGAGCAGGTGGAACGAACTGCCTCCCTACCAGGAGAACTGGTCGCCAAGGTAGAACTTCCGGGCCACCTCGCTCTCGGCGACCTCGTCGGGGGAGCCTTCTATCACGATCTCCCCCTGGTGGATAAGATACGCCCTGTCCGTTATTGCGAGCGTATCGCGGACATTGTGATCCGTCAGAAGAATGCCGTACCCCTTGGAGCGGAGTCCGAGGATAATCTGCTGAATGTCATAGACGGCGATGGGGTCGATGCCGCTGAAGGGCTCGTCGAGCAGCAGGAAGTTCGGAAGAATGGCAAGGCTGCGTGCGATCTCGACCCTGCGCCTTTCCCCGCCGCTCAGCGAATACCCCCGGATATTGGCGATCTTCGCCAAGCCAAAATCCTCGATAAGCCGGTCCGCAACCGTCGAAGGCTTTTCTCCCGGCGGCGGGTTCTCCTGCAGGACGAGCTCGATATTCTCCCGGACGGTCAGGCTCCGGAAGATGGAAGCCTCCTGGGGAAGATAGCCAACGCCGAGGCGTGCACGCCGATAGACCGGCAGCTGCGTCAGGTCCTTCGAATTCACCGTCACCGTTCCCGCGTCGGGCGGAATCAGGCCGACGATCATATAGAAGGACGTGGTCTTTCCCGCTCCGTTGGGACCGAGGAGTCCGACCACCTCGCCCATGCCGACGTCGAGATTCACGGAGGAAACGACGGTCCGTCCCTTGTACGCCTTGCTCAGACCGCGTGCGGAGAGAGTCTTGTCCATCGTTAGGGCTTGCTTTCGTTCAGTTTGAAGATCAACTGCGGGCTGCCGGTGGCCTCTACCCGGTTTTGTTTCGGAAAATAGATCAGCGACTCCGAGCGCAGGGAGCGCCCGTCCTGGACCGCTGAGACGTTGCCGGTCACCACGAGCGACCCGCGGGCCAGAGAATAGACCGCCCGGTCCCCCTGGATCCTGGTGGGCATCCCCCGGGGCGGAGACGTCGTGAATGAAAAAGCGCCGGACGCGGTGAATTCAGTGATCCGGCCGTCCTCAATCTTTCCTTCGATGGTTCGGCACGAGAAGGAAAAGCCCTCGGTTTTGTCGATGTACCGCCGGAGCGTCGAGACGGAAAAAGAGTTCCCCTTCATCCTGAGATCCTCCGCGTCGATCTGCCTGTTTCCCCAGACTCCGCGAACCGTCCCCTGGAAGGAGACGCCGCGGGGTTCCCGCAGGGTACCGGAGAGGATCTGCCCCTTGACATCCACCTCTTCCCCTTCCCATGAACCGGAGATATGGACATCCCCTACAAGGTGGATCTCCCCGCTGGACATGTTTCCTTCCGCCTTCCTCGCCGTTACAAGCATTTCACCCCTGGTTATCTTCACATTCCCTTCGGCGTCGAAAAAGCCCGTCGCGGAGTCGTACCGCATGCTGTCCGAAGTCAGTTTCAGTTCATCGGCAAAGGCGACGCCCCCGAAAACCATGAGCGCGAGGAGTAATGCGGTTCCGCAGCAGATACGCGCGGGATGTAATGCTCGGAAGTATGTCATGAAGTCCCCTCCCAAGGATAGAATTGCTCTCCGTTTCACGGCCCGTATCCGCTCCGCGGAAAGGGTTCTCCCGGAGCCGCCGCCCGTTCCCTCCGGGCAGACCGGCCTGTTTTCCTATTGTACAGCAACTTGTCTCCGCGAGACAGGGTAATCAACGCAGAAACGCCTGCGAGAGAGCTCCCGCAGCTCCTTCCAGGTCGCTTGACGCGACGATGCAGGCGATTACGGTGGATGCGGCGGCGATCATGTCGATATTGATCCGGAAGCCCGCAAGCACCGAGAACATCTGCGAAGGGATCTCCGGACATCCTGCCAGATGATCCCCCTTGAGCGCGACCTTGGCCACCTCGGAGTCGAACGTGACTCCCTGGGCCCCGACTGCGGCCGCGAAGGATCTGCATATCGCGATGGCCTCGCCCAGCAGGCTCTTTTTCACGATGAAGGCAATATCGTTCATCTGCCCCCGCATCACGCTCTGCACGATCATCTCGGCTCCCACACCCGATGAGGCGAGGTCCGAAAAAAGGCGGGCGGCCACGCCCGGAACGTCGGGAACGCCCAAAACCGCGATCTTCGCCACGTCGCGGTCCGAGATCACTTCACCGACCACGCACCGGCCGGAACTGTCGACGCCGAATGTCATCGAAAACACACTTCCTTTCCGAAGAGGACGGAAAATCTCGGAACTTCCCGCATTCTTGGTCACGCTCACTCCGTCTCCGTCCTCGGCGAGGACGAAGAAGCGCGAACGGACTCCGAAACGGGAAAAAATCGAGCACATCAGCTCCGCCACCCGATGAGCCTCGTCTCGAGCGAAGGCGAGCACGCTCGGCCCGGATCCGCTGATCGCCACGCCGGAGCACTGGGGGATGCGGCGGACCTCTTCCAGAATCGCCTCGCCCCCGGGGAAGAGCCTCGCCCGGAAGGGCTGGTGAAGACGATCGTCCATCGCCCACCCGAGGTTTTCCCAGTTCCCGGTGGCCCAGGATGCCGCCAGCAACGCCGAGCGGCTTACATTATACACGGCATCGCTCATCGGCACGTGTTTCGGAAGCGCTTTTCTCGCATCCTCGGTACTCAGCTCAACCGCCGGAACAGCCACAACGGCGAGAATATCCGAAGGAAGAGGGGGCATCCTGACGTACTTCAGATCGCGGCCGTCCCAGCAGCTCACGACCATACCTCCCAGGCAGCAGGGAACCACGTTGTCCGGGTGCCCCTCCATCGAAACCATCAGCGGCAGCAGTTCCTCCTTCGCAAGTGGGCGTTCGCGCAGCTCGTTGGCGATGCAGACGCCTCCGACGATCGCTGATGAAGAACTGCCGAGTCCGCGCTTCATGGGAATGGCGTTCATCGTCTGGAGGCGCAGCCCCGGAGGCTCCATCCCCCACTCCCTGCACGCCCTCTCGTAGCTCTCGACGACGCCGTTCCGGCCGATAAGAGCTGTATCCCCTCCACCCTCTCCGACGACGTCGACTTCGTACAGTCCGGAAGGAAGAATTTCGAGCACGTCGAAGAAATTGTACAGGGAGAGCGCGACTCCTACCGTATCGAACCCCGATCCGAGATTCGCGCTGGAGGCGGGAACCTTTATCCGGAGAAGGCTCACGATAAGAGCACCTCCATGAGGGCTTCCCTCGTACCGTCGATCTCAAGGGGAACGGAGACCCTCGCTCCCGCCGCGTCCGGATCCTTCAGCCCGTTACCCGTGAGGACAAGTACGATGCGCAGTCCGGGGGGAAGCTCTCCTGCTCTTTTCAGCTTCAACAGACCCGCGAGAGGAGCGCACGAAGCGGGTTCCGCGAAGAGGCCGTCCGAAGAAGCAAGCTTTTTCTGCGCATCCAGGATTTCCTCGTCAGAGACCGCCAGAAAACGGCCGCCCGATATCTGTACGGCTCGTTCGGCCTTGTCCGCACTGACCGGCCGGCCGATGCGGATCGCCGTGGCGACCGTTTCCGGCGCATCCACGGGAACCCCGTTTACGAGAGGCGCCGCCCCCTCGGCCTGAACGCCGACAAGACGGGGAAGAGTTCTTATGAGCCCGGCATCCCGGTACAGTTCGAACCCCGCGCAGTAGGCGCTGATATTTCCTGCGTTTCCTACGGGAAGCACCAGCCAGTCGGGCGGCCCCTCAAGTTCGTCGCAGATTTCCCACGCGGCGCTTCTCTGCCCGGAAATTCTGTAGGGGTTCAGCGAGTTCACCAGAGCGAAACCGCTCTCTCCGGCCCCCTGGCGCGCCATTTCAAGCGCCCTGTCGAAATTTCCCCTGACGGCGAGTACTCTCGCACCGTAGATCAGCGCCTGTGCCAGCTTGCCGATCGCCACCTTCCCCGCCGGCAGCAGCACGAAGCAGGGAATTCCCGCCAATGCGGCATAGGCGGCGGCGGAAGCCGACGTGTTGCCTGTCGAAGCGCAGATGACCGCCCTTGCCCCCTCTTCCAGCGCCTTCGAAACAGCCAGGACCATCCCCCGGTCCTTGAACGAACCCGTCGGGTTCAGTCCGTCGTACTTTCCGAACAGCTCGATATCGAGCTCTCTGCCGAGGTTTCCGAGGGGAACCAGCGGAGTGTCCCCTTCGCAGAGCGACAACCTCGGCGTCTTCTCCGTAAGGGGAAGATATTTTCCGTAGGAATACAGAATGCCTCTTTTCATGAATCTCCCTCCCAAAATGAAAAAAGCCCGCACGCTCCCAATTTCGGAGACGATGCAGGCTCATCGCGGTTCCACTCCAATTCCGGCTTCCATCCTGGTTCAGGACGGAAATCGGCGGCTTTCACCCGCTGTAAGGGGCGGACCCCGGCTACTTCTCTCCGCACGAAAACACGTGGACGGACTTCGTCGCCGGCTCAGGGGCGGTCTTCCCATTTCCCGCGGACGCGCAGGGACATATCCCGAAAAACGGTATACAGTCCTCATTCTCATAAAACGCACGCCCTCCGGGGAAGAACTCTCAGCCGAGGCTCTTCCTCTCTGTCCGGCAGGGGAAAAGGTACTCTTCCCTTCATCGCTTTTTTATCATATCATTGAAAAAGGTTTTCTTCTTATACCTTCCGTTTCGGAAAGTGTCAAGGGGCAATCCCCGGAATCGCGGAGTACGGGACCGGAAGCATCACTCGAATGAAAGGGAGCGTGTGCGCAATGAAAACATTCGACATGGCGGGCATCGAGGCGTTCACAGGAAGACCGGGATTCACCGGCAAATTCGTCCACTCGGAGGGAATGACCCTCGCCCACTGGGAGATCAAGGGAGGAACGGAACTCACGGAGCATTCCCATCCTCACGAGCAGATCACCCTTCTGCTCTCCGGGAAGATGGAGCTCCGCTCGGGCAACCAGGTTGCAATCCTCACTCCCGGACAGGGGCTTGTCTTCGCGGGCGGAGAAGCACACGGAGGATATGCCCACGAGGACACCGTCGTCGTGGACATTTTCTGCCCCGTCCGGGAGGACTTCAAGAAACAGTGAGATTCCGGGCGGATCCGCGGGGATCCGCCCTCTTTCTACTCGACCAGTACCCTGCCGCTTTTTACGACTGTCCTGCCGTCGAGAAGAAGTTCCGGTTTCGTGATGATCCCGTCGACGTGAATTCCGGCGGAAACGGTACCGCCGAACGTGTCGTTGCTTCCCAGCGCGATGTGGACCGTCCCGTAGATTTTTTCGTCCTCGAGGATCACGCCGGTCACCCTGGCTTTCTCGTTCGTTCCGATCCCCAATTCCGCCAGGTTCCTCGCGAAGGCATTCTCCCCGAGCATCGTCTCGAGACGGGCGGCATCCGGCCCTTCCGCTCTCACGAGGACTCCCTTGCTGAAGACGAGCCTCAGCGGGCTCTCCAGGACGCCGAGCCCCGCGAAGGAGCCGTCGACAAGCACGTCCCCCTCCGCCGTTCCCTCAACGGGGGCCATAAACGCCTCACCCGATGGCAGATTGCCGGACTCGCCGCTGTTCCGGTAGACTCCGTCGCTCACAACCCCGCGCCGCCCCTCCAGCGACATCCTGAGCACTGCTTCTCCGGAACGCAATTCCGCTTCGCCCGCTTCATCAAGAAGGAGACAGACCTTCTTCGTCAGTTCAGAGACCTTCGTATAATCCGCTGTGATGGGGCCGTTGAAGAACATGTCCTCCGTGATCCCCGGCATCGTGGCAACCCTTGCTCCCTCCGCGCATGCGCTTTTTTTCGCCTGCGTGTGCGTCAGCGATTTTCCGGTGGCGGCGACGACGACGTCGGACAGCGCCATTGCCCGCGCGACGACGGGAAAAGGCTCCTCTCCGTTTTTCAGAAGCGGCGGAATTCGCAAGGCCAGAGCACGGGCGCCGAGCTGCATCCCGGCCTCGAAAAGACTCTCTCCGATACGAAGCGTCGTCTCATCGTATACCACCAGCAACGACTCGGAAGCCCGCAGTCCCATATTGTCCGTCAAGAGACGCTTTGAGACAGTTATGAAATCCATTTCCTCCACTCCTTCAGCGCCGCCTAGCCGATCAGTTCCGCCACTGTGCGGGCCACTATTCCACGGGCCAGAACGACGGGCCTGCCGGTAATCTCGCGGACCAGCCTCTGCATTTCGAGGGTGTACCCTATGCAGTCGAGCACGGTGAGATGAACGCCCCACTCCTTCAGCTTCCGTGCCGCGGCCGCCGCGGCGTCCATCGCATCGGCGTAAGGGGACGAGGGAACGGCCCGGACCGCCTTTCCAATGGTACTCCAGCGGTGCTCCGACTGCTCAACCTGTTCAGCGGACGGCGTCAGGATTCCGAGGCGCTGTCCTTCCGCCACTGCGGCAACGGCATTGTACAAGACCTTTTGCGGCCTGATGAGCAGTCCGGCCGTGTCGAAGCCGGGGAACTCGCCGGTACAGAGCAGCAGCACCAGCGGAATTCCGTTCTGAAAATGCCCTTGGATCTTTTCGGTGATGCGGGGAGTGATAAACCGCTCCGCCACCTGGACGGAAGAGCCGTCCGCCAGCCGGGTGACAAGCACGTAATCCCCCCGGACGGGAGCCATCGCGTCGATCTCTTTCCGCGTAAGACCGTCAAGCGCCCCGGCCTCCCGTATCTCGACATCCTCGCCGATGAGGGACGCGATCTCGGGAATCACGTCGACTCTCGGAGACTGGCCTATCGTAACCGTTCCGATTATCTTCTTCACGGGATTTCCTCCTTCCGTGCAAAACACGATCCGTGGCCGTACACGCACGCCAGGTGCGTCGTCCGGTGAGGGCCGCAGTGCAGACACTCCTCGAGGGAAGAGGGAACACCGCTCTCCCGTGCGCCTTTTATCGATTGAATCAGCTTCACAAGATCTTCCAGGCGTTCCGGCTCCTCATCGACCACAAACGTCGAAGCCCCTTCGGCTCCGTCGATACCGCCCCGTCCCGCAAGCCACCGGCGTCCGTACCCCAGTATCTCCAGGGCGTCCATCTCCGTGACGACCCTGCCCGGAACAGGAACGAGCCCCACCGCCATTCCCATCGACCAGGAGGAGACTTTCCGTCCGGCGGAGCGGCAGGATTCTCTCACCGGGTAGGGAGAGAGTTTCTCCAGCCCCGCAGCAACAAGGCACACGACGCCCTCCGCTTCGAGCGCGGGAATCACGCTGCCCGGCTCTCCGCACAGATCCCGTCCCGCCATCATGGCCGCGTTCCCGGAGGCGTCGATGAGATTGGCCCCGCACACCGAGACATCGTTCGGCCCCATTTCCCGCCCTATCTCGGCGAGACGGCCGTCCGCCTTCTCGGGAAGACCGTTTCGCAGCAGAATCGAATGGGCTTCCTCAAGATCCGGCTTCCCCGAAGAGACCGTCCCCCTGGGCGTGATACGCCCCGATATTCTCAAAGGACGGCCGCACAGCTCCTCGCAAAGCGCCGAAACGGTCGTTCCCCCTTTCAGCAGGATTCTGCCGGAGGACAGGGCGTTCCGCACCTCGGGCAATGCGGCGATCCCTTTCGCGATAAGGCGCTTTCCCTCGGTCACCGTCAACGTGAACTGGCATTTCATGACTGTGCGCTACTTTCCTTTTCCCATCGTCTGGAGGTGATTCATCGTTCCGTAAAGGCTCACAATGTGTTCGAACTCGCGTTCGTTGAAAAATTCGACCTTTCCTTCTCCGAAATCCTTCGCGACCTCAAGAGCGAAACGGACTGCGGCTTCGATATCAACGACCTGGGACGACCCTGTCGCGCACCCCGGAACCGCGGATTCCGCCGTGAGCGCCACACCGACCACAGGGGCCGTCGTCGCGGTGCACGGCTGCAGGATGCTGTTCAGATGATACAGATCGTTTCCGTAGGGAGTGATGTCCTGCGTCGTGATGGGGAAGACGACCGGCGCCTTTCCCGTGACGTACGTCATCAGGGAGAGGAGGTCCTCGCTCACCCTGAGGATATACCCTTCCTTCACCGTCGGAGAGATCGCGAATCCGCGGTGGTTGATGATCCTGTTGCCCCGGGTCGTGTCGATGGAGAGCACCGCGTCCAGACTCTCGCTCATCTCCTCCCCGTTCGCGATCGTCATGTTGATCGGCGAGTCCATGAACGGGACCGTGTCGTGGGGGCGTGTCGGTGCATTCGGGCAGATATGCGTTGAAATGAAGACGTCTCCCTTCAAAATATCCCCGATGCTCGCCATATGCCCAAGCTTCAGGGCCGCGGCGACAGCCGAAACCGCACCGTCTCCGTCGGAGACCAACCCGATGCGCTCAGGACGGGCCCCTATTCCTCCCAACCTCCCGACAATCCCCAGGGTCGGCGCCTTGCCGCCGGACCGTCTCCCTTCCGATCCCGGAATCCACACCTTGACGAAATCCGTTTGCCCTTTGGGCCCTTGGACCGTCTTCACCGTGATGTTTCCCGCGTCCACTCCTGCCTCGATCAGCGCGGCCCCTACCGTCTCACCCGAGACGCAAGGGCTGTCGAGCAGCTCGTAGGATTCTATGACATATTTCATCGACATGAAAAAACCTCCTTCGAAACAGAATAATCGCACGCAGCGATTCCCATTGCAATTCGTGCAGGGAAGAAGTTCCCACTGGCGGACAACCGGGCGCTTTTTCCGCCCTTTTTCTCAAGCCCGCCGACTCGCCTGCGCCGCGAGCCCCTCCCGGCAGGAAGGGGCTCGCGGATTCGTTCAAAAACTGTTCGAACCCGGACCTACCGAAGTTCACCCTTGATATATCGTACGATCTCTTTTCCGACCACCGATTCGATGCTCTGCATGAGGTCCAGGCAGCGCATCCCCTCTCCCAGGAGCAGTTTCTCCGCCGGGACGTGGATCAGAAAGACGTCCTGCCCCTTTCGAAGCTCCGCCGTGGTGACAGGCAGTCCGTCCGCCGCGTTCAGCGTCATGATCAGATCGGGGAATGTTCCGATTCGCTCAGTGCCTCTCTCCAAAGTCATGAACTCGTTCCAGAACGTCGTCTCGCAATCGCCGATTACGATGCGTCCTGTGTCGAATCCTCCCCGGGTCACGATCTCGAGTTCGGTAACCTCGCCCCTCGCAACGACCGTTCCTCCAAGAAAATCGACTGCTTCCGACACCACGTTCCCGCCGCCCCGGCTGCTCGCTTCCATCATGCGCCGGCCAAGACGTACGGCCTGTTTCAACGCTCCGCAGGCGCCGTACTGTTTCGCGAAGGCAGCCTCGACCGGGTTGCGCGCAACGGCGACGAGACCTCCGGTCTTGTCGGCAGCAGTGCGGATCATCGACGCCGTCATCTCGAGCTTCCCCGAAACGTACATCTCCAGATAGAGCCCTTTCTCCGGGGCCCCTCCCGCGGCCGCCTGTCGCGAGACATATGAAGGATCCCTGTGAAGCCCCATGGATCCCATTGTTCCGGTGGGATGCGCACGCCCGTTGCACAGGGCATCCACAACCGGAAGCCCCATGAGGGCAGCCGGAATCCATCCGTTCGTAATAGAGCTTCCGCCGCATTCGTTGGGGATGAATCCCCCGGGTTTCGGGCAGCCGTTCGCTATCAGCATCTCGACTACCCGCATATAATCCTTCGGAGCGACCTGCGCCTCGACAGCGGCAGGAGCACCGACAGCGGATCCCGTAACGAGAACGGCATCGGGCGGCACATCGTCGATATCGACCAAGCGGAGCGGTCCGGCTGAAAGGGCCTCTTCCACGTTCAGCCTGCCCTTGGCCATACTGCCTCCGCCGCCGCCGCCGAGAACCGCTCCCCCAAGAAGAGCGGCTTCGGCCACTTCTCGTGTGATCATCATTTCCGACATTGCTCCATCTCCTTATTTCATCCCAGAAGGGTCCATGCGACCGCGGCCTCGGAGCGAACGGGATCGATAACAGGAATCCGAAGCTCTCCGGTCAGGAATCCTGCGGCTCCGATCGTGGACATTCCTGTGCACGCAAGAAGAATCGCTCTTGCCCCCATCTCCTTCAGCTTTTTGCCCGACGCGAGAACGGACTCCTTCCCGTGCGGCGTCATCAGGTCGAGTGTGGACCGCACGCCGTGAGGAACAAGATTGGCGATCACCAGGTCGCCCAGAATCTTTGCCACCGGGTCCGGCGCGAGCGGTGTCAGGCCCAGCACTCCGACGGGGAGATCCAGTGCCCTCGCCACGGCCGCAACGGCCCTTCCGGCCCCTACAACCGGGATCTTCAATGCGGCGGCTGCAAGATCCACTCCGGGATCCCCCGCACAGCTCACGATCACGGCTTCGACGCCGGTCTCCTCCATCTTCCGGGCAAGCGCGAGAACCTTCGGCACCGCCATCCGCTCCGTCTTGTCGTCGTGGACTCCCTCCGGCTGGTCCGGAATGCAGGCCGACAAAACGTCGAGTCCCGGGAAATATCCCATGACCAACTCGCCGTGAAGATTCAGCAGCTTCACATCCGTCGTCGTCAGAACGCGGATGAGGCCGACCCGTCTTTTCCCTTCCATTAGCCGAACGTCCGTATCAGCGCGTTCACGAAGCCGTAGATACCGTCGCCGGCCACGAATCCGCCGCCGTAGATCTCAAGCTCCGGCTTGTACTTCTTTTCCAGAGGCCACCTGATCAGCAGCGCGATGAGCAGGCCGATTCCGTAGATAGGATTGTTGATCAGGAGTCCCGTCGCGAACAGGATGCCCACGGCCCTCTTCGCGCCGCCGATGAACTGCAGCGCAGCGCCGAAGACGCTGGCGATGACGAGCTGCCTCATAATTTCAGGATGAACGCCGGCCTTTACCGTCGCGGCGAAGACTCTGCTGACAGGCGGCACCATATCCAGCTTGAAGTGCATCTGCATCAGAAGCCCGGTGACGACAACGGCAATAATCCCGCCGACCACCTCGGCGATCATCTGCTGGCGGCGTCCGTCAATTTCATAGGCCGGATTCGATCCCCGGCCGCGGATAATCCACCCAGTCTTCAGGTCATATCCCATATCGGCGAAACACGGTCCGGTACTGGCGACGTATCCTGTGAGCAGCACGAGTGCGTGGGGAGGAAAATCCATGAAGATTCCGAGGGTCAGGAATATGATGGAAACGGCGAATCCCGGGAACCATCCGGAGTGCATCGCCGACAATCCGACGAGGATGGGGGCGACGGTTGCGGAAAACGTGCACCACAGGATCCATATGATCAGCTTGCTCGTCGTCATTTCACCCCAGATGCCGCTCATGAGGGCCAGGGCGACCGCGCCCGCGGCGAAGAGGAGAACGTGATAGGAGAGCGCCGTCTTCACAGAGGCCGGGGAAACGGTGTAGGTCTCTTGTGAGACTTCCTGGCCGTCCTTCTTTTTGCTTTTGAAGATGATCAAAAGCGCTTGGACGAGGGTGATGACTCCCGCGCCGATCATGACGCCGTGCGGAATGTAGGTTTTTCCAAGATCGACCGGAATGTTGGCAAAACCGAAGCTCTCGGCCATGGGAGCGATCCACGCTGAAATGAACGGGAAATAGCCTCGAATGATCAGACCGACGGCCAGTGCGATCATCGCGACGACATTGGCGATGAAGGCGATACCGATGCCCGCCATCGGGAGCCCCCGGATTCCCAGAGCGGGAAACATGAACAGATGGCTGCTTCCAAGGGCGCCCAGGAAAATGGCCGCCAAAAGGTTGCGTCCCTTCCTGCCGCCCTCGTCGCCGGCGATCAGTGCCTGTGCCGTTGCGACTCCGGGAGGCCATGAACCCGTCGCAGGGAAGACCTCGGAATCGAAGGTGCGATAGACCAGGTGCATGCCGATCAGAGTGGCTATACCCGCTCCCAGCAACATCGGAATGAGCAGGGAGAAGTCGCCGTAGGCGTAAAAGATGCCTACCGACAACAAGGTGCAGTTGGCCGCCGCGAACCCCGCGCCGGACGTCATCGTCTGGACCAGGTTCTGCCTGTCCAGCGAACGGAACGCACTCATTCCCGCGATGGGAAGACGCGCCAGAATCATCGCCAGGAGCGCCCCTATGATCGAGGTATTGGGCGTTATTCCGATGCGGGAGATTATCTGCATGCAGATAATCGCGGATGCCGCCGAGACCAGAATGCTGAGCAGCAGAGTCCTCGCCTCGAGCGCTTTCACATGCGCCTTCTGAGAATCCATGATACTACCCCCTTTTAGATATAGACTTTTCACACTCTCTCTTACGCTGCAAATCCCACCACCACGCAACAGCAATCACTGCCGTCATCATTATACACAATAATCGCAAATATGCATCGCATCCGATTCTCCGGCATGAACGGCAGAGCCCCGGCCTGCACTTTCCCCTTTACATCAACGGGCGTTCGAAACGCCCGGAATACGCGTCGTTGCGTTTCAACTGCGTGCCCCAGAACAGATAGTTGAGCAGAGGAAGCGTCAGCCGGACAATTGCCCCTGGGAGGCGTTTCGGCCCTGCGAGCCCGGAGAGAATCGCCTCGTCCAGGGAACCGGTCGAGGCGTACCGGCTTCCGAGTCGCCGGTACTGCCTCATCAGTCTGCGTCCGCCGGAAGATTCCGCTCTCCGGCGGACGCTTTCTCCGCCTCCCATCCGGATGACCCCATCGCACGGCGTGCCAAGACGCTGCGCCATCTTCAGCAGGTACGCCGCCATCGGGCGGGTGTGCGTCTCCTCCGGAAACCCGCTCTGAATAAGAAAGACCATTCGCGTCGACGCGCACTGTCCGCGGTATACCGCAATCGCTTCGATGAACTCCTTTGCAATGCCCGGCATTGCGTCGACATAAACCGGAAAGGCTGTCAGCGCCACCGACGGTTCGCGGAAAACCTCAACCGCGCAGCGGAAATCCTCCTGTTCCGCGATGAAAAAGTGCCGGAAATCGTTCTCTTCCTTCAGGCTCCCCGTTTTCTCCGCGTTCGCGCAAAAACCTTCGGCAAAGGCCTCGGTCAGAAGAGCTGTGTTGCTCTTCCTGCCCCGCGGAGAGCAGTTAAAGATGTTCAATCGCATGGCGCACCTCCCCTGAATCATCGCCCAGAGGGCGCGCGAACAGGAATTTCGTATGTCCGTTTCGGGCGAACCGCTCGAACGCCGTCGAGACGATCCCGATATCCTCCTCGTCGGTATCCTCCTCTCGTTCGTAGAGAAAGGCCATCCGGGGCATCGAGTCGTACCTCAGCGGGTGGCGGCACTCTCCGTCCGCGAACTCTATGTAGGGAATAATAAGCGGAATGACACGGTCGATGGTCTTCTTGAGCAACGCCGAGTAGAAGCCCATGAAGAGAGGCGACGCGAAGACAACGACGTCCGAGTTCAGAAAGGAGCGCAGAATATCGGTCTGATCGTCCTTGAAGACACAGATCCCCGGCGTCTTCACCCAGCACGAGAAACAGCCGGTACACCAGTGAATGGTCTTTCCCTGAAGCCGAATCAGCTCAACCGTATGCCCCGCTTCCGACAGAGCCCTGCCGTGCAGGGCCAGCCGCTCGCCGAAGAGCGTATTTCCGGCGTCGGGATTCCCGTCGACAAGTGCAATTCTCATATCCTCACCGCCTCTTTCCGGTCATCTGTCGATGCAGCCTCTATTTCCGGGAGCTTCAGCAGGCGAAGAACCGCGACGATCGAGGGATCCAGTCCTTGCCCGGTATCCGCCTCCATGACCCGGTACGCCTCCTCGGCCGTCATTGCTCCCCGGTACGATCTTTCGGAGGTCAGCGCGTCGAAGACGTCCGCAACCGACAGTATGCGCGCCTCCAGCGGAATCTGCTCTCCGGAGATGCCGTTCGGGTACCCCTGACCGTTCCACCTTTCATGGTGGCATTCAACCATCCGTTCGATCCCCGGATCCTCAAGGACACGCCTGACGATATCCCTCCCCGTCACCGGATGTTTCCTAATCTCCTCGAATTCCTCCTCCGTCAGCCGCCCGGGCTTGTTGAGGATCTTTTCAGGAGTCAGGATCTTGCCCAGGTCGTGACACAAGCAAGCGATACGGAGGCGGCGCCTCCTGCCGGTACTCAGGCCAAGCCTCTTCGCCAGAGTGTCCGCGTACATGGCTACTCTCTCGGCATGCCCTTTCGTGTAGGCGTCGCGCTCCTCGAGCACCGAAGAAAGGGTCAGAAGACGCCCCTCGAAATTCATCAGGCGCAGGGACCTGGAAACGACGATTCCGGCCAGAACGACGAGAGCGCTGCAGAGGAAGAAAACCAGCAGCAGCGTCCCGGCGTTGTTCCGCGCATATGCATATAACGACGGATCCTCGATGAACACGCCGCCGCCGAAAACAGGTATTCCCGAACCACCGAAGCGCACCGGCGGAAACCCGGCGAAAAGCGGACGAAATCGCTCGCTGTCGCCGTCACCGAGAAAGAGGTCGTCCATTTCGCTCAGGTCCAGCAGAAAAGCGGCCATATACGGAGACGGACGCTGATCGCTGTATCTGACGGGAAGGCGCGCGGAGAATGTCAGCAGACCGTTCCTGATCGCAACCGACTCCGAAACCGGCACCGTCGTCCCAAAGCGCCTGAAGGGTTCTCCGTTCCTCGAATATTCGAGTCCCATGACACCGAGCGGACGCATCTCATCCATAGCGCTCAGCAGAAACGTTTCGTCATCGGCCTCAAGGGCACGAACCATCTCCGTCCAGGTAAAATACCCGTATCCTAACAGCCTGACCTTCTTTTCCAGCAGGACAGTGAAAACCGCCTCCGCGGACTCGACCGTCTCGAGGAAACGCCGCTTCTGCTCAAGGATGTCGTACCGCGCAAAGAGCGTGAACATTCCCGAAGCGATCAGCGCGGCGCACAGCCACGCGAGTCTCTTTCTCATCCCGTTTCTCCCAAGGCGCATCTTCCCTCCGCCGTCCAGCTGCAGAGAATTCCGCCCCTTTTCTATACCGCGGGACAGCCCGGACGGTCGTCGATCTTGCTCCGGATCAGCCGACCCAGACGTTCAGCGCCGATCCGTATCTTTTCCGGTTCGACTCCGCCGAAGCTGATTCTCATGCAGTTGTTCCCCATGCCGTTTCCTTCGATGAAGAATCCCTCACCGGCCACGTACGCGACCCGGACACCCGGATCCGCCAGGGACTCGGCCAGCAGGTCCGTGGTGTTGACCCCGCAGGGAATTTCCGCCCACGTGAAAAGCCCGCCGTCGGGGAACGTCCTCTTCGTGCCCTCAGGGAAAAAGGTGTCGATGCACTCGATCATCGTATCCCGCCGCTCGCGGTAGAGAGCGCAGATTCTCCTGTGATGCTCCGGATAATACCCTCTCTTGAAGAACTCGGCGCAGATGACCTGCGGCAGCATGGAGGTATGGGAATTCGTGGCCGTCTTGGCGTCGAAGAGCTTCGCCGTGATCCTGTCCGAGGCGAGGACGTATCCGAGCCTGCTTCCGGGCGAGAAGATCTTCGAAAAGCTGTTGGCCAGGACGGTGTTCCCGGTGGTATCGAAAGCCTTGATCGGAAGAAGATCGCTTCCGCTGTACCGGATATCCCTGTACGGGTCGTCCTCAAGGATGACGACATCGTACTCGCTGCCCAATCCGGCGATCCTTTCACGACGTTCAAGCGAAAGCGTCCGCCCCGTAGGATTCTGGAAGGTAGGAATGACGTAGACCATCTTCGGCGAGTACTGCCTGATCTTGGCCTCCAGATCCTCCGGAACCATGCCGTTCTCATCCATGGCCACGCTGACGCACCGGGCCTGGAACATCTCGAAGATCTCCACGCAATGAACGAAAGTGGGCGACTCCACGAGGATCACATCGCCGGGTTCGATGAAGAGCTGACAGAGAAGATTCATTCCCTCCAGTCCCCCGCTCGTGATGAGGATATTGTCCGCCGACGCCCGGACTCCCTTGGGTTCCAGCAGCTCGCCGACCACAATCTCCCTGAGGTCGGGCAACCCCATCACATTGCCGTACTGGAGCGCCTCCACCCCCCGACCGTCCCTCCTGATCACGTCGTCCGCGATTTCCCGGACGATATCAACCGGAAGCGCTTCTTTCGCCGGGGCTCCTCCTCCGAAGGAAATGATCCCGGGGTCGTTCATAGCTCCGAAAAGGCCGCGGATGATCGCGGCCGACTTCTCCATGGTGTTCATGCGCTGTGCGAATGCCGGCATACTGTACAGGTCTCCTCTCGGTATCGATAATTCCTGATAAATAAAAGGAGCGCTCCTCCGAGTGCCCCCTGTTTCAAAACGTGTCGAATTCAGCGTGTTTTTTCCAGAACTGCAACGGATTGACCGGAGAGCTGCCGATGCGGATCTCGAAGTGCAGGTGGGGACCCGTGGTACTTCCGGTCGATCCCACCGTCGCGATGATCTGTCCCCGGTATACCTTCCGCCCCTTCTCGGCAAGCAACCGTTCGCAGTGCGCGTACAGGGAGAAGCTTTTCTTGTCGTGCTCAACGATCACCGTGTTTCCGTATCCTCCCCGCGCGCCAGAAAAAATGACCGTGCCCGCATTCGCGGCGCGTATAGCAGCCCCCTGCGGAACGTGGATATCGACGCCTATATGATAATCGGCATCTCCCGTTATCGGGTGCGTTCTGTTTCCGAAACGGCTCGTCACCCTACCCTGCACGAACAGGGGCCAAAGATATCCATGCCGGGCTATCCCCTGCGCAATCGTGATCTCCACAGGTTCCGACCGGTTTTCCGCCTGCTCCGCAGATGCGGAAGAGAGGAGAAGCATCGAGATGCAGGCAACACAAAGACAGATCGGCTTCCGGAAAGGAGCGCTCCTCGCCGGAACTGTAACCGGAGCTCGTGATGCAGTGGTTTTTTCCTTAATATTCATGTGTATCCCTTTCAGCTCGTAGGCTTTCGGACAGAAAGAGCGGCACACGCGGGAAAGGGTTCGCCGAAGGCCGGTTCGGAGCGCTGAATCAGTCACCGGGACCGACTGTGCATATCCTGCCGAAGAACAGCTGGCGAAACATTAATCAAAAAACGGGTAAACAATCATATATCGTGTAGCCGGCTTGCATACTGTTGTCTCCTCTCTACTGCTGCATTGTAGCATCTTTAGAAGATAGGGTGAAGGACCCAACGACGGAATGAGTGCCGGCTCTGAACCTGCAGTATGCATACTGACTCGTGAAGAAAAGTGGAAAGAGCAGAAAATCGGAGAAAGAACAGGAAACAACAGCTTCGGAAAATCGAAAGCCCGGCAGACGTACGCTGAAGTCGGAAAGGCGAACCATCTTTCATGCTCATGCCCTTCATGATTGTTATCGCAGCTTTATTTCCAATAACATATGATATATTAGACTTAAAACAGCGAGGCCGATGAATGCTCTGCCATTTTAAGTCTAATATATCGTCTGATTATGCTGACCCTAGCCCTCTAGACAAAATTATGCATAGATTATTTTTTAATATACTCGTATCGGACTAACAGCCTTACAAACCCGGCTTTTGTTTTAAAGAACAGGTAATTTCTTCTTAATCTAAGACACCAATTTCGCGATAGTAACGCTCTGCTCCAGGGTGTAGCATTACTCCGGTACCCTTAGGTGCATTTTGAGCTGTGAAAGCTTCGGCAGACTTTGTGACCTCTATCAGCGCTTCACGACTATTCAAAAGCGTCTTTGTTATATTATATACAACTTCTTCCGGCACATCTTTATGAACTGCTATTATCTGGGCAAAAGCGGCTGTTGTGCGGTCTTTTTTCATTCCCCTATAAAATCCTGCAGGAATAGAATAAGGGAAGATACCCTGATTCTGCTCATTCAGATATTTTAGCAAATCTTCATCCATATCGATAAGATCGATTCCAGGACCCAATAGTGCAAGTTCCTCTATCAAAGCCCATGGAATCGCAGAGGCATGCATCATGCAATCTATGTGCCTATCTTTCATCAAGGATGCCGCATCACCACTCCCGACAAATTCCACGCGCGAGAAATCATCGTACGTGATACCATAATAATCTAAAATCATCCTATTAATTGTTTCTCCGCCAAATCCCCTTGGGCCCGGAGAATACCGCTTCCCGACGATATCTTTTACCGTCTCGATACCTGAATCTGCCCAAACAATTCCGTAATGAATCTGGGGATACAAGGCAGCAACTGATCTGAGGTTCGTATGAGGGTTCCCTTCAAATTCTGTCCCCTCGGTACCGTTATAAGCCCAATCCACAGTAAAGCTATACGTGATTGCAAGTTGATACATGTTATTCTGAACACCAATAGCATTGGCCGTTCCCCCGCCAGGCTCAACGAATGTGGGATATTTCAATTCTTCCGTAATGATAGCAGCCATTTTTGCCGCTAGAGGATACCAGGTTCCGCCGATAGAACCAGTCGCAAATGCCAACTCATATCCTTCATAAGAATTTGCACCCTTGTCAGCAAATGCTGCGGGTGAAACAGTCGCGAGGAATACCATGATCACGAAGATGGAAATTATCAATCTTTTCATATTCTTTTCCTCCTTTTTGATGCTTTCTTGGACTTCGTGTAACTTGGTTTCAAGAAAGCGGTAACCAGAATTTCGGTCTTCCAGGAGTGGGCTCTGAAAAACACCAAACCATCAATCACCCCCTTCCTACTACGTTCAACTTCTTTAGTCACGTTTTTTTGTCTTATAGATCACCATTTTTTTATGGATGAGAATGACTGAAAAAAACAGCGCCAATCCTGCAAAATCCATTAAGAGGTCTGCATGGACCAGCAGAAGAGAGGCGAGAACAAGCAGAACTCTTTCTATAATATTCACCTTTTTAACATAAAAACCAGAAGAAGCGATTGCCAGGCTATACATTCCAACACAAGCAGTGATGAAAGAAAAGAATATCATTAATGGCGAATCCATAAACAAGAGCGCAGGGCAAAATACAAACATAAATGGAACAATATAGGCCGCAATACCGAGCTTTATCGCTGTTAGTGCTACTTTTAGAGGAGGAGCTTGAGCAATTCCAGCCGCAGCAAACGCGGCCACACATACAGGCGGAGTAATATGTGACAAAATAGCGAAGTAAAAACAGAAAAGATGCGCGGCCAGCACGGGGATACCTAATGAAACGAGTGCAGGAGCCAACAATGCAGCCTGAATAATATAAGCAGCAACAACAGGAAGGCCCATCCCCAATACAATAGCTACAATCATCGTAAAAAATAAAGCGAGCAGCACATTGTTACCGGACAGTGCAATTATCAGACTGCTAAATCTCAAACTAAGGCCAGTCACGCTTAAGATCCCTATAACAATCCCCGCTGCAGCACATGCGATTGCAACATCCACTACTCCTTTTGCCGCACTCTCGAAAACTTCTAAAAACCGCTTGAATGAAATTCTGCTTATTTTCTTGAAACTTGCCACAACCACTGCGACCACAATAGCCCATAATCCTGCATAAAGCGGTGAATAACCCCGTATTAAAATATAAAACACAGTAAACAATGGAATAAAATAATGAAATCCTCCAAGAATGAGAGGTCTTAGATCGGGAAGATCTTCTTTGGGCAAGCCAAGAAGCCCTAATCGTATTGCCTCAAAATGTATTTGAAAGCCAACCCCAAGGAAATAAAGAGCTGCGGGTATAGCCGCAGCAAACGCGATATTAAGGTAGGAGATGCCTGTGTATTCTGCCATAACAAAAGCCGCAGCACCCATTACCGGAGGCATGATCTGTCCTCCCGTTGAAGCAACAGCTTCTACTGCAGCAGCAAAATGTGATCTGTAACCTAAATTTTTCATAAAAGGTATGGTGATAGATCCTGTACCTACCACATTTGCCGTAGCAGACCCGGTGATTGTACCCATTAAAGCAGAAGCCAAAACGGAAACTTTAGCCGGACCGCCTGTTTTATGCCCCATACAGCCTATTGCTAAATCTAAAAAGAATTGCCCGGCGCCTATCTTGTTCAAAATATGCGCAAAAAGAATGAATATAAAAATATAGGTCGCTGAAGCAGCGGTTGGAATTCCAAAAATACCATCCCAAGTAAAAAAAAGCGAATCGACTAAATACATTATTGTAAAACCTCTATGGCGAAACAAACCACTTAGATAATTACCATAGAGTCCATATAAAAGCGCCACTACGATAATGCCTGTAAACGCGCCGCCAATAACACGCCTACTGGCCTCGACAAGAGTAAAAATACCAATGATACCGACAGCCATCTGAATACCCGACAATTTTGTTACCAAAGGGTATCTGGATGTGATCACATCAGCAAACATAGTGATATATCCGTATGAAAACAGCGCCATTAAAATTATAATCCAGTCATACCAAGGAATACGGTTGACAGAATGTTTTTTTGAAAAGTTTTTTATCATAAAGCAAATAATTAAAACAAAAAGAATATGCAATCCTCTTTGTCTAAACGCAGTAAATATGCCGAAATAAGCAGTATAGACCTGAAATAAAGTCATTGAAATGGCAATAACCTTGCACAATAAAGCTTCAAAGCCAGACAGATCTCTACCTAAAGCAGCTTCTTCGTACTCTTTTTCCAATCGTAATTCTTTTTCCAATTCCTCTTGATGTTTATCATACGGCGACGAATTCATACGACGCCACTCCTTTCAGCGCAATATTTTCACTTTTTTAAAAGACTCTTATCTGCAGATTTCCTTCACGCAATAGCTTTTCAGCATATCAGATCCAAAGTAGTCTCAAAATGAAACACCAAGTCGAACCCATCAGAAAGGAAATGATTTTCAAGAGATCGCAAAAGCGATATAATACATTTCGTTAATATATTCCATGCTATTTACTTGTTATTTTTATGCACAAATAACAAATCAGCTTGAAAATTTCTTCAATCATAGCATGTTTCTTACAGATTTGGAAGCGCGATTTTGCATCATCGTTTCATTCGCCGACATAAATAAAGATGATCGTCCCCCGCCAGAGGCGGGGGACCCCGGAGTTTGACAGTTCCGGGATAACGCCTTTTTTTCTGAGACAGCTCGAAATCCTTTGAAGAGGCGTTTAGAAAAAGTATCGGATTCCCCGCATAATATATCTTTCCCTGCGGCTGGTGTGGACGACGGAAAACTGAGCATGATGGGCCGCATGGAGAGTAAGGATGCACTCAAAATTTGTAATGTGATGGCACTTTGTTCGACGTTCTAATCAGCCACCTTGGGTAGCTCAAGGGTTTCAGCACCGCTCTGAGCGGTTAACAGACCAAGCCCCCACCTTTGGTGGGGGGCGGTGACTCTTCAAAGCCTCGAATGTTTAATAATAACGAATAATAAGAAAAGAGCCCTGAAACGGGCTCTTTTCTTATTATTCGTTTTCGACTGACCGATCACTCGACTTCGGTTTCGGACGCTCACTTCCGACCGTTCCGGATCTCCCCCAGCTGCGAGGCCGAAAGACCGGTGTAGCGGAGAATCTTCTCTTCCGGCTCGCCCTCCGCGAGCATCGCCAGGGCAACCGAAATCCCCTTTTCAAGTTGTCCTTCTTCGCGCCCTTCTTCGCGCCCTTCCTGCCTGGTTTTCTTTATTTCCTTCTGCATGTAGGTCAACATCTCGTCAGCCTCCCCCCGGTCCAAACACTGTTCGAACGCCTCGTCGATCTCAAGCCCTTCTCTCTTCATCAGGATCTTCAGATATCCGCGCAGATGATTCGTCAGCAGTTCCCTCTCCTCGTCCGACAGCACAATCAAAAAGGTGCGCATCCTCTCCGCCGCCTCCGCGAAGCTCTCCTTCTTCGACGGGGTCGCTAGGTAGCACAAACCGCCAAGCGCGTCCCGGAACGAAAGCAGAGGCTCATGATATGACCGGGCCTCCGCACAGAGAAAGGATCGTGTTGATCATTGCCTTGAGTTCAGAGCATTGAGCGACTGCGACGGAGAGGTCATTTTCCCTTAGAATCCGCGCTGCATCGCGGGGCTTTACGTAGCTTTCCCTGCATTTCCCGATCTCGAATATTTCCTTGATTCGGTATGCAGGCGGGTTGTGATGGTTCACTGTTTCGGGATTTCCGCCGGGGGCGCCTTTGTTATGCTTTGCCAGCTTTTGAATCGTCGGCCAGTAAGGCAAGAGCCACGCTTCAAAATCATATTGGGCGACATGGGGATGAAATCTCGGCTCTGCTCCCACCCACTGCCTCATTTTGTTCTTAGCGTCCTGTGCGTCGAGAAAATCGGGAGGCGTTGCGCCGGTGTATAAATCGGTAAGTGCTATCACATGGTCTGCGGGTTTACTTCCTATCAAAAGGTTTAACACGACCCGTTTTAATTTTTCTTCTTTGGGGATACGACCGTCGTAGGGCAAAACATCCAACTTGGGCGTGTCGCCAGCCAGACAGCTTTTCAAAAAGTCACGGAGGTGCGGAAGAAACGCCTTTTCGGTTTTGCCTTCGACGATGATGGCTATTTTCATGACCGGCCTCCCATTCGCCCCATCCGCCAGACTTCGTCAAGGCTGTATTCGGCCAGCCATCGGTCGATATCCAAGGAATCAGCCCATGTAGCCGATGCGCACCCCTCGTCGTCCAGGTCCATCACCACCACTTCTTCCGGTTTCAGAAAACGTATAAACCTGTCAGAATGGGTGGCTACAACAATTTGCGTTCGTTTGGAGGCCTCGCGCATCAAATCCGGCAGCAGACTCAGCAATTCCGGGTGCAGACTGACTTCGGGTTCGTCGATCATGGTTATGGTCGAAAGATGAGGACTTTGCAACAGCGCCGCGAGCCAAAGGAATCGAAGGGTACCTTCGGAGAGTTCGTTCATATACATCGGTTTGCTGAACATCTTGTCTTTCCATGTCATGGCCAGCATTCCGGCCGCCACCGGCGGGAAATTCAGATCCTCGAAATCCGGGAAGGCCGTTTTCAATACGTCCAGAACGGCTTCGTAGCGATCACGATCCACCTCACGAAGGTAATATAAATACGGAACCAGATCCGCACCGTCATGCCCGGGCAATGTTGCTGGTTTCATGGGCTGCGGCATCTTCACCGGCGCACGGGGGCCGACGTCCAGAACATGATACTGAGTAGCGGCCGCCAGGATGCGCCGAAGTTCCTCGGGCTGGCGAAACATTTTCGGCACCTGCGAGAGCGAGGATTCCAGGGGGTTGTATTCCCAATTGGGCCGAACAAGGCGGTTTTCCTCTGTTTCATAGTACCTGATGTCGCCGTCCGTTGAAGCAATGTGCCTGAAAGGATCATGATACCCTTGCCGCCGCTGACACAACACTTCTCTGGATATGGAATACCCCGGCCCTTTAGGTGAAAGCCGCAGTTCATATTCAAGAGGCTTATGATCAGGCGCCGTCATATCGACGAGCAACGAAAGGTCTTCGCTTTTACCGCGTGTCAGAAGATTGGCGATACCGCCGTATTGCGACAAAATAGCGTTGAGATTGCCTGATGCCGATGCGGACAACATGAAGAAGGCATCCAGAAAAGAAGTCTTGCCGACCCCGTTTGCACCTATCAGCACCATAAACGGCCGTACCGGCAGATCGACGTTCAACAGCCGCCTGAAACCGCTTATTTTGATCCGGTTGATTTTATACATTCTGTTCCTCCCGTATCAGGAATTTTCATTCGGTGCCGACCGTCTTTCCTTGTTCCTGTGCCCGCGGAGCTGAAATTCTACCACGCCGTCGCCACTTTAGATGTCAAGGAGCAGAACTCACAATTTTTCACGACGCAAAACAGGTGAAACAAATAGAGAATAAACACAAAATAGAAAGGGAATATCAGCCTACGATATGCTGGTACATTCTTTTCTACAGTATGCTGGCACTTAAAAAATTATAGCATGAGGAGAGAGGTGGTCTTCTCTACTGGGGCCATCCTATACAATATGTTACTGCTGTCCAAAATAGATCAAAAGGCGAAATAGCCCTCTGAGTTTCCAAAGGTTTACAAAGCTATTTCGGACAGATTTGAAAACAGGTACCCTGCTCTCTCGAACCTCAAAATTAAATCGGCTGTCCAACTTCGAAAACGCCAAAGACAACTGCTCCACATCCGGCACAATAAGCGGTGTTTCAAACGGTTCGTTGATCCACCGATACGTGAAGAGATTCAGCCGAAGCATGGTCGCCATGTTCGCGAATGACCATCCCGCTTTCGAGAGATGATGGAGCCACTTGATCATCAGCAAGGAGACGAGGTGAATTGTCCGTTCCGAACTGAACGGACAAGAGAAAGTCCCCTGGGGGATCAGGCCTCTCCAAATCTGAATGAGAAGAGCGCTTTCGCTCTCTCCGACGAAGGTTTTCACCTTCAGATTTTGCTTCAGCGTCTTGAAGAAGAGTTCGATCTCCCACCTGTCCTTGTAAATCGCGCTTATCGTGCTCGCTCCGAACTGGAGATGATTGGTCGGAAGGACGATCTCCCCCTTGTCCTTCGCCGGGGTCTTCACTACGATCCTCCGAAGCCGCCCGGGGTACTTCTTCGCAGCCGTTCTCGTCAGGTGTACGGTGTTAATCCGTGCTCGTCGGTCGCGTTCACGTCCGCACCGACTTTCAGTATTTCCCGTACTTCGGCGACGGAGCCTGTACGGCGGGGTTTCATAAACTCCGCATCGCTCGTCTTGACGATACCAATGACTGCAGACACAATATCAGCGCAACTACAAGAAACTGCCTTGAAAGGTTTTTAATCATTTTCTCGCCTTCCTGCGAACAGCGTTTTTTTAGAGCCACCTGCTCGCAGATACGAGAGCCACCTCCGCGCTCTAATAGAGCCACCGGCGCGCAGGTCGAGAGCCACCTCTCGGGAAAGAGGCGGCTCCGCTTTTCTGTCGGATGTAGATTACGGACGGAATATTTCGCGCATGGATCTGTTGCCCTTGATGACGATCCTGTACGCCTGAGCGCAGAGGCGGTCGGTTATCGCTTCGGCTGCGATTCTGAGCGGAATCTGGTCGAGCCATTCGGCGGGCTCGAATTGGGACGCGATGATCGTCGCCTTGTGGTTGTACCGTCGGTCGATGATCGAGAGCAGCATCTGCGCCTCCTCTACGGAGATAGGAAACAGAAGCCATTCGTCTATGATCAGGAGGTCGTACTTGACAAACTGTTTTCGCAGGCGCTCGAAGGCTTCGATGCCCTTGGCTCTGGCTTTTAGAAGCTCGTCCAGCAGATCGGGCAACTGTATGTAGCGTGTTTTCAGAAAGCGTCTGCAGGCGGAGTGACCGAGAGCCTGGGCCAGGAAGGACTTTCCCTTATGTAAAGCTTTACATAACGGGAAGTCGTTCCTGGGAGTGGCTTTGGGAGTGGCGGCTTGTAGAAATTTCTACAAAGTCAGGTACATCCGGCTGCCCGAACTTTTGAACGAGATAGCCGTTACTCGGGGAATGGGCGTGCTGGAGGACGCTCTCAAACAGTACAGGAGCATTCGGCTGCTGATACTCGACGACTGGCTGCTCTTTCCGCTCAGCATCGCGGAGTCGCGCGATCTTCTCGAATTAGTGCAGGCGAGGCTCGGAGTCTCCTCCACCATCTTCTGCTCGCAGTACACTCCGGAAGGATGGCACGCGAAGATAGGAGAGGGAGTGGTCGCCGACGCCATTCTGGACAGAGTGGTCCACAACGCGCACATGATCCGGATCCAAGGGAAGGAGTCCATGCGGAAGAAGAAGTGACTTTCGACTACCGCGTAGCGTGCTGCTCGAAGGGAGCCCGCTCACTTACGGGGTGGCTCCCTCTCCGGAGAGCCAGCTCCGTTTCGTCGGAACGGTGGCTCACTTTCATCGGAGAGGTGGCTCACTTTCATCGGAGAGGTGGCTTCATGAAGATCGAACTGGTGGCTCTCGGAGATCGTAA
>Ga0334887_1000339_pt1 | contig 77190 bp, 68 predicted proteins | sample GraSluR1_MG_10_FD_207217 | JGI IMG/M metagenome (GOLD analysis project Ga0334887, IMG submission 207217) | Sludge microbial communities from methane-producing bioreactor in Wageningen University, Netherlands - Granular Sludge_18_07-R1 | ecosystem: Engineered > Bioreactor > Anaerobic >...
ATCCATCGGGTTCGTCAGTTGCGCAACCAGATTCTCAATGAATCACGAATGCAACCCTGTCAGCCTGACACGCAGAGTCAACAAAACCAGGAAATTGTTCATGCAAAAACCTAACCGGACAATGCTGGGAAAAAATACGTAAAATTTCTATCTTTGCCTTCTCCTTTCATCTGTTCCTTTTGGCTGTTGCTTCACTGCGCGGGATGTTGGCACGATAGTTGCTTGTACAGGTTAGCCTGTCTGTATGCGATCAGGCGAAACATTCCACCTGGAACTGTCAACAGTAAGGAGAACATTATGGCAGTAAAAGAACAAGTTTATGGTTACTTCATCCCCAGCGTCACCCTAATCGGTATTGGCGCCGCCAAGCAGATTCCTGAAAAAATTAAAGCCCTGGGCGGTTCCAAACCGCTTATAGTTACGGATAAGGGTATTACCGCAGCAGGTATTACCAAAGAGATCACCGATCTGCTTGATGCTGCCAAAATGAAATATGTGGTTTTTGACGAGACCATTCCCAATCCCACGGATACAAATGTGCATGACGGGGTGGATGTCTACAAGAAAAACAAGTGCGACAGCCTCATCACCCTGGGCGGCGGCTCTTCCCATGACTGTGGCAAGGGTGTGGGTTTGGTCATCGCCAATGGTGGCAAGATTCATGACTATGAAGGTGTCGACAAATCTTCCAAGCCCATGCCGCCCTACCTGGCGGTCAACACCACTGCTGGCACTGCTTCGGAAATGACCCGCTTCTGTATCATCACCGACACCTCCCGCCACGTGAAGATGGCTATTGTCGACTGGCGCGTTACTCCTGGTGTTGCCGTAGACGACCCACTTCTTATGGTCGGCATGCCACCGGCGCTCACCGCAGCCACTGGCATGGATGCCCTTACCCACGCGGTCGAAGCCTATGTTTCCACCATTGCCACCCCCATGACCGATTCGGCTGCAGAAAAGGCCATTGAACTCATTGCCAAGTATCTGCGACCGGCAGTGGCCAATGGTGCAGATCTGAAGGCGCGCGAAGGCATGTGCTTTGCCCAGTATCTGGCTGGTATGGCCTTCAATAACGCCAGCCTGGGCCATGTACACGCCATGGCCCATCAACTGGGCGGTTTTTATGATCTGCCCCACGGCGAGTGCAACGCTATTCTGCTGCCGCATGTTTCCAACTTTAACCTGATCGCCAAAATAGACCGCTTTGTTAAGATTGCCGAACTGATGGGTGAGAATACCACGGGTCTTGCTCCTAGGGATGCAGCTGAACTGGCCCTGGTAGCCATCAGGAAACTGTCGGCCGACATTGGCATCCCGGCTGGCCTGGTCGATCTGGGCAAGCGTTATGGCAAGGAAGTTAAGGCCTCTGATATTGACACCATGGTGACCAATGCCCAGAAGGACGCCTGTGGCTTGACCAACCCGCGTTGCCCCACAGATGCGGATGTCAAAAAGATCTACACGGCGGCCCTGTAAGAGAAGAGGCTATGGCCGGGACAAGGGACAGGAACGAGTTGCGGAGCAAATCGGAGTGTATTGAACTTGTCCTGCCGTGTTGCTTTGAGTGAAGGAAATTTCGGTGAAGCTCGCATCCTGTTTTTGCTATGGGTTGAACGGCTGCACTGATAAGCGATGTTGAGGGCTTTGGCACCATGGTGATGGTGCCTAAGCTGAACGTATTTTGCGGAGGTGCTTTTATAGGCACTGCAGACCACGACACTCAATATGTTGTACTTATTGTCTTTGCACGTGCTAAAAAATACGCACGGAACAGCGTTGTTTATAGTTTTTATTGGGAAAAAGAACGAAAAAACAGTATATATGGCTATATCACCCCTTGGATAGAAGGGGGAACATTTTTACAGTTTGTATAAACGACGAATTCACATTGCCGGAGTATTTTTTGTTTTGAAAAACAGCTTGCTATCACAAATCATTGCATTTTATTTTTTTATAAAAAAATTGTGAGCAGCGTTGCGCGTGGACCATACTATGCTGCCCTGCCTGGTAAAGGAGTAAAATTTTATTTGTATGGGCTGTTTTTTTATATAAATCCGGTTTTCGGTATTGGGTACAGGCACGTATCGCTATCCAATCCGTTGCATGTATCCATATTTCTTTACAGGAGTTCTCACATGGCTGATGTAATTTTTCGTGTAAATATGTCGGATTTGAGCACCAAGGTCGAGGCTGTTCCCGCTGAATGGATGGGTTTGGGCGGGCGAGGGTTGACCTCAACGATTGTTGCCGCAGAAGTAGAGCCCACTTGCCATCCCCTGGGGCCGCGCAACAAGCTGGTGATTGCCCCGGGCCTGCTCTCCGGCACCCAGGCGGCCAACTCAGGCAGGCTCTCCTGCGGTGCCAAAAGTCCGCTTACAGGTACCATCAAGGAGGCCAATTCCGGTGGTACCTCGGCGCAGATGCTGGCTCGCCTGGGAGTGAAGGCGTTGATTATCGAAGGTAAACCGACTGACCCCAAAGCGTGGTACAGTCTGCATGTGGATGAGAGTGGTGTTCGCATCCAGGAGGAAAAAGAGCTGATCGGTCAGGGTAACTTTGCCGTGGTGGCTGCCTTGAACAAACGCCTAGGTGAAAAAATTGGCGTCATTACCATTGGGCCGGCTGGCGAGATGAAGATGGGTGCGGCAAATATCTCCATCAAGGACCAGGACAATCACCTGCGTTCTAGTGGCCGCGGTGGCCTGGGTGCGGTCATGGGTGCCAAACAGATCAAGTTCATTGCCATTGAACCCACGGACAGGAAGGTGGAGATTGCTGACATAGATGCCTTCCGTGCGGCAAGCCGCGCCTTTGGCAAGGCTTTGATAGACAATCCCATCAGCAAGGCGCTGGGCCAGTATGGCACCAATGTGTTGGTCAATATCATCAACGAGGCCGGAGCTCTGCCTACCCGTAACTTCACCAGCGGTCAGTTTGCAGACCACGAAGCCATCTCAGGCGAAACCATGTACGATACCATTGTTGCCCGGGGCGGTAAGCCCAAGCACAATTGCCATCCGGGTTGCGTCATCCATTGTTCGCAGATCTATAATGACATCAAGGGCCAGTACAAGACCTCTGGTTTTGAGTACGAATCCATCTGGGCCATGGGCGCGAACTGCTGCGTGAACGATCTGGATCAGATAGCCGAGGCTGATCACCTTTTGGATGATCTGGGGTTGGATTCCATCGAGATACCGGTTGCCTTTGCCGTGGCCATGGAGGCAGACGTGTTGCCCTTTGGCGATGGTGAGGGAATTTTGCGTATCCTGCGCGACGAAGTGGGCAAGGGTACAGCCCTAGGCCGTATCATTGGCAACGGTGCAGGTTCGGTTGGCCGCACCTTTGGGGTCACCAGGGTGCCGGTGGTAAAGAACCAGGCCATTCCGGCCTATGATCCACGTGCCATCAAGGGCATTGGTATCACCTATGCCACTTCGACCCAGGGTGCGGATCATACCATGGGCTATACCATTGCCACTAATATCCTGGGTGTAGGCGGCACACTTGACCCGTTGAGCAAGGAAGGTCAGGTGGAGCTGTCGCGCAACCTGCAGATTGCCACTGCAGCCATCGATTCCACTGGCATGTGTCTGTTTATTGCCTTTGCGGCCCTGGATGATGCTGCCTGCCTGCCAGCCCTGATCGACATGATCAATGCCCGTTTTGGCACTGAGCTTACGGCAGACGATGTGACAAACCTGGGCAAGACCATCCTGAAGACCGAGCGCGCCTTTAACCTGGCTGCTGGTTTCACCAATCTGGATGACCGTCTGCCCGAGTTCTTCTCCGAGGAGCCGATTGCACCGCACAACGTGGTGTGGGATATGAGCGGCGAAACTATTGATACCTTCTGGGACTTCTAAAATCGTATTCTCTTTTAGGCCTGCTTCGCTGTTGGATGTAGTGGAGCAGGCTATCTTTTCTACCTGATTTTCCGCCTGATGGTAGTATGTTATGCGTATCACAGTAAAATTGTTTGCCTACTTCCGTGACAACCGTTTCCGTGAGCAGATAATGGATGTTGCGCCCGGTACCCGGGTGGAGGATCTCATTCACAATCTGGCCCTGCCCTTGGATGAACTGGGGGTGACCATGATCAACTCCCGCCACTGTTCCCTGGACGACGAGCCCAAGGAGGGTGATATCGTTGCCATTTTCCCGGCAATCGGTGGAGGTTGACCACGCAGAGAGTAAGGCTTTTTTCATTGCTTCTGCACAGCTCGGCTCCTGGCCATACATTCGGTACACTAATCACTTGTTCCCCGCGCTACACCTTTCTTCTTCTGCAGGGTTATCCGAAGTTGGATGCCCCCCAATCCCAAGGGGCACGGATATCTTTGTCTGTACCGTGAATCCAGCGCATTATAAAAAATAAGCACTATGAACGATTTTTTTCAATTGAGCAGTCCCGCCGAATGTATGGATTTGCTTGGCAGCTTTGCCCCCCTTGCCAGTGAAACCATTCCGCTGGCTGCAGCCCGGGAGCGTATCCTCGCTGAAACCTTGGTCAGCCAGGAGTCCTTGCCCCCCTTTTCCCGTTCAACCATGGACGGTTATGCTGTCCGGGCCGCTGATACCTTTGGTTGTTCTGAATCGGAAAATGCATTACTGACCATAGTCGGTGAGATTGCCATGGGAGTTCCGGGTCGGGACTTAACCCTCAAGGCTGGCCAGGCTGCTCGGATTTGGACTGGTGGTGAGTTGCCACAAAAGGCGGATGCCGTGGTTATGGTCGAGTATACTCAGCCATTTGGTCAGGAGGCTGTGGCAGTATTCCGCCCGGTGGCTCCAGAGGAAAACGTTATTCGGGCTGGTGAGGATTATGCTGCAGGTTCTGTGGTTCTGGAGCAGGGCAGCCGGTTGCGGCCACAGGATTTGGGCGTACTCTCGGGTCTTGGCATCACCTCGGTGCCGGTATACCGGAAACCAAAGGTGATCATCCTCTCTACTGGCGATGAATTGGTGGCTCCTGATCAGGTGCCGCCGCCGGGCAAGATCCGCGATATCAACTCGACCACATTAACCGCTCTGGTTGAAGAAGCAGGGGGTATTGCCCAGCCACTGGGGATCTGTATCGACGACTTCGAGCACATGCTTGCCCTTTGCCGCGAGAACATTGCTCAGGCTGATGTACTGTTGCTTTCAGGTGGTAGTTCAGTGGGACAGCGTGATTTTACCCGGCGGGTTTTGACTACCATCCCTGGAGCAGAGCTACTTGTCCATGGGATATCGATTCGTCCCGGCAAACCGACCATCTTCGCCCGGTTGGGGAACAAGGCCCTAATCGGCCTGCCTGGTCATGTTGCTTCTGCCCAGGTGGTATTCACCTGTTTTGTCCGTCCGCTACTCCGACACTACAGTGGCTTGGGCGTAAATTCAGGATTGGTAACGGTCAAGGCAATTATCGGCCAACAGATTGCTTCGGTGATTGGCCGGGAGGATTACGTTCGCGTTCGCCTCATCCCCCAAAAAAAAGATGCACTGCCCTTGGCTGTTCCAGTTTACGGCAAATCAGGCCTGCTGAATCCATTGGTGAAGGCTGACGGCCTGTTACCCATCGGACGCGATGTGGAAGGGTTGGATAAAGGAGTAACAGCGACCGTGCTGCTTTTTCCTTGAAATTTCCTTGAAAGAGAGACCCCATGCAACGAAAGATCTATCTTGACATGCATTCCCTGGTTGAAGCCCAGCAGATTTTCTGGACTCGCTTTCAACACCATGACACCGGTGAGGAAAGCATTGCCTCGCGTTCCGCCATGGGGCGCGTAACTGCCGGGCCAGTCAGCGCCCGCTTTTCTTCTCCACTGGTTCATTCAGCAGCCATGGATGGTTTGGCAGTACGGGCCGAAGACACATTCAGCGCCCGGGACGATGCTCCCCTAACCCTGCAGATTGGCACAGGCCAGGCCACATTGATCAACACCGGTTATCCTCTGCCGCCTCAAGCAAACGCAGTTGTGATGATTGAAAACGTGCAGCTGAATGAGGACAGTAGTGAGGCGACAATTTTGGCTCCGGTCTATCCCTGGCAGCATGTGCGCAAGGTGGGGGAGGACATTGTTGCCACTGAATTGCTTTTTCCCACTGGCCACCAGTTAAGAGCAGCGGACATCGGCGCGCTACTGACCGGGGGATGCAGCACTGTGCTGGTGCGTCGTCGGCCTAAGGTCGTCATCATTCCCACAGGGAACGAACTCGTGCCTTTGGAGGAATGTCCGGAGACTGTACCGATGGGTAAAATCATCGAGTCGAATGCAAGTGTGCTGGCCGGATTGGCGGAACAAGCTGGAGCCGATGTGCATATAGCTCCGATTGTTCCTGACGATTTTTCGACCATCAAGACAACCTTGCAGCAAGTCATTGCTGGGGAGGCCGACCTGGTTCTCCTCAATGCTGGTTCTTCAGCGGGTAGTGCCGACTATGCAGTACGTGTTATTGAAGAACTGGGAGAAGTGTTGGTTCATGGCATTACAATCATGCCTGGCAAGCCAACCATACTAGGGGCTATTGCCAACAAGGCAGTGGTAGGCATACCGGGTTATCCGGTTTCGGCAATCATTGCCATGCAGCAGTTGGTCGTGCCCCTCTTGCTCCAAATGCAGGGGCTGCATGTTCCTGCCCCTAATACGGTCAAAGCGATTCTTGCCAAAGATATGCCTTCCAAAAGTGGTATCGAAGAATTTCGCCGGGTGATTGTTGGCCGTATCAAGGACAACTTTATCGCAGTTCCGATCAAACAGGGGGCTGGCGCCATCACCACGTTAACACGTGCTAATGGTATTTTTCGCATAGCTGCTTCTTCTGAAGGTGAAGTCCACGGACGCGAGGTGGATATTGAACTCCTTGTGCCGCGCCCCCAGGCAGAGCGCACCCTCCTCTGCACTGGCAGCCATGATCTTTGCCTTGATGTCTTGGGTGATTTTCTCAACAAACAGAACCCGACTTATCCTTTGGCTTCGACCCATGTAGGCAGTTTAGGCGGTATTATGGCCCTTAATCAAGGGATGTGTCATTTGGCCGGATCCCACCTGCTGGATCCTGCCGATGGGTCCTACAACACCAGCTATGTCCGTAAATATCTTGCCGGACGGGCTATTGCCATTGTAACCCTGGTTCATCGTGAACAGGGCTTTATTGTGGCAAAAGGTAACCCTAAAAATATCCGCACCGTGCACGACCTGTACAATGAGGAGGTCTACTTCATTAACCGCCAAGCCGGTTCTGGCACTAGGATATTACTTGATTACGAGCTGGACCGGCATAATCTGGATCCTGATGGCATCAAGGGATATCAGCAGGATGAATACACCCATATGGCTGTGGCCGTGGCCGTACTTTCCGGCAAGGCAGACACAGGGCTTGGTATCAAGAGTGCTGCCAACGCGCTGGGTCTGGACTTTGTACCCTTGATAGAAGAGCGTTATGACCTGCTGATTCCTGGCGAACAATACGAAACAACAATGATTCAGGCAGTGTTGGAAATTATAAACACCACCAAATTTCAACAAACCGTTGAAAAAATGGGCGGATATTCAACAAGAGATACAGGAAACATGGTTTGCGAGAGATGATGGCGTAACATATGGCGGATGCTTTGTGCCTTTCAAGTCAATTATCATCCTACGCTGCAAAACAATGAAGCAAGGTATGCAGGCTCAGGCCTTTGTAACCATTTCATTACCGCAGAACCGTGTTCCAGAGCTGGCAGTACTCCTGCAATACGGTATTTTTTGTCCGGTGCAGGGGTCGCAGAGCGTGCAGGCATTCCTTTTGGCCCAGCCAGGCCTGAGCCGCGCCTATATCGAGGCCAAGGTGAAAACCATCTTTGTTAATGGCCAACCTGCGGATCAGTTGGAAACTATGGTAACTGCAGGCGATACCGTGGCCCTGTCTGCGGCCATGCCTGGCCTGGCAGGCGCTATTTTTCGCCGCCAGGGCCTGCACGCCAGTCTGCGCAGCAAGCCCGGCCAGATTGATACGGCAACGCTTGGCAAGACCACGGACAACAGCAGAGCCTCAAGCGATCAAGGGTATATCTGCCTGAAACTGTTCAATACCATTGCCTGCGATTTAGCAGCTATCTTCTTCAGTGACGGAGTTTTGCTGCCAGCCAGGGCACTTATGCATTATGCACGTAGAACCAGCACACTGTGCTCCAGCCAGATGCCCTGCTATTGGAATGAAGAACTGGTTGAAGATGAACAGCTTGTGCGTCTTTTGCACACCCAGACCAGAATATTTTTGCGGCTGCAGGCTGATGGACCTGTTTAAGCGGGCAGAGCAGTAGCACCTGGAGGCTAGCGCATCGTGCATCAAGCTGCATTATGATACTCTAAGCAGCCACGCTCAAGATGCAGCCCATGCTGCGCCAGGGCCTCGGCCTGCTTCTGATCGTGGGTGGTGAAGATGATGGAACTGCTGTGTTTATGGTTAATCTGGCTCAGTACATCAAGAATAATGTGTTGATTGGGAACATCCACATTGGCGGTTGGTTCATCACACAACAGGACTTCCGGCTGGATGGCCAGTGCGCGGGCCAGGGCCAGGCGTTGGGTTTCACCACCGGAAAGCTCATTGGCCGGGCCATGGCAATATTGGCTCAAACCCACGGTATCCAGTACCTCGGCTACTAAGCGCTGCCGTTGCTTTTTTGCCATTTTTCTGATTTTTAGGCCAAATTCAACGTTTTTTGCCACGGTGGTAGAGAAGGCCACCGGATGCTGATCCACCAGCACGACCCGGCGGCGCAGATTGAGCAGGGCCGTGCGTGAGGAAAAGCGCACCTGCTCCCCACAGAAGAAAAGTCTACCTGCAGTTGGTTCTTCCAGAAAGGCGAGCAGGCGCAGCAAAGTGCTCTTGCCAGCTCCGTTTGGTCCGGTGAGGGCATAGATGTGCCCTGCTTCAAGGCGCAAACTGGCTATGTCCAACACGGTGCGATCGTGGTAGTGCTGGCGGATGTTCTGCAGTTCGAACAAGGGATGCATCAGGCCCCACTCCTGCCCTGTACCAGTTGGAAAAGGATGTTGACCAGCAGGCTGATGGCCATCAGTACCAAGCCCAAGGCAATAGCTAGGGTGAAGGACCCTTTGTCGTATTCCAGGGCCATGGCTGTAGTCATGGTGCGGGTGTAGCCCTTGATGTTGCCGCCCAGCATCATGGAGATACCGATTTCAGAAATAACTCTGCCAAATGCAGAGATAACAGCCGCGGCAATGCCAAAACGTCCTTCGCGCAGTACCACCAGCGCGGTCTGCCAGGCATTGGCTCCCAGGGTTTTGGCGGTATTGCGGTAGCGTTCGTCCACTCGGCTGATGGCGGCAATGGTTAGGGCGGTGATGAGCGGTACGATGAGGATGAACTGACCAATGATAATGGCCTTTTGGGTGTAGAGTAGGCCAAGGGAACCAAAAACTCCTCGGCGGGAGATGAAAACGTATACAAACAGCCCGATTACCACCGTAGGGAGGGCAAGCAAGGTGTTGAGCAGGGTGATGTAGATGCGTTTACCGGGTAGACGTCTGTAGGCCAGAAAGAAACCAGCGGGGATGCCCACCACCGAGGCGGCGACCGTGGCCAGCCCACTCACCGAGAGCGAAACCAGGACGATATTGAGTAGTTCTGCATCCATCGACCAGATGAGCTGGTTGGCAGCGACAAAGCTCTGGATGAAAAAAGACATGGACTGGTTTGGGCAAGGGATGCACCGGAGCGGCAGTGTTGCGGGCCGCTCCGGAAAGATAGAGCGTTTATTTTTTTGTATCGGTCTTCGCGTCAGGGAAAAAGAGCTGCTTGCCGTGCAACTGGTAGCCGGCAATGAGATCCTGACCCTTGTCGGAAATGAGCCATTGGGCCATTTCTTCGGCAAGCGCTACTTTGGCCTGGGAATGCCTGGCCGGGTTCACCGGGATGAAACCATAGGGATTGGCAAGTGAGCTGTCGCCCTCGGAGAGGATTTCCAGCTGCACCGGCACTTCGCGGCCGTACTTGTACTGGATGTAGGTGCCACGGTCGGCCAGGGTGTAGCCTTGTTTTTCATCGGTGATGGTGAGCGTTGCGCCCATCCCCTGACCAACAGACAGGTACCAGCCACGGCTGTCAGCCGGGCGCTGGGCCTTGATCTCTATGTTTTTACCATTTTTTTCCATAGTGGAGGTACCCTCCTCAAGGGGTAGATTGCTTGCTTTCCACAGATCCTGCTCCTTGGAATGGGTACCAGAATCATCGCCGCGGGATACAAAGACCGCCTTGGCTGCGGCAATTTTCTTCAAGGCATCGATGGCGCTGTTGCCTTTGATGCCGACCTTGTCATTTTCAGGGCCGACAAGAATAAAGTCATTGTGCATGATGGCGTAGCGTTTTGTGCCGTAGCCATCGGCAACAAAAGCCTCTTCTCGGGCTGTGTCGTGCACGAAGATGGCGTCCACATTACCGTCCATACCGTCACGGATGGCAGCTCCCGTGCCTTTTGCAATCACCTTAACCTCAATACCGGTGTCTTTCTGCAGGGCAGGCAAGAGCACATCTAAAAGGCCGGAATCCCGCGTGCTGGTCGTAGTGGAAATGGTGATGGTTTTGTCGGTTGCATAAAGCGGCGCACTAACCAAGGCCAGAATCAGGACAGTGAAGATAAGCGGTTTTTTCAGGTGCATGGCATGTTCTCCTTTCTTTGTATGGGAAGCGTCCAAGCTTCCAGTACTGAGTGTTGCCTTTGCGATTAAGCAAAAATTTATGGTACAGACAGTCTATAATATTTGGATGTATTTTCTTTTTTTGTCAAGAATATTGGAATACTTGCTATTTAAATAACACGCGATTCAGAACATGGAAATGGCGCGGGATCATACGCAAAGAGGTTTCAGACGACGTAGACGACGTGTAAGATTTCGGTACAATGGAACAGGGAGACAGGTGGAATGGACGCATTTTTTAGCCGTCATGCAGGCTTACTGGGTGCGAATGAACAAGAGCGCCTGCAGGAAGCGGCCGTGGCAGTCTTCGGCTGTGGCGGGCTGGGCGGCTATGTGGTGGAGCAGTTGGTCAGGGTTGGGGTGGGGCGGCTTGTCCTGTTTGATCCGGACAGTTTTTCCATGAGCAACCTCAACCGGCAACTCTTGGCGACCCAGGAAACCCTTGGCTGCAACAAGAGCGAGGTAGCGGCGGCCCGGGTGCAACAACTACGTCCCGAATGCCAGGTTGCATCCTGGCCGATGGATTTGCGCGACGCTCCAGAGACAGCCTGGCAAGGTATACACTTGGCCATGGATTGCCTGGATTCAGCCGCTATTCGTCTACATCTCGCCTCTCTGTGTTCCAGCCGTCAAATACCCCTTGTGCATGGTGCGGTGCAGGGTTGGTATGGCCAGGTGGGCGTACAATTGCCCGGAGATGATTTGATAAGCAGCCTGTACCCGCACGCGCAGACGACTGCAGCCCCTGTTTCCGTTTTCTCCTTCACCGTGGGCTGCGTAGCGAGTCTGCAGGTTTGTGAGGCCGTCAAGCTGCTTTTGGGGTGGCCTTCCTTACTGACGGGTCGATTTGCCAGCATAGATCTGAGCAGAGGGGAGTGGGATATGATTGCTGCGGGATAGAGACAGCTACGCAGGTTTGATCGACCTGCGTTTTGTCTCCACAGGTGTGGGATGGAACTCATCTGCACAGTATTACAGTGTTGCAAGTGTTGGTGCATTCATTGGTGGATTGATGGCATAAAATTGACCACATCGTTTGTACGTATTGCTGGACCAGCGCCAGAATCCTATCAATCTGCACTCCTTGCACACTATCGCCTTGCCCAAGAACTGGTAACTGGTCCAAGCTGTGGAAGCGGCAAGCGGGCAAAACCTTGCGACGTTGCGTAGCAGGTTTGTCAGGCTGCAGCAGCCATGTTGAATTACCTGCTCCGGCATGGAGCTGTTGTGCAGCACATTTCCCCAGCAGTACAGACAAACAGTACGGACAGCTTGTCTGTGTGCAGTACCAGGGGGCGCGCTTTCAGATAGTTGCCGGCCTTCCTGCTTGAGCCGATCCTGGAGCCCAGGCGACCGGGGTATGCATGAACAAGGGGCATCTTTCGATAGAAGGAGATGCCCCCTTTTCTTGATTCACTTAAAATCAGCCATCAGTCGATCAGTCAACCAGGTGTTCCAGGCCTGGGGCGGGATAGCTGCGGCACAACTCCTTGATTTCAGCTGCCACCTGCGCCTGCACTGCGCTATTGGTGCTGTTTTGGATAACTGTATCAATCCAGACACCAACCTGCTCCATCTGTGCCTCTTTGAAGCCCCGAGAAGTCACAGCTGCGGAACCAATGCGAATACCGCTGGGGTCAAAGGGTTTGCGGGTGTCAAAGGGTACGGCATTGCAGTTTAGTACCAAACCAGCGGCATCCAGGGCCTGGGCTGCTGTTTTGCCGGAAATACCTTTGTTGCTGAGGTCGATGAGCATGAGATGGTTGTCTGTGCCGCCGGTAACCAGATCGTAGCCCCGCTCCAGCAGCGTGGCTGCAAGGACCTTGGCATTGCGCACGACCTGGGCGGCATACTGTTTGAAGGCTTCACTGTCGGCCTCTTGCAGGGCCACGGCAATGGCTGCGGTGGTGTGGTTGTGTGGTCCGCCCTGGGTACCGGGGAACACGGCCTTGTCAATGGCCTGGGCATGTTCGGCCTTGCACAAAATCATGGCGCCACGCGGTCCACGCAGTGTTTTGTGAGTGGTGGTGGTGAGGATGTCGGCATAGGGCACTGGTGAAGGATGTGCCTTGCCGGCAACCAGGCCTGCAAAGTGGGCCATGTCCACCATGAGCAGGGCGCCACATTCATCGGCAATGGCTCGAAAACGGGCAAAGTCGAGGATGCGCGGATAGGCCGAATAGCCTGCGATGAGAATTTTTGGCCTACAGGCCAAGGCCTGTTCGCGCAGGGTATCGTAGTTGAGTTGGCCACTTTCTCGTTCCAGTGAATACGACTCTGCATGAAAATACTTGCCGGAAATGGACACCTTGGCGCCGTGGGTGAGGTGGCCGCCATGGGGCAGGGCCATGCCGAGGATGGTGTCGCCGGGTTTGAGAAAGGCCAGGAAGACAGACAGGTTGGCCGGCGAGCCCGAGTAGGGCTGCACATTGACATGCTCGGCGCCAAACACGGCCTTGGCGCGCTCAATGGCCAGTGCTTCGATCTGATCGATCAGTTGTTGCCCCTCGTAGTAGCGCTTGCCTGGGTAGCCTTCTGAATACTTGTTGGTGAGGACGGAGCCGGTGGCCTCCATGACTGCCGCGCTCACGTAGTTTTCCGAGGCGATCAACCGTATTTTTTCGTGCTGCCGCAGCTCTTCCTCCTGAATGCAGCGGTATATTTCCGGATCCTGCTCTTTCAGATGTTTCATGAATACCCCTTGTCATAGAAAACAAACCGTGATGAATGCGCATACCAGGCAAAAGACGCCCATATCCGTGCAGTTGCTCGGGGCTGTGCCACATCGCGCATAATGTGCCAAAGTTACTTATCATACCCAACCTGGGCCGAATTGCACAGCAGAAAGCAGAAACATGCCTGCCTCCCCACATTGCATACTTGTATATGGACAAAAAGAAGACAGTATGCAAATATGGGCACTGCTTGTTTGGATGAATTTCCCTGTTTCGGATCCTCTTGGATTGACGGAACTCCATGTTGTCGGGTAGCTTATGGGGACAATGCTTTATTTTTTTCTACAACTAGTCTAAATCCGATGCGATGGAATTGGTTGGGGCGTCTGCAGGCATATCGGCAAAGAGACGTGATTATTTTTTGAGGTTTCCTTTAGAACTATTGCAAATACAAAAGATCCACGCACGGCAGTCCCAAGGGGCGGTTACAGGACACTGTGACGTCCCACAGCTTTAAAAATCCATTTTTTTCGATACCCATGGACAAGATCGATTTGTTCTGCTACGGCACCTTGCAGTCTCCCATGGTCATGAAGGCGGTAACCGGGCAAAGTTTTTCCGGTGCCAAGGCAACACTGGAGAACTGGATGCGTTTCAGAGTGCGCCAATCCGCCTATCCTGGCATTCTGCCCCAGGAAAATGGCCAGGTGCCTGGCACTGTTTTCTCTGCCCTTGATGCTGAAACCTTGGCTAAACTCGATGATTTTGAGGGAGACAAATACGAACGGGTACAGGTGACCGTGACCCTGGAAGACGGCTCTAAAAAAGAGGTACAGGTGTATGCCATCCGTCGGGAATGCCGGCACCTTCTCTCCCAAGACTTTTGGGACTTTGACCGTTTTCTTGAAAATGGTTTGGCCAGGTTCATTACCTGGTTTGTGGAAGACCGCCGTGACTTGTCTGATCGGGGAGATTTTTGAACGGAGATACAGATTAGCGGCACTTTTTTGGCACCTGCCTAAGTCGGAATTGGCGTCGTTAGGCTTCTATCTGCCCATCACCTTCCCTTGGCGCACCAATACTCTGGTTTGTATTCGGGCGTGTACCTCCACCTGCGATATGTTCGCAACTTTTCAATTCCAAGGATATCGCTCTGAATTTCTGGTCAATTTTCAGCCCATTCACTGAGACGAGATCCTGCGCAGTTTTGTAAGCGCAGAACTCTTCTCTTGGAGCCCTTCCGCACCGGCAGACAGTACAACTCTACCGGTGGAGGAAAAGAGCGTCTACGCTGGCACCCCTTTGCTTATCCCAAACTTTGCACCACAGTGGTAGCAAGGGTAATGAGCTTTGCCGGCAGGATACCCACCAGGATAATGGCAAGGACAAGAATGATTCCCGCTGCAGTGGTGAGGAGGGACGGGCTGGGCATGGCCGCAGCAGCACTGTCATCGTCCACTGTGTAGGCGGCCCGCACCACCAGCAAGTAGTAGTAGATGGCTATGGCGGTGTTGATGACCGCCAAAACAACCACCAGCAGGTGTCCTTTGTTGAGGGTTTCGGTAAGGACCAAAAATTTGCCCATGAAGCCGGCAAAGGGCGGAATGCCTGCCAGGCCGAAGAGGCCGGTGGCCAGAATAAAGGCCAGGATGGGCTGCCGTTTGGAAAGGCCATGCAGGTCGGCAATGCGCAGGTTCTGTCCCTTGCCGGCCAAAGCACACAAGACGAGAAAACAGGCCAGATTCATCAGCACATAGGCACTGATGTAATACATGGCCAGGCCGTACCCCTCCTCTTGTAGGGTCAGAAGTCCCAGCAGGATGAAGCCGGCATGGGCAATACCTGAAAAACCCAACAGACGTTTGATGTCGTCCTGCACCAAGGCGCACAGGTTGCCGTAAAACATGGAAACCAGGGCCAGTACGGCAAAGAGCAGCACAACAAACTGTTCATGTCCAGGTGGCAGGAATTGCATCAAGCGGATGAGGATGGCTACAGCGGCTATTTTGGGCAGGGTGGCGACAAAGATGGCGGTTTCATTGGCAGCTCCCTGGTAGACATCCGGTACCCAGAAATGAAAGGGGAAGACCGCCAGTTTGAAGAAAAAGCCGCACAGTACCAAAAGAAGGGCCACGAGTGCCACTGGCGGCATGCCCCCCTGCTGGATAGCGTCAGCAATGGCTGGCAGGGAGGTGGAGCCTGTCAGGGCAAATAAATAGCTCATACCAAAGAGCATGAAGCCCGTGGCTATCACGCCAAAAAGCAGGTATTTGATGCTCGCCTCCATCTGTGGTCGCAGACCATCCCGGTCATCCCGCATGGGCACGAGCAAGTAGAGGGCAAAGGAGGACAACTCCAAGGCAACAAAGAGCAGAATGAATTCGTTGGCACTCACCAAGAGCATCAACCCGAAAACACCTAAAAAAAGAAAGAGATAGTACTCTGCCTGTACCGAGGAATGGATGCTGGTCAGCTTTTGCCCGGCAATGAGCACAAAGAGAAAGGCACCGGCCAGAAGGATTTTGAACAGCTGAGAATAGGGAGTGACTGCATAGCTGGCGAAAAAGAGCAGGCCATTGGCCTGGGAAGCGATACAGACACTGGCAAAGAGTGTCAGTCCGCAGAGCAGGGCGAGCGTGCGCAACAGCTGTGGTTGCGCCTTGCCAGTCAAGCTGGCGGTGAAAAAGAGAAAAGCACCGCCTAAGACAACCAGTTCAGGAAGAATAAGCATGATGACCGCCTTGTTTCCTCTTCAATCAGCTCACCGAGGTGCAGCCATGGTCTAGACAAACGGGCAAAAACCGCATCAGGTGTTCCTTAAAATTTTCAGTTGAGGGTCAGTTGCTGGCCTTGTTGCCACTCGTGCAACTGCCGCAAGAGCTCGTTAAGGGTTGGATTCATATAATCGAGAAAGGGTTGTGGCCCCAAACCAATCCAGAACACGAACAACAGGAGTGGGGCCAGGACCAGTATTTCCCGTAGATACAAATCTTTCATACCGCTCTGATCTGGATTGTTGACCCCGCCCCAAATAATTTTTTGTAGCATGCGCAGCATATAGGCGGCAGCCAATACAGCACCTGGTATGGCGGCCAACGCTAGGAAAGGTTTGTGGGCAAAGGTGCCGGCCAGTACCAAAAACTCGCCAATAAAGGAGTTGGTGCCGGGGAAGGCAAAGGCCGACAAAGAAAACAGGGTAACAAAGGTGGCAAACCAGGGCATATGTGGACCAAGTCCGGTGGCATGGGCCAGTTCGCGACTGTGATTGCGTTCATAGATCATACCGATACAGAGAAACAACGCGCCAGTGGTAATACCGTGGTTGATCATCTGCAGCATGGCACCCTGCAAGCCTTGCAGATTGAAGACAAAGATACCCAAGGTGACAAAGCCCATGTGGCCAACCGAAGAGTAGGCAATCAGCTTTTTCATATCCTGCTGTGCCAGGGCAGTAAAACCGCCGTAGATGATGCCAGCGATGGAAAGCCAGAGCAGTGGTGTGGCGAGCAGCATGCTGGCATCTGGGGTAATGGGCAGGCAAAAACGGAGAAACCCGTAGGTACCCATTTTCAGCAAAATGGAAGCCAGGAGCACTGAGCCGGCAGTGGGCGCCTCCACATGGGCGGCGGGCAGCCAGGTGTGGAAGGGAAACATGGGAACTTTAATGGCAAAAGCCAGGAAAAAAGCAAGAAAAACGAGCAGCTGAAAGCCCTGTCCATACTCGTGCCACATCATGGCTGGAATGAAGAAAGTTCCATTTTCCAGGTAGAGCGCGATGATTGCCACCAGCAATAAGACCGAACCTGCCAGGGTGTAGATAAAAAACTTGATGGAGGCGTAGCTTTTGCGTGGACCACCCCAGATGGCAATCAACAGATACATGGGAATGAGCATAAATTCCCAAAAGATATAGAACAGCACAAAATCCAGGGCAATAAAGACCCCGATCATGGCACTTTCCATGACCAGCAGGCACACCATGAAGGCGGTTACCCGCTGTTGGATGTACGTCCAGGAGGCGAGCACGCAAAGCGGCATGATCAAGGTGGTCAGTGCCACCAAAAGAATGGAGATGCCATCCACTCCAACCACATAGTTGATATGCAACTGGGGAATCCAGGTATAGAGATGGGCGAACTGAAACGTGGTGATCTTGCCGTCAAAGCCGCTGAGCAAGGGCAGGGTGCATAGGGCGTTTGCCAGGGTAACGACAAGTGTCAACCAACGGGCAAAGGTAGCCTTGCCAAAAAAGACGAGTAATACCAATGCCCCGGCCAAGGGCAAGCCCACTAATACGTTGAGCCAGGGAATGCCGTTGTTGATCAGTAACTGGTTCATCATGCTATCCATCTAAAACAGCAGGAAGAGGGTCAGGGTGATGAGCGCAAGCGCGGCCAGGGCAAAGACCTGAAAAAATATGTACTGCATCTGGCCACTTTGCAGAAGACGTAAATGTCCGCCCAGCCCTCGCACTGTGCGGGCCAACCCATCCACGATGCCATCTATGATGTGCCAGTCAAACCATCCGGAGAAACGGGCCATAAGCATGAGCAGCGGCAGGGCAAGGCTGCGGTATAGTTCACCCCAGGCCCAGTCGAGCCACTGCAGGGGATTGCGCACCAACCACATAAAGGCGCGCCCGCCCTGGCGGTAGAACCAGTCGATATCCACATACACGACATCTTTGGGAGCAAGCAGCCCCTTGAGCAAGAAAAAGGCCAGGGCAGAAAAACCCAGCAGCTGCAGGGTTTCCACCAGATGAAAGGCCGTATAGGGGGTGTATGCGGTGGCAAAGGGCAGGGCGCTGTAGAGATATCCTGGGGCCACGCCTACCAGAAAGCAGAGGGTAGCGCCAATGGTCATGGCAATGAGCATGTTGAGGGGCGGTTCGCCTGCTTTTTCCCAGGTGGTACTACTGCAGCGGTTTTCACCAAAAAAGAGGAAGTAGGGCAATTTCAAGCCGTTGTAGAGGATGGTGCCAATGGCTGCGAACATGAGCAGCCAGGCTGCCCAGTTCTGTTGCGCTGCAAAACCTGCATTGATGATCATGGATTTACTCACATAGGCGGCAAAGCAGGGTGCTGCGGCAATGGAGAGGCAACCAATCAGGGTCAGCCCGCAGGTGGCCGGCATTTTGCGCCAGAGACCACCCAGTTCGGTAAATTTCGTTTGCCCAGTTGTATAGAGCACAGCGCCTGTTCCCATAAAAAGCAGGCTCTTGTAGAGGATATGTACCACGGCATGGGCAACCGCACCGTTTATGGCTAACTCTGTGCCGATGCCAATACCAGCCACCATATAGCCTACCTGGGAGACAATAGACCAAGCCAGCAGACGGCGGATATCGTTTTCCAACAGTGCGTAGAAGAGGCCATAGAGGGCCATGATCACCCCCAGCACGATCAGTACTTCAAAGCCGGCACAGGCCCGAGCCAGGGCATAGACTGCGGTTTTGGTGGTGATGGCGCAGAGAAACACCGCGCCGTTGAAGGAGGCCTCGCCATAGGCGTCCGGCAGCCAGGAATGCAGCGGTACTACTGCTGCATTGAGGCCAAAACCCAGCATAATCAACCAGGTGTAGAGCTGCGGCTGACTGATGTCCATGAGCGCGAAAGTGATATCTCCCACGCTCTGGTAGCGCAGCAGAATGCCGGCCAGGAGGATAACCCCGCCCAGGGTGTGAATGAGCAGATAGCGATAGCCGGTTTGCAGGGACTGTGGTCCTCGCCTGAACCAAACCAGAAAAACCGAGGAAAAGGCCATCATTTCCCAAAAGAGAAAGAGGCTGAGGTAGTCGCCGCAGTAGATGACGCCCAAAGATCCGGCAGCATAGCACCAGGCAGCTATGTGCTCGACAGTTTTTTCCACGTGCAGTCCGTAGAGCGTGGCCAGCACCGTTACCAGGGCCATGATCAGTGCAAAGGCCGTGGCCAGTTTGTCCACCCGGCCGAAAACAAGCTGCCATTCCATAAAAGGAAAGATGGCGAAATGGCCGCTGAGCAGGCTGTTGCCCAACACGGCGGCAAAGGCCAAGAGGGGGACCAGCAGCAAATAGAATTTGCGCAAGGGACCACGCACCAAGGGCAAAAGCAAGGCCCCACCCAGAAGCAGTAGGGAAGGATGGATAAAGGTATTCATGGCTTTTTTTCCTCCGCAGGCCCAAGTGGCAGATCATAGCAGCCGGGTTTGGCCTCAAGGCCAGCTTTGGCCAGCCATTTACTCAGGCAGATGATGATAACTGCGGCGAAAAATGCAAAAAATGACCAGAAAAATGGGAGATGTGCCTCCAGCCAGCTGTGAGGGTGGTGATTCTCCACCACAAGGCTCAGGATGGCGATACCAACCAGCGCAGCATAAAAGAGTGCGAGGACGACCCCACGTTGTAAGATGATTTGGCCTGTCTGCTTCATCCTGTCACCATTTTGACAAACTGCATCATGAAGTTTGGATAGATGCCGATAAGCACCGAAACCGTTACCGCAATCAGCAGCGGCACCAACATGGTGAGCGGGGCCTCCTTGATGCCGCTATTCCCTGCATCGGCCGGGGCTGTGCCGAAAAAACCCTTGTAAACAACCGGGGCAAAGTAGCCGGCATTGAGCACGGTGGAGGCGATGAGAATAAGTAAAATGCCGATTTGGTGTGCTTCCATGGAGCCGACCAGTAAGTACCATTTGCTGACAAATCCCGCCACCGGTGGTGCACCAATCATGGAGAGCGAGGCCACGGCAAAGGCGCCAAAGGTAAAGGGCATGATGCGGCCCAGTCCACCCATCTCGGAGATGTCTTGTTTATGCGCTGCGATGTAGATGGCACCGGCGCAGAAGAACAGGGTGATTTTGGCAAAGGCGTGATTGACAATATGAATGAGCCCACCCTCGATGGCATGTGGTGTGAGCAGGGCCACGCCCATGATGATGTAGGAGAGCTGGCTCACCGTGGAATAGGCGAGCCGGGCCTTGAGATTGTCTTTGGAGAGCGCAATCACCGAGGCCAGAATAATGGTGCAACCGACAAAGTAGGCGGTGGGAATGCCCAGGTACAGTCGCTGCATGGTGTCTACGCCAAAGATGTAGAGCATGACCCTGGTGGTGGAGAACACGCCAACCTTGACAACGGCCACCGCATGCAAAAGGGCTGATACCGGTGTGGGCGCAACCATGGCTCCGGGCAACCAGTGGTGCAGTGGCATGACACCGTTTTTGGCAAAGCCCAAGAGACAGAAGATATAGAGCATAACCACCATCCAGCTTGGGGCATCTGTGCTGAACACACCCTGGCTGATATTGTGGGGAAAATCCAGACTGCCGGTAAGCACGTAGATGAGTGCCAGGGCCGGCAGCAAAAGGAATTTGGCCGTAGCAGTGAGATAGATGATGTATTTGCGTGCGCCTTCGTAGGATTTTTCATCCTGGTGGTGGGCCACCAGCGGGTAGGTGCAGATAGAGACAATCTCGTAGAACAGGTACAGGGTGAGCAGATTGTCGGAAAAGGCCACCCCAATGGCACCGAAAATAGCCAAGGCAAAACAGGCGTTGAAACGGGTTTGTTTGGGTTCGTTATGGGCGCGCATGTAGCCCAGGGAATAGAAAACCGCAATCATCCATAGCGATGAGGCGACCAGCGCAAAGATCATGGAAAAGCCGTCTGCCCGCAGGGTGATGGAGAGCCCTGGCAACAGCTGAAAAACAGGATAAACTAGGGTGTGGCCCTGTTTGAGTGCGGGAATAAAGGAACACACCACCGAAAAAAGCAGCACAGAGGCGGCAAAGGAGGTGAATTCCCGCAAATTGGGATTGTTTTTTAAGGTCATCACCACCAGGCTGCCTGCCAGCGGGATCAGTACCGCTATGAGGAGGAAGGCGTTTTCGGTGATGGTTGTGGCCACTTGCAACTGATTCATGGTTTGCCCTTAGCCCTGTAAATCGGTGAGATCATCGCTTTCGATGCTTTTGTAGTTCCGGTACACCGCAATCAAAATACTCACAGCAATGGCTGCCTCGGCTGCGGCTATGGCCATAATAAAGAGGGTGAACAGCCTTCCGAGCGTGGGGTCAGGGGCGAGAAAACGGCTGAAGGCCATGAAGTTCAGGGAGGCAGCGGCAAGAATCAGTTCGGCGGAGATGAGCATGCCGATGACCGTGCGCCTAGACATCAGTCCGTAGACGCCGCAGGCAAAAAGAAAGGCCGCCACCACCAAATAGCTTGAGAGACAGTTGTAGATGCCAAGCAGTTGCATAGCTTACGCTCCTGTTCCCCGAGTCCTGCCCCGTTGCGCATGCACCAGGGCACCAATGATGGCCATGAGCAGCACGATGGAAATCAGCTCGAATATCAGCACATGGGGGCCAAGTAGGGCTATGCCCAGATCTCTGGTGGACCCTTCCTGTTCCTGGGGAAATTGCTGCCAGGGAGTGGCCAGCGCTAACATGGTAAAACCGGCGAAGAACAGCATGGCCACGCTGATGCCGATGGGACCGGCCAGGGCGCTGACCTTGCGTCGATGTCGGGTGTCACTGCCTGCCTGGGTAACCATCATGATGGCAAAGGCAATGAGAATGGAAACTGCACCCACGTAGATGAGCATCTGCATCATGGCAAGGAAAGGGCTCAAGAGAAAATAGTACAGGCCAGCCACGCCGGTGAAGCAGAGGGCAAGCCCGGCTACCGAGCGCACCAGCCATTTAGACTGCACTGCGATCAGCGCACCGCCAACCACCATCAGGATGGTTAGAAGAAAAATCAGCCCCACCAAGCCTTCGGCGCTGAACAGTGTTGGAGTGGCTACGTTGCAGGTTAGGGCTTGCATTGGTTTTGCTCCTTGAGCCGGGCAATGAGATCGAGTTGAAAAACACTCTTGTCAAAGGCAACCCGGTTATATTCCCTGGAAAAACGCAGGGCATTGAAGTTACAACTTTCCACGCAGGAGCCGCACAGACTGCAGGTAGTGAAATCGAGCATGTAAGAGGTGAGTACCTTGCCCTTGCCACTGGGCGCCTTTTCACCGCTGAGGGCAATGCATCCAGAGGGGCAGGCCCGCTGACACATGCCGCAGACCACGCAGTTGGGTTCACCGCTTTCCTCATTGGCAATGAGTTCGATATGGCCGCGGAAGCGGGCCGGCAGGGTGGGCGTCTCGTATGGGTAGTGTTCAGTGACCACTGGCCGGAAAAATTCCCGCCCAGTAATGCTCAGGCCAATGACCAGGCTTTTTGCGCCAGCAAATATGTCTCGCCAGTATCCGCTCATCGCTCTATGACAGGAAGTTACAGGAACTTGACCAGGCCTGCGGTAATGAGCAGGTTGATCAGGGAAAAGGGGATCATCACCTTCCAGCTCAGGTTGAGCAGCCGATAGATCTGGGTACGAGGGTAGGTCCAGCGAACCCAGATAATGGTGAAGATCAGGGCATACATTTTCAGGCCAAACCACCACCAGCCGGGAGCCACATCAAAGGGACAGCCCCAGCCGCCCAAGAAGAGGATAGTGGTGAGACAGGCCCCCACCACGATGTTGATATACTCGGCCATCATGAATAGGCCATACCCCATGGAACTGTATTCGGTCATGTAACCGGCCACCAGTTCGCTTTCCGCCTCGGCCAGATCAAAGGGCGCCCGGTTTGTCTCGGCGATGGAACAGATGAAAAAGATGATGAAGGCAATCCACATGGTAAGGATATGCCAGCCTTCCAGTCGAAACAGGTTCCAGTGGAAGAGGCCACCCTGCTGATCCAGGGCAATCTCGCGCAGGTTGAGGGAGCCGCTGATCAGGGCAATGGTGATCAGGGTGAGCAACATGGGGATCTCATAGGCCAGATTTTGGGAAACCGCCCTGGCTGATGAGATGATGGCGAATTTGTTACCCGAGGCCCAGCCACCCAAAAGCACGCACAACATGGCCAGGGAGGCAAAGGCGAAGATAAACAGGGCCGAAAGCTCCATGTCCAGCGCCTGCAGATGCGCACTAAAGGGGATGACTGCCAGGGCAACCATGCCCGGCAGCATGGCCAGCACTGGTGCCAGGCGGAAAAGGGCCGCATCCACGCCATCTGGTACCAACAATTGCTTGGTCATCAGCTTGAGTCCATCGGCCAGTGGCTGGAGCAGGCCGGCCCAGCCAACCTCGCAGGGACCAGTACGCCGCTGGATACGGGCAGCGCCCTTGCGCTCGCACCACACCAGGTAGGCGGCATTGAGACCGGCAAAAGTCATCAGGCCGATCAGATAAACAAGTGCATGTACAATCGGGTTGGCCATTATCACTTCCCTCTAGCGGTCTATCTCGGGAATAACCAGGTCCAGGCTGCCCAAAAAGGCCAGGACATCGGCGATCATCATGCCTTCCGCCACCTCGGCAAACAGACTCAGATTACTGAAGGTGGGGGAACGCAGTTTCAGCCGGTAGGGATTTCTGTCACCATTACAGAGTAAACGGTGCCCCAGGGAACCCCGCGCAGTTTCCACCGCAGCATAGCAGGTGCCTGCCTCTGGACGCAGATTTTTTGGAACTTTGGCCATAATCGGGCCATCGGGCAGTTTGTCCAGAGCTTGCTCGATAATACGCAGTGACTGTTCGATTTCATCCATGCGAACCATGTAGCGGGCCATGGAGTCGCCTTCGTTGTACACTGGTATATCAAAGTCCAGCTCAGGATAGATCGAATACGGTTCATGTTTGCGCACATCAAAATCAATGCCTGAACCACGCGCCACCGGGCCGCTTGCCCCGTAGCGACGGCACTGTTCTGTGCTGATGATGCCGATGTCTTTGATGCGCTTGATCAGGATGATATTGCCGGTCACCAGGCTGTGGTACATGACGGGCAGGCGTTTGCGCAAACGATCGATAAAGGTGCGTGTGCCACTGATGAACTCGTCGTCGATATCATTGCACACACCACCGAAACGGAAGTAGCAGTAGGTGAGGCGAGAGCCGGTAGTGCGCTCCAACAGATCGAGAATCTGTTCTCGGTCGTCAAAGGCGTAGAGTAGCGGGGTAAAGCCGCCCAAGTCCAGCAAAAAAGCGGCCCACCACAGGAGATGACTGGCGATGCGGTTGAGCTCCACCGTGATCACTCGGATATACTCTGCCCGCTCCGGCACCTCAATGCCAGCGGCCCGCTCCACCACCAGGCAGTAACCATGGTTGAAGGCGAGGGCGTGCAGGTAATCCATGCGGGCAGTGTAGGGCATGAATTGGGCGAAATTGCCCTGTTCCGCTATTTTTTCATGCATGCGGTGGATATAGCCCAGCACTGGTTCGGCCTTGATAACATACTCGCCATCCATGGTCACCTTGATGCGCAGAACCCCGTGGGTGGCCGGATGCTGCGGCCCCAGGTTGAGCACAAAGGTTTCTTCGTAGCGCTGTCTGGGCAGGTTCATGGCATGTAATCCTTGCGCAACGGATAAAAGTCTGCGTCTTCGGGCAACAGGATGCGAATCAGATTAGGATGGCCGTCAAAAAGGATACCAAACAAGTCGTAAACCTCTCGTTCGTGCCAGTCAGCTGCAGAAAAAATGCTGCATAAACTGGGGACTATTGCCTCGTCCCTGGACACCGTGCAGCGGAGCAGTACCCGATATTGAGGCACTGCATAGTGGATGAAATCGTACAAAACTTCGAATTGATTTTTTTCCGGCCAGTCCACCCCGGTGATCGATTCCAGTAGAAAGTGCTGGGTATTGAGCAGTTCGGCTGCGGTGCGCAATTGCTCAGGCCGGCAGTGCTGTTCCAGGTTGGCGCCACTGCGGCTGTAGTCAAGCGGTATGGTTGCAACGCGTGCCTCTGTCGCGTCGTTGTCGTTTTGTGCCGTTGCATCCTCAGCACCCTCATTGAGACTGCCAAAAAGGGTGAGGAGAGTTGTGTGCAGTTTGTTTGTTGCTTCCATGTTCATGCTCAAGCCGCTTCAACCCGGGGCCAACGGCGTGTGCCGGTAATTTTTTCTTCCAGGGCCATGATGCCCTCAAGCAGGGCTTCAGGCCTGGGTGGGCATCCGGGAATGTATACATCCACCGGGAAAAGCAGATCTGTCCCTTCCACCACATTGTAGTTGCAGGGCAGTTTAAAGGGCCCACCTGAAATGGCACAGTTGCCCATGGCGATGACCCATTTGGGTTCTGGCATCTGGTCATAGAGGGTTTTTACTGCCAGTTCCAGTTTTTTGTTGACGGTGCCGGCCACGATCATCACATCACTTTGCCGGGGAGATGGCCGGAAAACCTCGGCACCAAAGCGGGAAATATCATAGCGGGAACCGCCAGTGCACATCATCTCAATGGCGCAACAGGCCAGGCCAAAAGTCATGGGCCAAAGCGAGTTAGCTCGCGCCAGATCGATCAGGGTGTCGAGTTTGGCAAATTGCACTAGGGATGACGGGATGGCTTCCCTGTCCATGTGAAGACTCCTTTGCACCAGGCATACACCACCGCCAGGGCTAGAATAGCGACAAAGAGGAGGATTTCTATAAAATCTTCGTAAGTAAAGCTAGGATCATTGTAGGCCAGCGCCACGGGAAAAAGAAAAAGAACATCTACGTCAAAGGCAAGGAAGATAAGCGCATAGAGATAGTAGACTATGCCAAAGCGAATCCATGCCTTGCCAATGGGCACCATGCCACATTCGATCAGCTGGCTGCTCTTGCCTGCGCTTTGACGTGTATGGGAACTGGGGCTGAGCAGTTTGACGATGAGGATGGGGCCAAGGCCAAAACCCAGTGCCCCGAGCATGAACAGGGCGATATAGAGGATAGTGGTGTGTGTGGCAGCGTCCATGTTTTCATTCCCGTTGAATTGTGGGAAGAAAAGAAAAAATCAGATAATTTGATTTTAATTTAAAGAAAAACTTATAAAAATGTACCGTAGCCATAATGAAACTGTCAAGTAAAAGCTTGTCATAGAGGCGTAGATGCAAAAGAATTGCAGATTGTCGAATTCGTATCTGTAGATAAAACTAATACTGAGAGGGTTTTGTGCAGGACCTTAAACAATAAAGATCCTTCATATAAAAAATATTGACGAATCATGATGGCATGCTAAATTTGTTTTGTTGTTCAATTTTATTCATGCTTGAGTCAAATTTTACTTTGAGAACACCATGTCCATCACATTCAGGCAACTGGAAATCTTCAAAGCCGTGGCAGAAACCAATCAGGTTACCCGGGCCAGCAAAAATCTACAGTTGACACAATCGGCCGTGAGCATGGCCCTGGCAGAACTGGAAAGTCAGCTGGGTGGATCACTGTTTGACCGCCACGGCCGCAGCCTTTTACTCAACGACCGTGGTCGATACCTGTTGCCCCACGCGAAGGAAATGCTGCATCAGGTGGCTGCGGTGGAAACCGTGCTTACCGGTCAACAGGATGTGGTCGCAGGACTCTTGCATGTTGTCGCCAGTACCACTGTGGGCAATTATGTGATGCCCTATCTTATCGGGGCCTTTATGCGAAACTACCCGGAAGCCCATATCAATATGCTGGTAGTCAACACCATGCAGGCGGAAAACCTGGTGGCTAACGGCCAAGCAGATCTTGGTTTTGTCGAGGGTGATATCAATGTGGATTCTTTAATACCCACCTCCTGGTTCAATGATGAATTGGGTATTATTGTCAACCCGCAGCACAAGCTGGCTGGACAAAAATCATTTCGTATTCCGGAAGATCTGAAGAAGACCAGCTGGGTCTTACGGGAAGAAGGATCGGGTACTGCGGAAATTTTTACCAAGCGATTGGGCCGACATGCCTCAACCTTGAAGGTGATCAGCAAAACTGGACATACCGAGGCCATCAAGAAGGCGGTGGAGGCTGGTACCGGCGCTGCTTGCCTGTCTAAACTGGCTGTGACGCGCGAGGCAGAAGCTGGCTGGCTCAAGCTGCTTGATATAGAAGGAATTGATACCTGCCGTCAGCTGTGGATTATTCAGCATAAGGATAAAATAGTGACCCGTTTGATGTCGGAATTTCTGTCCTTCTGTGAAGGGGCTGTACGGAACCAGGTCGGTTGCCTGTGCACAAATTTTCCGTGGAAACTGCAAGACCTTCTCACTCGCAGTGGCATCAAGGAGCCGAATTGCTCCTGAACAGGAATTTTTCAAAGCAGCTTTGATTAGAAGTAGGTCGAAAAGGACCAGTAATGGTTATCATCCACAGAGTATGACCATACGATTCTGCAGTCAGTGCTTCCTGGGTTGCTTGCCTCCCTATTTATTATGAATAAAAATCCTATAGGCCAATATGTTTGTATACATGGAAAATTTGGCCAGGATAATCTTCTTCTGGAGAACAGGATTGACTTTTCCTGCATAATATCGGTAAAATTACTCTTTTTTTGAGGTTTCCCCGGGCAGTTAGGCTGTGCTCAGGATGGTGCACGCACGCTGCAGCCTGTTGGGATACCATCGGCTGGGGCCGCTGATTTACTGTGCAGGAGCCACGTCATGGTCAACTACTTTTATTTTGACCGCACCATTGTGAAAATGGAAAGCGGAGAGAACCCTGAAGTCAAGGATGTTTTCTGGGTGGATCTTATCAGTGCCACCACCGAGGAGAAACGTCAGGTTGAACACGACTTCAATGTGGAGCTGTTTACCAAGCAAGAAAGCGAGGAAATCGAGAGCAGTTCGAGATATGTTGAAACCGTGGATGAAATCGGTATCAACCTGAATTTTCTTGTGCCACAAGACGGTACCTTTGCCAACGAACCGGTTTCCTTCATCATCAAGGACAGAGTTCTTTTTACCCAGCGTAACCAGGAGTTTCGTGCCTTTGGAGAAGCCTACCGCAAACTCCGCACCTTCCAACCTGTGGATGGCGACGATATTTTCCTGACCATCCTGGAGACCCGCATCGATTATGATGCTGATCTCATCGAGAGCATTACCGACCAGATTTCGTATATCACCCGTACCATGGTGCACGACAAGGATCCAGACAAGCAAATCCTTTTGGAGATCACCACACTGCAGGAAACCACCATTACCATCCGCGAAAATATTGTGGAAAAGCAGCGCATTCTTTCCTCTCTTTTGAAGAGTAAGATGTTTCCCAAGGAGGATTATGACAAGATGCGCATCATGATCAAGGACGTGGGCTCCCTGCTGGATCATACTGCCTTCAATTTCGAGCGGCTGGAGTTTTTACAGAACAGCTTTCTCGGCCTCGTGAACATTGAACAGAGCCGGGTGATCAAAATTTTTACCGTGGTGACGGTCATCTTTATGCCGCCCACCCTGATTGCCAGCGCCTATGGCATGAACTTCCGCTACATGCCTGAGTTGGATATCATCTGGGGCTATCCCTTTGCTCTTTTTCTGATGGTCTGCTCCTCTGCCGCAACACTCCTCTTTTTTAGAAGGAAAAAATGGCTATAAAACTGCACCAAACAGCATGACACAAATGACAGCCAGGTGCTGCAGCCCAGAGGTATCTCAATGATGCGTCGCTTTTTGCAACCGGAAGGGAAGGGGCTCTACATCTTCATTGTCTTGGCTGTGCTTGCCTGGCTGGCCTATGAAACCATCAAGCCGGGTTTGCATGACCCGCGGGCCTTGCCCAGGGAGATCGAGGCCCGGGGCGATTTGGCCCAGGATGAACAAAACACCATTGAGATCTTCCGCCGGGCAGCACCGTCGGTAGTGTACATCACCAGCATCGAACTGCGGCGCAATTTTTTCAATCTCAACATCTATGAAATACCCAGTGGTACAGGGTCGGGTTTTGTTTGGGACAAGGCTGGTCGCATTGTGACCAATTATCATGTCATCTCCGATGCCAGCCGTCTGGAGGTGACCCTGGCCGACCATAGCTCCTGGAAGGCATCGTTGGTGGGGGTTGCGCCGGACAAGGATATCGCGGTGCTGCAGATTGGGGCCCCGGCGACCAAGTTGCATCCACTGGCCATTGGTGAATCAAAAAACCTGTTGGTGGGACAAAAGGTGTTTGCCATTGGCAACCCTTTTGGGCTGGATCAAACCCTAACCACTGGTGTGGTCAGTGCCCTGGGGCGTGAAATCAGGGCGACCAATGGACGCGCCATCAAGGATGTCATTCAGACCGATGCTGCCATCAACCCTGGCAACTCCGGCGGCCCACTTTTGGATAGTGCTGGCCGTTTAATCGGCGTGAATACTGCAATCTACAGTCCATCCGGTGCCAGTTCAGGTATTGGTTTTGCCGTGCCAGTAGGTGAGGTGAATCGGGTGGTGCCGCAGATTATTGCCCATGGCAAGGTGATCCGGCCCGGATTAGGGGTGAGCCTGGCGCCACCGGCCTTGGCCCGCGAACTGGGCGTGGAGGGGGTGCTGATTTTGGATGTGGTGCGGGGTTCGAGTGCGGAAAGGGCGGGTTTGCGCGCTACCCGTCAGGTGCGGGGCGGACTGGTCCCCGGGGATATCATTCAGAAGGTTAATGGTGCAACGGTGCGCGATTACGATACACTGCGTGACGCCATCGAACAGTATAAGGTGGGTGACAGTGTGACCCTCACCTTGCTGCGGGAAAAGGCCACACTTGATGTGCTTGTCACTTTGGATGCTTTGGAGTGATCCCGTTCAATACAGCGAACTCCGCCTCTTGCGACCGTTGCTGAAAAAGCGCCCAACCAGCCAGCCCAGGAAAACTGCGCCACCACCGGCAAGAAACCACATGATGGACTGATTCATTTTCAGAGCCTTGTTTTCTATCTGGGCCTGTGTGAGCTTTTCTTCCAGTTCCCCCAGTTGACTGCGCGCATCTTCCAGGGAGTTTCTGGTGTGGAGGATGCTGTCCGGGTCATTGGTGAGGGTAGCGTATTTGTCCTCCAGGGTGTTACGGTCTGTCGTGCAGGAGGCCAGCTCCTGCTTGAGCTGGCTGTTGGAGTCGTCGAGTTCCTTGAAGGCATGTTCCGCATCCATCAAGACCTTGCCACTGATTGAGCCAGGTTGAAACACATCAGCAGGCAGAAAAGGCGCGTTGCTGAGGTTTCTGGTGCGTACCCAGCCTGTGGCTCCATTGGGAGTCTTTATCCTCGACCAATCCGCATTGCCCTCCAGCAATTCCACCGGTTCTGCCAGGTTCACCGTGGCAACGATTTTACTCCTGGTGGACTGCGTTTCCCGGACAATAATTTCCAGGGCTGGTTTGGCATAGCGGGTTTCTGCCAACGCTTCAGTGACGCGGCTCAATTCGGCAAACTGGATGCCTAACAAAAGGGCCAGGGTACACAGGGTGCAACGCATGAGTGTATTTGTGCTTAGGGAGTTGCTGGGGTGTATCATTATTATATCTTGCTGTATTGATTGGTGTATTATCTCGTCAATCAGGTAAGCAAACAGCCTGCCTGGCGGGATTCTGTCTGCTTGGTCGACTTTTACTACAACCAAGCACACTACCATAAAATGCTCCTGTCCGGAACCGCTTTCCTCATGGTCGCTGCCTGTGGAAAGAGCACCGGCTTAATCTGTTCGTCGTTTTTTCCTCCGTAGCCTTGCTAGTTCCCGCATGTTTCGGGCAGTATCCGATTCATCGACAATCTCGCGACCAATGATCTCTTCGAGAATATCCTCCATGCTGATGACTCCGGTAACACTGCCGTACTCATCCACCACTACAAAGAGGTGTTGATGTTTTTCGAAGAATTCCAGAAAAATACGGTCTGCAGGAGCGGTTTCTGGCACAAAGTGAACCGGCCGCATGAGCTGGGCCAGGGTAATGTCGAAATGCTGCTCTGCTGCAGCCAACAAGACATCCTGACTGAGCATGAGTCCCACCACGTTATCGGGTTCGGTATCGTACACCGGTACCCTGCTGTGCATACGCCAGCGGTCTTCCATGTGTGCCGCTTCCTTGATGGTAAGGCTTGCGGGTACGGAAAAGGTAACGGTTCTGGGAGTCATCACATCGCGGGCGGTAATCTGGCCCAGTTGCAGGATGTTGGCAATGACCGCCTCTTGGTCGGCCTGGATTACGCCGGATTTGCGGCTCAGGGTGGCGATGGTTCTCAACTCTTCGGTGGAAAACTGGTGCGCGGCCTGACCGCCGGGAATAAACTTGGTTATCAGCTGCGCCAGGAAAATGAGCGGTTTCAGCGAAATGATGAGGAGCCGCAGGGGAAAAACAATGTATGGTCCCAGCTTGCTGGCGAAGTTGACTCCCATGGTTTTAGGCAGGATTTCTGTAAACAGCAGGATGGCCAAGGTGAAGAGCAGAGAGAACCAGATGAGTCCCTGTTCGCCAAAAAGACTCACCGCTGCAGCCCCAGCCACCGAGGCACCTATGGTATGGGCAAGGGTGTTGAGGGTGAGGATGGCGGTGATGGGCTGATTGATGTCTTGCTTCATGCTTCGCAGCTGGCCACCCTTGGCAGGGTGTTTTTCGGCGAACAACTCCACCTGGGTCGCCGACAGAGAAAGAAGGATGGCTTCAAACAGGGAGCAAAAAAAGGAAATGAACAAAGCGCCGCTTACGGCGAGGATAAAAACGAGCAGCAAGCTGACCTCCTTGTCAAAGTGTCGGCGGTTTCAAGAGTGAAGGCATGGATTGCAGATTGTGGTTCAGAAAATATTGGAGTAATACAATGCACATAGAAAAATAATAAACGCTTCTCTTTTTTTTGGAAAGATTTATACGCTGCTCTTAAAGCATTGAAGTAAAGAAAAGGTAAAAGGATGAAGAAGGCTTCATTTCAGGTGTTTGATGCGGAACCGGCCAGTTTTTCCGGTGCTGCTCTGGTGTATATGTTGGAACGGAGTGACTGGCAGGATTTGCAGGGCCACAGTCCGGTGCTGGCGGCTGCACTGCACCATCTTTCGGACTGTGGAGATCTTTTTGCAAAAGACGAACAGATGGTCTGGCTGTATCCGGCACTTTTGGATTGGCAAGGAGAACAGCCCTATCGAGTCAAACGTATTTTGCTTGCCACTTTTACCGCTGCAGATGCCGGTTACGATGCGCTGCGGGAAAAAATCCGCCTCTGCGCCGGTAGTATTGCCCAACAACTTCGTGGAAACACTGGTATTGATGGTGGAGATGTGCTGGTGCTTTGCCCGCACAAGCTGCTGCTCGCGCCGGATGATTTTGCCCGACATCTGGTGGAAGGGCTTGTGCTGGGCGGTTATAGCTTTCAAGGTTACAAGAAAGAGGAGGAGGCGGCCGAGGGGAAGAAAAAATCAGGGCCTATCCGATACTTTTTACCTGGAGGAGAGATCGCTGCCAAGGAACTGCGCCAGAACATAAAGCAGGCGCAGATTGTGGCCCAGGCAGTGTGTACAGCCAGGGATATGGGCAACCAACCAGCCAATCGCTGGACGCCGGCGGATTTTGCAGCCTATGCAGAGCGTATTGCGCAAGAGGCGAACAAGAAGAAAAAACTTAAGGCCACCATCATAGACCAAGCCGAAATGCGCACATTGGGTATGGAGGCCATTTTGGCGGTAAGTCGCGGCTCAGCCCTGCCACCCACTCTATCAGTAATCGAATACTGGAGCGGCAAAAAATATCCAACGGTTCTGCTGGTGGGCAAGGGCCTGACCTTTGATTCCGGCGGAATCAGTGCCAAGCCACCTGCCGGCATGGAAGACATGAAGTTTGACATGTGCGGCGGTGCAGCGGTCATGGTGCTTATGCAGGCACTGGCTGAACTGAACATGCCCGGAGTGAACGTGGTGGGCATGGTGCCGGCCACAGAAAATCTTTCGGGCTCGGCAGCCATAAAACCAGGTGATGTGGTACGGCATTATGGTGGCCTGCATGCCGAGGTAGTCAATACCGATGCAGAGGGTCGCCTTATTCTGGCCGATGCCATTGCCTATGGCATTGCAACGTATTCGCCGGATGCGGTGATCGACATCGCCACCCTGACTGGGGCGGCCGTGGTGGGCCTGGGACATCACTACAGCTGCCTGCTTGCCAATGATGAACGGCTTAGCGAGCACTTGCTCAAGGCAGGCCAGGAAAGCGGCGAGCCCCTCTGGCGCCTACCGCTGGGACCAGAGTATCGTAAGCAACTCGACTCCACAGTGGCGGATATTAAAAATGCCGGAGATCGCAGTGGGGGAACCATTACCGCTGCCTGCTATCTGCAGGAATTTGTTGGTACTACTCCATGGGCGCATGTGGATATTGCGGGTACCGCATGGAATTTTACAGAAAAATCCTACGTGCCCAAGGGTGCCTCTGGAACTGGGGTGCGCACCCTGGTGCGGGCATTGGCCAACTGGGAAAAGTTGAACCGTAGCTGAACAGCGAAAAGCACACGTCTGGAAAACCGGCGTTGACGTTTACCTTGACAGATGAATAAAAAATTTTGGGCTGTGCCTCGGGCTTACAGAGGCTCAACCCTCGCCAGGAGGAAAAGGAGGGTATCATGGCACTAGTAAAACGCAAGGGTATTACCATCAGCCGCCAGATTATGGATGACCAGCTGCTGCATCCCGAGGCCACCGGGGCACTCACTGGTTTGCTTTCTGACCTGGTGGTGGCAGGCAAGATCATCAGTGCCGAGGTGAACATGGCGGGTCTGGCCGATATTTTAGGCCAGTCTGGGCGCACCAATATCCAGGGAGAGAGCGTACAGAAGTTGGATGTCTTTGCCAACCAAACCATCAAGCGTCGTATGGAGCAGTGCGGGCATATCTGCGTGATGGCCTCAGAAGAGGAGGAGGATCCCATCCCGGCCCTGCCCGGTTACGAGGGTAACTATACCATTGCCTTTGATCCCCTGGATGGCTCCACTAACATTGATGTGAATGTCAGCGTGGGTACGATTTTTTCCATCCACCGTCGAACCAGCGCAAATGGACAAGGCGTGGTGGCTGACCTGTTGCAACCGGGCAGCAAGCAGGTGGCCGCAGGCTACATCATCTATGGTTCTTCGACGATGATGGTCTATACTACCGGCTCTGGCGTGCATGGCTTTACCCTTGACCCTAGTGTGGGAGAGTTCTTTCTGTCACATCCCAATATGCGTATTCCCGAAGCCTCGCTGTACTACAGTGTCAACGAGGCCTATAGTCCGCACTGGTTTGACGGTATCCGGGATTTTATCAATCACCTGAAAACTGAAGACAAAGGTCGCAAGCCCTACAGTGCTCGTTATATTGGTTCCCTGGTGTCGGATTTTCACCGCAACCTGGTCAAAGGCGGCATTTTTCTCTATCCCCGCGATAAAAAAAGCGGCAAGGCCGAAGGCAAGCTGCGTCTACTGTACGAAGCTGCGCCGCTGGCCATGGTGGTGGAGCAGGCGGGCGGGCGGGCCATCACCGATGACGGCCGCCGCATCCTCGATATCGAGCCACGGGATCTGCACCAGCGAGTGCCCCTTATTATCGGCTCTAAACAGGATGTGGATATGGCTGAACAGTTTCTACGGGGCGAGTAATCATAAAAATTATCTTTTGCTGCAGTGTAATTTTTCAGTTGCAGTAACTGCAGGTGCTCGCAGGCCAAGTGGCAAAAATATACCCTTTCACCAACCATAAAAAGACCGCTTTCAGACTTCTATGGTGGCGCAGCTCACTCTTCGGTTGATGCTTATACATGCCAGCGGCGCCATCGGCAAGGAGGTGTTTGCATGGATGCAAAGCGATTTGCAGACAACAGATTTCTTTTGAAAGATACTATTCGCCAACAGGTCGATTTCTCCCAGACCGGCCAGGCCCAACACCGGCCTGCGCCTCCAATGCAGCAGGACTGCGCACCTTCCCTTTACCGTATCAGCCTACCCGATGGCCAGGCAGCTCTGGCCCGTCTGGCGGTCATGCCGGTGGCCACCGCCATTGCCCTGCGGGAAAGTGTGCGGAGTTACAGTGATGCACCACTCAGCCTCGAAGAGCTGTCTGGCCTGTTGTGGGCGGTGCAAGGTGTGCGCCGTGTGGCCGGGCCGACAACAGCCCTGCGTACAGTACCATCGGCCGGAGCCAGACATTCCTTTGAAACCTATCTGGCGCTCAGCCGGGTGGCAGGGTTGGCAGCGGGAATATATCGGTATCTTCCCTTTGGGCATGAACTGGTTCAGATTCAAACCAGCTCGGATGTGGCGTTGAAGGCGAGCGAGGCCTGTCTGCGCCAGGATTGCGTGGCTAGGGCAGCTGTTAGTTTTTTCTGGACAACCGTGCCTGCCCGCATGGAGTGGCGTTATGATCTGGCAGCGCACAAGGTGATTGCCCTGGATGCCGGGCATGTAGGACAAAATCTTTATCTTGCGGCCGAGGCCATGGGCATAGGAGTTTGCGCTATTGCCGCGTACCATCAAGACCAATGCGATGCACTGTTGGGAGTTGATGGGGAGGATGAATTTACTATCTATATAGCGGCTGTGGGCAAAAAGAAAAAGATGGGCTAAGGGAATACTGCATTACAGTATAATGCCAAAAAAAGCCGCTGGAGTAAGGTGTCCAGCGGCTTTACTGTTAGTCGAAAAAGGCCTGCTTGACCTATTGTTTGTTGCTTGCAGTGGTACTTTTTTCTAGAACAGCAGGTCCTTTCCCAAAATGGAGACCAGCTCATCTGCCGCCCTGGTGGGGGCAATGCTGCCATCTTCCACTCGTTTTTGCAATTGTGGCAGCCGACTTCTGACTTCTGGGTGCTGATAAAACCAGACTTCCAGCCCCTCGTTCACCAGGAACCACATCCAGCTCATGGCCTGTTCACGACGCTTCTGCTGCAATTCGCCGGTATTGGTCATGATTTTTTTGTGGTTGATGATCGTTTCCCAAACTTCTTCGAGGCCGGTTTTTTCAACAGCACTACAGGTCATGACTGGGGGCATCCAGTTGGGTGAGGTGGGCTTGACCAAGTGCAGAGCGGTTTCATACTGTTTCTTGGCCAGCTTGGCCCGGTTGATGTTATCGCCATCAGCCTTGTTGACCACTATGGCATCGGCCACCTCGAGCACTCCTTTCTTAATGCCCTGCAACTCATCGCCGGCACCGGAAATTTGTAGTACCAGAAAAAAATCCACCATAGAGGCAACCGTGGTTTCCGATTGGCCTACGCCAACAGTTTCCACAATAATCACATCAAAGCCAGCTGCCTCGCATACCAGCATGGACTCGCGGGTTTTACGGGCAACACCGCCCAAACTGCCGCCAGAAGGAGAGGGGCGAATAAAGGCATTGGGATTGATAGCCAGTTGTTCCATACGGGTTTTGTCGCCAAGGATGGAACCGCCGCTGCGGGTACTGCTGGGATCAATGGCCAAAACCGCCACTCTATGTCCCTTGTCGGCAAGCATGCTGCCAAAACTCTCAATGAAGGTGCTTTTTCCAGCTCCCGGCACACCGGTGATGCCTAGGCGAACCGCCTTACCAGTATGTGGCAACAGTTCGTTGATAACATCTCGTGCAATCTCCTGATGGGTGACAAGCGTGCTTTCCACCAGTGTGATCGTTCTGGCAAGTTGTAAACGGTTGTTGTCCAGAACGCCTTGAATGTAATACGCGGGATCTCGCTGCATATCCACCCTCTTGGAGCGTTAGAATATTCAGATGCAAACGGACGGATTTTTTGGGTCCGTCCGTTTGCGTTTTTGCCAAGTAAGGCTAAGGGTTATTTCACTTACCTTCGATCAGGTCAAGCACGTTGCCTGCTGACTGGGTGATCGGGGTGCCTGGGCCATAAATGCCCTTGCAACCGGCGTTGTAGAGGAAGTCATAGTCGTTCGGCGGGATAACACCACCGGCTACGACAAGGATTTCACTGGCACCCTGCTTCTTCAGTTCTTCAATCAGCTCGGGCACCAAGGTCTTGTGACCTGCTGCAAGACTGGAGGCTCCCACCACATGCACATCATTTTCGATGGCCATCTTGGCGGCTTCCTCAGGAGTCTGGAACATCGGGCTGATATCCACGTCAAAGCCGAGGTCTGCATAGGAGGAGGCAACAACCTTGATACCGCGGTCGTGGCCGTCCTGGCCCATCTTGGTGACGAGGATACGCGGACGACGACCATGCTTTTCGGCAAAGTCATTGGTGCGCTTGCGCAGTGCTTCAATAACTTGGGCGCTTTCATCGTTGACTTCGCTGTACTCGGAAGAGTATGCGCCGGAAACGCATTGAGTGGTAGCAGTATAACGGCCAAATACTTTTTCCATGGCGTCGGAAATTTCTCCCACGGTGGCCCGTGCCCTGGCAGCCTCAATAGCGACCTCAAGCAGGTTGCCATCGCCAGCAGCTGCCTTGGTGATTGCCTCAAGGGCAGCCTGGCAACGTGCGCTGTCACGGTTTTTCTTGGTTTGGTTGATACGCTCAATCTGCTCCAGACGAACCGAGTCGGGTACCTCAAGGATTTCGAAATCAAGTTTTTCGTCTTTCAGGCGATATTTGTTCACACCCACGATAACGTCCTTGCCTTGGTCGATACGGGCCTGACGGCGGGCCGCAGACTCCTCAATGCGCATCTTCGGCATACCAGAAGCGATAGCCTTGGCCATGCCGCCGAGTTCTTCAACCTCGTTGATGATCTTGCGGGCGCCTTCGACGATGTCGTTGGTGAGGCGCTCGATGTAGTAGGAACCGCCCAACGGGTCGGCAACTTTGCAGACCTGGGACTCTTCCTGGATAATGATCTGGGTGTTACGGGCGATGCGGGCCGAAAATTCGGTGGGCAGACACACTGCTTCGTCAAAAGAGTTCGTATGCAAAGACTGGGTGCCGCCAAGTACCGCAGCCATCGCTTCGATGGTGGTACGGATGATGTTGTTGTACGGATCCTGTTCGGTCAAGCTCCAGCCAGAGGTCTGTACATGGGTACGCAGCATGGAGGATCTAGGGTTCTTGGGGTTGAACTGCTGCATCAGCTCGTACCACAGGGTGCGGGCAGCGCGCAGCATGGCGATTTCCATGAAGAAGTTCATGCCCACGCCAAAGAAGAAGGACAGACGCGGAGCAAAGGTGTCTACATCCATGCCTGCCTTGAGCGCGGTGCGTACGTACTCAACGCCGTCGGCCAGGGTAAAGGCACACTGCAGCACGGAATCAGCGCCGGCTTCCATGATGTGGTAACCGCTGATGCTGATAGTGTTGTACCGGGGCATATTCTTGGAGCAGTAGGCCATGATATCAGACACGATACGCATGGATGGCTCCGGCGGATAGATATAGGTATTACGGGTAAGGTACTCTTTTAAGATGTCGTTCTGGATGGTGCCGTTGAGCTGTTCCTGCTTGACACCCTGCTCCTCGGCAGTGGCGATCCACATGGCCAAGATCGGAATAACCGCACCGTTCATGGTCATGGAAACAGACATCTGGTCCAGAGGAATGCCATCAAAGAGGATCTTCATATCTTCGATGGAATCGATGGCCACGCCTGCCTTGCCGATATCACCGGCAACGCGGGGATTGTCGGAGTCATAACCACGGTGGGTGGACAGACTAAAGGCAACAGATAGACCTTTCTGACCGGCGGCTAGGTTTTTGCGGTAGAATTCGTTGGAAGCCTTGGCCGTGGAAAAACCAGCGTATTGACGAATGGTCCAAGGGCGGCCAGCATACATGGTGGCCATGGGGCCACGGGTATATGGTGCCATACCGGGCTGCTTGTCAATGAAGTCCAGACCTTGCAGGTCGTCGCTGGTGTAGAGTGGCTTGACCGTAACTCCTTCGGGTGAGCGCCAGTTCAGTGTATCAGGGGACTTCCCCTTCATCTGCTTGGTGGCGATTTCAACCCACTTGTCATAATTGCTTGCCATGTCGTGTGCTCCTTGTGTTGAGGGGATATCCCCAGAATAAAAAGCAGGGCGGTACATCGCCCTTTTGAAGGAAGCAGTCCTTCATTGTGGGCATGCACCGCGGCTATCGAGCCTGAGCACCCCGGCTGTTGCCGCAGCCAAGGGTGCTGCTTTTAAGTAGATTTATGGACGTTCGCTGATTTCTACCAGTACACCACCGGTGGCTTTGGGGTGGAGAAAGGCAATCTTACACCCTGCCGCGCCCAAACGTGGGGTCTCGTCGATCAGTTGCACGCCTTTTGCTTTTAGTTCGGCCAAGGCCTCTTCAATGTTTTCTACGCGGAAGGCCACATGCTGAAAGCCGCCTCTGCCGCCATTTCTTTCGATGAATTTGGCGATGGGGCCATCGGGATGAGTGGAAACGAGCAGTTCCACTTCACTTTCGCCCACGGGGAAGAATGCGGTGGTAACTTTTTGCTCTTCGACTGTTTCGGTGCCTTCCAGTTTGAGACCCAATACATCGCCCCAGAATTTCTTGCCTTCTTCCAAAGTGTTGACTGCTATGCCAAGATGGTCAATCTGAAGAATTTTCATTGTCGCATCTCCTTTTGTTATGTTTTTTGTACATGTTCATGACGAATGAAGCGTAGATAATGCGTCTGGATCAGATAATCTCTAAGTAGTGTACCGTGTTTTTTGTTTGGATGCATTACCTGCGTTGCTTTTCAAGCGGTGCCTGAAGAAAAGAAGCGCAGCCCGCCCCTTGCGGACTGCGCTCTTTACCGAAGGGTTTATGCACGCTTGACGAAAACTCCGGTTGGGTCGATTTCTTCGCGGATCAAGCGAACTTCTTCAACTGTAGGTGCCTTGAATTCAGAAACATTGTCTGCCACTAGTAACTCAAAACCAGTGGCTGCCTTGATGCTGTCCACAGTTTCACCAGGGAAGGTTTGGAGGAGACGCATGCGTTTCGATTTCTCCTCAAAGTCAAAGATGCCTTTGGTGGTAATGACCCGGTACGGACCCTTGCCTTGCATGCCGGCCTTGAAGCGGGCATCGGGGCTGCCATCCAGATGTCCAGGGCTGGTGACATAGGTCAGCTTTTCGCTGAATTTTTTCTTGTCGTGCGGCACTATGAGGATAGTGCGTTCGCAGGAAGCAGCCATATCGGCCGCGCCACCACTGCCAGGCAAGCGTACCTTGGGCTTTTGATAGCCATCGGGAAAGCTGCCGATCATGGTGGAGTTGAGGTTGCCATACATGTCCACTTCTGCGCCGCCGATAAAACCGAAATCGGCAAAGCCGCGCTGGGTCAGTTCAAAGGCGGCATTGAGACCTTGAAGATAGGAGGCGCCGGTAAAGGTTTTGGAATCGCCCACGGAAACTGGCAAACCGCGTTTCAGAGGCGGGCCGACTGCGCCGGCCTCAAATACAGGGATAAGTCCTGGTGCATGGGTAAGGACTGCCAGCAGTGAGGCAACCATGGGTAGACCAGTGCCCACAAAGACAATTTTATTGTTTTCCAAGACCTTAGAGCCCGCCACCACAATGATTTCCTGGGCGGTATAATCCGTCGATGCTGTCATGATAGCTCCTTGTCAGATGATTACACGAAATTGATTAGCCGTTTTCCAATGACACTGCGTCAGGCGAGCGCTTCATAGTTGTAGGCTTCAACAGCTTGGTCATGCAGCAACTGTTTTGCCGGCATCTTGGCGATGAATTCATCAAAGTTTGCCACACCGAAGACATGTTCATCATACCAGGCTTTCAGTGCATCGCTGGAACCCCCCTTGGCGATCGGGGCAATGAGTGCAAGAAATTTGCGGATATAGTCACTGCTGAAGTAGTAATGACGGCGGCAGGCACCTGGATATGCGCCGAAAGGTACGTGCACCACCGCATCCACAGCAGCAAAAGGAATGTTGATTTCGTTTGGATTTTTGGTCACCAGTTCGTGGGATACGAGTTGTTCGCAGGTGACGATCGTGTGTGCCGAAGCCATGGCTATTTCCACACAGGTACCCAGCGATCCACGGATAATGCAGTTGCCATACATATCGGCAACCTGAACGTGGAGTAGACCTACATTCGGGTTGCTAGCCGGCACTAAACCAATTTTTCTGCCGGTAAATGGGCAGTCGACGATTTTGGTGCGGCTGGTGTTTGTGATATCGCCACCAAGGGGGCTACGGGTGGGCAGGAAGGGCAGGCCCATGGCACCAGCCTTAAAACGGGCGGAGATGTTGTAGTTGCTCCAGTCTTCGAATTCGACCATGGAGTTTTCAGCCAGAATACGCCACGCTGGAGAAAGACCAAAGGCTTCGTGGGCCCAGTAGGCCAACTCAATACGTTTAATGGAACAGTGATCTGGACGGGCCAGCATGGCGCCAGCCAGAAATTCTGGTCCCAACCCGGCGGATTGAAAGGAAAGGGTGAGGTCTTTGAAGCCCTGACGAACCATTTCATGGGTCGTGGCAACGGGCTGGCGTACGTCAACAAAACCGCCAATGGCGACGTTGTCACCGTTCTTGACAAACTTGGAAACTGCATCCTTTAAGGTCATGCGTTTGTCACGCATGGATTTATCTTTAGTGACTAGCGCTGCTCTTGCCTCATCGGGTGACAAACCTGTCCAGAACATTTTTGCTGAATTTTCCAATGTGCTACCTCTCTGTGTTTGTCAAGCGTTGTTGATTGCCCGGCACTCGTCAGGGCACCGGTTTTCCCCCACCATAAAAAAAAGACCGATAGTAACGGTGGTCCGCTACCAAACGGTCTTTTTTTTATCGTTTTGCACTGGAGTCTTGCTCCTTTGTAGTCTGTTAGTTGTTGTCATAAATCAACGCAGAAGGTGTTTTAATCTAGAAACACTGTGATGCTGCCACTCAACATCCCGGCCCAAGACATGCCAGAAGGTTTGTTGCTGTCAGGAAACGGCCATGATGTTGTGACTGTTCATTTGAACTGTCTGCTGCTTTGTACTTGTTCCTCGCTCCTGGTTGCTGACTCAAGCAGGTCAGTACAGTCAGTACGGTTAAATATATGCGTTTTAGTTTTAGGCAACGGTGCCATGCATACAGGGACGGCAGCCTCAAGAATAGGATCTTGGGCCATGTCATACACCCTTGTACCTATTTGACGGGGCAGTTTTTGTCAACATTAAAATGAGAATGGCTTCACAGGAATCGTGGCAGAACTCAAAAAAAAGAGGCTAAAAACAATGAGAAAACCTTTGGCAGAGGGTGAGTGTACGGTGTGGTTGACAGTTGTTCCAGAACTTGTGGAGATCATTTTTTTCCGGTAAAGGGGAGGGGTGCCTTTCTCAGGCTGACATGGATTGGCTGGATACCTGGAGCATGTGTCTGCAAGGGATAGGCAACCTGAAAAGAAAGAGAAAAAATTACTAACACGCAAGGAGAGAGTATGAAGGTGTATACCGGGGGTGGCGATAAGGGAAAAACCAGTCTGTTTTCGGGAGAGCGCGTAGCCAAACACCATGTGCGCATTGATGCCTATGGCGATATGGATGAACTCAATTCCCTGTTAGGAGTTATCCGCGCCCTGCTACCGCAAGGGGAGATTCAGGTTGACCAGGATTTTGAGGCCATGCAGCGCAATCTTTTTATTGCTGGAGCCTGGCTGGCAACCACTCCGGATTCTCCGGCCATTGGCCATCTCACGCCACTGCCCACTAATATTGCCAAAGATTTAGAACAGCGCATTGATGCGCTTTCCGAAGTGTTGCCACCGCTTAAGGCGTTTATATTACCTGGAGGGAAAGCGGTTGCTGCCTGGGCGCATGTAAGTCGCACTGTTTGTCGTCGTTGCGAACGCAAGGTAACGTTGCTCATTGATATGGAAGAAACTCAGGATGACCCACAACTTGCGACTATACAGGTGTATTTAAACCGCTTGTCAGATTATCTTTTTGTCGCTGCCCGGTATCTAAATAACGTGCTTGGCCAAGAAGATATTCTTTGGAAGTAGCAAAAAAAGGGGAGAACTGACAGTTCTCCCCTTTTTACAAGATGTGGTGATGAGTTGAGGTCTGTCTTCGCCTCTGCTGGCAGGCGTCTTTCCTTTAGTGGTTTTTACCGCTAAAGGTGACGTATTCCCAGCAATCGGGCTGAGCGAACAAGGTTTGCAAAAAGTCCCGATGCAGGCTGTGACCCGAACGGTCGGCAATGATGTGACCCAATATAGGTGCGCCAGCCAGGGCGGCATCTCCAATAATGTCAAGCGTCTTGTGGCGGATAAACTCATCCTGATAACGCAGGCCGCCTTCGTTTAAAATGGAACGCCGATTCCAGTGGATGGCCACCACGTTGTCAAGCGAACCGCCAAGCGCAAGCCCATTTTTCCACAGTTCTTCAACCTGTTCCACATAGCCAAATGTGCGTGCCCTGGCAATGTCTTTGATAAAGCTCCCGCGGGTGATGGTGCTGGAAAACTGCTGCTTTTGAATGAGGGCGGCATCAAATTGAATGCTGCAACTGATCTGAAAAGTATTGCCCGGCTCTGCACGCATGCTTTTGCCGTCTGCACTGTACCCAACCGGTTTGGTAATGCGTAAATATTTTCGCAGGGCCTGCTGGCGGCTTCTTCCTACCTTACGCAAGGCCTCCACAAAAGGCCAAGCACTGCCATCCATGATGGGAACTTCATGGCTGTCCACGGTAATCCGCGCATTATCAATGCCCAGGCTTCTCAGGGCAGCCATGAGGTGCTCCACCGTGGAGATGCGGTTGTGGCCATCTTCCAACGTTGTGGCCAAGGTGGTGTCGCCTACGAGGTCAAAGCGGGCGGGAATGATCGGTTGGCGGGGAAGATCCGTACGAACAAAAAAAATACCGCTGTTTGCTGGCGCGGGATGGATGGAGAGGCGTACTTTTTTACCGGAGTGCAGCCCTGTACCGTTGCAATGCGCTGGTCGCCGGACTGTATATTGATGTCGTTCCAATTCAGTTTCCATATATAAATGCTTTGGCATAAAGGAGCGTGTGGAATAGCCACTTGGTGTATTTACCTAAGTGTTATGCAAAAAGCAGGCCAAATTGTTTTACGGTTACAAAACAGTAGGTTTTATTTGTTTTATTTAATAATATTAATATGTTGAATGGCTGGCGCTGGATTTTGGGCTTGATGGTGTTTCTCAATTGGGGTGTTGTAAAAAAGCCACACTTTATTGTGGTATGGACTGAGGTGTTTTTTTGCAACACCCAGTTCTATTTAAAAAAGAAAAGTGGTTCTCAATAAAACTCAGCCTTTTTCACCGGCCCCGTCTATCAAAACGCTTGCCACCCACTGAGCCTGCCTGTTGTTGAAGGACATTTCGTTAAGCGAGTGTATTCCCTTTGTAGCCAAATCCTAGCCAGAAGAATCGTGTTGGTGGCGCGGATGGATTAAGCGGGCAAGCCTTTTGCTACTCTACCCGATCAAGTGAGTTTTTTAAGTTCATCAATCGATAGAGGAGGATTTTGGCGATGAACCATTGCGTGGCAGTTTGGGCAGATTGGTACAAGGTCATAAACAGGGTTGACTATGTAATCTTTGCCGATCTCGCTCAATGGCACGACGTGATGAACGTGGATAAACCCTATCCCAAGTTCTCCGTACTTTTTCCCAAAATCAAACCCACAAACACAACAGGTTGATCCGTGATGCCGAATACATTCATCCCTCGCATTGCGATCACGTTCGTATCGGTTTACTAGTACCTGTGTCCTTTGACCCTCAGTGAACTTGCTGCCGGAAACGTATTCATCTGTAAAAATTGGTGTATCTTGGAGTCCATCAGAACCGAATGCCCAATCAATTCGTGCAGGACGCTCAATTTCACGATAAGGGATCGGATATGCGAGACCGGCAAAGGTGAATGGCGATCGATCCTCACACCGATAAAAAACGAAGACCCGGAAATCCCCTGAAGCAAGATTTTTGATCGTCTCTTGTCTAAAGTGAGATCGACTCTTCCCGTGCCAAATAAGCTTTTCTCCTTCCCAGCGATTGCCGTGGTCGTAACCAGTACGCCCTGGCCCCCCTATATTGCAAAAAATATAATAATCGTCACCATGGCGGTGATAGCCAGTCAACCAATTGCCTCCGCGCTGGGCTTTAGGGATGTCGAGGATATTGTAGATATCGTTTCGTGTATACGTTGCACTAACTTTGAACATTGAAAAAAGTGGCTCTTAATGAAACTCAGCATTTTTCACTGGCCCATGAGCCAGGCAGGCATTGAGCAGGCGCAAGGGAAGCTCTGGTTCCCAGAGCCTGCGGTTAAAGCGGTAGCAAAACTCATCAAGATATTCCTGGAGATAGTGCGAAGAAACACCGTGAAAAGTTCCGTTGATGAATTTCTTCATGTTACCAATCATGATGTGCACCAAAGGCAACCAGGTTTTGGCCTTATCCGGCGGTGTCACTTTCTTGAGGTGCTCATGCTCTTTGCCAACAGCGTTCAGCGCGGGCAAGGCGTCGGTCTTCACTGTCTGGGCAGTCCGTAAATGCCGAGCAAGAAAGGCTTCAACGCTTTTGTGACACACGCTGTCCACCGCCTGCATGGCAAGAAAGCCGGCTCCCTTTGCCCTGGTTTCAACCGCGACCAGCACAGGTCGTTTGCCGTCTGCACCCCTGCCCCGTTTACCGGAACGCTTGCTCCCCACAAAGGCATCATCAAGTTCAATCAGATTGGAAAGTTTGTAGATGCTGTCTCGATGGGCCATGGCTTGACGGATTTTCCGCAACATGCTGCGGGCAGTGGGCCAGGAAACACCCAGGTGTTTGGATGCCCGCAGGGCGGAGATGCCGCCTTTATCCGAAGCCATGAGGTAGATGGCCCAGAACCATTTGACCAGGGATATCTTGGTGGCATGAAACAGAGTCCCGGCAGTTATGGAGACTTGATGTCGGCAGCGTGCGCATTGGTAGAGCCTGCGCGAGGCAATGAGGTATGCTTTTGTGTTGCCACATGCAGGACATTGAAAACCGTTTGGCCATCTCACTTTGACCAGAGCCTTGGCGCAAGCTTGTTCCGTGCCGAATCGTTTCTGCCACTGTATCAAACTGAGTGCCGGCATTCGCATAGCAAGACCTCGTATTTGAAATATCAACCTGATCTTGCGTATAAATATAAGCATTATGCTGAAGCTTGTTAAGAACCGCTAAAGATTTTGTTATCTAAGGGTAGATTGCCTGCAAGAGCGAGGCGGCAAAATGTTCATCCAGCTCGACCTGCATGCGCAGGGCATAGAGGGGAAGTGATAGTTGGCTTGTCAGGGCGCCGATTTTAACCAAATCCTTTTCCGTGGTGATCAAAAACTTGGCGCCGCTGGCCTGGGCTTTGCTGCATAAATCCAGCAACTGCTTGGAGGTGTAGGCATGATGATCCGGCAGGGCGAGCTTGCTGGCTAGGGCGATTTGTAATGCGTTCAGAGTCCGGAAAAAAGAATCTGGCCCGGCAATACCGCAAAAGGCATAGGCAGAATCTGCCGGGTCGTGGCGCAAAGCGTTCAGAGAAACTGGTACTGAGGAACCATCTTCGTGCAGAACCAGGGCTGTTTCTGCACGATAGCTGGCGAAATATGTTGGCCGGCCTGGAAATTTTTTGACGAGAAGCTCGGCAAAAAGCTCAGCGCGCTGCCTGTTGTGCTCGTTGACCGCGGTCAGCACAAAGGCGGTGGCACGCTTGAGGGCGGAAATGGGCTCTCGCAGCTCGCCGCCAGGAAACACCCGGGAATTACCGGCCAATCTGTCGGCGTTGAACAGAACCAGGTCGACATCACGTTGCACAGCAAGATGTTGGAAGCCATCATCCAAAAGGAGGATATCTGCTCCCATGGCAACGGCCTTTGCCGCAGGCAAACGGCGCACCGCTCCGGTCAGCACAGGAACACCGGGCAGTGATTCGGCCAACAGGCGTGGCTCATCGCCGGCAAGCGCTGCATCCAGCAGGAGCCGTTGGCCATCTGCCACCACATTGACCTTGTCCTTGGCCTTTCCCCCGTATCCCCGGCTAATGATTGCCGGCTTTCTGCCATTTTTTTGCAGCAGCCTGGCCAGATATTGGACAAGTGGTGTTTTGCCGGTTCCACCCATGAGTAGGTTGCCTACGCTGATCACCGGTACCGGCATTTTGTACGAGGAAAAAAAGCCGCGCCGGTAGCCCTGCGCCCGCGCCAGCATGGCCAAGCTGTACACAGGGGCCAAGGGGCGGCCAAACATAAAGGCGAGCTGTTTCATGGGAAGTGCTGGTGCCTGGTGATTGTGTTTGCACAGTGTGCAGATTATGGTTTTTGATCAACGAGGACCAGTCTGTGCTCAGCGTTTTTTTCGTTGCAGGTTGTACTTCTTCATCTTGTACTGAAGCAGGCTTTTGGTTATGCCCAGCTTTTCCGCTGCCCGTGCCTGCACCTCATCGGCCTCTTCCAGGGCCTTGCGTACCAGTCGTTCTTCAATACCGTTCAAAATTTCTGGCAGAGTCAGGTGATCGGGAATAAACTGACTCAGTTCAAGGGACTCGCTCCACTGATGGCTGCTTTGCAGTGCTCCACTATCTGGTTGTACGTCTTCTGGGATGATAGTGTTATTTTCACACAGGATGGCGGCGCGTTCAATGGTATTCTCCAGTTCGCGCACATTACCTTCCCAGGGGAGACTGACCAGGAGGCGGAGTGCATCCAAAGAAATGTCAAGTTTTTTCCCCAGGGATTTGCCGCTTTTTTCGATGAAATGTGTCACCAGGGGAGGGATGTCGTCGGTTCGCTCCCTAAGTGGAGTAAGGTGGATGTGGATAACGTTCAAGCGATAGTACAAATCGTCGCGGAAGCTGCCGCGTTCAATTTCATCTTTCAAGTCTTTGTTGGTGGCGGCAAGGATGCGCACATCGGCCTGTAGGACCTGGTTGCCACCCACCCGTTCAAAAGTTTTTTCCTGCAGAACACGCAACAACTTGGCCTGTAGCCTGGGGGCCATTTCGCCGATTTCATCCAGAAACAGGGTGCCGGTGTCAGCCAGTTCAAAACGCCCCTTGCGCATGCTGACGGCATCGGTGAATGCACCTTTTTCATGACCAAACAGCTCGCTTTCCAGCAGGTGCTCGGAGAGGGCGGCACAGTTCACCGAAATAAACGGTGCCTCTTTACGGTTGCTGTGGGCATGGATGGCTCTGGCCACCAACTCCTTGCCAGTACCTGATTCACCGGTGATGAGCACCGAAGAGGCGGTTGGTGCCACTTTTTCAATCAGTTGGTACACCATCTGCATGGAGGGGCTTTTGCCGATCATGCCGGAAAAGCCGGAGCGGGGACTGGCCTCTTCCCGCAGACGGCGTATTTCCCGGACCAGGGCATAATGCTCCAGGGCCTTATGGATACTGGCCAGGAGCTGCTGGTTGGAAAAGGGTTTAGCCAAATAGGTGAAGGCACCCAGGTGCATGGCCTCTACTGCTCGTTCCACCTCGGCATAGGCGGTAATGAGAATGACCGGTAATTCCCGGTTGAACTCCTTAATTTTTTTGAGGAGCTCAATGCCGTCCATACCCGGCATTTTCATGTCGGTCAGGACCAGATCCAAGTCTGTATTATGGACAATGGGCAGGGCGGCGGTGCCGCTGTCTGCGGTGAAGATTTCATAGCCTTCGTCCCGCAGCAGCTCGGAAAGCACTATCTGGTAGTTCGGTTCGTCGTCGACAACAAGGATGCTGTGCATGGTCTCTTGGTACAGATAATTGTTAATACTGGTCTGCCTGGCGGCTGGCAATGGCGTTTAGTAAAGGTTGCAGCAAAGCGGCAGAGGGGCAGAAGCCGTTTGTGTGGCTAACCAAAGGGTGACTTGGCCTGGTTGCACCATGAAAATCACTGCCACCGGTAACCAGAAGCTGGTGGCGCTTGGCAAGTTCCATCAGTTGACGACGGAACTGCTTGCTATGGGAGGGGTAATACACTTCCAGGCCATCCAAGCCGTGGTGGATGAGTTCTTCTATCAGGGTGGTAACAATTCGTATGTCCGGATCAAGCGTCCCTGGGTGGGCCAATATGGCTACGCCACCCATGCGATGAATCATGGCAATGACCTCGCTTACAGGGTAGGTGAAGCGGGGTGCCCAGGCCGCCTTGCCTCGAGCAAGGTACTGTTCGAAGGCTGCGCTAAAGTTTGCCACCACTCCCCGTTCCACCAAGAGCTGGGCAAAGTGGGGGCGGCCAGTTTGCCCTTCGCTGGAGATGGCTTCAACGTCCTGCATGCTAATGTCTATATCCAAGTCCTGCAGTTTGGTCACGATGGACTCGTTACGCTTGGCGCGGCCTTTTTGTAAGGGATGCAGCCAGGTATCCAACTCCGGCCAAGCGGGATCAAAGCCATAGCCTAGAATATGCACAGTGTGGCGCCGCAGGGTGGTACTTATTTCCACACCGCTGATGACTGCAAGGCCCACTTCACGTCCATATTGCAACAACTCGGCCACACCTTCCACGGTATCATGGTCAGTGAGGGCAAGGCCCTGCAAGCGGTTTCGCAAGCCGAACTCGACCAGCTCTTGTGGCGTGTGGCTGCCATCGGAGTAAAGTGAGTGGGTATGCAGATCAATGCACATGGGCTTGTTGTTGCGGAATATTGAGAAGTTATTTATCCGTTAACCATACCACAGACCCTGGTGAAAATGCAAATCGATTACTTTTTTGGGCCAATAGCACTCAAGCTGTGGGCAGGAAGATCATTTGGCAGAGGCGTTGTGTTTGGCTAACTGACTAGTTGAATACCAACAATGGAAAGGATCAACAGGGTCAAAAAAAATAAACGCCAAAATGTTATGGGTTCGGCAAGAAAAAAAATACCAACCAGGACACTGCCCACGGCACCAATACCTGCCCAAACTGCGTAAGCAGTCCCAACCGGGATGGGATATTTGCCGCCCATGGCAAGATAAAGCAGGTACATGCTTAGAGAAACACAAACAAGAAAGCTCAGCAACCAGTACCACATGGTTGGGCCACTGCTGTGCTGGGCACGGGACAGGCTGATGGCAAAGCAAGTCTCAAAGAGGCCCCCAATTATAAGCAAAATCCAATTGATGTTCATATAGTATGGGTTTTTAATTTAAAAGATCTCTGTTGTAATAGAATAAATAAGGATATTATCATGGTTATTTAACAGCGACTAATCCATTGAATCTAACATTGAAATAAAAATACATGGGCATTTTAACAGAATTTGAACAACATATTCAATAATATTGTATTTGTTCTCTTTTTTATAAGGATTTGTTTTTGCTTCTCGTTCTTAAAAAATATAACATGCTGGGCCCTGCAAAAAAGACATTGCTTGCGCCTTCATCGAAGGTTAACGGTCTGTCTGCAACTTGGCAGATCAATATCAAGCTATCAGTCATTCTGGATCTGCCCGACCTTGCCTGCCATGGAGATGCATGGCGTATGTGTAGTTTCTTCTACTCCTTTGGCGCAACAGTCACCACTGCTGCCTGACTCTGCTGTAGATATTTACGCGCCAGTTTTTCTATTTCTTCTTGCTTGATCGAACTGAAATCTTCCAGGATGTTCTTTGGCCATTGCAGCTGCTCCGGATGCCGGCTGCAGAGGCTGAGTACCGTGTTCAGCCAGTAGGTATTGCTGCGCAATTGTTCTCGAATGGCGGTGAGAGTGGGTTCCTGCGCCCGTTTGAACTCCTCTTCACGTATGCCCCCAGTGCCCAGGCTGGCTGCCACCATCATGACCGTTTGTGCCAGCTCCTCGGCTTGGGCCGGGTCAACAATGAGCCGGCTCTGCAAGAGGCCAAAGCCAGGATCGATTCTGCTGGGCAGGCTGAAAACTTGAGGCGAGTAGGTTGCTCCCAGTTCCTCCCGAATCTTTACCCGCAGGCGGTCATCCAACACGCTGGCCAGCATGTTGAGGCGGCGACTGCGGTCAATGTTCCAGAAGTCGTCTGTTTTCCAGGCAACGGTCAGCTGTGCCTTGCCGGATGAACTAGGCGCCTGGAGGCGCAGGTGTTCTCCCTGGGGAAAAGAAATTGGCTTTTCCACAAAAGCTGGCTGCGCAGTGCGCTGCTCTGCGCCAAAATAGGTGCTGAGCAGATGATAAGCCTGTTCCAGGTCAATATCACCAACCAGGTTGATTTCAAGGGCTGCCTGGCTGAAGATTGGGTGCAGCCAATCGCTGAGTTGTGCCAGAGTAAGGGCATCTACTTCAGCCCAGCTCGGTAGTGAATAGAAGCGGCTGCCGCCGCTGAGGAAGCGTTCCCCTTCCAACTGGTGCATGCCTTCAACCGAGTTGCCCATCTGTGCATACATCTGCCTCAGTCGCTCTTTGCTCAGTGCAAAGGCTTCTTTTCTGAAGCCGGGATCGTGCAAGCGGGCATAGAGCAGTTGCACAAGCAATTCCAACTCAGAAGACAGTGCTGTGCCAGAAAACGAAAAACTCTCGGGACCAATGGCAAAATCAAGGTTTACATTGCTTCCGGCCAGGGCCTGGCCCAGTTGTTCGCGGGTCATGGTTGCGGTGGCGCTTTCCTTTACTACACCTTGTGCGAGTATGGCCGCCCCTGGCAGCGATTCGCTCTGTCGGCCTCCGCCAAAATGGGCACTCAACATTACCTGGTTGGGCTGAAAATCAGTTTTTTTGATGTGGATAACCACGCCACCGGCAAGGCGCATGCTGTGTATGCCAAGGTTGGCATCACTGTCCTGGCTGACGATCGTGGCCGCCTGCTGTGGAAGGGGTAGATAGGGAAAGGCCAGCTGCTGCTCTTCCTGCCATTGGGGTAGATCAGCCTGTGTGTTAGTGTTGTATAGCTTCTGGATCTGCTCTTCGGCCTGGGCCCGAGTTAGACCAGCCAGGGCTGTGCCTGCCACGCTCACTGTTCTGGGCTCGGCAGGCCACATGTCCTGCAGGGCACGCTGCACATCGTGTAAACTGCTTTGTTCTACCAGAGGGGCGAAAATATCCCTTTTTTGCACCGGTGACAGGGAGACCTCATTGTCGTTGAGGTTACGGATAAGTTCCATGGCCAGTTCGCGGCTGTCGCGGGCATCTGCGGTTTGCACTTCTTTGTCCAGCATGGCCCTGATTTCTTTTTTGCCCCTATCCAGTTCCGCCATGCTGAAACCATGGTGCAGGGCCTGTTCCAGGGCAGTCTGGAGTAGAGTTACCCCCTGTTGCCAGTCAGTGGATTCGGTGCGGGTTGTCAGCAGGCTGTATTGGAACTGCCGGACAAAGTTGCCTGAAAAGGCCATGGTTTTGGAAAGAGGGCTGGCTGCGCTTCGTTCCAGTTGCTGTAGACGGTTGTTCAAAAGAACAAGCGCCAGGTAGCGGTGGAGTAGTTTAGTTTCACGCTGCAAGGTGTCTGGGCCGGGAAGCCCGGGGCTGACGGTGGCCAGGCTGACTTCAGTGTAGCCAAGTTCGGGCTCTGCAATATGACGTACTTGTATACCAGTGGTCCGGGGCTTGCCATAGTCGGGGCAAAATGGCTGCGAATCAGCAGCCGGGCTAAGAGAAGAAAAATATTGCTGTACCAGGCGCTGGGCCATGGCGATGTCCATGTCGCCAACCACCACCACAAACATGTTGTCAGGCCGATACCAGCGTTCATAGTAGGAACGCAGCAGGGTGGCATCGGCCCCTTGCAGAACGGCATCTGTGCCAATGGGATCGCGTTCGGCCACCAGGGTACCGGTAAAATCAAAGGCGAGTTGTGCCTTGCGTGCCCTGGCTGCCGCTGTATCGCGGGTGCGTTTTTCTGCCATGATAATGCCCCGTTCCCTGTCCACCTCCTTTTCCAGGAGCAGGGCACCCTGCGCATAGTCTGCCAGCACGAGAAAACCGTCGGACAAGGTTTTTGGGTTGGGGTCGGGCAAGATGAGTTTGTAGACCGTTTCACCATAGCTGGTATGGGCATTGGTGTCGGCACCAAATCCCATGCCAATGGATTGGAAATATTCCACCAGGGTGCCTGGCGGATAGTGCCTGGTGCCATTGAAAAGCATATGCTCAAGGTAATGTGCCAAGCCGCGCTCGGTATCTTTTTCCTGCAGTGATCCGGCCTGGATGTTCAGGTACATGGCCACCCTGTTTCTGGGCTCCCGGTTCTGTTTGAGGACATAGCGCAGCCCGTTGTCCAGGGTGCCAAACACCAGGCTTGGGTCCACGGGTAAATCACTGGTGTCATGGGGCCAGCCTTGGCTTAGGCAGTTGTTGTCTTGCGCCGCTGGCACCTGGTGCAGATTTTTTGCCTGCAGGGTGAGTGGGAGAAGCGTAATGAACGCAAACCAGAAAATGATGCGCAGACTCGTCTGGTAAATCAATGGTCTCTGCATTGCCTGGGACCTTCTCTTCAGGTACATTTTGGTGGATAGAATTAAACCTACACTATAGGACGCCGGGCAAGAGGAGACAAGATGAACTTGAAGGATAAAAGGGCGCTGGTACTGGGGGCTGCGCGGGGAATCGGGCGAGCCATTGCCCGTTTACTGGCAGATCAGGGAATGCGTTTAGCTCTGCCCTGGTACGATTGGCCTGAATCGGTTGCCAGTCTGCAGGAGGAGTTTGGCAGTCCATCCGGACGGCATTTACTTATGCAAGCGGATCTACGGCAGGAGCCAGACGTTGCTGACCTATGCGGGCGCATCACAGAGCAACTGGGTGGTCTGGAGGTGGTGGTCAACAATGTGGAGCGCGGTGGTATGCCGATTGTGCACGGCGATTACAGCCGTAAGGTGAACGAGCAGCAGTGGCAGCTCGAGTTGGAGAGCACACTCAAGGCCAAGTGGCTGGTGTGGCGGCACACTTTACCCCTGCTCAAACAGGGGCCCCAGGCTGCGGTGGTGAATGTTTCTTCCATTGCCGCTGCAGTGGGCCGAAGTGGCCCTGCGGCAATGCTGTTCAGTGACGGTTATGCTGCAGCCAACCGGGCAGTGAACACGTTTACCGAACAATGGGCCCGCGAAGGTGCACCTACGATACGGGTCAATGAATTGATGCTCGGGTTGATCGATAGCCGCCATGGCCCCGGCACCCGGGGTTGGCAGGCGCTCAGCAATGAGCAACAGGAGGCCCTGCGTGTGCATACCCTTTTGGAACGGACAGGTAACCCGGACGAGGTGGCACGGGCTGTCCTTTTTTTGCTACGGGATGCCGACTATTGTACAGGTGCGATCCTGCGCATGGATGGTGGCTATCTGCTTGGAGGGGATAAAGGCGTGGAGATGCCCCCCGGTGTTCTGGAGTGAAACGGGTGTGGGGCCTTATTCGTCCAAGGCCCAGTCAGGGATGTGGTGGAGGACATACTCGGTCAGGGTTTGCATGGATGCCGAGTCCTTGCCACTGACCCCAACGTCGCGCATTATCTCCTCATAGTCGAACCAGCAGATGGCACGATCGGCATGGTTGTACACCGTGAGTATGCGACGGTTGGGATTGTCTATATCTTCTTCTTCCTGGATGGCGGCAACAATATCCACCGCTTGTTCATAGGGAAGAAAACGGATGGTATCCTCACTCATGCTCTACCTGACCGGATAAAAGGGATAGAGGGATTTGACTAAGAGGTCTGGCGGATCGGTTTGACCACAGCTCCGGAGCGGATACATCTGGTACAGGCGTTAATCTGCATGGTGCCACCCTTGCTGTTCAAGGCGCGCACTTTTTGCAAGTTGGGCAGCCAGCGACGACGGGTTTTATTGTTGGCATGGCTGATATTGTTGCCGGTAATGGGTGCTTTTCCACAGATGGCGCAAACGCGTGACATGGTTCAGTCTCCTAAAATTTTACAAAATCACAAGAATGTCAATATAACAGAACGATTTAAAAGGGCAAGAATTTCTTTGTACTTTTTTGTGCGTGCAGCACCGTGTGCACAAGAGGTGAGCAGGGTAACACCCAAAGACAGCTGCTGTCTACTTCTGGTGCCCGGTCGCACGGGCTCTTTGACAAAAGGATTGAGCAAGTAGGGTTTGTGCTGGTATAAATGAGGCGCGGCGACAAAACAGATTGCGGTTGTCGCCTGTTGCAGTGCACCTTTTGAGCTTGATGCGTTCATGGAACTTTCTCCCACTTTTTTTGAAGCGATTTTCTCCTGGCGTACCGTGCTGGACATAGTCCTGATCAGCACCGGTCTTTTCTACTTGCAGCGCACCTTTTGGCGGCTGGGTACCTGGAAGATCATGGACGGCATTTTTATTGCCTTTTTTGTCTTTATCGCGGCCAACCTGCTTGATTTGCAGGGGATAGAATGGATTTACAGCAATGTCAGCCATGTGGCCCTGATCGGCCTTATTGTCATCTTTCAGCCAGAGTTGAGAAAGGTCCTGGAGGGGACGGTATGGGTTTCCCCCAGCACACGTCAATCCGAGGATAACCGCCTGCCCCTGCTGATCGCCGACTGCCTCAGGGCCATGGCCAAAGACAGCTGCGGCGCACTGATTGTATATCCAGGCAGGGAGCCCTTGGCAGAAAAAATATCAGGAGGTTTTTTACTCAACGCCATCCCAAGCTACCCGTTAATTCTCAGTATATTTGATCCCAGTTCTCCTGGCCATGATGGTGCCATCATTATAGAAGGGGAGCGCATCACTCGTTTTGGTGTGCGCTTACCCATGTCCAACTCCTCTCGCTTGGCCAATACCTATGGCACCCGCCACCATGCTGCCATGGGGTTGGCTGAACAGACCGATGCCCTGATATTGCTTGTTTCCGAAGAGCGGGGACAGGTTTCTGTCTTTTTTAATGGCCAAATGCTGTCTGTGGATAGTGCCGAAGAAATCAGCGCTCTCATTGTTGATCACCTGCAGAGCATGGGCCATATGCAGAAAAAAAAGAAATCATGGTCCATCAGCAGGGTGGCCCTGGTCCAGGTGGCCGTCAGTTTAGTGGTTGCCACTGCTTTTTCGCTCTTGGTGCTCGACAAGACCCAAGACACGGTGGAACGGAGCTTGGTTGCGGCCGTGGACTATACATCTGCAACTGCTGATGGTTCGGTATTGGTGGGCGACAAGGCCACAGAGGTTAAACTCCATCTTAGTGGGCCGCTTACCGAAATAGCAACGCTTACCCAGAATCCACCGCACGTGGTCATTGATTTGAGAACCATTAATCAAGGCAGTCATTCCGTGCTCATCACCAGTGACAATCTCTCTCTACCCAAAAACGTGACCTTGCTGGATGTTTCCCCGGCCCGGTTGGATTTGACCCTGGCACCCATGGAGGAGAAAAGCCTGCCGATTACCCCGCAACTGGTGGGAAAATTGCCGGCTGGTTTGAAGTTGAAAAAGGTGACGATCAATCCCGAGGCGGTGCAGGTGAGCATGCCCAAGGTCAAAAATGACCGTGACATGGAGAAGATCCTGACAACACCCATCTATCTGGATTCCATTACCACGGATAGCCGTATCTTTTGCGGAGTCATAGCCCGTCCTTCCATTCAGCCCCTTGCAAAACGCTGGCCAGATGTTGAAGTGACCATAGAGGTTGAATGGAAGCAGCCGCGCGGTAATGTCGCTGAAAAAAGCCCTGATAAAAATTGAAATACAAGTTGAACCAGAGAGTCAATGCGACAGACGACCTGTCTACTTCATCGAAATAATACATGGTGACCCTGGCAAATGCCTCCAGCGCGACGAGTTGGAAGCGCTGCATCCTTCAGGGCTGAGCAGGGGTTATCCAAAGAGGAGCAGCGCCGGGGCGGCAGGGGCAAGAGAAGCCTATGCAGCAGCACCTTCAGGTTGGGGATAATCGATCAGTGATCTGCGCCATGAACTCAAGCAGCAGGATCTGGAACTGGTGGGCTGGCTCAGGCACCTCAGCAGGCCCTATCTCCTGGTCTATGCCAAGGCGGATAAACTCAGCTGCAACCAGCAGGAGAAAAACGCGGCGCTTCTGGATGCGGCCTTGAAGGTGCACCAGGTGCACCGGCGCGAACGTGTTGTGTTCTCGTCCCAGAGCGGGCAGGGGCGGGATGTCCTCCTGGCCAAAATCCAGACCCTGGCCGGCCTGGTGCCCGCCACACCAGGCGGATGATGTTTGAGAGTTGTTTCCGACTGGCGTAACAGTTGCAGACAGCAAGTCAGGCCGACTGCCCTGCGGCTTTCACCTCCACCATCACATCATAGAGGGTGCTGCCCTGGCCACTGTCGGTCAAGCGCTGTGAAGTCAGGGCATTGATGCCGCGTTTTCCCGCTAAAAATTCCGTCCACCACACCCCTTCACAGACCACCGTGCCCGGCCGGGTTCTCTCGCTGATGCGAAGGGTACACTGCACCTCGCCGAGCTGGTTATAGACCAGCACCTCCTGGCCATCGCCCAATCGGCGCGCCGCCGCATCCTCTGCATGTATCAGTAACTGCATTTGCCCCTGTCGGGCGCGCAGCCGATCCTGCTCGTAAAAGCTGGAGTTCAGGGCATAGGGTGTAGGTGCTGACTGCAAAGAGAGCGGATAGCCATCCTGCCCGGCATGGGTGGGCAACAGGCGGGGCAGGGCTTCATCCAGGCGTTTGTTCAGGATTTCAATCCGCCCTGATGGCGTTTGCCACACCCTTTTCGCATCGCCCGGAACCCGCAGGCGCACCGGCTCACCCGCCCGCAGCGCCGCATTCATGGCCTCATCGCGCCAGGCATTGCTCTCTGCCAGCAACTGATCGATAAGGGCGCTTGCAGGCTGCTCAAAGAAAGGCTCCTCCATGCCCATACCTGTACCCATCATACCCTGCGCCAGCAGGCAGAAAACATCCCAGTTGGGTTTGGCCTCGCCAAGCGGCGCAATTACCGCCTCGCAGCGCTGCACCATATAGTTGCCGTAGGAACGGTAGATATCCGCGTGCTCAAGGGATGAGGTCGCAGGCAAAACAATGTCTGCGTAGCGGGCGCTATCGGTGAGGAAACGCTCGTGCACCACGGTGAACAGGTCTTCCCGCATCAGCCCGCGGATAACAGCGTTCTGATCCGGAGTGACTGCTGCCGGATTGGCATGGTAGACATAGAGGGACTTAATGGGCGGAGAATCGAGCGTATTGAGCGCATCACCCAACTGATTCATGTTCACCAGACGCACCGGATTTTTGCTGAAATCTTCCCGGGTGATTTTATGCAGGGGAAAGGCTGCGCCTGTTGAGGTGGCGCTGAGCAGGCCGCCCCCTTTTTTCTGCCAGGCACCGATAAGCGCAGGCAAACAGGTGATGCTGCGCACGGTCATGGCGCCGTTGCCATAGCGGCTCAGCCCGCTGCCCAGACGAATGAAGGGCGCTTTGGCTGCAGCATAAAGATGGGCCATCTCTTCAATGGTTGCGGCATCAAGGCCGCAGACCGCAGCCATTTTCTCCGGCTTGCAGTCCGGCAGTACTGTGTCGGCAAACTCCTCAAAGCCCAGCACATTCTCCTGGATAAAGGCCTGGTCACAGAGCCGGTCACGCACCAGCACGTGCATCATGCCTAGGGCCAGGGCACCGTCTGAGCCCGGTTTGACCAGAAAGGTTTTGCTGGCCGCATTGGTGGCGTGGCTGGCCCAGGTATCAATCACCCAGAGGCGCGCGCCGCCACGCTTGGCCGCCAGTGCATCCCGCATGGTGTGGATACTGGTGGCTGCGGCATTGATACCCCAGAGAATGATGAGATCACTTTCCTCCATTTCCTCAGGATCCATGGCAGGCGTTGAGCCCATGATCATGTTCCAGCCCGCGCCCTTGGCAGGTGAGCAAATGGTGCGCTCAAGCCTAGATGCGCCCAGGGCGTGGAAGAAAGGGTGACCGGCATTGCGCTGCACCAGGCCCATGGTACCAGCATAGGAGTAGGGCAGAATGCATTCCGCGCCGTGCGCGGCAATCAGCGCTTTCCATACAGTACAGATGCGCTCGATGGCCTCTTGCCAGGAAATGGGAGCAAACTCGCCCGCACCCTTTTTGCCGACTCGCACCAGTGGTGTTGTCAGCCTGCGGGGTGAATGCACCGTTTCCTCGTAGTGCTGCATCTTAGGGCAGAGCAGCCCACGGGTGACAGGGTGCTTCGGGTCGCCCACCACCTTGACGGCGCGGCCATTTGCCACTGTAACCAAAAGCCCGCAGGTATCCGGGCAGTCAAAGGGGCAGACCGAGCGATAGACGCCGTTTTTATGCATGGTGCTTGTCTGTGAAACGGGATCGCGGCTCGTTAGAGCCTGCGTGTAGAGGAGTAGCCCTTCACTGATCCGACTTCAGCACGGCCAGAAAGGCGCGCTGGGGGATATCCACATTGCCCACGGTTTTCATGCGTTTTTTGCCGGCCTTCTGTTTTTCCAGAAGTTTTCGTTTACGCGAAATATCGCCGCCATAGCATTTTGCGGTCACATCCTTGCGTAGGGCCGAAATGGTTTCCCGGGCAATGATGTTGCCGCCGATGGCTGCCTGGATGGCGATCTTGAACATCTGGCGCGGAATCTCCTCCTTCAGGCTCTCGCAGGCCTTCAGCCCGCGTTCCCTGGCCCGGCTGCGGTGCACCAGTTGAGAAAGTGCGTCTACCTGCTCGCCGTTGACCAGAATATCCAGTTTGACCAGGTCGCTTACGCGGTAGTCGGCCAAATCATAGTCAAAGGAACCATAACCCTGGGTAATGGACTTGAGGCGGTCGTAGAAATCGTAGATCACCTCGGCCAGCGGCAACTCGCAGTTGAATTCGATGCGGCCGGGCATGGGGTAGTGGTACTTGGTGTTTTCACCGCGCCGTTCCATGCACAGGGTCATCACCGCGCCCATATAGCGTTCCGGAATGTGGATGGTGGCCTTGATATACGGTTCTTCTATGCGATCGATGGTGGCTGGATCGGGGAAGTAGGAGGGGTTGTCCACTTCCAGGGTGCTTTTATCGTTTAGGTAAAAGGTGTATTTAACTGTGGGTACAGTGAGAATGAGCGAGATGTCGAATTCGCGCTCCAGCCGTTCCTGCACCACCTCCAGGTGCAACAAGCCAAGAAAGCCGCAGCGGAAGCCAAAGCCAAGCGCCGCGGAAGAGTCCTTTTGAAAGGTGAGGGCCGCATCGTTGAGTTTGAGTTTTTCCAGGGCACTGGCGAGATCTGCATAGTCGTCGGTGGAAACAGGGTAGAGTGAAGAAAAGACCACCTGCTGTACCTCGCGGAAACCGGGCAAGGGCATTGGTGCAGGGTTCTCCTTCAAGGTAATGGTGTCGCCGGGCCGGGTGTCGGAAACGGTTTTCACCCCGGCAATCACATACCCCACCTCACCGGCGCTGAGCTGTTTGGCCGGCTCCCGGCGCAGCCGGAAGAAACCCAGCTCCTCCACCTTGTATTCAGCCTCGTTGGACATAAACAGGATGGTGTCGCCGGTTTTGAGTACGCCGTTGACAATGCGCACCGAGATGACTGTGCCCCGATACGGGTCATAGCTGGCATCAAAAATCAGGGCCTCAAGCGGCTTGTCTGCATCGCCGCTGGGAGGGGGCAGATGGGTGATAATCGCTTCGAGCAACTCTGGCACGCCTGTCCCGTTTTTGGCGGAACAGCGCTGGATGGTGGCTGCATCAAGACCAAGGTCTTCGTCAATCTGGGCGGTAATTTTTTCTGGATCAGCGGCTGGTAAATCGATTTTGTTGATCACTGGAATGACGACTAGGTCGTTTTCCATGGCCAGGTACAGGTTGGCTAGGGTCTGGGCCTCCACGCCTTGGGCCGCATCGATGAGGAGCAGGGCTCCTTCGCAGGAGGACAGTGCCCGGGAAACCTCGTAGCTGAAATCCACATGTCCTGGAGTGTCCACTAGGTTCAGGGTATAATTTTGACCATTTTTGGCGCGGTAGGGCAGGCAGATGGTCTGCGATTTGATGGTGATACCGCGTTCTCGTTCGATGTCCATATTGTCGAGCAGCTGGTCTTTGTATTCCCGGTCGCTGACCATGCCGCAGAGCTGGATCAGCCGATCGGCCAGGGTGGACTTGCCGTGATCGATATGGGCTATAATACTGAAATTTCGTATATGATTCATATTGATTGGGGTGGAAAAAATAAAAATATCGAGTGGAGCCTATACATAGCACAGATCAACGGGAAATTAAACACCGGGTGGGGCTAGTACGATTACAGTGTTTTTTTTTCTCAATTCGAGTATCCTTCTCGTGTGAAAGCCTACAAGGTGGTGTTCCATCCCTTGATATGGCTTGTTTTTGTAGATATTTCAGGAACAGATGAAAAAAGAAGATACTATTGAAATACAGGCTGAAGAGCCCATGCACCAGCCTCTGGTCCTGATTGAGAATGAGGAAAACCTCCCTGCGGTCAGCAATCCGGCCCTGCATCGTTATTTGCAGGAAATCAGCCAGTATGAGTTGCTCAGCCGTGAGGAAACCGAGGAGTTGTCCATTCGTTTCAGGGAAACCGGAGATCCCAATGCAGCGTACCGCTTGGTTTCATCCAACTTGCGCCTGGTGGTCAAGGTGGCGATGGATTTCCAGAAATACTGGATGCAGAATTTTATGGATTTGGTACAGGAAGGAAACGTTGGCCTGGTGCAGGCCACGAAGAAATTCGATCCCTACCGGGGAGTGAAGTTTTCTTACTATGCCGCGTACTGGATTCGTGCCTATATCCTGAAATTTATAATGGATAATTGGCGGCTTGTAAAAATCGGCACAACCCAGGCCCAGCGTAAGTTGTTCTTTAGCCTCAATAAAGAAAAAAGGCAGCTGGAGTCCCAGGGTTTCAAGCCAGATGTCAAGCTGCTGGCTGAACGGTTGAACGTGAAGGAAAGCGAAGTCGTTGAAATGAGCCAGCGCATGGACAACTGGGATGTTTCCCTGGAAGCACCGGTGCGCAGCGATTCCGAAGACGAACAAAAAAGCTTTCTTCCTTCAGATGGCCCGGGTATTGAAGAAGTGGTGGCCAGCCAGCAGATGCGGGAGCGTTTGGGAGATATGCTAGCCTCCATTGACGATAAGCTCAATGAAAAGGAGCGGATGATCCTGCAGGATCGTTTGCTCACCGATGAGCCCAAAACCTTGCAGACCATTGCCGATGAGTTTGGCATTTCCCGAGAACGGGTGCGGCAGATTGAAGCCAATTTATTGAAAAAATTGCGGCGCCAACTGGAAAAAGATTTGCCTGATATTCAGGATTTTCTTGATAGCGATGCCGTTATTGTGGCTAAAACCGACTAATCGGTGACCTTTACTCTTCTCTTTTCCCCTTGCCCACTGTTCTGCATTTCCCATGAAAGTTCCCTTGCTTGATCTGCAGCCGCAACTGGAGCAGTTGCGGCCCCGTATCCTTGCTGCTTTTACCCGTGTTCTGGATTCCACTGGCTACATCCTCGGGCCCGAAGTGAGCGGCCTGGAAGAGCGTATTGCCGCCTACTGCGGCACCTCCTTTGGTGTGGGCTTGTCCAGTGGTACAGATGCCCTACTGGCGGCCTTGATGGCTTTGGATATCGGCCACGATGATCTGGTGCTCACCACTCCCTACAGTTTTTTTGCCACCATGGGTGTGGTTTTGCGCCAGGGAGCGTTGCCGGTATTTGTGGACATTGATCCGCATAGTTTCAATATGGATGCGGAACAGGCCGAGGCCGTGCTGGCGGCTGACCGGAAAAACGGCAGGAAGATCAAGGCGATTCTGCCGGTACATCTGTACGGACAGTGTGCTGATATGCAAAAAATCACCGCCCTAGCCGCGGAATTCGAGATCCCGGTGGTGGAGGATGCAGCACAGGCCATTGGCGCGGAATATCCCTATATGCAGGATGGCAAGGCGCAGTGGTACCGGGCCGGCAGTATGGGATTATGTGGCTGTTTTTCCTTTTTTCCCAGTAAGAATCTTGGTTGCATCGGTGATGGTGGCATGCTGACCACCTCAGATGATCGTTTTGCCGGTCTTGTCCGTTCCATCCGCAACCATGGTGCAGAACCCAAATACTACCATCAGCGCGTGGGCGGTAATTTCCGGCTGGATGCGGTTCAGGCAGCTATTTTGGCGGTCAAACTGGAGTGTCTGGAGCAATGGCATCAGCAGCGGGCAGACAATGCCGCCATCTACCGGCAACTGTTTGCTGCCGCAGGACTCAGTGACGATCCGGTTGCCTTGCCCAAGGAACTGTATGCCGAAGTTGAGGGTGCGCAAGAGCATCGCCACCACATCTACAATCAGTTTGTCATCCGCGTGCCTGAACGGGATGCCTTGCGCCAGCATTTGCAGGCCCAGCAGATTGGCTGCGAAGTCTACTATCCGCTTTGTCTGCACCAGCAGGAGTGCTTGCCGGTTCAGGTGAGCCGCAATCAGCATTTTAACGAGGCGGAAAAAGCAGCGGCATCCACCCTGGCCCTGCCCATCTACCCAGGGCTACATAAAGAACAGATCGCCTATGTGGTGGAAGAAATTAAGAATTTTTACAGGCAGGGCGGTTGAGCACACTCTAAGACCGATTCTTCTGTCTGGTTATCTATTCCCGCAAGCAATAGCGGGAATTTTTTATTTACAGCACCGAGAAAATATTTCCGGGGCGCATGAGGAAACAAAAGTACCCTTTCAAGGAGTAAAGAGATGGTGGAACGCATCCCGATGTCGGTAACCGGAAGCAGGCAGTTGCGCGAAGAACTGGAGCGCCTGGAGCGGGTGGAACGGCATGAAATCATAAAGGCGATAGAAACCGCCCGGGCACACGGAGACTTGAGTGAAAATGCCGAATACCATGCAGCCAAGGAGCGGCAGGGCATGGTTGAGGGGCGGATATTGTCTCTGAAGGATAAGTTGAGCCGTGCGGAAATTATCGATTGCTCCACGGTGCGGACGGATCGCATTGTTTTTGGCACGGTCATCACTCTTTTTGATGTGCTGACAGAATGTGAAGTTACCTACCAGATCCTGGGGCCGGAAGAGGTTGACGTGAAAAACGGTGCCATCTCCTTTCTCTCTCCCCTGGGCAAGGCGCTACTGGGCAAAGAGGAGGAGGATGAGGTGGTGGTAAAGACACCGGGAGGATTGCGCGAATACGAGGTGATCAGCATCAGCACCTCATCTTTGCCCTGAGTGGTTTGCCGGACAGAGCACCGGATTGTGCTATGGAGCAGGCTGCTGGATCAACGCGTTTTGGAAGAGCAAGGTGAGTTGTGCAATCGCCTTGTCCAGATCTGCTCCACTGGCAAGCCAGATACGTGAGGTTTCGTCAAGGGCGCCAAATAGTGCGAGTTTGGCCAGTTGTACGTCAATATCCGGGCGAAATACCCCTTTTCCCTGGCCTTCTTGGATGATGGCTGCCATAAGATCCAAATACTCGCTGAAGGTGTTGCTGCGATATTCTTTGATCAGTTTACTGGCTTGCCGCAGTTCGATATGGATCACTTCGGCCAGGGGACGGTTTTTGCGCATGGCCTGGAGGTGATGGGTAATAAAAATGGTCAGTTTTTTTTGTACATCTTCTTCTGCATTGAGTAAGTTGGTTACCTTGTCGATCAGTTTTTCTGTTTCCTGTGCGAAGACAGAGAGTAATATGTCGAGTTTGTTGGCAAAGTAGAGATAGATTGTGCCGTCGGCAACCTTGGCTTCTTTTGCTATGTCGGAGATACGGGCATTGAAGAAGCCCTTTTTGGCAAAGACCTTGGTTGCGGCAAGTATAATTTTGTGATGTTTATCGGGAGATTTCATTTAATGCGCAAAAACAAGATGTTGCCAAAGTCAACGAACAAAAATAATGAATGAGTGTTCATTCTTTAACAAAAATACCAATTTCTTTGTTTTGCTGTCAAGGAAAATGGCTGCGTGCAGATGTGCCATCGTTTGAAGCTGGTGGTCTGTGGGTTGGGTTAAATATAGGCCCAACAGGGGAGCGGTTACAAATTAATAGAATTAAAGATAAATAGAGGCATGAGGGAACAATGAAAATTCTTGTGGTAGGCGGTGGAGGGCGAGAACATACCTTGGTGTGGAAATTGCGCCAAGCCAAGGAAAACCACCAGTTGTTCTGTGCACCTGGAAATGCCGGTATGGTTGGGCTGGCCACCTGCGTGGATATAGCTGCCAACAATATTCAGGCACTGGTGGAGTTTGCCCTGCAGGAAAAGATCGATCTGACCATTGTCGGCCCGGAAGAACCATTGACTGGTGGCATTGTCGATACCTTTCGGGAAAAGGGACTGCGCATCTTTGGCCCGGATAAAAAAGCGGCAAAGTTAGAGGGCAGCAAGGTTTTTGCCAAGGAATTTCTTAAGAAATATCAGATTCCTACAGCCCGTTTTTGTGCTTTTTCCGAAATCGAAGCGGCCAAGCGCTACCTGGATTTCATAGCCTTTCCCTGTGTGGTCAAGGCCGATGGTCTGGCTGCGGGTAAAGGTGTGATCATTGCCCAGGACCGTGCCGAAGCAGAGCAGGCCATAGAGCTGATCATGCGTGAAAAGGCCTTTGGTGAGGCAGGCGAACAACTGGTCATCGAAGAGTGTCTGCGGGGTGAAGAAGCGTCTTTTCTGGCTTTTACCGATGGCAAGACCGTACTTGCTCTGCCATCGTCGCAGGATCACAAGGCAGCGTACGATGGCGACAAGGGACCCAACACCGGTGGTATGGGGGCCTATTCGCCAGCCCCGGTAATTACCGAGGAAATGACCAAACGGGTGATGGATGAGATCATGGTGCCGGTGGTGAGCGGCATGGCCTCCGAGGGGCGCCCCTATACCGGTATTCTGTATGCGGGCCTGATGATTGATAAAGATCGCGTGCATGTGCTGGAGTTCAACTGCCGTTTTGGTGATCCTGAATGTCAGCCATTGCTCATGCGCGTGCAGACAGACCTGGTGGAACTCTGTAACCACTGCATTGACGGCACGTTGGACAAGGCGCAACTTGAAATTGACCCACGTCCGGCAGTGTGTGTGGTGATGGCGGCAGAAGGCTATCCGGGTACCTATGCCCGAGGTCAGGTCATCACCGGCTTAGAGCAGGCTGCAGCCATGAAAAATGTCGAAGTCTTCCACGCCGGTACCAGCAGGCAGGACGGCCAGGTCGTTACCAACGGCGGCCGGGTGCTGGGGGTGACAGCCATTGGTGATACCATTCAGGAAGCAGTGAAGACAGCCTATGCGGCAGTGGATGTCATCCAGTGGGAGGGGAGTTGGTTTCGCCGGGATATTGCCTATCGGGCGCTGTGCCGCCTGTATGTCACGGTTAAGCCAATGGTTGGCATTGTGATGGGCAGTGATTCGGATTTGTCGGTCATGCGGGCAGCCGCAGAGTTCCTCGACACCATGCAGATCGGGTTTGAAGTGAGTGTGTGCTCGGCGCACAGAACACCCGAATATGCCGCAGCCTATGCCAAGGAGGCGCAGGGGCGGGGTCTGAAGGTGATTATTGCCGGAGCAGGCATGGCTGCGCACTTGGCGGGTATGATGGCGGCCCACACCTCTTTGCCGGTAATCGGCGTGCCGCTCAATGCCTCGTCTCTTGGCGGTCTGGATGCTCTGCTTTCCACTGTGCAAATGCCACCGGGTGTGCCGGTAGCCACCATGGGCATTGGCGCGGCTGGAGCGAAAAATGCTGCGGTTTTTGCGGTCCGTATGCTCGCCCTGCAAGATGCCAAGCTGCAGGAGCGGCTGGTACAGTATGGTGCAGATATGGCAGCAGAGGTGGCGGCAAAAAATGACAATTTAAAATGGTAAGTTGAGCCTGTGGGCACTGGCCCTTCTCTCATCGAGCCCGTGGGCGAAGCTGCTCTGATGCGGGCGGTGCGGTTGCTACAGGCCGGTGGTGTGGTAGCCTTTCCGACGGAAACCTATTATGGTCTGGCAGTTGATCCGTTCAATGCCCAGGCCTTGGAGCGTCTTTTTGTATTGAAGGCGCGATCGCAAGCCAAGCCGGTACTGGTGCTGGTGCAGGATACAGCGCAAATTCCCCTGTTGGCGGCACAGTCTCCGCCCGTGTATACACAGCTGATACGTTTTTTTTGGCCAGGTCCGTTGACCTTGGTGTTTCCAGCCCGCACCAGCTTGCCGCACCAGCTTACAGCCCGAACTCGGGGTATTGGCCTACGACAATCACCCCATCCAGTGGCAGCCAAACTCCTGGCTGCCTTTGGTGGCCCCCTGACCGCAACCAGTGCCAACCGTTCCGGGACAGAGCCGGCGACCAGTGCACAACAGGCCGCATCCCTTGTACAGGGTGCACTGGGTTTTGTCTTGGATGGGGGAGAGACACCCGGAGGTGCAGGTTCCACAGTGGTGGGTTTGCACGCAGGAATATTGCATTGTCTGCGGCCAGGAAAGATTCCCTTTGCCGAGGTGGAAGCCGTGGCAAGAAGGGGCTAAACCTTAGTTTTTGATTGGGCTTTGCCTTGGAGACACTGCCGAATTCAATTCCTTGGCAGGTGTGCAGGTGGTGTGATATTCATGTTCACAGCATTTTTTGTGTTGCAGGGGTTATGAAAATACAACGACCTTTGTCCAGGAGGACAAAGGTCGTTATGCGTTAGAGATCGCATGTGGCCAGGTTGCGGCAGGCAGCGCCTAGCGTACCACTTTGACAGGCGCTGCCTTTTTATTTTTATACAAGGGCCGTATACTCAGGGTCGGATAATTTCACAGTCACAGGCCGCATCTTCAATGTTGAGCAAAAGAAACTTGGCGTCAAAGCCATGTTTGATCAGCTCGCTATAGGCCATGTCTGCCCGCGCGCCCGTGGAACAGTGCACATAGAGTTTTTTATCCTTGGGCAGTTCGTCGAGTCGGTGCGGAATTTCATCCAGCGGAATATTGATGGTATTTTTAAATCTGCCCAGTTGGGCAATTTCCTCTTTGGTACGGGCATCCACGATGATCGCATCTTTATCTTCGCCGCTGGCTGCCCTGCGGAAATCTTCCAGGGAAACCTCGCCTTTACCCAGCTGCCGTACCCAGCGGATTTCCGTGGTGTAGATCGGGCCTTTTTCTATGGCACCGCCACGCTCTACCCAGCCTTCATAGCCACCTTTGACCAAGGAGACAAAGTTGAAGCCCTCCTCCCGGAGTTCACCTATGATATCTTCGGGTTCCTGGTCGCCATAGAGCACCAGGGGCGCATTGCGGGCCACGTCGTCCAGTTTGGTGAAGAGCTGGTCATAGGGAATGCTGTAGGCTCCTTTGATCCTGCCCTGCTGTGCAATTTGTGGCGTCCGGAGGTCGATGAGCACAATATTGCCGGTCAGGATGAAGTTGTCCTCGGAATAGGTGGGCAAGCCGGCCTTGGTCCATTCGGGCTCACCTTCATGGTACACCATGAGATTAGTGTAACCTAAGTCTTTGGCGATGCTGGCTGAGGCCGGGGAAAAGGGACAGGTAACCCCTCCGCAGTAAAAGACCAGGGGGGTGCCTGTATCAGCCGGCAGAATACTGGCCTGCTTTTCCTCCAGTGCAGCCTGGGGAATGGAGTGGGCACCCGGAAGGTGGGCCTGATTGTAGCGGGGTAGTGGCCTGGAATCAATGAGAAACACCTTGGGGTCACTCTTCAGGAGAGCCACCAGTTCCGCTGTTTTGATTTCTTGTACTCCTTCAGGGATAGCGGCGATTTTTCTTTTTACCTCCAAGGCATAGGGCGTACCATCTAGCATGGTGTAGGTAACGACACTTGGTTCGTTCTTGACCGCATCCTGCATGCCCGTGGTCTTGTCATCAAAGCGGATGAGCATGGTCTTTGCTTCCTCTCCCTTGCCCACTTCAAGGGAAATGGATTTGGCCAGGTTGGATATGCCTTTGATGGTACCGGTTACAGTTTGTTCAGCCTGTTGCTCTGCAGCCGGTGCTACCTTGGAATCGGCAGATTCTTTTGTGGGGGCGCAGCCAGCTGCCAACAGCAGGAGCACCAGAGCCAGGGGAATGAAAAGGTGTTGTTTTAAGGTTTTTTGCATCACGACCTCCATAAGCCGATGATTGTGTGCGACAGCTCACGCCATTGATTGCCAATAGCATGATTGATAACCTTTGTTTCCTGATTATCAAGACAAATTTGTTTGTAGTGGGAAAATGACGATAATTTGCTTGCATCTTGCCTGATCAAAGCAATTCTTTTACAGTAGTCTGGAGAGTCGAGCTGGAGCCCTATGGACAAGCCTTTATCCTGTAACTTGCTGATTTTTGAAGACGATGCCGCTGTTCGCGCCATGTTGGCCGACTTTTTCGCCAGCCAGGGAGCAACGGTTGCAACCGCGGAAGATGGCAGAAACAGTTTTGAACGGATCAAGAGGGAGCAGCCGGACCTGATTGTTCTGGACGTGGTTATGCCATATAAAAACGGTTTTGTTGTTCTCAAGGAACTGCGGGATGCTGGTGGCGATGTGCCAGTTCTTATGCTTACAGAAAAAGATTCGGTGGAGGACAAGGTTGCCGGGCTTGAGCTCGGTGCAGATGACTACTTGGCAAAACCTTTTTCCACTAGGGAATTGCTGGCCAGGGTACGGGTCTTGTTGCGCAGGGCCGGGCAGGGTGTGCGAGCCGCTGGGATGCTGCAGCTGGAGCATTTGTACATCAATCCGGTGAAACGGGAGGTACAGGTGCTTGGTTATGGCCCTGTTTCTCTGACCAAAACAGAATTTGATCTGCTTTTTGATCTGGCAGAACATGTAGGCACAGTTCGTACCCATGCACAACTCATGCAGGATGTGCTGGGCTATGGTCCAGGGATAAAATCCAGGGCACTTTCGATGCACATCGCCAATATCAGAAGGAAGTTTGAGGAAATCGGTGTAGGCAGCACGCTACATATCCGTAGTGTGGCCGGGGTTGGTTACACTCTGGCTGTTCGTCGCAGGGCTTGAGCATACGCAGGGAGGAAAGAGTATGCAGAGTTACATTTCGTTCCATCATGGTATAGTGCGTTTATTTCTTTGTATTTTTCTCCTACTCGTCTGCTGCTTTTTTGGCGCAAAGGCAGAAGCTGTGCAAGATACAACCCAGGATATCCTGGTCCCCCTACAGGTTAGCACAGGCACCAACCTCATTCTGCTGGCCAAGGAATACTGTCATAATCCGGAAGATTGGCAGCGTATAGCTCGGATCAATAAACTTAGTTCTCCCTATGTTATTTATGCCAATGGCGAAATCCACGTACCCCTGTCCCTGTTGAAGACAGAGGCATTGGCAGCGCAAGTGGTCACTGTCGCTGGTGTAGCCCTGCTGAAAAAAGCTGCTGGCAAGGAGAGCGAATTGAGCCGGGAAGACCGTATACTGCCTGGTGACACTGTCTTGACCGGTGAAAACGGCTTTGTCCAGCTCCTGTTTCCCAACGGCCTGTATACTCGGGTAGAACCAAACGCAGCCTTTACCTTGCAGTATCTTATCAGTCTTGCAGATGGTAAGATCAAGGCTGAGGCTGTTCTGGAAAAAGGTAAAATCGTTCATACCCTAAAGGAGAAACTCCGTTTCAACGAAAGCATACGCACGCGTACGCCGGTGGTGATTACTGGTATCCGTGGCACTGAATACCGGCTCAAGGTGGAGGATGCCCAGACCACCACGGTTGAAACCTTGAATGGCGAGGTGGCTGTGCAATCCGGCGTAAACAGTGTACAACTGCGCGCAGACCAAGGTCTAAGGGCAAGCTCAGGACGCAAACTGGGTAAACCCCAAATTTTACCGCTACCGCCTGTGGTGACAGGTATTGAAAAAGTTTACCGCACCTTGCCTGTACATTTCCACTTGCCTTCCCAGGCCAACATCCGGGCAAACAAGCTGCGTTTGAGCAGTGATGAAGCGGGTCAGGCCACGGTGTACGAACACGACGCCCCGACCGGCACCCCGCTGCAGATGAACAATGTGCCGGATGGTCAGTATTTTGCCTTTTTCACGGCTACGGATAACAAGGGTTTTGAAAGTCGGGAGCAAGGCCCCCATACGTTGCTCATTCGCACCAAGCCACCTGCACCCATGGTGAGCGCGCCCCGGAACGGTTCGATCTTGTGGGGTAAGTTTGCCCAGGTCAGCTGGCTGGAATCGGAACAGGCTGTACAGTACCTGGTGCAGGTGGGGCGTAATGCCCAGTTCAACGACCTTGTTGATGAACAGAAACTGGCAACTCCTGTGTACTCCAGCCCGGAGCTGGCGCCGGGTACCTACTATTTTAGGGTGCAGAGTCTGGCTGCTGATGGTTTTGCATCCAATTTTTCTGGGACCGTGCAGTGGGAGCAAAAAGAGGCGCCCACCTTGGGTGGCATGGAGAGCACCAGCGATGAGCTGCCAGTGCTGCAGTGGCCGGCCATGGGCGATGGTTGGCAGTACGATGTACAGGTGGCATGCGACCAAGAGTTTACCGAACTGCTGGTGGACGAGCAGGGTCTGGCCTCCACCTCCTACACCTTCCCGGACAAGCTTGATCCGGGTAAGTACTATATCCATTTGCGTGGCGTAGAAAATGGCGAGCCAGTCACCCCCTGGACACCGGAGCAGACCATGACCGTGAAAAACAAGCCAAAGGTGTTGCAGGGTAGCCTCATTGGTGCCCTGTTGTTGGGTATTTTATTGCTGCTGTAAAGCGGCGATGGTCCACATGCTCCGCCGCTTGGTCGCTCCGGGCCTGGCCCTTTTCTTACTGTTCCTGCTTGTTCGGATCGGAGGAGGGGCCATTCTGGTCAACGAGAGTATGGATCTGCTCTTCCGTCTGCGCGGGAGCATGCCTCCAGACCAACGCATTGTGGTTGTGGGAGTGGATGATGCCAGCCTGCAGACATACGGACAATGGCCCTTTGCGCGCCAGTTTCACGCAGAGTTTCTGTCGCATCTGGATGGAGCCAAGGCCATAGCCTTTGATTTTCTTTTTCCAGAGGCCGGTGCGGATGATGCGGCCTTGAGCGTGGCCCTGGCCAAGGCGCCTCCGACTATCCTGGCAGTGGCCGCAGATGGTCAGGACGGGCTTCTCAAACCGAGCCAGACCATTACCGGTTATGCAGGAGTCGGTCATATCGAAACCATGCTTTCCGGCGATGGTATCGTCCGTCGGGTTGATCTCAGTTCTCGCCGTGGTGCGCCGGCCTTTTCCGTAGCCCTTGCCACCTTGGCAGGGGAGACAAGGGAAGCTGCAGCCAATACAGGCGGGCCGCGCATCATTAACTTTTACGGGCCTGAAGGAACGTTTCTCACCCTGTCTTACCATGATGTCCTGGCTGGTCGTTATCCAGCCAGTGTGTTTGCCGGCCGCTACGTGCTGGTGGGCGCCCAGGCTCTTGGCCTGGGCGATTCCCATGTCACCGCCTTTACCCGCAAAACACCCACGCCTGGCATCGAGATACAGGCCAACATCCTTGCCAACATCCTGAACCATAATTTCATTTATCCCGTTTCTTGGCTGCCTGCTGCACTCCTTGCCCTGATTTGTCTTTTGGCGGTTTTTGTCTGGCCGCTTGTAGGTGAACGCCGCAATTTTTTGCTCAACAGTCTGTTAGCCGTCATGATAGGCTCGGGCGCCTTGGCCCTTTTCCAGTGGCATCTTTTTTTTAACTATGCCCAACCACTGATTTTTTTGCTCTTTACTTATCTATTTTACCTCGTGCAGGAGCTGTTCAGTGCTACCGGTCGCATCCTGCACCAGGCCAAGGCTCTTGATCAGCAGCTTGATGCACGTTTGCAAGAGGCCTACCACCATCCAGGTAGTAGGGACTCTACAAGCAGCACGCAGCAAGGCCATCCTCTACTCAGCGCTGCAGGCATCCAAAACCACCTCATACGTCTGCAGGAGGCTGCTGCTGCCCTGAGCCTGCAACACCATTTTCTTGAAAACCTCCTGAACCGGGAATTGCCGCCACTGATTCTCTGGGAAAACAAGAGCGGTGAGCCGATCTTTGCCAATGCTGCCTTTAGAGAGTTTTGGCAGTATTTTGCCCCCCAGGAGGACAGCGCCCTGCCTGTTTTTGCCAAATTTACCCATCAGGTCGAGGCACGTCCGGCAGCAGAGGCTGTACTGCTGGGCACCGATAAAAACTACGCCTTGCAGCACTTTGATGTGCAGGTACACATGGGCTCTGGTCGTCGTTTTCTCCAGGGCAGTCTGCACCGACTGGTGGCATCAGACATCGGTTTTTCCGGAAATTTAGCACTGCTCCAGGATGTCACTGAAATCAAGGAACTGGAGCGGGTTAAGGACGAGGTGGTGTCCATTGTTTCCCATGAACTCAAACAACCATTAACGGTTATTTTGGGCTATGGACAGATGCTGAGCGAAGATTTGGACGGCACTACTCGCGGCTATGCCCAGAAGATCTGCAGCCAGGCAGAACGCCTCAACCGGATGATCCGCGACTTTCTGGATATTGCCCGTCTGGAAAGTGGCCGACAGCAAGTGAAACGCTTCCCTTTTCCTCTGAAACGGATGGTGGCGGAGGCGCTTGAGACGATTCAGACCGCAGCAGAGAAGAAGAGCATTCAACTCAGACAGGATGTGCCGGAGCAGAGTTCTCCCTACAGCGGTGATGAGGCTCTTTTGGTGCATGCGGTCATCAATTTACTCGATAATGCGGTTAAATTCAGTGATGCGGGCACAATGGTACAGGTGAGCCTGCGGGAGGAGAGGGAGCGGTTTGTGCTGCAGGTGGCAGACCAGGGTCCAGGTATCCCTGCGGCGGAACGTCAATGTATTTTCGACAAATTTCAGCGAGGTTCGCACACGGAAAAAGATGAGGGCTTTGGCCTGGGCTTGCACTTGGTACATCAGATTGTTGAAGGCCATGGCGGAACGATCCAGGCCCTGGCCGTGCCGCAGGGTGCCACCTTTGAAATCAGCCTGCCAAAGGAGAACAGGGAAAACAAGACTAACAAGGAGAGCTAGGACGACGTACTCCGCCACCTGCCCGGTGTGGTTTCCAGGTCCTGCTTCCCTGTTCCTTTAAGCACCATACCAACAGATATCATTCCACGGTTACGCTCTTGGCCAGATTCCTGGGCTGGTCCACATCGCATCCGCGCCGGGCAGCGATCTCATAGGCCACAAGCTGTGCCGGCAGGGTGTAGAGAATGGGGTTCAGTTCTTCATGCACCTGCGGGAGCATAATCACATGCTCGCTCAGGCTGGATAGCTGGGTATCGCCCTCTGTGCCGATGAGAATGAGGCGGCCCTGGCGTGCCTTGATTTCTTGAATGTTGGCAATGATCTTCAGGTAGGTGCTGTCTTGGGGGGCCAGGGCCAGTACGGGCATGTCCTGATCGATCAAGGCGATGGGGCCGTGTTTGAGTTCGCCGCCTGCATAGCCTTCTGCATGGATATACGAAATTTCTTTGAGCTTGAGGGCGCCTTCCAGGGCAATGGGATAGTTTAGTCCGCGGCCGATAAAGAGAAAATCCCTGGCCTCGTAGTAGGTTTCAATAACCTGCTGTATATCCTTGCGTAATGTTTCGAGCAAGCCCGTTAGAATATCGGTCAGGCCGATGAGATGCAGGCCGAGGCTTTTGCGTTTGGTCGCTGGGATAGTCTGGCGCAGCTGCGCCAGGTACAGGGCAAAGAGAAACAGGGCGGTCATCTGGCAGGTGAAGGCCTTGGTGGAGGCCACGCCGATTTCAGGGCCAGCGTGGGTATAGAGCACGCCATCAGCCTCCCTGGTCATGGAGGAGCCCACCACATTGCAGATGGCCAGCACCGGCGAGCTCAAACTGGCGGCCTGGCGCATGCCGGCCAGGGTATCTGCGGTTTCGCCGGATTGGGAAATAACCACGGTCAGTACCTGTTCATCCAACAGCAGGTGTCGGTAGCGAAATTCCGAGGCAATATCCACTTCCACCGAAATGTTGGTCCATTTTTCCAGCCAATATTTGGCCACCAGGGCGGCATGCCAGGAGGTCCCGCAGGCCACTAGGACGATGCGGCGGATGCCCATCAGTACCTGGTCGGCAATACCCAGGTCTGGCAATTGCACCATGCCGGTATCTGGAATGATTCTGCCACTGATGGTGTTGCGGATGGCCAGGGGTTGCTCAAAGATTTCTTTAAGCATGTAATGGCGGTAGCCACTCTTCTCCGCCATGGCAATTGTCCAGTCGATGGTGGTGCGTTCTTTTTCTACCTCTTCGCCATCATCAAGCCGCACTATCTGGTAGCTTCCCTTGCCCAGAACAGCCAACTCGTCGTCGTCTAGGAAGATCGCTTCGCGGGTATAGGGCAAAAGGGCAGGGATATCCGAGGCCAGATAGCTCGCCTCGCTATCAAGGCCAAGAACAAGCGGGCTCTGGTTGCGGGCAGCCACCAGGGTTTGCGGTTCTTTGGCCCAGAGAACAGCCATGGCGTAGGAGCCTTCCACCTGGGCAAGGGCTGCACGCACCGCAGCGACCAAATCGCCTTGTAACTGTTCTTCAATGAGATGGGCCAGAACTTCTGTGTCGGTATCGGACTGAAAGACATGGCCTTTTGCCAGCAAGGTGTTTTTTAGGGCACTGTAGTTTTCGATGATACCATTGTGTACCACCACCAGTTCACCGCTGCAGTCACAGTGCGGGTGAGCATTTGCCTCTGTGGGTGCGCCATGGGTGGCCCAGCGGGTATGGCCAAGGCCGATGCTGCTGTCTGCGCCAATATAATCGTCAACGACTTTTTCAAGCTGGCCCAGTTTTCCTTGGGCCCGATGCCGCACTAAAGCTCCTTCATGGTTATACACAATGCCTGCAGAGTCGTAGCCCCGGTATTCCAGCCGTTTCAACCCGGCCAGCAGTATCGGTACCACCTTTCTCGTTCCCACATAGCCTACAATGCCACACATGGTCTATTTCCTTAAAATATGATCAATCCAGGAGCGTCGGTTGTTTGAGCGACGCGTTTTTTATTACCCGCTGGATAATACTCGGTTTTTGTTTTTCATTCAGGCCCTTTTCAAAAAGATGGCGATGGTTGGAGCGAGACTGCGCTTGGCAGCAGTGTATTGGGGGGGAATTCACTCCCTGATTTTTGTAGGTTAGGTAACTGGTTTATTCGTGTTCTAAAATAATCAGGTAAACAGTCCAGGCAGGATGGTGGTGTTTGTTTTATCTCGAACAGAGGTGCTGTCTTGATCGCCAGCTGTGCGGAGCGCAGTTGGTGCGAGTGAAAATATATTTACAAAATCAAAGGGCAGGGTATGCTCCTCCTGACCCTCTCAACACAAAAGAACAGTCATATAAAAGGACAGTCATATAAGAGGACAGCATATGGATGAACGTGCCAGATTGAAGACTCTTCTTTTACAGAAATCCTGCCGCCAGGGCACTTTTACCCTTACTTCGGGTAAAACCTCTGATTTTTACGTGGATGGCAAGCAAACCACCCTTGATGCCGAAGGCGCATATCTGTGCGGCCGCTTGCTCTATCGCTTCGTGCAGGCGCATCCACAGCCGCTTGCTGCGGTTGGGGGCATGACCCTGGGGGCAGACCCTCTGGTAACCGCGGTATCGCTGGTGAGTTATCTGGAAAAAACGCCTATTCCAGCCTTTATCGTGCGCAAGGAGGCCAAGGGGCATGGCACTGGTAACTTTATCGAAGGGAAGAACAACTTGGCTCCCGGAGCCTTGGTTGCGTTAGTGGAGGATGTGGTCACCACCGGTGGTACTCTGCTCAAGGTCATTGATCGAGTTGAAGCCGAGGGTTTCAAGGTGGGTTTGGTGGCTACGGTTGTCGATCGCCAAGAGGGCGGGGCTGAGGCGCTTGCTGGCCGCGGCTACCCGCTCAAGGCAGTGTTTACCAGGGAACAACTCATGGGAGGGTGTAGCCATGTTGTGCAAAGACTGTCAGCATCCCTTGCGGGTTGAGCGACGCTGCCGTCAAATTCTTCTGCTCTGCCCGCAATGCTTGCGAGAGTACCATATCCACGAGGTGGCTGCCGAACTCGATGAGGCCATGGAAAGGGAACTGGAGCGCTTTCCCTGCATCATCTATGACTGAGGCATACTTTGGCTCAAAGTGTCTAAAGAGTATGTGGCTCAAAGTGTCTAAAGTGTATGACAGGGTATCGGCCGGGTGCGACCGGGTGTTTTTGGATGGCCAGAAGCGCTGTGCCCCGGTCAGTGCATGGCCATGTCATTGATGCCATTGGCTTTGGGCTGCGAGTTTGTACGACATCGCGTAGAGGCGTCCTAGGTTTCCAACCACACGATTAAAACGTCTCGCTCACCTGGTTTTGGCTGTCTGCTGCATGGTCAGTCAAGACGTCCAGGAGAGGGCACTACGCAGTATACTTTGCGCCTGCTCAAGCAAAGGGTAGAGAGTCTCGTTGTCATTGGCACTGATGGCAATGCCTTCGTCCCACT
>Ga0334887_1000340_pt1 | contig 77165 bp, 51 predicted proteins | sample GraSluR1_MG_10_FD_207217 | JGI IMG/M metagenome (GOLD analysis project Ga0334887, IMG submission 207217) | Sludge microbial communities from methane-producing bioreactor in Wageningen University, Netherlands - Granular Sludge_18_07-R1 | ecosystem: Engineered > Bioreactor > Anaerobic >...
CGGTGGTATCATTGTAGGCTGCCGAGTCGAACTGTCCGTTGGGTTGACTGGTCCAGGCTTTGATCTCGTGGACACCCAGGGGGAAAGTGAAGTTGCCCAGCACAATGCCGGTATCGATATCTGAAGGTTCCAGTGCCCCCGACCAGGATGTACCGGTTTGGGCAATGCCATTCACAGACCAGCCTATATTGGCGGAATAAAGGGTGTCGGAGCCATAGTTCCGGATGGTCGCTTTGACGGTATAGGATCCGGGTGAAATGGGGCTTACCGGAGAGGTAATGGCTGCCATACCGGCATCATCGGCAGTAGATGGCGCAAAGGTCATCTGGGTATTAGGTCGGGTGTAACCACCTCCATAACCAATGGTAGGCGGGGTTGTGCTTGCCGACCAGGTGGCGGCCATACCTGGGGTGTTCGTATAGTACCAATGTACAGCTCCTGTTGGCGCGCCCGGACGATACCAATCCACAAGAACCATCAGATTACTTGTGCCACTATACGCAAAAGGAGTGGTAAGCATAAAGTTTACCCATCCTGTGGCTGCAGGAAGCGACTGGCTGGTATTGTCATAAACCAGGGTAGCTCCGGTCAGTTGAGTGGCAAAGGTACCTGAAGTGGTTGGAACGCTGGTAGCGGTGGTTTCCTTGACATAAATTTTGAAAGTGGCATTGCCCAGGGTATAGCCCTCCGTAGTCGACTTATTCCAGGCCAGCTCAATCAGGTTTCCCGCCATCCCAATCTCAGCCGGAGTGAACAACATTATGTTGTTGGCGTAGTAATAGGAACTCGTAGCAGAGCTGATGTACACCGGGGAATGGAATGATGTGAGTGTTCCTGTGCCGATGGTCACAGTGGTTTGTGCCTGCGTTCCAGCTAATGGAACGCTTGCCAGCAAGAGTATGGCCAGCAGGAAATGGAGCGTAGTTTTTTTCATCATTGCTTGTTAGGGTTGATACAACATTTTTACGTTCGTAAAAATAGAAATAAATGTTTTGAACAGCACAGTAAAGAATTCTACCATAAGTGATAAGGAGCTATAATTCGTCGGGATGAAAAAAAAGATGCCGACCATTGAGGCCGGCATCTTTTGTATAGCGAATGAAGACTAATCCTTAGTGCTTTATCAGTTTCACTGCTTTGATGTGTACTCCATCCTGCAGACGGACATAATAAATACCCTGGGGCAGATTGGAAATATCCAGGGTCTCGCTCATTTGGCCGCTGCTGTTCAGGATATTGCTTTCCTAGATCAGTTTTCCGGTCAGATCCATCAGGCTGAGCTGCACTTCTGCTTCGGTGCTGCGGAAAGTAAGCTGTACCATTTCGCTGGCAGGGTTGGGGTAGACGCTCAGGTCAGCATTGGTGCCCATCTCATCCAGTCCTACGCAGGGATCCACATATATGGTTTCCATCGCATACCCGGAGCAACCGCTTAGCGGATCAGTGAAGGTATAGGTGATGGTATGTACGCCTGTATCGGCGATGGCAGGGTCAAACATACCGCCGCTTACACCCGGGCCTGAGTAGACACCACCGGCAGGGGAACCTCCCGTAAGGGTAAACGCAGGGGATTGCAGGCATACATTGGCAAAGGGGCTCAGGGTCACATTGGGGCCCGGATCAACGGTAACGATTACGTCATCTGTACCGCTGTCTCCATTTTGATCGGTAACCGTGACGCTGTATGTTGTGGTTACCACAGGACCTGCCGTAGGATTGGCAACAGCTGCGTTATTCAGGCTGCCCACCGGACTCCAGGCATAGGTATAAGGTGCCTGGCCTCCGGTGACATTCACGTTCAGCTGGGCACTGTCACCAAGACAAATGGTAGTATCGTTGCTAGCCATCGCAATCACCGAAGGTGCCGTTACGAAGACGGTATCTGCCACGCGATTGCTGGGGCAGCCGTTGCCAAGCAGGATAAAGCTTCCACTGAGAGCAATGTCTGGTTTTGTGGTCGCAGATGAGCCTGCAGTATATGGGAAGGTATTATCCTGGTACTGATAAACTGCCTGGTTTGAGGTGATGGAGTTAGCCACAAAAACGGGCTGCCCACTTAACCAATCACCATCCCAGTTTTCCACATAAATAACCATATTATCGCTGCCATTGTACACGAAGGATTGATCCAGGGCAATTTTTACTTCACCGGGGCCGGACCAGGAGATCGTTCCTTCGAAAACCTTGGTCATCAAAGTTGTATCCATATAGTTGTTGTCTCCGAATTCCAAATCCGCAGTATGGCCCATCCAGATTTTCTGGCCTGGCATCACGTAAGGGTTAGGTGAGGGTACATTGGAAACAAAATAGCTCAGGGTATCTACCTGTCCGAAGAAGTTCAGTTCTGCGGCAGTGTAAAGGGATTTGCTCCAGCTGTAATCGTAATAGCCATACACTGGTATCCAGCTGTTGGTGGCTGAGCCGGGACCCAAAGCCGTGGTGGATGCAGGAGCGCCCCACTGGGCTTCCACATAATACACGGTGGTGGCCGTGAGCGCTGGCGTAAGGAAGGTGTCTCCCACTCCCAGTTCCTGGGTAGCCATCAGACTGTCGTACCAGAAATACACCTGGTTTGGATCGGGATTAATCACACTGAGTGTAGCCTGGCTTCCGGCAGTGATGGAAACATTGGCAACCATCGGATCCATTGGGCTGACCAGGCTGTTCACGGAAGTCATTGCAGTATCATTGCTGGGATCCGGATCATTAAGCAGATCGATCCAGGCAGTGACCACAAACATTGAGTCCATCGCGGTGAGCAGATTGATGGGGGCAGCAAAGGTGAATTCCAGGGTATCTCCAACGGCAATACTGTCAGTAACTGCTTCAGTGACTGCAGTGGCTGCTCCGTGGACCATATAAGACGCATTCAGGTTGCCGTTGATGGTTTGTCCACCACGGTTGTGGATCTTGATGGTCAGCTGGTCTGTGGTGAGATTACATCCACTGGTAAGTCCGTAAGCTTCGAGCAAGGCAGCTTCAAACTGCGGTGCTTCCTGGAATGTAACATCATCGATAGAAACATCTCCGTCAAAACTCGGGCCGCGTGTTACCTTGAATCTTACCCTGTCTGCACCGGAATAATTGGTCAGGGATACTACTGCTTCCAACCAGGGATCTGCCTGGGCAGTTTGTTGGGGTCCGATCAGGCTATAGACTTCTGTCCACACACCACCGAACAGCACTTCTACTGCAAGTTTGTCAATATCTACCCCATACATATGGTACCAGAATCGCATTTCAGGAGCGGCCATCTGCGCAAGATCGAGGCAGGGACTGGTAAGGAAGGCTTCATTGCCCTGTGAACCGGAGCTTGCTTCTGTATAAACATAAATACCTGTAGCGGTTCCGGTGGTGTGATCTACGGCAGGCCCTGTATTGGTGGATGAAGTGGTTCCTGATTGGACCTGCCAACGAAAACCTGTGGAAGGATCAGTTGTCCAGCCATTGGCAAAAGTGCCGGGAGCTCCTGTGGTGAAGCTCTCGAAGTCTTCGGTATGAGGGAAGATGTTGATGGGTTGAATAGTGATAAAGGATCCTGTTGCGGTATCATTCATATTGTTGATATCCCCGGGCAACTCAGTATATGCAGTAAGCTGATAGGTTCCACTCATCAGGGTAGAGAAGCTGCCTACCACAAACATATCCGAACTATTGGCCAGGAGGCTGTCGGTATAGACTGCGCTCAAGGTTTGGGTGCTGGCATCCGGGAAGATCACTTCCACAACCACAGGTACACTGTCCTGAATGACACCGCCAAAATTCCGCAGGTCAACCACCACATCCGTGGCAGCACTGGCGCAGGCTGAATCCACGGGGTGGAGAATGGCATTGATCCCCACATCATTGGGCAGGGGTTCGTAGATCTGGAAATTATCCACATAAGCATTGTCCCCATTCTGAGAGCCGGTACCTACCGCATACTTCATTGAGCTTTGCAGGGTAATGGTGAAAGGCTGTGCCAGATATGGGGTCAGGTCAAATTCCACCAGTGTGAATGGATCGGCGGTAGCCGTGGTGGGGTTGAAGTTGCTTACTCCGTTGAGGTCGGTAAGCTGAATGGTATCATTTACCAGCACCCTGAACCAGCTGTAGGCCCAGCCGTAACTGTATTCCATTTTCAGGTCGAAGGAAAGCTTAAGGCTGGTAAATCCTGATCCATCAATCAGGCAGGTTTTGGCTGAGGCGTGGTGGGTTGTATTGTCAATCCAGGCCTGGGTTGGGGTGGCAGAAGTAGAACCTCCGGCAAAACCAGTAGCACTACCTCCGGTAAAGAAGAGGGCAGGAACGGCATTCCCCTGCAGGCTGTTTACTTCGATAAGGGCCTCAGGCTGCGCTTCCAGACCAAAATAGGCCGTATTCCCTGTGGCGAAATCTTCCATAAAAGGAAGGTTCATCAGGCCAATGTTGGTTACCGTAATCCCGCTTATGCTGTCGTTCAAACTGTTGGCATCTCCGGGTGCATTCACTGCAGCCATACAATGATATACTCCGATGGCAGACATATTCGCCAGAGCATTAAAGGTGTATACCAGGGTATCTCCGGCAGGAATCGGATTGCCGATGATTTCCGGGGTGGACCAGGTTGTTCCCCCGTCAATGGAATAACTGACTTCGGTTCCGGTCTGGGCGGAAAGGCCATTGTTGTATAGAGTAATAGTGACGCTTTCCGTAGCGGACAAGCCACAGGAGGATCCCAAAGGATTATCCCAGGAAAGCACGGCCATATCGTTGGTGGGCGGAGTAAATTCAGCGGCACCCGGGTCAGGGGTGGTCAGGCTGCGGATGTTGCCATCAATATCATCGGGCACCATAGCAATGGGAACAGCCATATTGTCCACGCCGGCACTGGTGGGATACAGCAGGGCCGGTGTTGCATAACCCGGATCGGCAACCACAGAATTCATATCCATCAGGGAGAATGTCTGCCAGTCGGCAAGGGTGGTCACGTTGGTTCCACCGTAAGCAAAATTCGCCCCTGTAGTATAGTATGCATTGTTGTTCATCGCAGAGATGCCGCTGATGGTGGTCGTGGTTGCGTATGCCACACGACCGCCTCCGGGCATAGAGACGATGTTGTTGGTGAAGTCGATGTTGTTATTGCCGGTAGTTACATACAAACCATAGGCACTGGTTCCGGTGGAAAGCACGTTCACGCTGTTGAAATAAATGTTCTGGAATGTATTGTAATTGAGGTAGATGGGGTAAGTAGTAAGGGAGGCTCCGGAAGTTTGAGCTATGAAGTTGTTGGCTACCAGGCCTTCCATTCCCATTACGGCATCACAGTATGATAGTCGGATACCATACTGGGTGCTGCTTCCGCTCAGCTCCATCCGGTTCTTGGTGACCTGCATCATATTGTCGCAATACCACATATATATGCCGTACACAATTCCGGAATTGGCAGCATTGGTAAGGGTGTTTTTGGTAACGATGGGTGCATCCTGTCCATACATATATATCCCGTAGTAAGCATAGCCATCAATGGTATTGCTTTCGATAATATTCCCCATTTCCAGGGTGGTACTGTTGGGGGAATACATCCGGATGCCATAGGTTCCTTTACGGATGGTGTTATGAGAGATGATGTTGTACTCATCCTGAGAGTTCTCACTGTAAACCGTAGCGTAGTTTGTGGAAGAACCGGTCGCTGCAATGCTCTCGATTACGTTCCCGGTAAGGATGTTATGATTCGCTCCGCCATCATAAACCACTACCCTTCCATAGGAGGTGTATGGGGTGTCGATCTTGAGAGTAAGGTTCTGGACCGTAATATAATCGGCTCCGTCAAATTTCCATACCCAGTTATCAGAAGTACCGCTGACCGGGGCCTGAATAACGACATCGGCCGCATTGCCGGTGGCAGATTGGAAGGTAACGCGATTGTTGGCATCGGCGCCCATTACTTCGGGCAGGGTCACTCTTTCATTATACGTGCCGCTGGCCACGTTGAAAGTGACCGGCCCTGATATCCCTCCTGCATCCAGGTCGGTGAGGGCGTCGGCAAATGTGGCGTAATCCGGGCTGCTGCCGCCAATGGTGTAAGTTCCGTTGAGAGGAACAATACATATTACGCTAACAGATGCCGTATCATTAAAGGTGGCAGAATCTACCCCGCCATTGGGAGCGGAGGTCCAGGCAGTAATTTCGTGTGTGCCCAGGGGGAAATTGTAGGTGCCGATAACGACAGCGCTATCTATGGAAGCAGAGGCCAGGTTGCCTGTCCAGTTGTATGGAGTCTGTGCCATTCCATTGACCATCCAGTTGATGGTGGCAGAGGTCAGGTTGCTGGTCCCAAAGTTACGGATGGTAACTTCCACATTGTTATTTCCCGGCAAGAACGGGGTTTGTGGCGCATTAATGGCTGCGATGCCTGCATCCAGGGCTGCGGAAGGCGCAAAAGTCATCTGGATATTGGCTCGGGTGTATCCGCTGCCGTAGGATGATGTCGGAGGAGTAGAGGAACCGCTCCAGGTAGCGGCCAAACCAGGTGTGTTGGTATAATACCATAATGGATTATTTGCTGTAGGTACATCGGGCCTGTCCCAATCCACCATTACCATCAAATTGCTGGTGCCGCTGTATGCAAAGGGCGTAGTAAGGTTGAATAACACCCAACCCGGAGCGGTGGGCAGCGACTGGGTAAAGGATTCATACACCAGGGTGGCACCGGTCAGCTCGGTGGCAAAAGTGCCCGAAGTAGTTGCGACACTGCTTGCCGTAGTTTCTTTAACATAAATTCTGAACATAGCATCCCCGTGGATGTAGCCGGTTGCATCGGCTTTCTCCCAGGCCAGGGAGATCAGGTTTCCGGCCATATTGATCTCAGCCGGGGTAAACAGGCTGATGGTCTGGCTGTATCTGAAAGAGCTGCTGGTTGAACTGATGTACACCGGAGAGTGGAATGAGGTGCTGGTGGCCGTTCCAATGGTCACCGTGGTTTGGGCTTGCGGACTGAATGCGATGAGGGTAAGCAAAACCATCATCACTGAAGCAATCCTCAGGGTAATTTTTCTCATTTTAAATGAAGATTTGGTTAATAATTGCCTAATTACTTCACAAAGATAATAATTCCCGGGAAGTATGAATTCCTTCGGAATATGTCGCTTTTTTTTTTCCATCCTGACACAAAAAAAAGCCGGAGTGCTCGCTCCGGCTTTAAAAAACCATAGAATATTAGTCTTTACTGAACAATCATCTTTTTAGTGATGCGCTGCGTACCGGCCGTAACAGTATAAAAATAGATGCCGCTTTGCATATTGCTGCCATCTATCCTGAAGCTATGGTAACCTGCGCTCACCTTTCCTTTATTCTGGCTCAGTATCTTTTGGCCGACCAGATTGTACACTTCCATTTGCAAGCTGGTGCTACGCTCAAGGCTGACAATCACTTCTGAGGTTTGGCTGAAAGGATTGGGGAAGTTCTGGCTGACAGAGGAAATGGGGCTGGCTTGTTCAAAGAGGCCCACATAATCCTGCTTGGGCACCATACTATGAATGATGGAATTATCGGTTGGGGCATCTTCATCACCCCTGATGTGCAAACCCGGCTCCTCATCCGCCTGATAGATCAGATGGATGTGGTTGCTGCCGGTATTGGCAGCAATAGTGGGGAAGACACATTCATCAAAATTGTGAATAATGGACCCGGTAAGATCAATAAACTCACTCCATTCGGTCTCCCCGGCCAGTTTGGCCCTCGACCAGATGTGGCGGAACATCTGAACACCATTGTCTCTTCCTTCCGTCAATCCGGAATAAACCACAAAGACACTGCCCTGCTCATCCACTGTGAGGTTGGGCATTGAACTCAATCCCAGATAATAAAGGCCTATTACATCGGTGCCGGACAGGAAGTCGATGGTGTCGTTTGCGTTCAGGTCAACCATATACCCGATCAGGGCTCCTCTGGCATCCACCGAGTCGATGTGAAGGCTGGTGAAAGCAGGATCACCTTCTTTCCAATAGGCCAGTCCGTCGGTGTAGGGGAAGTAAGAAGTAACCTCATCCCCGATCACATCGTTCATCACGCGCATCAGCCCGAAGGCCACGTGTACATCGCCATTATCATCAATGGCTATGGCTGTGCCTCCATCACACACCCAGGGAGTATCGGTCACCAGAGTAGTGGCTTCATCAAACATTGGATAGGGGTGTGCAAAGATCATTGTCTTGGTCCAGGTATCCCCTCCATCTGTAGATTTCATAATGAAGACATCGGTCCAGTTGTCCCCCACCACGAAGGCCAGGGTATTGCCTTTGGGTTCAGCCCAGGCATACTGGTCTCCACCGAAGCCCACATATTCTGTGGCGGTCATTCCGGGCAACAGACTATCCTGGATGTCCCAGGTCTGGCCACCGTCCTGGGAGCGGGAATAGAGCAGGGCGCCATCCATTCCGGCATACATTACCCCACCGGCAGAAGCAGGATCAGTAAGTGCCAGAAGGTGTACATTTTCGTGATTGGCTCCACTGGTCGTCATCCTGGGCCAATAGGTTTCGTATCCGACCGGGTAGGGAAGCAAGGTCTGAGTCCAGTTACCACTTCCTTTGGTTGTGCGGGTGTTGAAAGCCAGCCCGCTGCCACCTGTATGTGCAAGCACGCATTCTCCGGTGCTGCCCCAGGGGGCGTAGCTTGGCCAACCGGTTCGCACTGTTTCAATTTTGGCTGTAGGGTAGGCTCCCCAGGAGGTGCCGTCAAAATAATTGTAGCCTGTACCCCTGTCGCTGAAATTGGATGCAATGCCGTATGTCCAAACACCACCTATGGTTCCGTCATTATACAGATAGAGTCGGTTCTGCACCGAGGCATTGGTCTGCAGGTCGTAACGCGTTTCTCCAATGGTGGTCTCGGTGGGCGCCAGTCCGGCCTTGGTGGAGGCCAGCGAAGCTTCTTTGACCATTGTCGGATGCTCCAGGGTTTTCATCACAGGGGCTTTACGCTCAATGTTTTGCCTTTCGGCCGGGATATGGCCTCTGCGCTGCTGTGCCGCCAGCGAAAGAATGAGAACCAACATCAGGCTTGTGAGTAATGCTTTTTTCATTTTTTGGAATTTGGGTTAAACAATATAATTGTGTGCATCTTTCTCCCTGCAACAAATGTAGCAGTTTTTCAGAAACTGCATTTGTGGCTGCTTCAGTTCCGGCATCATCTGTGCACAAAAAAAAGGCTCCCTGCCAAGGAAGCCTTTTTCATATTGGGATTCTGTTCTTACTGAACGATCATCTTTTTGGTCACCGACTGGGTTCCGGCGTGGACAGTGTAGAAGTACACTCCGCTGGTCAGTCTGCTGACATTGATATCAAAGCTGTGTGCGCCGGCACTCACTTTTCCTTTACTCAGGCTCATTACCTGCTGGCCCATCAGGTTGGTGATTTCCAGGCCGAGGCTGGCAGCTTGCTTCAGGTCGACCATAATGGTAGTATAATCTGAAGCCGGGTTGGGGAAGTTCTGTGCCACATTCTGGATAATCTGAGGCATTTCGTTGATGCCCACAAATTCATCCAGGGTAACCTTCATATAAATAATGGAGTTATCCGTAGGTGCATCTTCATCTCCGCGAATGTGCAGCCCCGGTTCTTCATCCGCCTGGTAGATCAGGTGCAATTCGTTGTCGACAATGGGAGCAACGCTGGGGAATACACACTCGTCGAAGTTGTGGATGATGCTGCGGGTAAGGTGGGCGAAATGGTCTTCCCAGGTATCGCCTCCATCGAAGGAAGCCCTTCCAAAGAGGTGGCGGAAGTTCTGCAGGCCATTGTCTTTCCCTTCAGTCACAGAGCTATACACCAGATATACATTGTCTCCTTTGGTAGCCAACTGGGGCATTGAGCTGGGTGAGAGATAATACAGTCCGATGGATTCTGTACCGCCGAACAGCAGATCGATGGTATCGTTCTGATTAAGATCCTGCCACCAGCCGATCAGGCGACCATTGGCAAAGAGGGTATCCGGATCCATATCGGCAGTGGTGAGGGTGGGGTCCCCTTCTTTCCAGTAGCCGATTCCGTCTACGAAGGGGAACCAGGAGGTTACCTCATCGCCAATGACGTCATTCAGCACGCGCATACAACCAAAGGCGACGTGAACATTGCCATTTTCATCGATGGTTACGGCACTGCCGCCATCCACCACATAAGGTGTATCGGTTACAAGGGTAGTGGCTTCATCAAATTTCGGATAAGGATGCTCGAAGATGACGGTTTTGGTCCAGGTATCACCATTGTCGGTAGATTTAAGCAGGAAGAGGTCATACCAGCTGTCACCCAATACAAAAGCCACAGTATTCCCACGGGAGGCGATGGCATAGCCGTCGCCGCTGAAACCGGTGTAGAGGCTGGAGTCCACTCCGGGAGGCTGGATGGCTTCCTTATCCCAGGTCAGGCCGCCGTCTTGTGAGCGGAAATATAGCAGGGCGCCATTCATTCCGTTGTAAACGGTTCCGCCATTTCCGGTGGGTGCCGTCAGGGCAAACAGGTGCATAGTGTTGTGGTCTGTACCGGCAGTAGTCATACGTGGCCAGAGCAGGCGCCCGGCCGGGCCGCTGTACAAGGTTTCGGTCCAGGCTCCACTGCCTTTGGTGGCGCGTGTGCTGATCACCAGGCCTGAACCCGGTGACTGGTGGGAAAGCACGGCTTCTCCGCCAGTGCCCCAGGGGGCATAGCTGGGCCAACCATTGGCTACAGACTCGATGCGGGCGGTGGGATAAGAACCCCAGGCAGTGCCATCGAAATAATTGTACCCGGTACCACGGTCCGACCAGGGGGAGTTCATCCCCATCGTCCAGGTTCCGCCCATCGTTCCGTCACTGTACCTCCAGAAACGATTCTGGACGGAACTGTTGGTCTGGAGGTCGTAGCGGGTTTCCCCGATGGTTTCTTCATTAATGGCATTCCCGGACTTCACCGTATGGTTGGCCATTTTCATTGGTGCAGCTTCCGTATCCACGGTAGGTGCCTGCTTGGTGAGCATTACATCCTTCAGGGCTTTGGGCGTTACAGGACGGCTTTGTCCCTGAGCCATAAATGCGAAGCTCGTTAGAATGGCAAATGTCAAGAGTAAAGTTTTCCTCATTGCTGATAAATTTGGGTTAACAAATAATTGATTTTGGTTTCTCTTTAAGTATCAAGGTAGCAAATATACAGTTTTCCTGACAAATTCAGCCGTCTTAAAAAAACCTGTACGGTGCATTTTTTAAAAAAGCACTCTCATTATCATAATGATATCGATTACCCTTCTTTGCCAAGGGTCTGTTCTTTGGTATTCACCGGGATGATGGTACTGCGTTTGAAGCCGGCATCTTCTCTGAAAAGTTTCCTGTAGGTATAGTGGCGCATATAAAAATCGGCTCCCACGGATTCGTGGAGGCTGCGCATCTTTGGATTAAAATCGCCTACCCAGCTCAGCTCGATATCGATGTATTGTGGATTGCGCTTCATCACTTTATCCAGCTCCCAAAAGATTCCGGATTCCACGCCATACTTCTGGTATTTGGGCACAACTCCCATAATGGTGATTCTGCCACGGGTAAAAATGCCTTTATTCTTGTAATACAGAAAGCGAAGCGTATCCAGGAAGTGCATTTTCCCGCTCAGCCGGGCAAAGAGCTGGTTGGCATCGGGGAACATCACCAGAAAGGCAATGGGCTCTCCTTCGTGATAGACGAACCAGATAAACTCCTCCACAATGAGATGGCGTGAGGTTTTTACGGTCCGGTGCAAATCCTCCTCTTTGATGGGTGTGAAGTTTTCGTGAAAGGCCCAGGCTGCATCATAGATGGTTTTCAGGTCCCGGATGTATTTGTCTTTCTGATCCAGCCTGAAATGCTCCCAGTGATAACCCGGCTTGTTCCTGATCCATTCTGCAATCTTCCAGAAACGTTCGGGGAATGGCTTTCTCAGGTTCAGGATATTGGTCACCTGCTCATAGTAGAGCTGAAACCCATACGCTTCAAATAAGTCCTTGTAATAGGGGTGATGATATTGCATCCCGAAGCTGGGGCGATGATAACCTTCTACGAGCAGGCCCCAGAAATTATCGTTTTCCCCGAAATTAATAGGGCCATCCATTGCTTCCATCTTTCTTTCTTCCAGCCACTTCCGGCAGGCATCAAAAAGCATAAAAGCGGCTTCTCTGTCGTGAATGCATTCAAAAAAGCCCATTCCTCCCGTAGGCTGGTCATAGCTCCAGGCTTTCTTTTCATTGATGAAAGCCGCTACCCGACCGATGCTTTTTCCCTTACCGTCTTTCAAAACCCAACGGATGGCCTCTCCGTGGTCAAAAAAGCTGTTCTCTCCCGGAGTAAAAATGCTTTCGATGAGGGGATCAGGGGTGCATATCCAGTTTTTATCTTCGCGGTACATATCGCGCGCCACCTGGTGAAAAGCCTTGCTGCCGGCCTTGTCCGTAACCTGAATCAGTTCCATTCTGCTTGATTTGTGGCTGATGTTGCCATTGTATCCTTATGCCTGCAAAGATAAGCGGGCTTTCTGAACCGGCAGTCAAGCCTGACTGCGCAAACCGATAATCCCTATCTTTGCCTCAAAGCGCAATATTAGCAATTTGAAGCTGAAAAAGATCCATTTTCTTGTAATAAAGTCTTACGTCGGTCCGCTGATCCTGACTTTCTTTATCGCCATCTTCATCCTGCTGATGCAGTTCCTCTGGAAGTATGTGGATGATCTGGTGGGAAAGGGTCTGGAGTGGTACATCATCGGAGAGCTGCTTTTCTACGCCAGTGCCACCTTTGTACCCCTGGCCCTCCCTCTGGCCATCCTGCTTTCATCCATAATGACTTTCGGAAACCTGGGAGAGCATTATGAGCTGGTGGCAATGAAATCTTCTGGCCTGTCGCTGAAAAAGATAATGGCTCCCCTTGTAGTCCTCTCCGTTCTGATCAGCATCTCCGCCTTTTATTTTTCGAACAACATCCTGCCCCGGGCCAACCTGAAGTTTCACTCCATTTTATATGATGTCCGCAAACATCGCCTCGCCTTCAATATTGAACCCGGTGTATTTTACAAAGGCATAGATGGATTTGTGATCCGTGCTTCGGCCAAGGATGAAGACGGCAATACCCTGCGGGATATGATGATTTACGACCACCGGGGACGAACTGGCAATACTACTGTGACCCTGGCTGAAACCGGAAGGATGGAAATCAGTCCCGATCAGCGCTCGGTGGTTTTTACCCTTTTCAACGGGAACAATTACAATGAAGAAACAGAAGGCCGTAAAAAGCTGGAAACCCGGCCTTTTCAGCGCAGTGCTTTTCGCAAGCAGGTGAGGCGTTTCGACCTGAGCGGATTTGAGTTGAACCGGACTGACGAAAGCCTTTTCAGGAACAACTATCATATGTTCAATACTACTCAGCTGCGCTATGCGCGAGACTCTTTGCAGGAGGAGCTGATGGAGCGCAAAACGGATGTGCGCCGCACCCTGATCACGAACTTTAATCATCTGATGCTCACCGACACCCTTCCTCAGGATAGCCTTGTGCCGGTATCCAATGAGTCCTACGAAACCCTGCTTGGATCTCTGGATGCACCGGCCTTGCAGCGGGTGTTCGAATCGGCCCTGAGCAGCGCACGGAATATCAGGGAAAGGATCAATTCCATTTCGATGGATCACGAATACAAGGCTCGCCGGATCCGCAAGCACGAAGTAGAGTTGCACCGGAAGTTTACCCTCTCCTTCGCCTGCCTGATTCTTTTCTTCATTGGTGCTCCGCTGGGTGCCATCATCAGGAAGGGCGGACTGGGAATGCCCCTGGTGATGTCGGTGCTGATGTTTGTGGTATATCATATCAGTTCGATGATGGGAGAAAAATTTACCAAGGAGTTGGTCATTCCGTCCTGGCAGGGAATGTGGCTGGCTTCGGCGATTTTCCTTCCCCTGGGTGTTTTTCTGACAATCAAAGCCACCACAGATGCCCCTCTCCTGGATGCCGATGGCTACCGCAAGCGATGGGAACGCCTCACAGCCTGGTTTACACGAAAGAAAAGGAGTGCGGAATGAAGGTATTGATGCTGTGCAATAAATCGCCCTATCCGGCTGTGGAAGGAGGCCCCCTTGCGATGGATGCAATGATCCGTGGCTTGCTGGAGGCCGGATGCACGGTCGAAGTGCTGGCGGCAGAAAGCCCCAAATACCCTGCTGCAAACCCTCCGGAGGCCTTGAGACAACACGCCGGCTTTGGATTCCAAACTGCAAGAGTAGATCTCCGACTGCGCCCCCTCCCGGCCTTATGGAATTTGCTGCGCCGCCGCTCCTACCACTCTGCCCGCTTCTCCTCCCCCGATTTTGCCAATGCGCTGAAGCAACTGCTGTCCAGGCAGTCGTTCGATATCATTCAGTTCGAGACACCTTTTCTGGGACATTACCTCCCATTTATTCGAAAGCACTCCAAAGCGAAACTCGTCCTCCGCGCCCACAACATTGAGCAAAGGATATGGCAGCGCCTGGCCCAAAGGGAGGCAAACGCAGTAAAAAGGATGTACCTGAAAGACCTCAGCCGTTTGCTGTCCCGCTTTGAAAAGCAAATAGCTCTCTCCTGCGACGGGGTGGCGACCATCACAGCACAGGATGCGAGATGGTTTGAAAGCATTGGGGTGAAGCAGGTGAAAAGTTTTCCGTTCGGGATCAGTTTTCCGGATGAAGCGCTTCCTCCCCCGGATTTGAACAATGAGTTTTTCCATCTGGGTTCAATGGACTGGCTGCCTAACCAGGAAGGGATACAATGGTTCCTGAAGGAAGTCTGGCCACTGGCTATGGCCCAAAAGCCTGACATCCGGCTTTTCCTGGCAGGCCGTAATATGCCTGAGGAAATGCTCCGGCTTGAGATTCCCGGCGTGGAGATTCAGGGTGAGGTGGAAGAGGCCCGGCAGTTTATGCAACGCCACGGCATTCTGGTGGTACCCCTGCGCTCGGGCAGCGGAATGCGGATCAAGATCATTGAAGGAATGATGCAGGGAAGGGCAATTGTCAGTACACGCATCGGGGCAGAAGGGATAGATGCCCTCGATGAAACCCATTTGCTGCTGGGGGATACCCCTGCTGAATTTGCCGCCCGGATGCTTCAGCTATCGAATGATACGGAGAAACGAAACCAGCTGGGGCGGCAGGCCCGGATCTTCGTGCGCGAGCATTTTGATCGTGGTGAGATCGGCTTGAGAATGCGCACATTTTATTCAGCACTTTGCGGCGCAAAAGAATGAGGAATGGATAAGCAGGATAAGAAACGATTGCTGGTGATCCTTCCCAGGGTGCCCTGGCCGCTGGAGAAAGGAGATAAGTTGCGCGCCTATCATCAGTTGCGCATCCTCAGCCGGTATTTTGAACTCCATCTCTTTGCCCTGAATGAGGGGCCCGTGCATCCGGAAGCCTTCCGGCAACTCTCACCCCTTTTCAAAAGCCTGCACTTCTTCCCACTCACTTTGGCCTCACGTATTCTGAATGTGGGCTTAGCCTGGCTCAGGGGATGGCCCTTGCAGGTGGGATATTTCTATAATTATTATGCACACCAAAAACTAAAGCAGATTACTGCCCTGCAACAAGCTGAATATATCTACGCCCAGCTTGCACGTACAGCGCCCTACGCAGTGGGCATAGATGCTTTCCGTACCCTGGATCTGCAGGACGCCTTTGCAGCCGGCATCCAGCGAAGGACTACAAAAGCCGCCTGGTACCTGCGGCCTTTTTTGAGGATGGAATTCCGGAGGATGCAAAGCTATGAGGCGAAGCTTCTTGAACGCTTCGATCAGCTCACCATCATCAGCGAGGCCGACCGGAACCTGATCGATTCTCCAGACAAAGAAAGGATAGGGATCGTGCCAAATGGCGTGGATACAGCCTTTTTTCAGCCCCTGAAGAAAGCCCACACCACTGAAATTGTATTTACAGGGAATATGGCCTATCCGCCCAATATCGATGCCGCCCGCTTTCTGGTTCAGGAGATTATGCCCTTCGTATGGGCGGAGAAGCCGGAAACCCGGGTCGTCATTGCCGGGGCATTCCCCCACGCCGAAGTACGTGCCCTGGCGGGTTCCCGGGTGAAAGTGACCGGTTGGGTGGACGATATCCGCGAGGCCTATGCCTCGGCCCGCCTTTTTATTGCACCGATGCGCATTGGTACCGGGATGCAGAATAAGCTACTGGAAGCAATGGCGATGGAGATTCCCTGCATCACCACGCCTTTGGCCAACCAGCCCATTGGAACTGCTCCGGGAAAGGAAGTCAGGGTGGCGGAAACACCCGGGGACCTGGCAACGCACATCCTGGAACTCCTGGATGATCCGGAAAGCGCCAGGGCAATGGCCGAAGCAGCCGCTGCCTTCGTGCGGGAAAAATACAGTTGGGAAGGAGCCACGGCGCATCTTGTGTCTTTGTTTCCAGGGTAAGCATAAGCCTTGCTTTTCCCCTCCCTTCTCTTAAGAAAGCAAGATTGTTTGATTGAAGATTATTAATGCAGTCAGATTGAAAAGGGCCAAAAAGGGATAGGATAACTTGAATAGGCATCAGATGTCGATCCATCTCATTAAGCCCCCAAAAAAACAAAACAATGAGAAGAATTGAGATTTTGTTAGTGATTGTTGGAATAACATTCTACGCATACCAAAAGTCTTAAGACAGCAAGCTATCTATAGAAAATCCGCCAAGAACGTTAAAATCATTAGAGCTACCTTGGAGTTACTCTGAAATTGAAACATATATGTTTGACACAACATTACTTAAAGAAACTTTTGTCAACTTTTTTAATGATTTAACTGACTACGAAGAAGATGAATGAGTTGAATTGGATGATTACAGCATATTCGAAACCGTAATCTTTGCTGAGGCAGTTGTAAATCATAGAGGTGCTAATCGCTTTTATGATTACATTACAGATACCATCGACACATTTCAACTTGAACTTCAAACAGTAATAATAGTTAATGATACCCCCTTCTACAACGGGAATGACATAGCTGATGAAATATTTAGTCTTGAAAGTTCTCTTGAGACGTTGCTTGGAGAGCATAGTGCAACTATGATTGACTTTGAAATAGTTGATGTAGAAGAAACATTTATTACGCTCCGGGCTATTGTGCATTGGTCGGCGAATACGATAAGCATAATTGGTGGCTCCTTCGGAAATCCTACACCTTTCCCATCCAATTATTGCACAAAGTCTATCAATCCTGGGCCTTGCAATGGGAATTTTACTCCTCCACCATACGGAGCACCTGAGGAAATTGAACGAAGGCTAAATCCTTGCCATTTGCAAACTGGCCCACCTTCTAATTGGTGCTCAGTAAATGCAAGTGTGTTTGGCCTCTCATACAATGGTTATTCCTACACTAATCCTAGTTATTCATACTATCTATGGGGTGGAGACTCACCCAATATTTCGATGCATACACCAACACTGAACATATGGTTGGATAAAGGTAAAGATTTGTGGAATGACTACGGATACCATAGAGCTGGACAATTCAATAATGTATATACATATTATATGAATTATATAGGTTTCACTCACCCGTGGGCTTCACCAACAAACGGCTGGTTGTGTGAAATGCATTACGGATATTTTGTAACTTGTTTTAATTAATACTGCCGAACAATATAAAGGATGCCAAACTGTCTTTTTTTAAGAGTGTTTGTGAGTATGATTATGCTCGGTACAGTCATTGTAACACAGGGGCAACAAATATCTTGGTTAGCATCAGATTCAAATAAACAAATATTGATTGGGAAAACTTGCATCTTAGAGGACGAGCTTGTCATACCTTTACATATTTATGACATAAATAACCACACGAGAACTTCAAGTATCCTAAAATTCAATACTAATAACAGTTCTGTAAAGGAGTTCAATGTTATTGCCCATTCTTCTGATTCTGTTGATGTCATTGAGCATTGTGTGCTTTTTCAGGATCATTTATGGGCATTTGGCCGTAGTTTCAACAAATCAAATCAATCGCAGGATTTATTAATTAGACAGTATGATACTTCTTTTGCCTTAATGTGGGACACTGTATTGGTTGATACATTATATTCATTTGAATACTTTCAAGACATTGATTTTGGTGATTCAACATTTTTCCTCGTGTCGCAATCAGATCCTTCGCCCAGTGTAGGCAAAATCTGGACAATTGATGACGGAAGGGTCACTCAACGATTCACAATACCGGTAGATACGTTCAGCATTAGTTTTTGGAGAAACCTTTTTGTGGATGCGAACACTGGAACTATAACCGTAAAACAGGATTTGGGGTATAGGCTTATTATCGATGCGGATTCGTTTTCGCTGGATACGGCTACCTATATGAGCTATCACGACTTTTTTGCTTCTCCATTTATTACAGGGCTGGATAGTAACTTATACCTTGAAATTTTTGCTCATAAGAAACCCGGCACGCAATTTCCAAACGTAGAATGGCAAACAGTCATATGCACTACAAACAATTATGGTCAAGTCATAAACGAATATGTCTTAGACCCCACAGTAGCCGGAACTGAAGTTTACTACCAGAACTCTACCGAAACCCTAAATCAGGATACCCTCATCAGTTGTGTAATTCAAAGTGATGAGTTTCTCAATTTTGGATACGCTACACCTCATTCCAGTGTAATTTACCCATTCGAGACCAATATTACTATATATGCATATTCTCCTCAAGGATCCGTACACTGGTCAAGTAGTTTCAATATCGATGGGTTCATTTATCCAATTGCCCTTCATTTAACGTCCTCAAATGAACTGATACTGATTGGACAAATGGTATACGTTGACAATTGGGGTACTGGGCAACCTCTCCCAAACAGGCCTTTCATAGTTAAATTAAGCAAGGAAGGACAGATACTGCAACGTTCACAAAGAGACCTTCATAGTACCAGTCAATTGACGTGCTACCCAAATCCAAATGATGGCATCTTCCACATAAATCTGAGAAAAGAACAATTAACCCAAAGTCCTCTAAGCATCGAAATTTTTGATTTGTTCGGGAAGAAAGTGAAAGAGTTAAATGAAACGGCTCACAACGAATCAATAAAAATAGACATCTCGGATTTGCGAGGCAGTCTGTACTTAATAAGTGTGTATGACAAGGACAACATTTATGGGACAATAAAGATTCTGAAACAGTAATCCAAAAGCTGCTTCAAATCCTTCCGAAATACGGCCAAAGCGTCAAAAGTCATTGTGCTTCAATCTCGTCTCCATAGTTTCTTACAGAGTAGGGAGCCTCTCTGTAGAAAGCTAATTCATAATTAATTTCTTCTCCCTCTTTTGAAGCCAGCCAGGGTATATCCTTATGAGAATAGCTGCTGATAGCGGAGGCAGACGACGTTTTTGAGCTTATTGATTTGAAGCGTAGGCACGGAAACACGTTCTTCCTCTTTTTTCGTCGTCTTCTCTTCTATGGCAACTTATTGGGGTGTTTCCTTGTTCAAAGGGACAAAGAAAAGCAATGATTTAAATTGAAACAATGTGATGTTGTATATTAGAACAGATAGTTTCTTTACTCGAGAGATTCACCACAGATAGCAATTATTGATACAAGATTCCTTGATTTATACGGATTATATTTTTTATGATTGTACGTACAAACAAAGGCCTGCAGAAATGGATACTAAGTTGACTTTAAAACTTGACAAGTTCGTAATTGATAGAGCAAAGAAATATGCCGCATCACATCAGAAAAGTCTTTCAAGGCTGATAGAGGCTTATTTGAAATCCTTAACCGAAAAAGATGCTTCAGACTCAGGGGATGACTTTGATATATCACCTTTTGTAGAAAGTATGAGAACAGGAGTCCAGATTCCTGCCAACTACGATTACAAAAAGGCATACGGTGAATAATCCTGCTTTGAAAAGCAGATCCCAAGCTTTCATCAAACGCCCGGGCAGCCCCTTTGCCCATCCTCCCGAATGCTTACCTTTGCCTCTTCCAATTCAGCTTAATATGGGAAAAGCAGCTATATCCATCCCCAAGGGAACCCGGGACTTTCTTCCCGAAGAAATGCAAAGGCGCAAGCATATCTTCAACACTATTGAAGGGGTGTATCAGAAATATGGTTTCCTTCCGATAGAAACGCCGGCAATGGAGCAAATGACTACCCTGACGGGAAAATACGGGGATGAAGGAGACAAACTGCTCTTCCGCATCCTGAACTCCGGGGATTTTCTCTCCAAGGCCGATCCGGCCCTGCTCGAAGCCAAAGATGCCAGAGGCCTGGCTCCACAGATTGCCGAAAAAGGCCTGCGTTACGACCTCACCGTGCCCTTTGCCCGCTTTGTGGTGCAACACCGCAATGAACTTACTTTCCCTTTCCGGCGCTACCAGATACAACCCGTATGGCGCGCCGACCGGCCCCAGAAAGGCAGGTACCGTGAGTTTTATCAGTGTGATGCCGACATCATCGGTTCTGATTCACTACTGAATGAAGCGGAACTCATTCAAATGATTGATGAGGTCTTTAAGAAACTGGGGATAGGCGTTCACATCAAATTGAACAACCGGAAGATCCTTGCCGGAATCGCCGAATACCTGGGTAAGCCTGAAAAGCTCAACGACCTTACAATGGCGCTGGATAAGATGGATAAGGTCGGAACAGAAGGGGTTGTGACCGAACTGATGGCAAGAGGTTTTTTGAAAGAAGAGGTGGCCCGCTTACTCCCGCTTTTAGCGGTGGACGGCAGCAATGCTGAAAAGATTGACAAGCTTGGCGCCTTCCTAAAGGAAAGCACTTTAGGCACACAGGGGGTCGAAGAACTAAGTTTAGTTTTTCGCTATTTGGAAGGCAGTATTCCGAAGGAGGTGTTGCAGGCAGATTTTCACCTGGCTCGGGGTCTCGACTACTACACCGGCACCATTATGGAAGTTGTAGCCACAGACTTTGAGATGGGCAGCCTTTGCGGAGGTGGCCGTTATGATGACCTGACCGGTGTTTTCGGTTTTCCCGGACTTTCAGGCGTCGGGATGTCTTTCGGGGCCGACCGCATTTACGATGTGATGATGGGGCTGAACCTCTTCTCCACACAGATCCGCACGGCTTCCCGCCTGATGTTTGTAAACTTCGGCGGAGAAGAAGAAATGGAAAGCCTGCGCTGGCTGCGCCAGATCAGGGAGGAAGGGATCGCGTCTGAGATTTACCCTGACCAGGCCAAAGTGAAGAAACAAATGGCTTACGCCAATGCCTTGCATATTGCACGGGTCGCCTTTATGGGCGAAGAAGAAAGAGCGCAGGGCCTTGTTAAATTGAAAGAAATGGAAAGCGGAGAAGAGCGTCTGCTTGCGCTTCCGGAAATCATTACTTTATTGAAGCAATGAAAACGAACACTCATTATATAGGTCCTGCGCCGCTGGATTTTGAGCGGATAGAGCAGATTCTGAAAGAACAGTTTTCCCTGGCGCTGTCGCCGGAGGCCCTGCAAAGGATTCGTGTCTGTCGCGAATACCTTGACCGGAAAACAGCCAATTCCGATGCCCCGGTATATGGTGTGAACACAGGATTTGGGGCCCTTTACGACCGGAAGATTTCGCGGGAGGATCTGAGCCGCCTGCAGCACAATCTGGTGATGTCGCACGCCTGTGGCATTGGCGATAAAGTGCCGGATCCCATTGTTCGTCTGATGCTTTTGTTGAAGATACAATCTCTTTCGTACGGGAATTCAGGGGTACATCCGGACACGGTGCAACGCCTGGCCGATTTTTTCAACCTGGGCATATTGCCGGTTATTTACCAGCAGGGGTCCCTGGGTGCTTCCGGCGACCTTGCGCCACTGGCACATCTCAGCTTACCCTTGCTGGGTTTAGGCGAAGTGCATTTTAAAGGAAGGCAGCGCCCGGCCGCCGAAGTGCTGAAGGAAGTCGGCCTGGAGCCCCTTTCCCTGCACTCCAAGGCAGGTCTGGCCCTGCTGAACGGAACTCAGTTTATGTCGGCCTACGGCATTTACCTTTGCTTGCGCGTCTTTCGCCTTTCCCGTCTGGCCGATATCATTGCGGCCATCAGTCTGGATGCTTTTGACGGACGGATTGAGCCTTTTCATCCCCGCATCCAGGAGATTCGTCCGCACAAAGGACAGATCAGAACGGCCAGCCGTATCACCCGACTGCTGGAAGGCAGTGAACTGATTCGCCGCCCGAAAGAACACGTGCAGGATCCCTACTCTTTTCGCTGCATCCCCCAGGTACACGGCGCATCAAAGGACAGCATTAATTATGTGTCTTACGTATTCAGGAAGGAGATAAACTCTGTCACCGACAATCCGACCATCTTCCCGGATGAAGACCTGATCATTTCTGCCGGCAATTTCCACGGGCAGCCCCTGGCCCTGGCCCTGGATAACCTCAGTATTGCGATGGCCGAGCTGGGGAATATTTCGGAGCGCAGGACCTATCAGCTGCTTTCGGGCAAGCGTGAATTGCCCCATTTCCTGGTGGCCAACCCCGGATTGAATTCGGGCTTTATGATCCCGCAATATACCGCTGCTTCCATTGTGAGTCAGAATAAACAGTTGTGCAGCCCGGCATCGGTGGATTCCATCGAGTCATCCCAGGGACAGGAAGACCACGTGAGTATGGGAGCCAATGCTGCAACCAAGGCATACAAGGTGATGGAAAACCTGGAACGGATTCTGGCCATAGAGTTGTTCAATGCCGCCCAGGCGATGGATTTCCGCAAACCGGCCGCAACATCGCCGGTCTTACAGGATTTCCTTTCTGCCTACCGGCAAAAGGTGCCTTTTATCAGCGATGATGTAGTGATGGCGCCCCACATCCGGGCTTCCGTAAGATTTCTGCAAGAATGCAGTTACACCCTTCCGGGAGAGGATATCACAAAGTACACCCTCTGACCTCAGGCAGAATAGAGCATATCGTAAGGGCGGCGGATGGCCCGGTCTAATTGCCCGATCGACACATACTTGCTTTCACGGAAATACTCCTTCCCCTGGAAAAAAATGATCAGGGCAGGAAAACTGAATACCCCGAATTGCGCAGCGGTAGCGGCCTGTGCCTCTCCATCGATCAATGCCAGTTTCATTTGCGGGAAATCATTCTCCAGCAAGGCTTCCACTTTGGGGCGAAGACTCAGGCAAGGGGCACAGTGATCGTTAAAAAAATATAAGAGTACGGCATCCTGTTTTTGCAACAGATCCCGGATGCTTTCGCTGTTTTGCTCCATCTCAATAAAACTCATCTTTTTCATTTAGCTGGCCAAAAGTAAGGAAATTGGACAGACCGATTTAGGAACAAGCAAAATCGCCGGAGAATGCAATAGAGGAGATGCACTGTATATATACTGTTATTTCGTTCACAAAATTCCTTTTATACTTCGGATGAATTTTGTTGATTTGACAAGCGAAAGTGAGCAAGGAAGTCATAGAACATTTTAAATCAAAACAAGATGGCCATAGAAATCAAAGGCAGCGGGCTGACCATAGAGACCCTGGTAAAGGTAGCCCGGGGTGGTGAACAAATAGTGCTTCATCCGGAGGCATTGGAGCGCATCAAGCGCTGCCGGAAAATGCTGGAAGACAAGATTGTAGCAGGAGAAATTATGTACGGGGTGAATACTGGTATCGGGGAATTCTCTGAAGTAGTCCTGAACGACGATCAGGTGAAGGACTTCCAGAAGTACCTCATATACAATCACGCTGCCGGTATTGGCGATCCTATGCCGGAAGAATGGGTGAGGGGGGCAATGTTGGGGCGCATCAACGTACACGCCCACGGCAATTCCGGATGCCGTCCGGAGATCACCCAAACCCTGGTGGATATGCTGAATAAGGGCGTGACACCTCAGGTCTGCCAGAAGGGGAGCGTAGGTGCCTGTGGAGATCTGGCTCCGATGTCGCAGATTGCTTTATTGATGATGGGAGAAGGAAAAGCCTATTACCAGGGAGCATTGCTCAGTGGCAAAGAGGCTTTGGACAGAGCAGGGATTCCCATTCCCGGTTTGCAGGCACGCGATGGTCTGGCTACCATCAATGGCTCCAATGTGCTAACCGCAATGAGTGCCATCTTTTTGTATGATGCCAACCGCTGGCTTAAGCAGGCCGAAATTGGGGCGGCAATGTCGCTGGAAGCTTTGAAAGCCAATATGAAACCTTACAACGACCGTCTTCACACCGTCAGGGGCTTCCCCGGAGCTGTGCGCACGGCACGCGCCATCCGCAGGATGGTGGAAGGAGGTGACCTGGCTGAGCAGAGGGTCAAGTGCAAGGTACAGGATGCCTATTCGATGCGCAGCACGCCCCAGGTGATTGGTGCGGCTCACGACGCACTGGCCTGGGCAAAGCAGCAGGTTGAGATTGAATTGAACGGGGTGGGGGATAATCCCATTTTCTTCCCGGAAGAAAACCTCCAGCTTTCCGGGGCCAATTTCCAGGGAAGCCCGGTTTCCCTCCCGATGGATATGGCCGGGGCAGCCATCACAATGATCAGCGTACTTTCGGAACGCAGGATGAACCGCCTGAACAATCCGGCCCTGAGCGTGGGTTTGCCGGCATTCCTGACCAAAGGGGCAGGGATGTTCTCCGGCCTGATGCTGAGCCAGTATACCGCAGATATGATGATCGTGGAACAGAGGATATTGTCTATGCCCGCTTCCATCCAGTCTATCCCGGCCGCCGCCGATCAGGAAGACTTTGTTTCGATGGGGATGAACACCGCACTGAAAAACTTTCAGATTCTGGATAATGCTTACGGTATCCTGGGAATTGAACTAATGGCTGCGGCCCAGGCCCTCGATTTCAGAGATTATGCCTTTGGCAAAGGAACCAGAACGGCCCATCAGGTGATCCGGAAATATGTCGATTTTCTGGATGTCGACCGTCCCTTGTTTGATGACCATAATGCGATGAAGGCCCTGGTGAAATCCTGTGAAATCCTTGAAACAGTTGAGAAAGAGGTAGGCACACTCGGATAGCCCCTTCTTCTGTTCGTTTCCAAACAAGCCCCTGTCCTTTCGGAAAAAGACTGGGGCTTGTATTTTTTCCCAACTTCTCTTTAATACAAGATTAAATTTTCGTTAAAAAACCTTGTGCAGCTATAGGATTTGTTCTAAATTGCACCCTCGAATGCGCAAAAGACAAAGGGAAACTCTGCCATTCAAACGGTAAAAAGTGTTTTTTTTCAAGGGTTTAACCAACGTAAGGTATGGGATACTTTATGTGTATATACTTGAAACCCAATTATTTTTAACCAAAACTTATCCATTATGAGAAAGTTTACAGTTTTGCTTGCGCTTCTCTTCCTCAGTTTGCAGGTATCGCTAGCACAGGGTCGGATGATCTCTGGTACGGTGACGTCTACTGCAGACGGAAGTGCAATTCCGGGAGCCACGGTGCTGGTGAAAGGAACGACAGTGGGGATGACCACAGACCTGGATGGAACCTACAAACTCCTGGTTCCCGAAAATGCCAGGACGCTGGTCTTCTCTTTTGTCGGGATGAAGACCAAGGAAGTTCCCCTGGGCAGTTCAAACACCGTGAATGTGGCCCTGGAGCCGGATGTGCTTGACATCGAAGGGGTGGTCGTGACCGCTCTCGGTATCAGCCGTGAAAAGAAATCACTCGGTTATGCGGTACAGGAGGCCAGCGGCGAAGTGATGAGCCGTTCAGCCAACCCCGACCTGCAGTCCACCATCTCCGGGAAATTCTCCGGAGTGGAAGTACGGCAGTCGTCCGGGATGCCCGGTGCTCCTGCCCAGATCTTTATCCGCGGAGCCCGCTCCTTCAGCGGGGATAATACCCCACTCTATGTGGTAGACGGGATGCCGATCAGCAGTACCAGTGACTACACCAGCAATGTTACCGGTTCCGCTTTCTCAAATCGTGCCATTGACATTGACCCGAATGATATCGAGTCGATCAACGTGCTGAAAGGCCAGGCCGCTGCGGCACTCTACGGCTTGCGCGCTTCCAACGGGGTGGTGATCATTACCACAAAAAAAGGCCGCGCAGCAGCCGGAGCAGGTAAAGTTGGTCCTGTGGTTACCATCAACAGCAGTGTGACCATCGACAATGTCTCCCGCCTCCCTGAAGTGCAGCAAACTTATGCCCAGGGTTACAATGGAGCCTTTGCTCCCGCTAACTCATTCTCCTGGGGTCCGAAGATCACCGACCTTCCGGATAATGCTACCTACGGAGGCAATAATTATCCCGGTAATGAAGGCAAATTCTTTGACCCCTATAAAGGAATGTGGGTCACCCCCACCGCCTTCAATAACCCTGAAGGATTCTACGACAACAATGGCTATACCTACAACAACAGTATTAATGTAGCCAATGCCTCGCGTCTGGGCAATTACTCCATTGGTTTTGGTAGCACAAACCAAAGCGGTATCATTAAGAATACCGGTATGGATCGCTATACCGCCAAAATTGCCGGTGATTTCCAGATGAATGAGAAATGGAAAATGGGTTATTCCGGAAACTACAGCGATTCGAAGATCGATAAACTGCCTTCCGGAAACGACAGCTGGTTGTTCACCGTCTATGGTGCACCTCCTTCCTTCGACCTGGTGGGAACACCTTTCAGCCAGGAAGGAACCAATGGCGACTATCGCCAGATCAGCTACCGCCGTGGTGCTGTAGGGAAGAACCCTTACTGGGTGCTTGAAAACAGCAGCTACGTGGAACAAACAAAACGTTTCTTCGGCAATGGATACCTGGAGTTCACTCCGGCCAACTGGGTGCGCCTGCGCTATCAGATCGGGGTTGACCAGTATACTACCGACAATGCCCAATACACTGAAATGGGTCAGGGAGACCTTCCTGCAGCCTCTCAGTATCCTACCCCTGACAATCCGGTTTATGCTTATCTGGCCCCCACGGGTGGAGTCATAGATCATTTCGGGGTCACACGCCGCATTATTAACTCTCTCTTCACCGCCACCTTCACCCACAGTTTCAATGATGACCTGAGCGGTGACCTGGTGATCGGAAATGAGGTGGATCACAATGCCAGCGAATATTACCGCTCTTATGGTACAGGCTTCACCACCCCGGGCTGGAACAACCTGGCTAACACCAATACCCAGAATGCAGCCTACGACAAGTATGCGAGAAGAACGGCAGGTTTCTTTGCCAACCTGAACCTGGATTATCTCAATATGTTCTACTTCAACCTGACTGGCCGTCAGGACATTGTTTCTTCTATGCCACGGGATAACCGCACCTTCTTCTATCCCTCCACCTCTCTCTCCTGGGTATTCACCGAAATGGATGCCCTCAGAGACAACAAGTTCCTGCCCTATGGTAAAGCCAGGGTCAGTTACGCCCAGGTTGGACAGGCTGCAGCTACCTACCTGGCCGATCCTTACTTTGTGACGGGCGGAGCCAATAGTGGATTCCTTACCTATGGGATCGAATACCCCTGGCAGGGCATTACCGGCTATAAGTATAGCTCAACCCTCTACTCCCCTGATCTCATTCCGCAGAATACCAATACGTTCGAGATCGGGTTTGACCTTCGTTTCCTGAATAATCGTATCGGCCTCGACTACAGCTTCTTCAACCAGATTGCCAAAGACCAGATCTTTGCAGTGCCTATGGCCGGATCTACCGGTTACAGCCAAATGGTGATGAATGCCGGTGAAATGAAGGGCGTAGGACACGAAATAATCCTCACCATCACTCCGGTGAAGACGGATAAGTTCGAATGGAACTTCATTACCAACTTCACCAAGATCACCAACGAAGTAATTGAACTGGCTGAAGGAGTGGAGAACATTGCCCTCGGTGGTTATGTGACCCCCAACATCCGCGCCTCTGCCGGAGATATCTATCCTGCCATCTATGGTGAGCAGTTTGTGAAGGATGATCAGGGACGTATCCTGGTGGACGAAGACCCCAACTCTCCGGGTTACGGACTTCCGATGGCCGGTGAGTTTGGAAAGATCGGTGTAGTTTCCCCCGATTTCATCCTGACCTTCCGAAATGACTTCCGCATCTTCCGAGACATCAATGTTTTTGCCCAGCTCGACTGGAAACAGGGCGGACAGATGTACAGCGGCACCAATCGCCTGATGGATCTATATGGTACTTCAAAACGTACGGAAGACCGCGAAACCCCCTTCATCTATGACGGGTATCTCTCCAATGGTCAGCCCAACAACATTGAAAGAGGCGGACCGGATGATGCATTGGTGTATCAGACTTTGTATTCCAGCATTATCGACGGGATCAGCGAAGCCCATATTTATGGTACCGGTTACCTTAAGCTGCGTGAAGTAGGGATTTCCTACAACCTTCCGCACAAGTATATCTCCTCACTCAAGCTGAGCAGAGCCAGCATCGGCTTTGTAGCCCGAAATATCCTGCTTTGGTCGGAGCTTCCATACTTCGATCCTGAAACCAGCCAGGGACAGGGGAATATGACCGGAGGTATGGACTATATGTCGCTTCCGCAGACCACCTCATACGGGTTCAACCTTAGCTTAACCTTTTAATCATTTTAAAAGACTATGACTATGAAAAAGATATTGTCATTATTGTTGATCTCCGTTCTGTTCTTCTCCTGTAGTGAGGACCTGATGGATGAGATCAATCAGGACCGCAACAACGCGCTTGAAATGCAGTCCAAAAACCTGCTGCCCGATCTTCTTCTGAAGACCGCCTTCGAATCGACGGCGACCGACATCGCCTGGTATGCTACGGTTTACGTTGAGCACAATGCCGGCACCTGGAATCAATCACACCAGGCCGACAACCGTATCGCGCAGAATGCCTCTTCCCTGCTGAACAACAGCTGGAATGCCCTCTATGATGTGATGAATATTGCGCAAACCATCATCAACAAAACCGATCCCAATGGCGACGATGAGCCTACAGAATACTGGGTTCGCGGTATAGCACAGATTATGATGGCCTACAACCTGGCCATTGCCACCGACGGATGGGGGGAAGTTCCCTATACCCAGGCATTCAAGGGGCTGGATAATGTTTATCCTTCCTATGATAAGCAATCCTCGCTGTATCCCAAGATTATGACACTGCTGGATGATGCTATCGAGAATCTGGGTAAAGATGGTACACAATACAGGGATAAGGACTACATCTATGGTAACCTCAGTGCCGCTGCCAATGCTGCAGCCTGGACCAAGGCAGCCTATGCCTTGAAAGCCCGCTTTGCCCTGCGCCTGACCAACATCAATGAAACCCAGGCAGCCACCGATGCCCTGGCGGCTATTCCCAATGCTTTTGCAGGAACGGGTGATATGCTGCAATTGGGTGGTTTTGCCCTTGCCCTCCCCGGCGGGAACCCCTGGGGCGAATTCTGGTACTGGAGGGATCACCTCTCAGTTTCTACCACCATTTATGACCTGATGGTGGCCAGAAATGATACCACCCGTATGGATGCCTTTTTCAGCTCCACCGATCCCGGCGATATCGCCCCCATCGGAGAGGCTGCACAGGTTCAGGGCGGGTATTCCCAATCCAACTTCACCAGCGGATGGGCTGCTTTCTCCTACCCCATCCTGATGTTTACCTACCACGAGCTGAAGTTTATTGAAGCAGAAGCCAAATTCCGCCTCGGGGACGCTACCTGGGAAGCTGCACTCCAGGAAGCGGTAGAAGCATCCTTTGGACTTAATGGTCTTCCCGGTGGAACCGACTACTTCAACAATGATGTGAAACCCAGGCTCACTGCCGGGAATGAACTCGATGAGATCCTTACCCAGAAGTACATTGCTTTCTTCGACAGAGAAGCAATCGAAGCCTACAATGATTACAAGCGTACAGGTATTCCAGAAATGAAGAACCCCAACAATGCCACCGTGGGCTTCATCTGGAGGTTCCCCTGGGCCTTGAGTGAAACGTCTTCCAATTCAGCCAACGTGCCCTCCTACGGTATTTTCGACAAAACCTGGTGGGCCGGCGGCGCCGAATAGGTTGATAAAGCCAGATTACAGCAAAAGGCCATCCTCCCCGGGTGGCCTTTTTTTATCTCTGCAGTTCAGCTCCTGCATTGACCCTGCTAAGCAGAGTAGTCAGAGGGGGAAGGATTGAAGCGTAACGGATGGGAGATGGAAAGGGAATTATGCTTATCTTTTTCACCTCAATCTAAAGCCTGATGTCAAGACGGACCACACTACTGATGCTTTGTCTTTCAATCTGCTGCTATAGCGTTTTCTGTCAGCAGGAAAGGAAGCCTGAACCAAAGGAATTCCTCCTGATCGCGCACCCCACCCAAGCCAACCTCGAGCGACTCAATTTTCTTATAGAGCAGGATATCATCGTGCTTCCCCCGTCGCTTTCGCTTTTGCTGGTCTACCATCAGAACGAAAGATATCCCTATCGTGAGAGCCGGGCCTGGCTGGATACCGCCCGTCTTCACTTTCGCTACCAGTTGGCCCCCCTGGATTGTCCGCTCGATCTGCGAAGTCTTTTTGAGAAAAATGAATGCAGTGATGACTTCGTCAGCCTTTTATCCCGCTCGAGGGGAATGATCCTTTTGGGTGGAGCGGATATTCTGCCGGCAATCTATGGTGAGGAGATGCACCTGCTGACAAGGGCCACCGACCCGATGAGGAATTTCTGGGAAACCAGCCTGGTGTTTCACCTGCTCGGAAATGGAAAAGAAAGCAACACTCCGCCTTATATCCAAAAGGATCCCCGCTTTGCGCTGCTGGGAATCTGCCTGGGAATGCAGAGCCTGAATGTGGGAAGCGGAGGCAGCCTTATCCAGGATATCCCAAGCCAGGTGTATGAAGCATCAACTGTGGAGGAGGTGCTTGGTTTCCCCCCTGAAATACATCATCGCAATTATCTGCAAGACTACGAACCCCTGGCCGGGCATCCTTCCGGACTGCTTCATCCCATTAGTCTGGAAGAAGGAGTAGAAGCATATCTGCCTGATGTAAGAATGGAAACAAATCCTCTGGTATACAGCAGCCACCATCAGGCGATGGGTTTGCTCGGAAACGGAATGAGAGTATTGGCACGGTCGACAGACGGAGAGGTAGTGGAAATCATCGGCCACAAGGATTATCCTGCCATTCTGGGCGTGCAGTTCCATCCCGAATTGCCTTTTCTTTATGAAGAGGAAAGAATGCTGCCTGACGAAACAAGCCTGGGTTTCCACCTCGAGCTGTGGAAACAATTCAGCAAGAACCTCAAAAGATAATTCCGGAAATGATATTAATATCTCAAAGAAAATGAAAGAATCCAATGTACTTCGTCTGAGTCTGTTCCTTGCCCTGCTTGTCTTTGCAGCCTGCCTGGCGGGAATCGTCGATAACAGCTTATATCAGGATGGGGAATGGTTCAGGGCTCAGTATTTCGGACAGGATGTGGTCACCCTGCTGGTAGTGCTTCCTTTGTTGCTGATCTCTGCACGTCACGGACTGGATAAGAACATCACTGCCTGGAAGCTGATTTTCATAGCGGCCCTGCTCTATCTGGTTTATGTCTATGCCATTTTTGTTCTGGTGGCCAGTTTTTCACCCCTTTATTTCCTTCATCTGCCCATTTTTAGTCTATCGCTCTTTATGCTGATCAGCCTGATGGGTTGTTTTTTTATCAGCAGAAGGAAGATACTGCTGCCGGGAAGGAAACTGCGTTTGTTCTCTGCACTCTATCTTCTGCTCCTTTCAGGGATGCTTTCTTATCTGTGGATATCCGATTTGCTAAAGCACACTTTTTTCCCTGAGCATCAATCTGCCACACCGGATGGTGAGCCATTGCTCATTGTGTACTCCTTAGATCTGGGAGTGATGATCCCCCTGATGTTGATCGGGGTATTCGGTTTGTTCAGAAATCAAACCCGGGGCATCGCCTGGGCTGGCATTATGCTGGCCAAGTCATTTTTACTCGGCTTCGCCCTGCTGGGGATGAGTGTCAGTATGTTTGTGCTTGGTCAGGAATCAGATCCGTTTCTAATGGGTTTATGGAGTGTGATCAGCTTCATTGGTGTTGCCCTCACAGCCTTGTATATGAACAGCTTAGTGGATGCTATGCCGGAAGGGAAAGCATAAGCACCGCTCAGAAAAATTTCTGCAACACCTCCATTATTACCCTTTTATTGATGGGTTTCGGCACGTAGTCATTGCATCCGCAATCCAGCACTTTTTCACGGTCGCCTTTCTGGGCAAAGGCAGTTTGGCCGATAATGACGACATCTTTATTGAATGACCTGATTTCCCGTGTGGCTGTATACCCGTCCTTCACCGGGAGCTTGATATCCATAAAAACCACATCCAGATCGGGATGTTGCAGGCAGCAATCCACTGCTTCCTGCCCGTTCACGGCGTGGAGGATTTCCGATGCGTAGGGTTTCAGTTGAATCGTGAGCAATAAATCAGATTCTTCATTGTCTTCCACGATCAGCATTTTCAAAGGACGCAGGAGGGGGAGCGGGATATCCGCCAGCTTTTCAGTCTTTGGCTGCGATGAGGGAGGGAGTTGAAGCGGGAGTGCAAGGATGAAGGTGCTTCCTTTTCCGGGCTGGGATTCCAGATACAGCTCTCCTTGCAAAAGCTTCGCAAAACCCCGGGAAATAGCCAGTCCCAGTCCAGCCCCTTCATAATTGCGGGCGATATTGTGGTCGGCTTGCCTGAAACGATCGAAGATGCTTTCTGCCATTTCGGGAGGAATCCCCATACCCGTATCGCTGACCCGGAACAGCAAGTGGTCATTTTCCAGACTGCAAGCCAGCTTCACTTTGCCTTTCTCCGTAAACTTTATGGCATTGTTAATCAGGTTCGAGAGTATGGAGTGGAGCTTTCCGGCATCCGTCCATATTGTTTCCAGGCTTTCCGGTATCTGGCATTGGGTTTCCAGTTCGATCTTTTTTGCATCTGACAAGGGTCGGAAGAAATCACGGATAGCAGTGAGTAAAGAGTGAATCTCAACGGGCCCCGGGTTTACCCTGGCCTGCCCGGATTCAATGCGGGAAATGTCTATGATGTCATTGATAATACGCAACATTCTTTCTCCGCTTTTCCGGATGATCTCAATATACCGGGTCTGGTCTTCGGGATTGATGTTTTTTTCCTGCAAAAGATTGGCAAAGCCCAGTATACCATTCATCGGAGTGCGTATCTCGTGGCTGATATTGGCCAGGAATGCCGACTTGAGACGGTCGCTTTCTTCTGCCTTTTCCAGGGCCTTTTCCAATTGTTGCCGGATGGCCCGCTGTTCTGTGATATCTTCTCCTGAACTGAGTGTCCCAACGATACCTCCTTGTTCATTTTTCATCAAACGGTTGTGCCAGGCAATGATCCGTTTCTCTCCGCTTTTGGTGAGCACCTCGTTCTCCACGTAATCGGTTTGTGCTGTTTCGCCTTTGAGGATGCTTTGCAGTACTTTCCTGACCTTCACGCGCTGATCCTCCGGGACAAAAGTATCAATCCAGTCTTTGCCCAGTACCTCATCCTGGGGAAAACCCAGCACCGCTTCAGCCTTCTTGTTCAGCAGGCTGATTTTGCCTCCTTCATCCAGGGAAACGAACATCACCCCGGCAATATCCAGCATATACTGGGCTTTGTTTCGCTCGGCGACGTAAAGGCTTGACAGGGCAGAAAGATCGGTATTGGCCTGGATAATCTCCTCGTTCTGAGTCCTGAGCTCCTCGTTTTGGGCCATAATTTCTTCATTCTGCCTGGCCATATCCTCTGCATTGGATTTCAGCAATGCCTCTGCCTGCTTCCGTTCGGTGATCACCTGGAAGAAGACGGTGATACCCCCTTGTTTGGGATGCACCCGCACATTGTACCAATTCTGATATGGCTTTTTGCCGAAATAGGTCTCTATTTCCCGGAACTCCTGCTTTTCAATACAATGCTGGTACAGTTCTTCAAAAACAGAGCCGATGGCCTCGGGGAAAACTTCGAAAAGCTGTCTTCCGATCACTTCTTCCTTTCGCTTACCCAGGAGTTGTTGGGCCTGGGAATTAAAGTATTCCACAATCATCTGTGCATCTAGCACAAAGAAACCATCACTGATGCTCTCGAGAATGTTGTGCCGTTCTTCTGCCAGTTGATGGATTTTTTCTTCTCTTGCCTTTTTTTCACTCAAATCGAAAGAATTCCCGATAATCCCAATCAGTTGTTTTTGCTCATTCAGCACCGGGACATCCTTTACGTGTGCCGGGAAAACCCTGCCATTCTTATCTTTGACCATAAACTGGCCTTCCCAGGACAAACCATTTCTGAGGCGCTCCATTATTATTTCGGCTTCAGAACGGGTTTGATTGGAGGGCGTTACGGTGGTGATTTGTTTGCCAAGGACTTCCTCAGCTGTCCATCCGTACAATTCTGTGGCAGCCTGATTCCAATAGGTGATAACCCCCTGTATATCTGTGGCGATGACAGCGCTGCCGGTGGCATTGAGCAGGGCGGCCTGGTATTCCAGGCGTTTTTCCTGTTCCCTTCTTGCGCTGATATCCGAGAGCGACAAGCGAATGGCTTTGTTTTGATAGTCGGTGGGGATAAGGCAGTAATCGATATGCATATCCAGGGTAATTCCCTGGTGTTGCAGGCGAAGCTGACATTGACCTGATGCATTGGTCTCAAAGATTTTTCTGCAATGCAGGTAAAAATGATCCTGCGCATCCGGGTGGATAAAACGGGTAAAAGGCTTTCCGAGAATATCGGGTTTTTCCACCTGAAATGTTCGGCAAAAAGTCTGATTCACTGCCAGTATATGTAGCTCTTCATCCAGGGTGAGGTAGGCGGTGGGCGCTGTTTCAAACAAGTTGCGGTATTTTTCCTGCAGTTCGAATGCCTTTTCCTGGCTTCTCAGGAGTTCTTCGTTCTGCAATTCCAACTCAACCTGGTATATGCTCAATTCTTCCACCAGCCTGTCCAGGCCAAGCGATTTTAATTGAGCCTCGTCAATATTCTTTCTGAGCTTGATGATCTCAGCCGCCCTTTCACGCAGGGCCTTGCCACCATTATGCATCCTTCACTGTATATGGTTTAGCTTACTTTGGTTCACGCATATCCGGGCAGGGTGCTTTTTCGATGCTGAAGATGGCTCCGGAGATTTCTTTTTTGTCATCCAGCATAGGAGCTCCGTTCACACGGATCAACAGCTTTTCCTTCTTTGCATTTTTAATCAGCATCAAATAGTTCTGAACGACTAGCCCCTCCTGCACCACTTTGTTGAAGGGGAGTTCTTCTTCCGGTATTTGCTGTTCCTTCGAATCTTCTATATGCCATCGTGCATCATTGTAGTTACGGTTGGTCAATTCGCTGGCCCGAAAACCAGTGAGTTCTTCCGTCATCTTATTCACATAGATGATATTGCCTGCCTGGTCAAGCACCATTTTTCCAATCGGGCTGTTGTCCAGCACACTGTAAAACAAATCCTTCTGTCTGGCTATGGTGGCTTCTTTGGCCTTCAGCTGGCTGATATCAATCACCGTAACCGTAATCCCTTCCATTGCATTATCCTGGTTGCGATAGGGCAGGATGCGGATCAGGTTCCAGTTGCCTTTGGTGTCCTTGAACTCCATCTCCTTTTCAGCAAGGGTATGCAGCACCTCTTCAACATCCCGGATGAAGTGTTCATAGGGAACATTCAGTGAGATATGCTGGATGGGCCTTCCGATGTCCATCTCCATAACATTTACCACACGGGTGACCATTGTGGTGTATTTCCGGATCCGCAGCTTTCGGTCAAGGTAGAGAATGCCAATGCTTGTATTCTTGAGCAGATTGTTCATATCATTGTTGAGCTGGGTAAGCTCTTCAATCTTCTGCTGATATTCTGTATTGACTGTATATAATTCTTCATTCACCGATTGCAGCTCTTCATTGGTGCTTTGGAGTTCTTCATTGGAAGCGATCAACTCTTCATTGGTGCTTTGCAGCTCTTCGTTGGAGGTTTCCAGCTCTTCAATGGTGGCCTGCAGGTTTTCTTTGGTGAATTGCAGGTCCTTCTCCAGTTCAATAAAGCGGTTGGTGAGATGGGTGTTGATATCAAAGTCCTTGCTGTCCGGAGGGGTGACAAAGCCATTCTGATCTGCTTTTTCGAAGGAGACAAGCACGTAACGGCGTTTGTTTCTGAGGTCTTCAAAAGGCTGCGTGATGATATTGATCAGGTTTTCTGCATCCAGCTTAACTTCTTTGAAAACGGATTTTTTGTTGTCTTTCAGTGATTTATGTAGCATACTCCCCAACACCACACTGATTTCTTTCCGCACCATTGAGAGGATATCCAGGCTGGCCTTTCCGCTGGGAACTTTCAGGAACTCATTTACTTCGTTAAATACGTGGATGACATTGAATGATTCATCCACCATCACAGAAGGGGGCAGCACGTTCTCCAGCAATCCGGCCAGCACACTTTCCGGCATAGCTCCTCTTTGAGTTGGCGCGCCCGCAGCGCTCGATCTGTGATCCCATTGGGGGCTCTTGATCTTGGACTGCGGAATGAGGTAATTGAGTCCGATGGGCGGGTGGTATCCGGGCTTCTGCCGGAAGATTTTCCATTTGCTGTGCAGGGTCTCAAATCCTTCGGAGAGATCTCCCAGCGATTCGCTCGAACCCAGGAAGAGGCCTCCACCATTCACCAGGGATTGGTAGAACATTGCAATAATGCGCCTTTGCATTTCCTGATTGAGATAGATCAGCATATTCCGGCAACTGATCAGGTCGATTTTGGAGAAAGGGGGATCCTTGATGATGTTCTGCTGGGCGAAGATGACTGTACGGCGGAGGGTATCGTTGACCCTGTACCTGTTGTTTGTCCTGACAAAATACTTTCTGAGCAAGTCTGGAATGACATCGGCCACGATGCTGTCCGGATAGATGCCGTTTCCGGCAATGGTGATATGCTCCTTGTCGAGATCCGTGGCGAATATTTTCAGATCCAGGTGGAGATCCTTTGCCTCCATATACTCCATCAGCAAGATGGCGATAGAATAGGCTTCTTCCCCGGTAGAGCATCCCACGATCCACACCCTGACCTGGTCTCCCCGGGATTTGGATGCGAGAATGTTGGGAATAAGCTCCTCCTTCACGATCTGGAAGGCTTCGGTATCCCGGAAGAATTGGGTTACCCCTATGAGCAGGTCTTTATAGAGAATATTGGCCTCTGCCGGTGAATTTTCCAGAAAACGGAGATATTCGCTGTAATCGGTGAGTTGGTTAATGCCGATGCGTTTTTCAAGGCGGCGGACGATGGTATTGGGTTTGTAGAAAGTAAAATCAACCCCTACCCTGTCGCGGATCACTTTCAGAATACGCAGCAATACACTGTCGTTGCTGTCCATCTCCTTTTTATGCTCGGCTTTGGCGATAATAGGGTGCTGAATATACCGGATGAGTACCTGCGGCATTTCGGCCGGACTGCCCACATAATCCACCATCCCTGTTGCGATGGAGCTTTTGGGCATTCCATCAAACTTGGCGGTGGTGTCATCCTGGGCAAACACCATCCCCCCGGCCTCTTTGATCGCGCGGATGCCCAATGTTCCATCGCTTCCGGTACCGGAAAGGACGATGGCGACCGCGTTCTTTCCTCTTTCCTGGGCAAGGGAGCGGAAGAAGATATCGATGGGCAGATTGAGCCCGGTTTTGCCTGGTGGGTCAACGAGGTAAAGCCGACCACTGAAAATGGTCATATTCTTTTTGGGCGGGATGAGGTAAATGTGATCCGGCTCTATTTGGAGTCCATCGCTGGCCGTCTGCACCGGAATCGGGGTATGCCTCGAAAGCAGTTCGCCCATCAGGCTCTTGTAATCCGGGGATAGGTGCTGGATAACGATATAGGCAATTCCACTGTGTTCAGGGACATTTCTGAAAAAGGTTTCCAGGGCCTCCAGGCCTCCGGCAGAAGCACCTATCCCTACTACCGGGAATGAAGCTGAGGTCGCAGCTGCCATTGCAGTATGGCTGATCTGCTTTTTCGGTTTTTTCATCCGGGAAGAAAAATGAGCGATGTTAGACTCTGCTGCTTATCAGTTTCAAATATAGTGAGCACTGAGCATATTTCAATTCTTTTTTGGTCAAATCATTACCTTTGCCTGAAAGCGAAGGCTCCGGTGAAGCGTCTCCTGTTCGTACTTCCCTTGCTGATCGTAGGCTTGGCATCCTGCTCACCCTCCAAATATGTGGGAGAAGGGGAGTATCTGCTTGAACGGAATAAGGTTTTAATAAAGGGAGAAGCAGAAAATGTCACCAGCGATGAGATGCAGAGCCTGGCAAGACAGCGACCTAACCGTAAGCTGCTGGGTATTTTCCGATTGAATACCTGGGCCTACCATAAAGCTGCAACAGGGAATGACAATGCAGTGAATCGCTGGCTTTTGCGTTCCATTGCCAAAGAGCCGGTCATTGTGGATACAGGCTTGATTATTTCAAGCCTCAAGCAAATGGATTTATACCTGCAGAACAAAGGATACTTCAGCAACGAACTGGATTATCAAATCCGGAAAAAACGATGGTCGCGGTATGCTGCGAAAGTGGAATACTCCATCAGCCCCGGGAAAGAGTATCGTTTGTGGACCATCCGCTCCTCGGTTCGCGATACCACCCTCGCCTTGTTTCTCGGACTGCATTTTGGGGAGAGAATACTCCAGCAGGGAATGATTTATGATGTGGATATACTGGATGACGAACGCGATCGTATCGTGCACTTGTTGAAGGATTACGGCTATTACAGCTTTACCCGCGAATATATCACCTATCGCATTGATAGTACCCTGGGGCAGGGCAGGATGGATGTGGAGATGATCATAGCCAATCCCCCTGGCAGGGATCATCATCCCCGGCAAAAGATAGACCGGATAATGATTTATCCTGATTTTGATCCGCTGCGCGACCCGTCAAAAGCCTGGGATACCCTGATTGTGGCGGATAGGAGATGGGGGCTGGAGAAAGCCCCTGGCTTATATTACTTTTTGTATGATGATAAACTCCGGGTTAAGCCTGAGGTTATTCTGCAAAATATATTTATTGAACAGGGCGCTTATTATGCCCAGCAGGCCATCCAACGCACTTACCGACGGCTTTCCGACCTTCCTGTGTTTGGATTTGTCAACATTCACCTCAAAGAACTGCCTGAAAAAGCAGAGCGCTCCGGTGGCGGGCTTTCCTGCGAAATCAGGATCAGCAGGGCTGCCTCCAGTGCTTTCAATATTGAGACGGAGGGAACCAACTCTGCCGGTGATCTGGGGGTAGCTGGCAGTTTTGTTTTCGAAAACAGAAATCTGTTCCGGGGAGCGGAGTTTTTTCAGATAAGACTGAAAGGTGCGCTGGAGGTACAACGCCTTCCTGAGAGTACCGATGGTGAGTTCCTCTTCTTCAATACCTTTGAGACAGGTGCGGAGGCCAGCCTGCGCTTTCCCCGCTTTCTGCTGCCCTTGCGCGGGGATTTGTTCCCAAAACTTTTTGAACCCTATACCCGCCTCAATTTGGCATACAATGTGCGACAGCGGCCAGCTTACCGCCGGGTTGCCACGAATATCTCCTTTGGCTATGAGTGGAAAGAAACGGCCGTTCGCCGGCATATACTTTATCCCGCTGATTTGAATGCCGTAGATATCATTGCTGACAGCAGTTTCAATCCCTCTGCTTTCGGCCCCTTGTATGCTGCACAGTACACCGACCATTTGACGGCTGCCATTAAGTATAGCTTTATTTTGAATACCCAACCCATTGCCAGGGGAGGAAACTATCTCTATTTCAGGGCCAATCTAAGCTCTGCCGGGAATTTCCTGGATTTTGCCCACAATGTATTCAGCTTGCCGGAAGACGAGAGAGGCTTTCACAGTTTGTTCAATATCCGATATGCACAGTATATTCGCTTTGATGGGGATTTTCGATATTATCAGATTATGGATGGTGGGCAGAGCCTGGTTTATCGCCTGGCTGCCGGAATGGGAGTCCCTTATGGCAATTCGGTGGTGCTCCCTTTTGAACAGGCCTTTTTCTCCGGTGGTTCCAACAGCCTGAGGGGCTGGGAGGTTCGCTCACTGGGCCCTGGAGCTTATGCCAATCCCGAGAACAGGAGATATGATAAGATAGGTGATATCCTGCTGGAGGCCAGCGCCGAATATCGTTTCCCGGTATATCGTTACCTGAAAGGCGCCCTTTTTGCCGATGCCGGAAATATCTGGTTGCAAAATCAAGATGCAGCCCTTCCCGGCGGGGAGTTCCGGATTTCCTCCTTTGCCAGTCAGCTTGCATTGGATGCCGGACTGGGAATGCGTCTCGACTTCGGGTTCTTTTTGTTCCGGCTCGACGCAGCCCTGCCTTTGCGTGATCCTGCCCGGGTGGAGGGGGCCAGATGGCTGAGGTCGGCAGAGTACAAGATGAAGAAGGTTGTGTGGAATTTTGGAATTGGATATCCCTTCTGAGATGAATCATACCACCAGGGTTTCCGAAGCTTTTTATGCAGCATTCCCCCATCAGCCTACTCCCGGACAGGCTGAGGCTATTAGCGGGATTGCCGAATTCCTGAGCGATCCGGATGCCCAAAGCCTGTTTCTCTTAAAGGGGTATGCCGGCACCGGGAAAACAAGCCTGGTCAGCGCATTGGTAAAGGTTCTCAGGCAATTTCGTATTTCCACTATGCTGCTGGCACCCACCGGAAGAGCGGCCAAGGTGCTGGGAGCTTATGCCGGGAAGAGAGCACACACCATCCATAAGTGTATTTATGCCCAACGGGTACTGCCCGATGGAAGCATTCGGCTTGAGCTTGGCCATAACCGGCTCAGGAGGTGCCTGTTTATCGTGGATGAAGCTTCGATGATTACAGATGAAAGTAGCCAAAATGGCCATTTTCAGGGTCGAAAGGTGCTGACAGATCTTTTTAACTTTGTTTATTCAGGCGATCGTTGCCGGGTGCTTCTGCTGGGAGATGCAGCGCAATTGCCCCCGGTCGGGCTCGATCTCAGTCCGGCCCTGGATGTCTCCTTCCTCAAAGCTGCCTTTCACCTGAAAATTTTTGAGTCGGAACTCACCGATGTGGTCAGGCAGGAAGCCGGATCATCGGTGCTCCTCAATGCTACTGCTTTGCGGGAGAAGCTGCGCCACGAAGATTATGCATTTCCCTGGTTGCGTCTTGAGGCCCGGGGCAATATGCAGGTACTGGACGCACAGGGCTTTCAGGAGGCCCTGATGCAGCATTTCAGTGGTGAGGAAGCAGATGAGACTGTCCTGATCACCCGCACCAACCAGCGGGCCAACCTCTTCAACAGGGAGATACGTCAGCGCATCCTGTTTCGTGAGGGGGAGATCAATGCCGGAGACCGGATTATGGTTGTGAGAAACAACTATTTCTGGCTTGAAGAAGATGCCCCGGCGGGCTTCATTGCCAACGGAGATATGATGGAGTTACTGCGGATTGATGATGTGGAAGAAAGATATGATCTGCGCTTTGCCCGGGCAGAATGCCGTATGCTGGATTATCCCGAACAGGCTCCGCTTAGTGCGCTTATCCTTCTGGATACCCTCAATTCGCCGGGCCCTGGTCTGGGAGCGGAAGCAGAGGAGCATCTCTTTGCAAGCCTGATGAAAACCTACCATTACATTGAGCATCGTCAGGCGCGACTGGAAGCCTTGCGCAATGATCCCTATTACAATGCCCTGCACATCAAATTCGCCTATGCCCTCACTGGTCATAAAACCCAGGGAGGGCAATGGCAAAATGTGTTTGTAGACCAGGGATATCTGTCGGATGAGATGATTGGAAGATCATATCTCAGGTGGTTATATACAGCCATTACCAGGGCCAGTGTACGTGGATACCTGATCGGCTTCCGTGATGAGTTGATCGGAGAGCAGCTGCAGCCGGATCAGTAGGCCCGGGCAAATACGACCCTGCGGGATGATGGCTTGCCGGTGTAGATGCATTTCCCAGCTTCTTCTTTTCCATCCAGGGGAATCAGCCGGATCGTGGCTTTGGTTTCCTCCTTGATCAATTGCTCCGTTTCCGGGCTGCCATCCCAATGGGCTTGAACAAATCCGCCTTTCTCATCCAGGATACGGATAAATTCGTCCCAGGTATCAGCCTTGCAGGTGCTTTCGTCTCTGAAGTTTAAGGCTTTCTGGAAAAGGTTGGCCTGAATTTGCTCCAGAAGGTGTTTCACCTTATGACCTATGTCTGTAATCTGCAGGATTTCCTTCTCCAGGGTATCCCGTCGAGCAATCTCCACAGTTCCGTTTTCTACGTCTCGCGGTCCAATCGCAATGCGCACCGGGACCCCTTTGAACTCATATTCGTTGAATTTCCATCCGGGCTTTTGGCTGTCATCCTCATCCAGTTTGACACTGATCCCTGCTTCTTTGAGTTCTGCGGCTATCCTTCGGGCAGCCATCAACACTACTTCCTTTTGCTCATTGTTTCGGTATATCGGAATGATGACGCTTTGGATGGGCGCCAGCCGTGGAGGGAGTACAAGGCCGTGATCATCACTGTGTGCCATCACCAAAGCGCCCATCAGACGGGTAGAAACGCCCCAGGAGGTAGCCCAGACGTATTCAAGCTGATTGCTCTTATTCAGGAACTTCACATCAAATGCCTTGGCAAAGTTTTGTCCGAGAAAATGACTGGTCCCTGCCTGCAGGGCTTTACCATCCTGCATTAAAGCTTCAATGCAATAGGTCTCAACCGCCCCGGCGAAGCGTTCATTGGGGGATTTAATGCCTTTCAATACCGGCACGGCCATCCAATTCTCCGCAAAGTCAGCATACACATTGAGCATTTGCTCTGTCTCCTGTATCGCTTCCTCACGGGTCTCGTGGGCGGTATGACCTTCCTGCCAGAGAAATTCCGTGGTTCGCAAAAACAGACGGGTACGCATTTCCCAGCGCACCACATTGGCCCATTGATTTACCAGGATGGGAAGGTCACGGTAAGATTGTATCCAGTTACGATAGGTGTCCCAGATAATGGTTTCCGAAGTAGGTCTGACGATTAACTCTTCTTCCAGTTTGGCTGTCTCATCAACCACCACTCCCTTTCCGTCCGGAGATGCTTTAAGCCGGTAGTGCGTAACAACGGCACACTCTTTGGCAAAGCCCTCCACGTGATCTGCTTCCTTGCTGAAGAAAGATTTTGGGATAAACAAGGGGAAATAGGCATTCTGATGGCCCGTCTCTTTGAACATATCATCCAGGGCACGTTGCATCTTCTCCCAAATGGCATAGCCATAAGGTTTGATTACCATACATCCCCTAACAGCCGAAGTTTCAGCCAGCCCTGCCCTGATCACAAGGTCATTGTACCATTTGGAATAGTCTTCCTCACGGGAAGTGAAGTTTTTTGCCATTACTGCTTTTTGGTATGATACTTGCTTTTTTGCAGGTGTCAATGATTGTAGCGACAAAATTAACAAATACCATAAACACTAATCCAGGGAGGATAGAGCAATGAAAAAGATTCTGATTTTAACAAGCCTGGCTTTTACGGTTCTCCTGGCTTCCTGTTCGGCAAGCCAAACCGGATATGCCGTTTACGACGATGTCTATTACCGCGCATCGGATCCCAAACCAGCTAGCACATCTGTGGCAACGCCTGAAGACAATCGCTACATTACCACGGATCCGGATTATGCCGTCAAAACTGAATCTGCCGGGGTGGATTACCGCGATCCCGATTATGCGGGTTATGATGAGGATCTCTATTATGAGAACAACACCTTCCCCAGGAAGGAAGGCCAGTCAGGAGAGTATACTTCTTCCTCCTATTCTTCCCCTGACGGGAACACCTATGTCACCAACAACTACTACGGGGAAAATTACTACGACTATGCGTATTCTTCACGTATCCGCCGCTTCCACAACCCCGCCTTTTATGACTATTACCACGGTTATTATACAAATATGTACTGGTATACCTACGATCCCTTCTACTATGGTACCAGTATCTACACCGGTTACAACTACTGGGATCCCTATTATTCCTTCGGATGGCCGCGTTTCAGCCTCGGTTATTCCTGGGGTTGGGGTGGTTTTTACTACAACTGGCCTATGTATTCCTATCGGCCTTACTATGGCTGGGGCTCTCCGTACTGGGGATACAACAGCTACTGGCGTGGCTACAACCACGGTTACTGGGATGGCTACTATTCAGGACACTACTCAAGCTACTATTACAACAGTTTTGATCACACCTATCACTACGGACCACGCACCAACCGTGGCAGCAGTTCCGGGACTACCCCCGACGGGCGCCCACCCCGTACCCTGGGGGAGCGCTATGAGAATGCGATGGCCAGCCAGGGAGTGCGCACAGGTAGAACTGCCTTTATGGAACGCTACGAAGGAGTGGATCGGAAGTCTGGCAGGGATATCACACCTACCGCAGAAACCCGCGAGGACAACCAACACAGGGGGAATGTGAATTCATCTGAAGCCGGCGGAGTAAGCCCGATGCAGTCACGTCAGGCAGAAACTACCACACAGCGTGAGTCGACGACCGTCACCGAAGCTGCTCAGACCGGCAAACGGGATAATGCACTCAATGAAACACAGCAGCCTGTACAAACAAGACAGTCATCCTGGGTAGAAAACCAGGCCAGAAATGCATCAGAACAAGCGCAGGGCAGCAGGAGTTCAACAGAAACCCAAACACCTGCCCGGACCGATGCGGAGGGATACAGCAATACAAACCGGTACAACTACCGTCAGAATACCCAGGCGGAAGATCCTTCCACCAAGTACCGCCGTCCTGACCCTGCCGTCTATCAGCGCTACGAAAAGCCCAAGGTATACACCTCACCCAGTTATACCCGCCCGCAATCGAGTCAGGAGTATACCAGCCCCGGAGCACGCACACCTCAAAACTATACCCGGCCTGAGAATGCGACACCACAACGTTCCCGCCCGGATTATACCCGCCCGGCGGAACCACAGTACCAGAAGCCAAGCCGGACTTATAGTCCGCCAAGCAGATCGGGCGAAAGCAGTGTACCCCGATACACGCCCCCTTCCCGCTCCGGAAGCAGTTCAGGGAGTACACCCAGCAGATCATACACCCCGCCCAGCAGATCATCCGGGACGTACAGTGCCCCTGCAAGAAGCAGTAGCTCGGGATCAAGTGTTACTCCTTCGCGTTCCTCCAGCAGCAGCTCAAGCTCTTCCAGAAGCAGCTCAGGTTCATCCGGCTCGTCCGGATCCAGCCGCGGAGGACGCAGATAAGCATCATTCACATAATCAGTAATTCATAAATCATTGTGATGAAAAAGATTTGGTTTGCCCTGACAGCTTTGATCAGCCTTGGCCTTACCCAGGCTCAGAATGAAGTAGATGCCTTGCGCTATTCATTAACATCCCCCGGAGGAACCGCACGATCCACTGCCCTCTCAGGTGCCTTTGGAGCCCTGGGTGCAGATTTCTCCACCCTCAGCACCAATCCGGCCGGAATTGGTGTATATCAGGGATCAGAGTTCACATTTACCCCAAGCCTGTATCTGGGAAATACGGAATCCGGTTTCCTGGGAGGCTATGGTGAAGACCTGAAGTATAACTTTAATCTGGGAAACGCCGGGCTGGTATTTTCAATCCCTACCGGTCCCGCTTCCAAAAACAAAGGATGGAAGAGCTTTCAGTTCGGGATGGGGCTGAACCGTTTGGCCAACTTCAACAACCGTATCCTGATCGAAGGATTCAATGCCCAAAGCTCCTTGCTTGATGCATACAAAGATTATGCATTCGGGAAGCGACCAGGTGAGCTGGATCCTTTCGATACAGAACTGGCCTGGAATACCTGGCTGCTCGACACCCTCTCCAATAGTGGTACACAATACAGCTCTGCGGTAGAGGGGGGTAATGTCACCCAAAGAAAGTCCATTACCTCAGATGGATCGATCAATGAGTTTGTGCTCTCAATGGGTGCCAACTATCGCGATAAGCTCTATCTGGGCGCCAGCCTGGGTTTCCCCTTTGTTCGCTATTTTGAGAACAGCAGCTATATGGAAAAGGATTACGATGATTACTATCCCGATTTCGATGAATTCAATGTCTTTGAAACCCTGGAAGCCAGAGGGAGCGGTGTCAACTTTAAGCTGGGGATGATTTATCGTGCTGCCGATTGGGTCAGGATGGGCGTGGCCCTGCATACCCCAACCTTTTACACTATGCGTGAAGACTACAATACTACCATTGCCAGCCGCTTCGATAATGGGGATGCCTATGAGTCAAGCTCACCCGACGGACGATTTGACTATGAGTTGGAAACTCCGATGCGGGCCATCGGCTCCATTGCTTTCATTGTCGGGAAGATGGGCCTGATCAGCGCCGATTACGAACTGGTGGATTATTCCTCTGCCCGCTTGCGCAGTTCCACCTATCGTTTCTTTGATGAGAATAATGCAATTCGGAACAGCTATACTGCAGCTGGCAACCTGCGCCTGGGTACAGAATGGAGATATGAGAACTTCAGCTTCCGAGGCGGATTCGCAATGTATGGCAGCCCGTACAAGAATAATCTGAATGATGGAGAACGGACGTCCCTGAGTTTGGGACTGGGAGTGAGGGAAGAGGGATATTTCCTGGATTTTGCTTACATCCGTACAATGTATTCCGAGGACTATTATTTGTATGATCCGGCACGTGTGCCGGCCGCCCTGAACGACTTTACCCAGCAGAGCTTCCTGATGACCCTGGGCCTGCGCTTTTAAAACGGCCTGCTGTCTGTTGGCAGCATTCAAATATACCCCTGGCAGTCCTGATGGACTGCTTTTTTTTGATAAAAAAAATGCCTCTTTGCAGAGGCACCTGGATATATGAATATGGTTAAGGAAAATCAGGACAGCTTATTCATTTGCAAGGCAAGCCTGGATTTGAGGTTTCCCGCTTTGTTTTTATGGATAATGTTCCGCTTTGCATTTTTATCGATCAGGGAAACCACCTTGGGGTAAGATGTTTCAGCTTCATTTTTATCTGTGAGGCTGCGGAAGAGCTTGATCGCATTACGCATTGTCTTGGCGTAGTAGCGGTTATGAACTCTGCGCTTTTCGTTCTGCCTTACCCTTTTCAGAGCTGATTGATGATTGGCCATATTGTATTTACTTGATGATTAGTCGTTAAAATCGGGCTGCAAAGATAAAATGATTTTCTCAAATCCCAAATATTTTCTCCCTATTCCGATGAGGTGCGAGCAGGCATATCCCCTTCCAATCCTTAGCTGTCATTTCCTATATTCAAATCCGTGACCATTCGGCCAAGCTTGATCTCACCAGAGCAGGGCATCCATCCATATCATCATCATCACCCCCAACACAAACAGATTTAGGCGGATAAAGCCTTTTCGCGGGCTCAAATGCTCCAGCCCCGGCCGGGCCATTCGAAGGAAGCCAATGATGAGCCAGCTCACGGCAGCTACCAATGCCCAGCTCATCCAGGCAGTATGGATACTACCGTATACGGGAAGAAACAGAGCGGATATTCCAGCAGTAATCACCCATACCAGGGTGAGTCGTCCGATCTGCCGGCGCGATAAAACCGCAGAAAGAGAAGGGTAGCCTGCTTCTTCATACTGCTTGCCAATGCTTAGGATGATAAGCCAGAAATGGGGTATCTGCCCGATAAAGAAGAAAACCGCCAGGCTGTGGGCTGCCGGTTCTGCCAGTGAAACGCCACTGGCTGCCCATCCTATCAGGGGAGGCAGGGCTCCTACTACCGATCCCGGAACTACCGCAAATGCGGTAATGCGTTTCAGGTAGGTATAGATCACATTGTACCATAAGATGGTAAGCAAGCCCAGAACCATACTCAGCCAGCCACAACCCCAAAGGAGAATCAAACTGCCCAGCAGGATCAGGATCAGCGCAATGAGCAGGGCGGTTCCCGGCCTCATCCTGCCCGAGGGAATGGGTCGTGAGCGTGTACGATCCATCTGCCTGTCGAAACGCACCTCCTGCACCTGGTTCAATGCCGAGGCACCCATCGCCAGTACAAACACCCCTGCAAGGACCCACCAGGCAGTGGTTTCCCAGCCTCTGGCTCCGGCGACAAAGCCGGTAAAGGCAGACAGGGATACGGGCAGGGCAATACGGTATTTTCCCAGCTCAGGGATCAGACGAAGGAAGGAAATCAATCGGTGGTGTTATTTTAGGGTCTTCAGGAATGCAATGATCTTGTCGATGTCTTCATCATTCAGTTCCTTTTCATAGGAAAGCATTTGACCTGCCCTATACCCCTTTACCAGATCATAATTGGGATCATAAATACTGCGACGGATGTACTCATCGTCCACATTGATAGTACGTTCTTTACCATCGGTGATCACAATGTGATCGCTGCCATAGATGCCCAGGAAGCTGGGGCCCACGATGGCTGAGCCATCGAGGGAGTGGCAGGCGATGCAGCCCTTACTCTCCAGGATTTGTTTGCCCATCATAGCCAGCATCAGGTCCTCGCCGGCCGCAGTATCTGTCGCCATCAGCACCCCGGTGGTGTCGTTGTACCAGGCATCAAAATCTTCCTGTGTCATTATTTCCACATCGGTGTACATATAAGAGTGGCGGAGGCCGCAGTATTCGGTGCAATACAAGTCGTACACCCCGGTACGCTGAGGGATGAACCACATAAAGCTGTTCTCTTTGCCGGGAACCATATCCTGCTTCACCCTGAAGGCGGGGATATACAGGCTGTGCAGCACATCCACCGAAATCAGGTTAAGTTTGACCGGCTTATCCACCGGAAGCTTGAGGGTGATGCTGCTCTTGCCGTTCTCATACTCAAAATTCCAGCTCCACATTCGGGCAATGGCATCCACCTCCATTGCATCGGGGGGTGGGCTCATCATCGGGCGCCAGCCTTTGTATCCGTACCAGAACATCAAAAGTACCAGGATGGTAGGAATGATGGTCCAAATGACCTCCAGCGTATTGTTTCCTTCAATCTGGGTGGCCACTGGATTGCGCTTTTCGTTGTAGCGCCATACGAAGTACAGCATCAGGATGCTGAGGCCGATCAGGAAAAAGAAAGATACTCCGAGGATGAATACAAAAGCGGTATCCACGCCTTGAACAAAATTGGAAGCTCCTGAAAACATCGCGTTGGTTTCTAGCGGTTCAAATAATCAAAAAAGGTTAAGACGATCACAGCGGCAAAAACCGCCAGCACCAGCAAGACCATATATGTATAGATCTTCTGATCGAACTTCAGGTGCATAAAATACACGAGCACGAGAGTGGCTTTCACTCCGGCGATCAGCATTGCCGCCGTTGTATTCCAAACGCCCAGGTCGGTCCAGGTTATGGCCACCGTAATTACGGTCAGAAAGATCAGCGCAAGCAATACAGCAATGTGCGTGCGATAGGGAGTAATATGGTGTTTTTCTTCGCTCATTGTCCTTGCATTTAATGGATGAGATAAAACAGTGGGAAGAGGAATATCCAGATCAAATCGACCAGATGCCAATATAGTCCGGCATTCTCAAGCAGTTGCCAGTTCTCTTTGTGCAAGCGGTCTTTCTTGATATAATAGATCACAAATCCGATGAACACCGCCCCGACCACTATGTGGAAAGCGTGCAATCCGGTCATTGTGAAATAAAGTCCGAAAAAAAGAATATCCCCGCGGCTGAGGCTGAGCAGGTATTCTGAATTGGGGAAGATGCCGTGTTCGAATTTGGCGCCCCATTCAAAATACTTATTCACCATAAAGATCAGGGCCAGCAGCAGGGTAATATACAGCAGTGCGATGGCCATTTTCTTGTTGCCTCTTTGCATTGCCGTGATGGCCATTGCGATGGTCATACTTGATACCAGCAAAACCACGGTGTTGATAGTCCCCATAATCACATTCAGCTCCTCACCGGCCAGGTGAAAGGCGGCCTGGTTTTCGTAGCGATACACGGCGTAAACAATAAACAGCCCGCCAAAAAGGAGGATCTCGGTGAAGATAAAAAGCCACATCCCGATCTTTGATGCGGTATCGTCTCTGTGCAAATGCATATCCTTTCTTTTTCGTGGGATTAGGAACTATAATCGTAGGGCCCTTTGGTGACCGTAGGGATCTCTTCAAAATTCTCCAGGGGTGGAGGGGAGGGAACGGTCCACTCCAGCGTCTTGCCGCCCCAGGGATTACCCTCGGCTTTCTCTCCGTGACGTGCACCTCTGACCAGATTAACAATGATGATCACAATCCCCATTGCCATCACAAATGCACCCAGTGAGCTGATGATGTTTCCGCTGTGAAACTCCGGCAGGTAATCATAATAACGGCGCGACATCCCGGCGATGCCCAGATAGAACATAGGCGCATAGAGGGCATTGAACCCGATGAACATCACCATCCAGCCAATATTGGCCCAGCCTGAATCGTACATTCTGCCGTATATTTTGGGGAACCAATAGTGCAATGCTGCAAAGAAGGCAAATCCGGTTCCGCCAAATACGATATAATGGAAATGCGCTACCACGAAGGCCGTATCGTGCACGTGCACGTCGGTAGCCAGAGAGCCAAGCACCAAACCTGACAGACCTCCAATCATAAATACGAAGATGAAGGAGATGGCCCAATAGAAAGGTGTTTGCACATTGATGCTGGCCTTGTGCAGGGTGGAAATCCAGTTGAAAACCTTAATGGCACTGGGTATGGCTACGATAAAGGTCAGCAGGGAGAAGGTATAAAGGGCTGTTCCGCTCATTCCGGAGGTAAACATATGGTGACCCCAAACGAAGTAGCCTACAAAGGCGATCATTATGGTGGAGATGACAATGGCTTTGTATCCGAAGATGGTCTTGCGCGCGAATGTGGGAAGAATCTCTGAGATGGCACCCATAGCCGGCAGGATCATAATATACACGGCCGGATGGGAGTAAATCCAGAAAAGGTGCTGATAGAGAATGGGATCCCCACCCAGGTCGGGATCAAAGAAACCAATGCCCAGGGTACGTTCTGCCACGATCATCAGCAGGGTAATGCCTACAATGGGTGTGGCCAGAAGCTGAATCCATCCCGTGCCGTAAAGGGTCCAGGGAAAGAGCGGCATTTTGAACCAATCCATCCCCGGTGCACGCATCCTGTGTATGGTCACAATGAAGTTCAGTCCGGTAAGGATAGAAGAAAAGCCCAACACAAAAGCGCCCAGTACCGCCGGAAGCATATTGGTTGTGGTTTCAAAACTGTAAGGAGCGTAGAAAGTCCATCCCGTATCCGGGGCACCACCACCAGTGAAAAGAGAGACCAGTACAAGCAATATCCCGGTCACATATATCCACCAGGACAGGAGGTTAAGTTTAGGGAAAGCCACATCCGGTGCGCCGATCTGAAGGGGCAGAAAGAAATTGCCGAAAACTGCCGGAAGACCGGGAATAACCACAACAAAAATCATTATGACCCCGTGGAGGGTGAAGATGCTGTTGTAGGTTTGCGGGCCCATAATGGTGTGTCCCGGGGCGATAAGTTCGAACTTCATCAGCAGCCCGAGGATCACTCCTATACCGAAAAAGACGAGAATGGTATAGAGGTACAGCAGTCCGATCCGCTTGTGGTCGGTCGAAAAGATCCAGGCCCCCAGGCCCTTATGCTTTCCTTCATATTCCAGGTAACTGGGTTCCTGATGTGTATGTAAATTTTCCTGCATTGCGCTTAGGATTGTTTTGGGGTTTGACGAATACGCGGTTTGAGCAGCAGTACGGCCAGTATGATGGCAGCGAAAAAGAGGATGAGGGTGCCTGCCACCCGGGTTACGTTCAATACGTAGCGCTGGCCATCCGGATCAAAGGAATAGCAATACTGCAGAACCTTATTAATGGTGGTGCTGATCTGTCCTCTTGAGGCTTCGAGGATGGACATCTTCAGGTCGAAGGGCAAGAAATAAGTGCCGTTCAGATATCGGGTAATCATTCCATCAGGGCTAACCACAATAAGGGTGGCCGAGTGCAGAAAATCATTGCCGGTTCGCTTGTATTTGAAACCTGCAGCATTAGTGGCATCTGCAATATTTGCACTGTCGGCCACAAAAAACTGCCATCCATCGGTATTCACTTCGCGGGTGAGCTGGCTCAGGTAATTGCCCCGCTTTTTGGTGGCGAGCTCCCTGCCTTCACTGGGGTCAAAGCTGATGGTGAGCACCTGGTAGTCCTCCACCAGTTCCAGATCGCTCCGGCTGATCACCTCTGCGATCCCGCTCATCAGGGGGCTGCATATTCCCGGGCAGCGGTAATACACGAAATTCAGAATGCTGGGTTTGGTGATCAGACTGCGAAGATTCACACGCTCTCCTTCCTCATTGATGATCTCAATATGCTCCGGAATATAATCTCCCAGTTTCTCCACCACACCAATCTCGAGCTCAGGGGCATCGGACTCGTTTTGGGCCTGGACGGCGGAAAGGAATAAGGCCAGTAAAAGAATAAGGGGTAGTCGTCTTGTCATCGCCTCAGTTTCTTTGGTTTATGCCTTGGCTGGATCAGTGCTCAAAAGCCCTGGCAAAGATAAACAATGTGATGCTATATGTGATTGTCTGAATGTATGCATTCAAGGATATGCTGTTGCTTAATGCACGTGATGGTACATACTTTCTTTCAGATAGGGATGGTTTTTCGGGATGAGGGCTGCCTTGCTCAGTGCCCGGGCTGTGACCAGAGCGAAAGCCCCGGCAAATCCCAGCCAGATTCCGATCTCAGTAAAACCAAAAGCCGGATTGCCCAATACGCCCGGGAATATCTGATCGTAGAGATCCACGTATTGGCCAATGATCAGGATTGCGATCACCACTTTAAGTATCAATTTACTGCGGTTTGCGCGGCGCGACATCAACACGATGAAGGGGATGAACCAGTTCAGGGCAATATTGGTAAAGAACAGCACCTTGAAGCCGGGATCAGCCCAACGGGAGGCAAAGTACATTGTTTCCTCAGGGATGTTCCCGTACCAGATGAGCATAAACTGGGCAAAGTGGAGGTATCCCCAAACGATGGCAAGCATAAAGAGGTAGCGGCTGAAGTCGAGCAGGTGGCTCTCATTCATCCGGGGATAGTGCCCCCTGTCGTGAAGCAGCAATACAATCAATATGATGATGGCTGTGCCGTGATAGAAGGCAGCTACGAAGTTTTTCAGGGCAAAAATGGTGCTGTACCAGTGTGGGTCTATCGACATAATAAAATCGAAGCTGGCCGCAGAGAAAGTCAGGGCAAGCACGAAGATGAACACCTTCGACCAGAACTCACTTTTTTCAAAAAAACGCATACCGCCTTCCAGGTCTTCTTTCAGCGAAAGCTTGCGCAGCAGGCGGGTCAGCCATATCCATAATACAAAGAAGATCACTACACGGATGCTGAAGAAGGTGGCATTCAGCCAGGGCTGTTTGTGTGCAATCAGGGCATCGTGTTCAGCGGCACCTTCGTGTGCCCAATGATAGAGCTTTGGCAGGCCGAAGAGCAGGGCGATGGCTACGAAAGCTGACACTGGGAGGAAAACAGTCATCGCTTCCGGTACCCTCTTGAACATTGCACTCCATCCCGACTGGGTGATGTATTGCAGTGCATAGAAAAAAGCCGCTCCTATTGCCAGGGAGAGAAAATAGAAATTATTCAGCAGCAGATTAGTCCAGGCCCTGTCGGGGTGCATAATGAAGCCCGTGATCAGGGCAATGATCCCCAGCACGATCAGGATGAGGGCGCCGGTTTTGAATGTTTTGCTAAGCGCATATTGCTTGTCCATATTTTCCTGATTTATCATTGGTGGGAAGGTTTTGATTATTTGCCCTGGAGGATGGTTTCCACATAGCTGACGATTTTCCAGCGATCCTCGGGTTTGATCTGGGCTCCGTGTGCGCCCATCACTCCCCATCCCCGGGTGATCACGTGATACGTCTCCCCGGCGGGTTTTTGCTTATACTCTTCGCTGATGAGGTTGCTGGGTGGAATGACATACTTTCCGCTGGTGAAGAGGCTGCCTTTGCCATCGCCCAACTCTCCGTGGCACTGCTGGCAAAATACCTGATACAATTCTTTCCCCCGGGCCAAGAGCTCCGGTGAGGGCTCAAATGGATTAGACAGTTCAATCCCGGCGGCATCGCGGCCTTCAGGTGTGGCCGGATAGGGATAGGGTATCATTTCCCGGGGCACCGTCCCTTCCGGAGGTGCTTGCATTGTTTTTCCGTCAGGGAAAACAGGATTCTCTGCCCAGGTCTCGTGAGCCAGCGAATGAGCCATATCCGGAAAATACTCATAGCCCTTGTCATTGCGGGTGCGGTCGCAGGAGGTGAATACCAACAGTCCTGCGATCAGCAGTCCTGCAAAAGGGAGACGGAAACCCGGGGTGCTGTGGTGTGGGCGCATTGTGATAATTTTCTGCATCGCTAAAAAACGTTTTCTTCTTCAACTTCCTTTTCATACACCTCGCTGGCTCCGGCATCTTTTAGCAGGGTTTCAAGAGGTTTCTCAGCTTTATCAGCCTCTGTGCGATCGATGACCATAATAAATTTGTCATCTGTAGATCGCGCATCCGGAAGCACGTATGCCTTGCCCGGCCATATCTTTGCCCGCACTGAAAAGGTCAGCAGGCTTAGTATGGTTACCATAAAAATGGTCAGTACGATCGTGATCACAATAAAGGAAGGGAAAGCACTGCTGGGTTTTCCGCCGAAATTCAATGGCCAGTCCACCACGGAAGTGTAATACAGAAAGGCCAGAATTGCCAGGGCGGAGAATAAACCATAGAGGAAGGCCGCAAAAGTGAAGATGGATCGTTTGCCCATAGCATCGATCGCCTTCATCACAGGATAAGGGGTATAGATCTCATTGATCCGGATGTGATTTTCCTGCACTTGACCAATGGCGGAAACCAGTTGTGCCTCTGAATCAAATACCCCTATAATACGCTTGTTTTCCATTGCTTACGAATGTTTATGTTCATCATTTCCGGCATTCATCACACTCTTCACTTCGTGGATCGCTACCATCGGGATATAACGGAAAAACAGCAGCACCCCGATCGCAAACAAACCCAGGGTGCCCACATAAGTGCCGATTTCTACCCAGGTAGGGCTGTAAGGAGCCCAACTGGAAGGGAGATAATCATTGGCCAGGGAGGTGATGACAATATTGAAGCGTTCATACCACATCCCCACATTGATGATCAGGGAAATGATGAAAACTATGGTCAGGTTCTTGCGGATCTTTTTAGACCAAAGCAATTGCGGGATAATGGCATTGCAGACCACCATAGCCCAAAACTGGAAGGTATATTCACCGGTGATGCGGTTATGGAAAAAGGTGAAAATCTCATACTCATTGCCTGAGTACCAGGCCATAAAGACCTCGGTAGCATAGGCTGTACCCATTATCAGGGAGATAAAAATGAGGATTTTTGAGATGGCATTCAGGTGAGCGTTAGTGATGTAGTCCTGCAAATGGTATAGTTTGCGGATGATGATCATCAGGGTCATCACCATTGCAAAGCCGCTGAATATGGCTCCGATAACAAAGTAGGGCGGAAAGATAGTGGTATGCCATCCGGGGATGACGGAAACAGCAAAGTCGGTTGAAACAATGGAATGCACACTGACTACCAACACGGCGGCAATCCCGCCCAGCACATAACTGAGTCCTTCATAGCGGAGCCATTCTCTGGTGGATCCGGTCCATCCGAAAGCCAGCAGTCCGTATACCATTTTCTTTACTTTGGACTTGGCCCGGTCGCGGATAGAGGCAAAATCGGGTACCATTCCGAAATACCAGAATGAGAGTGAAATCAGCAGATAAGCACTAATGGCAATGAAGTCCCAGAACAGCGGGCTGTTGTAGTTCACCCAGAGGGGGCCACGTGTATTGGGATAGGGGATGATAAAGAAGGCCAGCCATACCCTTCCCATATGGAGAGCAGGAAAAAGAGCGGCACATCCCACAGCCACCACCGTCATTGCTTCAGCAGCCCGGTTGATGGAAGTACGCCATTTCTGGCGCAGGATGAGCAGGAAGATGGAGAAAGCGGTTCCGGCGTGCCCGATTCCGATCCACCATACAAAATTAATAATCGCCCATCCCCAGCCTACGGCATTGTTCACGCCCCAGGTTCCAATGCCCTGAGACACCGTAATGTATATGGCATAGAATCCCCAGAGGGAGGCAAGGATGGAAATACCAAAAACCGCCTTCCACCATAAAGGGGTCTTTTGTTCCAGGGGTTGGATGATGTCGGTGGTAACCTGGCCGAAGGTTTTGTTGCCGGTAACCAGCGGACCTCTGATCTCTCTGTCGTACATAATGATCCTCTTTGCGGCTTGATTTATCTGGTTTATGCGTGTGCTTCGTGATGGGCGTCTGCTTCTGCAGGACCGCCTTTGCGCTGACGTACCAGTGTGAGGTAACCCACACTGGGAAGAGTATGAAGTTGTTCCAGCAGATGATAGTTGCGCTCATTGCGGAAAAGCTTGCTGATACGGCTCTCGGCATCATTCAAATCACCGAAAACCATTGCCTGGGCAGGACAGGCCTGCACACAGGCAGGGTTAATCTCCCCGTCGCGTACCGGACGTCCTTCGTTCTTGGCTTCCAACTTTTTATCCTGAATCCGCTGGACGCAGAAAGTGCATTTCTCCACCACTCCACGCTCACGGACGGTCACATCCGGGTTGAGGACCAGGCGTCCAAATTCGGTATCCAGGTTGCCCTGGTCGAACTTCTTGTTGTCCACGTAACGGTACCAGTTGAAGCGGCGCACTTTGTACGGACAGTTGTTAATGCAGTACTTTGTTCCCACGCAACGGTTGTAGGCCATCTGGTTCAGGCCTTCATTGCTGTGGGTGGTGGCAGCCACGGGGCAAACGTTCTCGCAGGGTGCATTGTCGCAATGCTGACACATCAGGGGTTGATACACTACGTCGGGATTTTCCCCTTTGCCTGTGTAGTATCTGTCGATACGGATCCAGTGCATAATCCGGCGATTTCTGACCTCTTCCTTTCCGATCACAGGGATATTGTTCTCCGCCTGACAGGCGATGGCGCAGGCGCTGCAACCGGTGCATCTGTTCAGATCGATGGCCAGGGCCCAATGATGACCGGGGAATTCTTTTTCCTTATAAAGGCTGACGTGATGCTTCTCGTGGTAGGCGTGCATCTCGTTCCCGCTTGCCGGGTCCTGGAGCCAGCGATCCAGCGTGGTTTCCCGAACAATGTCGCGTCCTTCCATATTGTGATGCGACTGGGTGCGCGCCAGTTCAGTCTTTTCACCCGTTTTTTCAATACTGGCATTAGCCAGGTTATACCTTTGCACTTTGCTTCCTGCATTGACCAGCGGCCAGGCGTTGCCCCCCACATTTTCTCCTATCTTTCCGGCAAAGGTGCGGCCGTAGCCCAGAGAAACAGAAATACAGTCATCGGGCTGGCCGGGTTGGATCAGCACCGGTACGATCAGCTTCCCGTTGATGCGGATCATATCCCCATCCTTTACTCCTTCCTGCTTTGCCCAGTTTAACGAAACGGCAGCGAAATTATCCCAGGTCACCTTGGTCACCGGATCAGGAAGTTCCTGAAGCCAGGGATTGTTGGCGTGGCGACCATCGCCCATTGCGATGCTTTCAAACAGATCCACCTCTACCCCGCCTCCTTTGAGCGGTGCAGGTTTCAGTTCGCCCAGGGCTTCCCAGCGGAAGGAGGGGACAGCGGTCTTTTCCAGGGCTGGTTCAAAGATGCCGGCCTGCAGGCTGGAAGTCCAGAAAGCATAAAAGCCTGAATGGTTTTGCTGCAGCGGAAAATGGTTTTCTTCCCAGTAGGCTTTCAGGTAATCCCGGTACATTCCTTCTCTCTCCATCCATTGGAGAAGACTGTCCTGGAATGATCTGGTTTTAAAGAGGGGATTGATGCCTGGCTGTTGCAGGCTGAGGTGTCCCGGGCGGGGCTGGGCGTCGTCCCAGCTTTCCAGAAAGTGGGGCACCGGGGCGATCAATTGCACAGCCTGCCCGGTTTCATCCTTCACACTGCTGAAGCTGAGGCTCAGCTGCACTTTGGAAAGCCCTGAAAGGAAGGCTTCCGCATCTGGGTATTGATATACCGGGTTAAGGTTGTGGATCAGCAGGCCGTCTACATTCCCTGCATTCATATCGGAAACCAGCTGTTCCATTGCCGCATCGTTGCCCTGATGCGTCAGGTCGGGTGTGCCGGGGTCTATTGTTTGACCGTAACTGCCAGCCATTTCATTGATGGCGTTGATGAGCAGCTGCAGTCCGGGATCATTGGTGCCGGCAACGATCAGCGCCTTGCCGTGATGGGCTTTGATTTCTTTGGCCAGGGCATCCACATCGATGCTTGTTTCCGCAGCCTGCACCCTGGGGCGTCCGTTATCCTTGGCCATATTATTATATAGCGCAATGATGGCAGCCTCCACTTCAGAAGGTTTTGCCATCACACGCAAATCTGCATTGCTGCCGCTAAGCGACATTCCGGATTCCACCTGGATATGCCGCGACATTTCCCGCTGTCCTTCGGTGAGGGCACGCGATTGCGCATACTGGCGGGTGAATTCGATGGGAGATACCCAGGTGCCCAGAAAGTCGGCACCGAAACTCAGGATGAGTCCGGCCTTATCGAATCGATAGGTAGGGATTATCCTTTGGCCAAAAGCGCTTTCGTTGGCCGTCAGCATACCGTGATAGGACAGGGGGTCGTATTGCACCACATCCACCATTGGATACTGCTGTTTGAATTCCTCCAGCAGGTGCAGGCTTGAGGGGGAAATGAGGGTAGAGCTGAGGATAACCACGCGACCGTTTTTATTTTTGATCCGGGTGAGTTCCCGTCGAACGACGCTGTCGATCACATCCCAGTCCACCTCTTCTCCTGATGCAAAAGGGCCTTTGAGCCTGCCTTTTCCGTCGTAGAGGCTGACAATTCCTGCCTGAATGCGAGCATTGGTTCCTCCGGCAGTAAGAGAAGAAAGCGCATTGCCTTCCAGTTTGATCGGACGTCCGTCGCGTACCTTGATTACGACCGGGCAATAGTCTTTTCCGTCAAAGTATGTGGATGCGTAATGGGTGGCCTTTCCGGGGGTCACCTCTTCGGGCTGATTCAGGTAGGGAATGGCTTTTTTAACCGGATTCTCGCAACTGGCGGCCAGTGCAGCCGTAGCGACGCTGAAACCGGCCAGTTTCAGAAAATTCCTGCGTGAAGTGGTGGCTCCGGCTACCTCCTCGCGCAACAACTCCTGAACTGCACTTTTGTGTTCCTCCTCATAGCGTTGCTCCTGAAAGTCCGGCGCATCGCCATTGTATTCTTCGAGGCTTTTCCAATATGTTTTCATAAAATGGGATTATCGATAAAAAATGGATGATGACATATTAATAATGGCATTTCATACAATTCAGGCCTCCGACATCCGAAACCTTCACTTCCTGCATTTCTCCGGCATCCAGTTTTTCCTGAAGTTTTTTAAAGGTGGAATAGTATGCATTGCCTTCAAAATCAACCGGAGTCTGGCGATGACAATCGATACACCAGCCCATAGAGAGGTCGCTGTGCTGGCGGATGATATCCATTGTTTCCACCGGGCCGTGACAGTCTTCGCATTCCAGCTTGCCGGCATTCACGTGCTGGGCGTGATTGAAGTAGGCGTGATCGGCCAGGCTATGCACCCTGATCCATTCCACATTCTTGCCTTTTGCCACGGCATCGTGAATCTTATTGATCTCAAAACGGCCCGAGTTGGTTCCGTTTCGAATCACATTATGGCAGTTCAGGCAGAGGCTGACCGGGGGGATGCCAGCGGATTTGCTTTCTCTGACGGTGAAGTGACAGTATTCACAATCGATGCCGTGCTCTCCGGCGTGAATGGCGTGAGAGAATTTGATGGGCTGATCCGGGGCATAGTCGGGGGTGCGGCTCAATGCAATGGCCTCGTGACTGAGTACCTGGATATGGATTGCAGCACCAGCCAGGAGCAGGATCATCGTGATGGCGCGGAACTTAATGACGCGGGTGAAAAGCAAATCGATCAGAGCCAGCAGCATCAGGATGCCGCTTCCCAGGAAAGTAAGCAATTTTGCAGGGAAGGGTTTATGCTGAGCCAGACCCGTATCGTGTACTTTATGCAGGTAAGCAGAGACCAGGTAGTACTCCTTGTCGGTGAGCTCAATCTTATCGTGGCTGCCTAACATCTTGGCGCTGGGATTAGCCATCACCTTGCGCAGGTATGCGGTATCGCCGGATTCGACATAGTTGGTGGCGATGTCGAAGACAGAGGGATTCCAGTTGATGGTATCTGCGGAAATGGAATAGTGGCAGGCACCGCATTCGGTGAAGCCGCTGCGAAAAGGCAAAAGACCCTTGAAAAGGCGTTCTCCCTGTTTGACATCCAGGTCGGTGAAGCCGTGTGCAGCAGCACTGGCATATTTTGCTCCTTGCTCAGCGGCAGCGTGCGCCGTCTGGCCGGTTTGTAGACTAAAGAGTGAGCCGACGATCAACCCGGCGAATACAAGCAGGGTGATGATCTTTAGACGTTTGGCGTTGATGTGGCGCATAGGTCTTGATAAGATGAAGCAATGGTTTTTTGCGGTCTTTCACTATAATTTAAGCCTCAACATCCGATCGGTGGGTGGGTATGACCGGGATAATCAGTGGGCTGACAAGGGCAGCGTTATGAAACAGTGTTCAATATTCACTTGCTGACCTTGCTAAATTAGGGATTATCGGAATGTGTGCAAATGCATACCCGGTTTTTTTGAAAGAAGTCGGCTTGATATGCCTCAAACAAGATTTGACGGAGATAGATACGGGGGTGGTTTTTTTCTATTGATAGCCGTTAATATGCCTTACTAATGGCGATTCCTGCCAGGCTCACAATCAATAATTTTCCCGCGGATTTCGCAGAAAGGAAGGTACAAGAGCAAAATGAAATGCTTCCCTAAGCTGATCCTGAATGCCGGATAATCACACAATTATTCCTGGAGCATCAACAAAAAAGTGTAGTAACGCGCCACATCTTTGTAGGCTGCAAAACGGCCGGAGGCACCACCGTGCCCTGTCTCCATATCCGTATGCAGCAGCAGCAGGTTCTGGTCAGTTTTCCTGTCCCTGAGCTTTGCAACCCATTTGGCCGGCTCCCAATACTGTACCTGTGAATCGTGAAGGCCTGTGCTTACCATCAGATGGGGATAATGCTTCTCTGCTACATTATCATAAGGGGAATACGACAGCATATAGTCATAATAGCTTTTCTCTGCGGGATTGCCCCACTCATCATATTCACCTGTAGTCAGCGGTATAGATTCATCGAGCATCGTGGTAACCACGTCCACAAAGGGAACCTGGGCAACGATACCGTGAAAGAGATCGGGCCGCATATTGGCAACTGCCCCAACCAGCAGGCCTCCGGCACTGCCTCCTATCCCGTACAGCTTATCCGCCTGGGTGAATGCATCCTCAATCAGCCCTTCGGCACAGGCGATAAAGTCATAAAATGTATTCTTTTTCTTCAGCAGTTTCCCATCCTCATACCATTGCCTTCCCATTTCCTGACCTCCCCGGATGTGCGCTATGGCAAAGACAAAGCCCCGGTCGAGGAGGCTGAGCCTGGCACTGCTGAAATGGGCGTCAATGCTGTATCCGTAGGAGCCGTAACCATAAAGCACTAAAGGCGCAGGGAGGGCATTTGTCAGATCCTTACGGTAAACCAGACTGACAGGAATCATAGTACCATCGTGGGAAGGATAATACCGCCTTTCCGCTATATAATCCTCCGTGGAGAAAGTACCCAACACTTGTTCCTGTTTCAATAAAATAAATTCGCGTGTTTCAAGATCGATGTCATAGACAGAATTAGGAGTGGTCAGCGAACTGTAGTGGATGCGCAGGTTGTGGGCGTCCAGCTCCCTGTTCGGCCCGAAACCGGCTGCGTAGGTTTCTTCCGGCAAGGGCAGATAAAAAGGCGCTTCCATTCCTTTGGGAAGGATATGAAAGCGGCTCAGGCCATTTTCACGTTCGTTCAGAACAACATAGTTGTGGAACAGGATAAAATCATCCAGGAGCACCTTGTCGCGGGCACCCGCCACTTCTTCCCAGGCAGTCTTGTCCCATTGATCAATAGTGGTGCGCATCAATCTGAAGTTCCGGGCATTCCAGTTAGTCTTGATGTAGATGTGTGCCCCATCGTGATCAATGCTGTATTCGTGTCCTCTTTCCCTCTGCAGGAAGACACGGAAGACACCCTCAGGATTGTCGGAAGGAAGCATAAGCACTTCATCCGACAAAGTGCTGGAAGACTCGATCAGGATGAATTCCCTGGAAGTGGCAAGGGACAAGGATAAGGAGAATGTCGGATCGCTTTCCTCAAAAACGCACTGGTCGCTTTTTTCACTGCCCAGGCTATGCTTCCATACTTCTGCAGCGCGAAGGCTTGCATCTTTTACCGTATAAAAGAGGGTTTGATTATCCGCCGCCCAAACGCATTCTCCACTGGTATTCTCGATTTTGTCGGGAAGAATCCGGCCGGTGCTGAGGTCCTTTACATATATGGTGTATTGGCGGCGGCTCACGGTATCCACCGCAAATGCCAGGTATCGCTGATCCGGGCTGACGGTCAGTCCGGTCAGATGATAATACGCAAATCCTTTGGCCATTTCAGGTACATCCAACATAAGTTCTTCCTTTTCGCTCCCTGGAATGCGGCGGAAATGAAGCGGGTATTCAGCAGCCTTGTCATACCTGCGATAATAGAGGTAGCCGTTTTCAAGAAAAGGAACAGAGCTGTCTTCCTGCGGAATCCGGTTTATGATCTCTTCGAACAGGGAGGATTCGAGCTGGCCGGTTTTTGAAAGGATGGATTCAGTATAGGCATTCTCTGCCTTGAGATAGGATATAACCTCCGGGTTTTCTCTTTCGTTCAGCCAGAACCAGGGGTCGATGCGGCTGTGGCCGTGTATAGTCAGTGTGGTGTCGATCTTTTTGGCTTGGGGTGCTTTCATATCAGTATGATTAGTCTGGAAAGTGCATCCTGAAAGCATCAGGAGCAGGAAACCGGACTGCACGGGAATCAGCGAGCATATCCGCATAGATAAGTATATTAGAAACTCAGGGTCAATCCAGCACTGGGCATCAGCGGCAGTTGATCTACACGCTCATTGGTGATCCTGTCAAAATAGAAGACATTATTGCGGTCGTACACATTGGTTACACTCACCGAAGCTTCCAGTCGGGTGCGCTCGCCCAGAATGAATTCTCTTTTCACCGTAAAATCCAGGCGATGATAGGTGGGCAGGCGCCCCTGGTTCAGCTCGGCATAAAGGATCCCCAAGCTTTCATTGGCACGGGTGTAGTCATAATTGATTCCCTGGTCGAAGGGCAGCTTACCGTAATAAGCCAGGGTTTGAGTAAAAGGAAAGCCCGATCCGAAGTTCCAACGGGCATTCACTTCCCATTGCTGATCCTGCCCCAGCTTGTATGAACCAACAAAGTTCACATTGTGCCGGCGGTCGTAGTGCGGGTTGTACTCAATGATCCCGTCAAAACGGTCAATGTATGCCAGGGAATAGACGGCCCAGACATACAGCCTTCTGTAATCGTATTTCAGCGAAAGATCTAGCCCACGCGCATTGCCATTTTCTATGATGAAATCCTTGCGGAGCGCTTCAGGCTTATCCTGATAATCCGGACTGTCATCGAAGAGTTTATTGCGGTTCAGGTTGGTGAGCTGGGGGAAATGTTTGTAATAGCCTTCCAGGTTCAGGCTAAGGTATTGAGTCAGGTCGTATTCGAGACCCAACACCAGATGCTCCGATTTCTGCAGCTTACTGGTCACCGCTTTTCCCTCAAAGCTTCGGGGCAGGTTTTCGGGACCGCTCAGAAAGCCGTAGAAGAGGTTGACCACATCGCGGTCGGAGGTGGCACTGATCAGGTTCTGGGAGTAAAACCCTCCGGCCATTTTGAAGCGCAGCCGGTCAGAGTAGTTGTACTTCATTGCAAGCCGGGGCTCCAGCGACATTTCAGAAAGGCTGGCATAATATTGCAGGCGGAAGCTCGGCTCGAACAAGAGCTTTCCCTGGGTCATTTTGTATTTCACAAAGGCGGAAAGCTCTGTGGTATTCTGCTCCTGTTCAATTTTCCGATTGACAGAATTATAAAAATCAAAGATGGTCTTGAATCCCAGCATTTCGAGCCCATAGCGTATTTCATCCTTACCCAGGAAATAGGTGAAATTCAGTCCGGCATTAAACCCGCTGATCTCGCTCGACCGGGGTGATTTCCCTTCCTCTATCAATTCGATGCGATAGTTGGAGTAAGCAAAATTTCCTTCAATGAGCACCGGCGACATACCGGGAATGACCAGAAAATTGGTTCCTCCTCCGCTGGCATTCCAGCGAAAATCAGAGAGGGCCCGATAACTCACCTGATCGGCGAAATTGAATCCGAAGAAGTTCACCTTGCTGCCGTTCTCTCCATTGAAGGAAAGCTTGGCATAAAGATCCTGAAAGTTGAAAGGAAGGCCTGCCGTATCGATATAATTGTAAAGCAATCGAGAACTCTCCTCCAGATATGAGTTTTTTGCGGAAAGGATGAAAGAGGAGGAGCCCGAGCCATCCACTTGTTTTTTGAGCGGGCCTTCAATCATTAGTTTGGCGCCAAAAGTACTCAGCCCGGCTTTTCCGGCCAGGTGTGACTTGTTCCCGTCTCGGGTGGTGATATCCATAATGGAAGAAATCCTGCCCCCATATTCAGCCCCAAATCCCCCGGTATATACATCTGCATTCCGCAGAATATCAGTGTCAAAAACAGAAAAAAGCCCAATGCTGTGAAAAGGGTTATACACGATCATCCCATCCAGCAATACCTTATTCTGAACCGGGGATCCGCCGCGGATATAAAGCTGCCCTCCCTGATCACCGGTAAAAATGACCCCGGGCAGCACCTGAAGGTACTGGGCCAGGTCGGGGGTGCCGCCAATGGTGGGAATGCTTTCAATTTGTTTCGGAGTAACTTTCACTACCGAGGTGCGGGTGGTGGTCCGGGCCTCTTCTCTTTCTGCCGTAATACTGACCCCTTCCAGCATATAAGATGCTTTTTTCAGATAAAGTTTCTTGGAGATCAGGTCACCGTCTTTTAAGGTGATCGGCATACGCAGGGTGTCATATCCCAGATAGGTTACCATCAATTCATAAGACCCCGGCGGAATGCGGTTGATTACAAAGTAGCCGTTGACATCCGTTGAGGCACCATAGGAGGTGCGGAAGAGATAAACATTGGTAAAGATGACCGGCTCACCGCTTTCTTCTTCGTAAACAAATCCACGAATACCTGCTGTTTGCGCATAGGAATTAAAGGGCAGCAAAAACAGGAGCAAGAGGAGAAATGCAATTGGTATATGGGTTTTTCCAGACATAATGATTATAAGATGCGAAAATCGTTGCGTAAAAGAATGACCTGCAAAAGTAATGTTTTCAATGAACCCTTTGAAGGACGTCAGCGGTAAACTGCTGCGCACAGACAGTTTACGGTTCAAGGTGTTTTAGGAGGAGAAGGGAGAAAGCGTCGCCGATAGGAAGGGGGCATTGTGGGGCAGGAGGATGTCGAAACAAAAAAACTTTTGCGCATCCTTGCCACAGCCCGGTATATCGCATCCCTGAGAAAACGAGGAATATAGCGTGCCACCTGTCCCCAGCGGTAAGACCGGGGCAGGTATGCCAGGATCGCAATCAGGGCGTCAGAATACCAGTAAATCCTTCCATTATCATACAAAACCACACTATCAGGTGCGGAAGGCGGATAGATTTCCATCGCCCTGATCTGCCTGCCCGTCTCACTGTCCAGGGGCGCAAAAAGCAGTCTTTCATCCTTATCGGCCCGCAAAAGAAACCTTACCGCTGTATTGCACAAGGCACACTGACCATCGTACAACAACAGGGGGGAGGGGATAGACGTATTGGGTTCTGTCATTTCTAAAAACTGACTCTCCTGTCAAACAAAAGCCTTGCGGGCATTGTTTAAATTGCAATCTTAATCCTTATATCTATATTCGTTAATATTTCATATTTTTGGACGCAAAACCCACGAGCCTATGAAGAGTGAAAAGATTACGCTTGAAAAGGGGAAACTGAATGTGCCCGACTTTCCCATTATTCCATTTATAGAAGGCGACGGGATTGGCCCCGACATCTGGGCTGCCTCTGTCCGTGTTTTTGATGCAGCCGTTGAGAAGGCCTATGGTGGTAAAAGAAAGATAACCTGGCAGGAAGTGTTAGCCGGAGAAAAAGCCTTCCACAAGACGGGCAACTGGCTGCCGGATGAAACCCTGGAGGCTTTCCGCACCCATATTGTTGGCATCAAAGGCCCATTGACCACCCCTGTGGGGGGAGGTTTTCGCAGTTTGAATGTGGCGCTGCGCCAGGAGCTGGATTTGTACACCTGCCTGCGCCCTGTCCGCCATTTCTCAGGCGTGCCCAGCCCTGTGGTTTATCCCGAAAAAGTGGATATGCATATCTTCCGGGAGAATACGGAAGACATTTATGCCGGAATAGAGTATATGCACGGGACAGAAGATCTGGCCAGGCTGCGTGATTTCCTCATCAATGAGATGGGCGTGAAAAAAATCCGCTTCCCACAGACGACTTCGCTGGGCATCAAGCCTGTTTCGGTGCAAGGCACCGAACGCCTGGTCAGGGCGGCCATTAAATATGCCCTCGACCGCAAGCTGCCTTCCGTGAGTCTGGTGCATAAAGGCAATATTATGAAGTTCACCGAGGGCGCCTTCAAGAACTGGGGTTATGCCCTGGCAGAGCGTGAGTTCGGCGACAGGGTTTTTACCTGGATGCAATACGACCGCATTGCTGAAGCCGATGGTAAGGAAGCCGCCGACAAGGCGCAGAATGATGCCCTCAAAGCAGGAAAACTGCTGGTAAAGGACGTGATTGCCGATGCCTTCCTGCAACAAATACTCCTGCGGCCGGCAGAATACAGCGTGATCGCCACCCTCAACCTGAACGGGGATTATATCTCCGATGCCCTTGCAGCAATGGTGGGCGGTATCGGGATCGCCCCCGGCGCCAATATAAATTATGAAAACGGCTATGCCATTTTCGAAGCCACCCACGGCACCGCACCCAAGTATGCAGATCAGGATAAAGTCAACCCAGGCAGTGTCATCCTTTCCGGTGCCCTGATGTTTGAGTATCTGGGCTGGGATGAAGTAGCTGCACTCATCTATAAAGGGATTGAGAAAACCATTCAGGAGAAAAAAGTAACCTATGACTTTCACCGCCTAATGGAGGGAGCTACCCTGCTCAAAACCTCTGAATTCGGATCGGAAATCATTCGGAATCTATAAAGAAGTACCACAAAATGCCATAAGACTATGTCGCGATTAAAAGAAAAACTCCGCAAAAAGATTGAAGAACACAGACCCCGTACTGCCCGACTGGTAGAAGAATACGGAGATGTGGTGATCGATAAGGTAACCATTAAACAAGCCATTGGCGGGATGCGAGGCATTAAGTGCCTGGTGACAGATATCTCCTATCTGGATCCGATGGAAGGCATCCGCTATCGCGGTTATACGCTGGAGGAAGTTTTTGAACTTCTACCCAAACCCAAAGGAGCCGAGATGCCTTTTGTGGAAGGCTTGTTTCATCTCCTGCTGACCGGGGAAATGCCCACCGAGGAGGAGGTGAATGAACTGGCAGACGAGTTCAGTAAGCGCAGGATTCTCCCCCGCTATGTGTATGAAGTGATTGATGCGATGCCTTGCTGCAGTCACCCGATGACCATTTTTGCGGCCGCTGTGATGACCCTGCAGCGTGAGTCTTTCTTTGCCAAAAAGTATCACGCCGGTATTGGAAAGAATGAGTATTGGGATCCGATGTATGAGGATGCCCTGAACCTGATTGCCAAACTTCCGGAGATCGGATCCTATATTTATGCGAAGCTGTATCGCGACGGAAAGCGCATTCAATCCAATCCTAACCTCGATTTCGGGGCCAACTTTGCCCATATGATGGGCATTGCCAAACCCTACGATGATGTTTCAAGAATGTATTTCATCATCCACGCCGATCACGAAAGCGGGAATGTGAGTGCCCATACCGGACATCTGGTAGCCAGCTCCCTGGCCGACCTCTACCTGTCCATCGCCTCGATGATCAATGGCCTGGCAGGGCCACTGCACGGACTGGCCAACCAGGAAGTGTTGCGCTGGCTGATGGACCTGAAGGACAAGATGGGCGATGAGCTTCCCACCGAGGAGGAGATGACGCAGTTTGTCTGGGATACGCTTAATTCCGGGCAGGTGATCCCCGGATTCGGGCACGCCGTATTGCGCCGCACCGACCCGCGCTATTCGCTGCAGCGTGAGTTCTGCCTGAAGCATATGAAAGATGATCCGCTGTTCAAATATGTGGATATGCTTTACCGCGTCGTACCACCCGTACTCAAAGAACAAGGCAAAGCCAAAAACCCCTGGCCCAATGTGGATGCACAATCAGGCGTACTGCAATGGTATTACGGGGTCAGGGAATTCGACTTCTATACTGTATTGTTCGGCATCGGCCGCGCTATCGGGATCAGTGCCAACCTGGTATGGGACCGCGCCCTGGGATATCCCCTGGAAAGACCCAAGTCGCTCACTACCGATATGCTCGAGGAAATCGCAGGGATTAAAAAAGAAGGCTAAGCTTTTAACACTAATGGAGAGGCGGTTTCGGATGAAGTCGCCTCTTTTTTTTTGACAAGCAAGATGCAGGGGAAAGATATTCGCTATTTTAACCCGGAAAAGACATCCTATCAATGCAAAAAATCATTCAATTACGTCCACGTCCCCGCGGAATGCATCTGATCACCGATGAGATCGCTTCCCAGCTCCCCGAACTTCCGGATGAGGGCCTGCTCCACCTTTTTTTGCAACATACCAGTGCGGGCCTGATGATCAATGAAAATGCGGATCCCAGTGTGCGCATCGATCTGGAAGCGGCTTTCGACCGCCTGGCCCCGGAGAACCATCCATCCTATACGCATACGATGGAGGGCCCCGATGATATGCCTGCCCATATCAAAGCAGCCCTCGGTGGGATTTCTCTGATGATTCCAGTGCGCGGGAAAAGAATGGCCCTGGGTACCTGGCAGGGAATCTATCTGTGTGAATACCGTATACGGGCCGGATCGCGCAGCATTATCGCCACCTTACTCCCTGGCTGAATTTTTCTCCGGCCATTCTCCTTATAAAAAAAACTGTCGCTGATTTTTCTTGGCAGTGCTTTCAGGTTTTCTCGGCCAAATAGATGTCTTCCTCCGGATCAAGGCCGTATTTGTGAATCTCATCTTCCGAAAAGCGCGCCGGGAAGCGCACAATCCGGACCGTGAATCCAGCCTCTTCCAATCGCCCGGGATAGTCTTTTCCATATAACCTGCGGTGATCCACCTGGCCGTAGTATTTTTCTCTGTCCTCCGGACTTTGGATGCTCTCCTCTTCCAGGGTATGCTCCCTGTTTTGATCCAGCGGAACCTGGAAAACTCCCCAGCCTCCGAAACGCATCACCCGGTATAGCTCCTGCATTGCTTTGCGGTCATCCTCCACGTGTTCGAGGACGTGATTACAGAGGATGACATCAAAAAAACCCTCCGGGTAGGGGATGGCGGCAATATCTGCCTTTTGCACCAGCTCAGGGTGCGCCTGATAACGGGCCTGCCCGGGATCCAGGTCGCAGGGGTGGTAATCCAGGCCGGGCAGGGAGGAGAAGTATTGGAGAAAGGGAATATCCGGGGCGAATTCGAGCAAGCGCAGGGGAAGGTGCCCGGGCAGCTTCTTTTCCTCCATTAGAAAAAGCCAAAGCAGGCGCTGCCTTTCCAGAGAGGCGCAGGAAGGACAGCGTTTCACCTTCTCATTATTGACACATTGCCAGGCAGGCTTTGTATCCGGACTATTTTCTGCGGAAAAATACTGCCAGGAATAGAAAGGAGCAAAGCTGTGAAATTCGTTTTGACAAAGCGGGCAGTACACGCCTTTCCCTGCATATTCGCGCATCTCCCTCTGTCTGATTTGCTGCAGAATGGAGGACTGGTGTTGCTGCGCCATTTTCAGCATCCTTTCCCTGATGTTCCCTCGACTTTCTTCCATTTCAGGGCAAATATCTGTATTGCTTCCACAATTTTTTGAAAGGCATCCTGAGGCTGAGCGTCCAGATTCGTTTTCTCAATCTGAACAGATTCAAGAGGATAAACAGCCGTATCTCCCATTTTCTTAACTGCCAGGTGCCAGCCCAATGGATCATAAAAATGTCCCGCTCCTTGCCGTCCAGGCGGGCTTTACGGCCAGGGAGCATTTCCTTCGCAGGGTTACCTGCCCAGAACTCTATATACCCTTCCGGATAATCGGGCTGATCCAGGCGTTTGTACAAACTGGTGTGAGGTTTTCCAGCGCTTACAATGAGATAATTGATCAGGGCTTGATCCATACATTCCAGCACCATCCATTCCCGCAGCGAGCTTGCTTTTTCAGCCTTCTTCCTCATTTCATCCCACGAGAAGGCCTCCCTTCGTGAGCAGATGAAACCGGTATTGGCCGAAAAGCCTGTCTGGGCTTCCGAAAGCACTTGTTGTGCACGTATTCCGGGTTTCCAGACCCATTGTTCCAGTTCCGGCCTGTCGGAGAAAGAAAGAATGAAATCCCAGTCCTTCAGAAGAGAAAATACGAAATCCAGGTTCTTCAGGATCAGGGTATCGATATCGATGTAGAGAAATTCCTCAAAAGGCCCTGCCCAGCAAGCCAGCTTGCGGTAATGCCCGACAATATTCGGGTGAAAGTGTTGACTGATAGCATCACATTGGTGAAGGATGACTTCATCATCAAAAACCTGGAAGTGAAACTTCTCCTGATATTGAAGCAAGCGCTCCGTATCCTTCCTGAACGGGATCAGACAGAGCGGGATATCGGGATTGTAGTGTCTGAAACTCTGCAGGAAGCCCAGCGCCAGCTCCAGCACCCGGTCGTTGGCAACAAAGTAAACGCCGCGTTTTTCCATATTTCCTTGTTGAGAGGCTTTATCCTCCGCTTTCTTGCTGAGGCTCATTCTTTCCGCCGCCGCAGCGCTTCGCGCAATACGGAGGTGTAGTCCTGAAGATGGTCTTTTTTTGTGAGACCCTGATTGGTGGTATGAATTCTTCTTTGGTACACCACCTGATCCAACATTTTCTGTTTCAATCCCAGATGGGAAGCACGGGCAAACCAGTCGATGAATTCGGCAAGTTGCAGCTTTTCGTTCAAAAACCCCACTTTCAGGAAAGCCTCTTTCCGGATAAGCATACAGCCGGGGTGGTATCCGGGCATTGTCTTCAACTCTTCCCTGAGATAGGGATGGGAGGCTGCATCCAGCTCAGGGCTGATAAACTGGCTCAGCTGGCCCATTACCATATCCAGGTACGCATCTTCCTCCAGGGGCTGCAAAAGGGTGGAGCTATGCTTTGGTTCCCAGAGATCATCTGCATCTGCAAAGGTGAGGTATTTACCGCTGGCGTGCTTTACTCCTGTGTTTCGCGCTGCAGCAGCCCCTTTTTGCGGCTGCCTGATGATGTGGCAATGTGCTTCAAACTGCCGGGCGATGGCCAGGCTGTCATCGGTAGAACCATCATCTACCAGAATGACTTCCTTATGTCGGATATCCTGTCCGAGTACACTGTGGAGGGTTTCTGCGAGATACTTTCCGGCATTGTGCACCGGAATCATGACACTGATGTCGGCGATGGGGCGCTTATCGTTGACCGGGTTCCGGGCCCTGTCGAGGGTGCGCTTGAAGACTTTCAGTACGCTCAGCTCCACCATATCCTTTCCTTCGGTCATATTGCCCCCGTGTCGTCTCACAAAAAGACATACCTCGCTGATCTTCATTACCTTCGCCCGTGATTCCGATAATCGGAAGAACCAGTCGGCATCTTCCCCGGTAATCAGGAATGTGTCGAACAACCCGACCTCATCAAACAGTTCCCTGCGGTAAAGCCCGGCGCCGATATAGCCGGAGAAGGATTCTTTCGGATTACCAATGTATTGGTATGTTCCTGTCTCTCTGTCCAGTTCCGTGAGCTGTGCGAATCCGTGAACCGCCTTCAGGCCTTCCCCGGATTGAAGTTGACCCAGTAGATAATGCAGATGATTTTCCGGCCAAAGGTCATCAACATCCAGAAAGGCAAGGTAGTTTCCGGATGCCTCCACAATCCCTTTATTCCTGGCGGCAGCAGGCCCTTTGTTTTCCTGGTGGAAATAGCGGTGGTCCACGTCCAGCTTGTGGATAATTTCAGCGGAGGCATCTGTGGATCCATCATCCACGAAGATGAGTTCAATGGGTTGGTATGCCTGGGAGAGAATATTGTCCACCGCATCTTTTATGAATCCGGCGCCATTATACACAGGCACGATGATACTGATCAGGGGAAGGTCCTGCGGATGCGATGGCTGAACAGGGATACTGTCCGTTTGCGCCGCAAAAGTAGTTGGCTCAGAAAGGAAATGCCGCAGGATTTCCGGATTCTTCCTTCGATGCCGGCTGAGACTGAGGGTAAAGCTGGGACATTGCTGCAGGAGCCTGAAAATAAAGTCGTGGGTATATTCACCCGCATAGGGTAGCTGGCAAATGGTGGTAAATGACATCGCCCTGCGGATGGATTCAAAGGCCAGGGGGGAGAGGCCGGGTGTTTCCTTTCCACTGATCTCAGGGGTAACAATGGCTTTCAGAGGTAGTGAGGCCGGGATTTGGTTCTCAAGCCCTGGATAAAGGAAAAGGATTTGTTTTTCCTGTTCTGCTTTGATTTCCTTTTGAAGAAATGGGGCAAGGTGTGGATAGTGCGGCAGATCCTCTGGTAGCAGTTTTGCACTGGAATAGAGCGGATATACCCGGGGCCTTTCTCCGGCCTTCACAATCAGATAGTCGTCTCCCAGGTACAGCATTTCTTCCAGGAGACAGGACAGGGCGGTGGAGGATTTCCCGGCCCCGCCTTTTCCGGTGATCAGGATGGCTCCTTCTTCTGTTCCGACAGCGGCAGCGTGCAATAGCTGGCTGTTGTTCAATTCCATCCACCAATGGAAAATACTGCGGAGGGGCGCAGAATACACCCAGTAGGGAAGAAAAGATGGTGTTTTTACCCAATACACCGCCACAGCCTGATGCGTATCCATCACATTCACGGAAAACTCACTCCAGTGGAAAGCCGTCCGATACCTTCGGGAGTTGAATCCCCAAATATCCCCTCTTTCCGTAAAAGCAGCCTGGTCGCAGGGTGCCGGCACCATCTCGATGCCACTGCTTTCACTGTCCCATAAATATATATGAAAATCAATCCTGCCGGATTCATCCATTTCCAGATGCTGCAGGGCAGGTGTCATAAATGGAAGAAGTGATTCACCTGCAAAGGACAGGCAGACGGTAGTTTCAGCAATGCGATAATACTTTTTGACCACCGGGCAGCGATGGCTGGCTTCCAGGTACTTATTATGGCAAGCTTCAAAAAAATGCCGTTGTTCCTCTTCTGTTTTCTTTTCAAAATGCATAAGTCCTGACTTTTTGCAGGGATCGTCTGAGATAATATGTCATTATTTTGAGGTAGTTTTTTCCCCGTGTGCGAAAGCGTAAATATCCCAGAAAACCCCAAAGATGACGCATCAGGCTGCGATGTGGTGACAGGCGCAGGTAATTGATCCAAAGCGACTGGATGCGGGGAAAGAAGGCTTCGGGAAGATCCTCGCTATGGCTGATGGTGTAATTATGTACCCATCGTTCTGTAAGGCTAACAGGGTGTTGATGCAAGCCTTGTGTGATTTCTGCGGGAAGAGGGGATTGGTATGTCTGGACGAGATAGTCCAGGGCTTCGCGAATCGCCAGGCTGACTTTAAACTGTTCGCATAAGCCCAAAAAACGCTTCCAGTCGATTTCCTCTTGTGCTTCGCAGAGAATTTGGTGTGCATCAGCTATCCAGCGGATGGGGGGCTCGGGATTGAATTTCAGTCCGTGAACCAGAATGTGTAACAGATGGTCTCCTGCTGACAAGGTGCGAAAGCTATTCCCTCCGAGTATGAACTCCCGGCTGTTTTCAAAGAAAATATCCTGATAAAGTTGGTGGGCTGATTCGAAAAACGGGTACCAATGCAGATCGAACTCAAAGCCCTTCTGCTTATGGAACATCATACTTTTCCCGTAGCGGAGGTTGTATTCCAGGTAGGCCTCATTTTCCGGGATCCAGTGGTTTTTCCTCAGCAAATCAATCGCCTTCCTTGCCTGAGGTCGGGGCACCAGGATATCTGCATCGCTCATCGGGCGTGTGCCCCTGTCTTTATAATACAGTATGCTCAGAGGGATGCCTTTCAGGAGAAGGGGCTGGATATTCGCTGTTACCAGCATTTCAAGCAAGGGCTGCACATCGAAGAATAGCTGTTGATTTTTGCACCAGGCTTGTTTGTAAATCCCTTTGAGCATTGGCATCCGCTCATCGGTGCATCCTTGCGCCAGGAGATTTTTATAGAGCAAGGGCAGCAGACGAAAACTCCCCCCGTCGAGGATGCCATCCGGATCCCATTGTGTTTTGAAACTCTCCCAGGCCCGAATAGATTCTTTTCCCTGAAGCAGAGCAGCTTTCAGGATATATTGCTGCACAGGACCAGGGAAAGCGTTGTAAATGTGGCTCGGCATAAAACAGGCGGGTTGCTGGGAATGAAAGGCTGCAATCAGTCCTTCCTGGGTTCAGGCCATCCACGCTTATCCACTTCGTGAATGGGGTCCAGCAGGAGTACATCCTTCATATCCGTATATTTAAAGAGTTTGGGAGGGATGTTCATCGGTCCGGCCTGACTCAGCAATGCATTCGATTGCTCCGTTGATACAAACACGGATGCCGGATCTGTGTCGAGGATAAGCAGATTGTTATCAGTAAGTTGCTCAATGAATGCTACGATATTCTCCTGGACATTTACAGGAACATCAGCAGCTGAATTCTGTAATAAACCAGCAATTTCTTTCGGGCTGGCGTGCTGCGTCAGTAACTCCCAGATCACTGCGCCAATTCCATCAAAACTGAAATAGAAACCATTGGCCAGGTTCATCAGGATGGTTTCTCCATCAATGGTTTCATACACCACCGAGGGGCTGTTAACACTGTATCTTGATTGGAAGTCCATATTCATAAATTGCTGCAAAACTATACTGTCAGGTGATCGCATCAGGAATCTCTCCAAAATTAACAAAATGTTAACAACTCAGCCGAAGGTCTTTGCTTTTACGCTTTTCATTTTAATTTTCAGCTCGTTAGACAGGCCAGTTATATAGGAGGAAGGAGGGACTGATAGCGAAGTGCAGGGGTATTAAATATTTTTGCGTATATTTATTGCGATAATACTCAACATATTAACCAAAATCATCTGTACGAATGAAAAGATTTACACTCAGATTCGTTGTTTCATTTTGCTTTTCAGCCGCCCTCTCTCTGGGGGTGACGCAGGGACAGGCTCTCCCTGAGCTGCTGTACTACAAGTTTGATGTCCCGGGCACCAGCGTGATCAACCACGCCATTTCGCCGGTAGGAGCCAACCCTGCTCCCATTTCCGGAACACTCACCATTGGAGGGACCGGGCTTTCCGGTACGGCACTGATAGGGAGCGGACAATCTTCCTCCACCAGTGTGATCAATACAGCTTGGGCAACCAGCCTCAGTGGCAGTTTTACCATTGCCTTCTGGACCAGCAACGTTGCTCCAAGCAGTACCCTGTATTATATATGGGGAGATGCCTCAGCCAGCTCTTTCAGGTGTTTTACCAACGGTGTCGCCGGAGCCAATAACTGGATGGTTCGCGGTGGCGGTTTTCCTGATGTGGCAATCAGCGGGGCTGCTACTCTTGCGCCCAATATGATTCATTTTGTGTATGATGCTACAGCAGGCCAGGCCCGTGCATACCTTAACGGGGTATTGAATAATACAGTCAGCGTAGCCGGTACGATCAATGTCTCCGGTTCCGGATTCACTATCGGAGGTTATTCCTCCAGTACAGGTCTTTCAGGAAATATGGATGAATTCAGGATATACAACCGTGCCTTAACCCAAACGGAGATTACCCAAACCTGGGATATTCCCCTGGGTGCGGCCGCTGCACACGATGCCGGGGCCTTCCAGATCACCGATCCCGTGAGCCCGATCTCCCCCGGTACCTACCCGGTCAAAGTCAGCATCCGGAATTATGGAGACTCCGTCCTGACCTCTGCCAATATCGGATGGACTGTCAATGGTGTTGCTCAGACAGGCGTCTCCTGGACAGGTTCGCTTCAAAAGAATGATGTTGACACCGGCATCGTGCTGGGCAACTTCACTTTCCCCCTGGGTGTCCACGAGATCAAAGCCTGGACCAGTCAACCCAACGGACAGTTCGACTCGGCAGCCTACAATGATACCACCGTGGCCTCCATCATCTGTGCCCAGGTGCTCAATGGCATCTATACCATCGGGGGCGTGAACCCGGATTATCCCACCATTAATGCCGCCATCACCGATCTGAACGCAGCCGGCGTATCGGGCCCGGTCACTTTCAATATTGCTCCGGGTACATACAACGAACAAATGACCATCACCGAAGTGCTGGGAGGCAGCGCCACCAACACGGTCACCTTCCAGTCCTCCACCGGGAATGCCGATGACGTGATCGTTTCCTTCACGGCTTCCAGTACCAACAACTGGACGGTTAATCTGGACGGGGCAGACTATGTCAGCCTGCAGAACCTGACCTTCGAGGCCAACGACGGCACTTATGCCCGCGTGGTGGTGCTGCAGAACGGCGCCACCTACAATACCATCAGTGGCTGTAAGATCATCAGCAACCCGCTGGCGCGCACCACCAGCAACTCTGCCGGGATCTACGATGCCAATGGCAATGACGACTACAATGTGGTTACGGGCAACCTGATCCAGAACGGCTATTATGGGATGTACTCCTATGGCGCCTCCACCACCTCCTTGCAGGCAGGCTGGATTGTGGAGAACAATATCGTGGAAGACTTCTACTACTATGGGATACGGCTTTACTACCATACGGCTCCCAAGGTCAATGGCAATGAGGTTCGCAACCATAGCTCCTCCAATATTGTCTATGCCTTGAGCTGCCGCTATTGCGATGATGGTCTGGAGGTTCAGAACAACCGCGTGGAAGCCTCCGGCTCCAGCACCCAGTATGCCCTGGACGTGTCCTACTGCGACGGCTCACCCGGCAACGAGGGCCTGGTGGCCAACAATATGGTCAGTGTCACCTCCACAGGTACGGGGACTCAGTACGCAGGCTACTGGTATAATTCCAACTACCAGCGCTACTACCACAACAGCCTCCACCTG